>OFEY01001266.1_pt1 | contig 17205 bp, 9 predicted proteins | sample 1521251 | NCBI WGS metagenome assembly OFEY01 (sample SAMEA3504100, study PRJEB24116) | mouse gut metagenome | biome: mouse gut; feature: mouse-associated habitat; material: faeces | place: Denmark | collected 2011
AGAGAGAGAGAGAGAGAGAGAGAGAAGGAGGTGAGGGAACCTTCGTCAGAAAGGCCCCCTCTCCTCCTTCTTTTCCTACAACGTCAACCCGCGATCCATACGGGCGAGGGTTTCTTCCTTGCCGATGGCGAGCATGAACTCCGGCAGGCCCGGGCCGCCGATGACGCCCGTGATCGCCACGCGCACGGGCTGCGCCACCATCTTGAACTTGACGCCGAGGCTTTCCACATAGGAATGGATGACCCCTTCGATGCCTTCCTTGTCGAAGGACGGCAGGGCCGCGATGCGGTCGCGCACGATCCGCAGGTGCTCCTTGCCTTCCTCGGTGAGCCACTTGGCGACGCCAGCCTCGTCGTAAGGGAGGTCGGCGGAGGCGTAAAGCAGCTGGGAAATGCCGTCGGCCAGTTCAATCAGGTTCTTGGCTCGTTCGCGGTAGAGGGGGACGAGCGGCAGAATGGTCGCCTCGGTCGCATCCGCAAAGCCCTTCTTATGGATGAAGGGCAGAACGAGACGGGTCAGCTCGTCAAGCGGCGTCTCGCGCAGATAGTGGGCGTTGAACCATTGCAGCTTGTCGGGATCGAAGGCCGACGCCGAGCTGTTCAGGTTCTTGCCGTCGAAAAGATCGATGAGCTCCTGCATGGTGAAGAGTTCCTGATCCCCGTGCGACCAGCCGAGGCGGACAAGGCAATTGACCAGCGCGTGGGGCAGAAGGCCGTCGCCCTGATACTCGACCACGGCCCGGGCCCCGTGCCGCTTGGAGAGCTTCTGACGGTCCTTGCCGAGGATCATGGGCACATGGCCGAAGACGGGCAAATCCCAGCCCAGCGCCTGATAGATGAGAATCTGCTTCGGCGTGTTGGAAACGTGGTCGTCGCCGCGGATGACGTGGGTGATGCCCATGTCGTGATCGTCCACCACCACGGCCATGTTGTAGGTGGGCATCCCGTCGCTGCGGCGCAGGATCATGTCGTCAAGCTCGGAAACGTCGGTGGCGATGTGCCCCTTCACCATGTCGTCGAAGACCACGCGGCCCTCGGTAGGCACCTTCAGGCGCACCACGCGGCCCGGCGCGGCCTCAAGACCGCGCTCGCGGCAGCGGCCGTCGTAGCGGGGCTTTTCGCCCTTGGCGCGGGCGGCCTCGCGCATGGCCTCCACCTCTTCCGGCGTGCACGAGCACCAGTAGGCGTGCCCGGTTTCCAGCAACTTGTCGATGACCTCGTTGTACCGGGCCGTGCGCTGCGTCTGATAGGTCAGTTCGCCGTCCCAGTCGAGGCCCAGCCAGCGCATGGAAGCGAGGATGGAATCCGTATATTCCTGCTTCGAGCGCTCGGTATCGGTATCTTCGATGCGCAGGCGGAATTCCCCGCCGTAATGACGGGCGAGAAGCCAGCAAAACAGCGCGGTGCGCGCGCCGCCGATATGCAGATGCCCGGTCGGGCTGGGCGCGAACCGGGTGATGACTTTGGACATGAAAGACTCCTGAAAGTAACTCAGCGTTGAGGTTTGGTTTCCGCCTGCCACAGCAGTTCCACGGCCCCGGACTTGGCGTCCCGGCGGGGCGAGGAGGGACGGCGGCAGGCCACCAGCGCGCCGGAAGGGATGCCCTCGGCGGCGGGAATGATGGCAAAGCCCTCTTCAGTGCAGGCATAGCGGGCCCGGCCCATGCCCGGCACGGGGAAGGCGTCGGACAGGATGCGCCCCACCACGCCGCGCGGGTCCATAGAGGGAAAGAGCGCCGCCTTTTCCGGCAAAGCGCAGCCTTCGGGCCGCAGCAGCATGAAGGAAAGGCTCAGAGAATCCTTGGGCAAATGGGCGGTACGGGCCAGCTCGGACAGCCACGCCGGGGCTTCGGCCAGCAGCGTGGCGTGGCACCAGCGGCGTTCCCGCGAATCCAGCAAGGGGCAGGGTTCCTGATGCGGGCAAGGCGCAAACGGCACAAGCCCCTCTTCCAGCGCGGTTTCCCGCAGCTTGGCCGTCAGGGTGCCGCCGAGACGGGTCCCCGGTTCCACGAAAAGCGCCGCGCCCTCGGGATGGAGCGTGCGCCCCACGGCAAAGGCCAGCTCGGCCATGCGGTCCTCAAGGCTCACGCCCGGCTTGTCCTTCAATTCGTTGAGCACGTTGCCCGCCATGAGCAGATGAGGGGCGCGCACCTCGCGGAAAGCCTGCATGAGCGGCGTGCGCACCAGCCGGATCGTCCACTTAAGCTCCTCGCCGCACAGTTCGGCCATGCGCTCCAGAAGGCTCCGTCCCATTTCCATCGGACGCGGGACCGTATCCACGCAGATGAGCGTCAGCGGCAGCGCGCGCCAATCCGGGCGCGACAGCCAGAGGGCCAGCGGCAGGGTCAGGGGCCCGCTTCCCAGGTCCGCGACCGTGACCGGATGCTCCGCGTCGCAGGGCGGCACGGGCAGATCGAGCCCCGGCAGGAGGCGGCTCAGCCGCACCAGATTCCACGGCAGAAAATACCGCAGATAGGCCGAGACGTAGCGCGGCGCGCTCCAGTAGGAACGGCCAAGGCCGCCGCGCTCGTAGGTCAGCATGGCGGAAAGATCGCGGATGGCCTCCGGGAGATCGGCGCGGTGGTTGCGCGAAAGCGGCATCACCGCATCAAGCGCCTGCGGCAGAAGCGCGAGCGCCTTGCGCACGAAGGGATCGGCGGGCCCGAAAAGAGGGCGGCACAGCGGATGCCCCGCCGCCTGCTTCAGCGGTTCGGGCATGGCCGGGACGGGACGGGCGGGCCGTTCCTCCGGCCCCCGCGCGGGGGCCGGACGACGCGCATCCTGCCGGGGAGCCCGCTTTTCCTGCGCACGACCGGCGCGCCCACGCTCTTCGGCTTCACGGCCGGACCGGGGTCCACGGGACGGGGAACGCGGGGCCCCCTTTTCGGAAGTCCCCGCGTTGCTTCTGCGTTTGGGTGAAGATGACTGACTCACGACGCCGCACGCGCCTCAAGAGCGACCACCGCCGGAAGCGCCTTGCCTTCGAGCATCTCGAGGAACGCGCCGCCCGCCGTGGAAATATAATCCACCTGACTCGTATAGCCGTACTTTTCGAGGGCCGCGATGCTGTCGCCGCCGCCCGTCACCGTATAGGCGGAGGTTTCGGCCACGGCCTTGGCCACCGCCTCGGTGCCCTTGCCGAACTGGTCGATCTCAAAGGCTCCCACAGGCCCGTTCCAGACCACGGTCCCGGCCTCGGCGATGAGGCCGGCGTAGAGTTCGGCGGTATCGGGGCCGATGTCGAGGATCATGTCGTCGGGCCGCACCTCGTCCGCCTTGAGGACGGTGGCCGGAGCGTGCGCGTCCAGCGAGGGGCCCACGACCACGTCGACGGGCAGGGGAATGGCCGAGCCGCGTTCCTTGGCCTCTTCCATGATTTTGGCGGCGGAATCGACCAGATCGGGTTCATAGAGGGACTTGCCCACTTCGTAGCCCGCGGCCTTCAGGAAGGTGTTCGCGATGCCGCCGCCCACGATGAGCCGATCCACGCGCTTGGAGAGATTGTTGAGCACTTCGAGCTTGGTGGACACCTTGGAGCCGCCGATAATGGCCAGCAGCGGGTGCTTGGGAGCGTGCAGGATGCGGGTGAGCGCCTCCAGTTCGGCGGCCATGAGCAGACCCACGCAGGCGACCTTCGCGAAGCGGATCGCGCCTTCCGTGGAGGCCTGCGCGCGGTGGGCCGTGGCGAAGGCGTCCATGACGTAAATGTCCCCGAGGGCGGCCAGCTTGCGGGCCAATTCCTCGTTGTTCTTCTTCTCGCCCTTGTTGAAGCGCACGTTCTCGCAGAGTACGCAGTCGCCGGGCTTGACGCTCACGCCGTCCAGATAGTCGCGTTCCAGACGGACCGGCACGCCGAGCAGTTCTTCAAGGCGTCTGGCGACCGGGGCGAGGGAGGCTTCTTCGGAAAAGACGCCTTCCTCGGGACGGCCCAGATGCGAGAGCACAATGATGCCCGCGCCCTGCTCCAGAGCCATTTTCAGCGACGGCACGGCGGCGCGGATGCGCTTGTCGCTGGTGATTTTTCCGTCCTTGACCGGGACGTTGAGGTCTTCGCGGAAGACAACGGTCTTCCCCTTCATATCGACATCGGACATGAGTCGGATGTTCATCGTAATTCCTCCTTGAAAAGAGGTTTGTCTACCCTTCGGATAGGGAGGCAATGCCACAAAAACGGCTTTCATGCAAACGAAAGACGCTTATCCGAAAACCATATGACGCATGTACAAGTCCGTGAAGCCGGGCCGCGCGGTCAGGTCCGTCAACGCGCAATGGCGGCTCCAGCGCACGAGGCGTTCCCGCAGTTCGGGACGGCGCAGCAGAAGCGAAGCCCCACGCAGGGAGGTATTGCCCGCCGCCGTGACGCGGGACCGCAGGCCCGGCGGCAAAAAGCCCAGAGTTTCCAGCGCCTCGCCGGAGGCATATTCCCCGAGCGCCCCGCCCAGATGCACGCGGGCCACATCCCGGCTCTCCAGCCCGGCGGCGTCCAGCAGGCACTCGAAGGCAAGGGAAAAGGCCGCCTTGACCTTGAGGATTTCCTCCACGTCCGCCCCAAAGAGCGCCAGCCCACCCGGCAGGGGCAGGCTCCAGCCCGAAGCGCCGCGCGTCACGGAGGCAAGGAGACGCAGGGCCAGCGGCGAGGCCGGACGCTCGGACAGGCGGCCTGTAGGCTCGATGAGACCGATCCGTAACAGGACATCGAGCAGGGACAGGTAGCCCGTACCGCAGATGCGACGGGGAGCCGCGTCACCGATGACCCGGGGCGTAAGGCCGAACGGCCCGAGCGCGAAACCGGAGACACTCCCCGTGTCCGCCACACCCCCGTGACGCAGGCCGATGCCCTCCAGCGAGGGGCCGAGCGGCACGCTGGCGATGAAAGAGCGTTCCTCGTCCAGCGCCAGCACGAATTCGCCGTTCGTGCCCATATCCGCCAGCAGGAAGGGGAAAACAGGCTTCTCTCCGTAGAGCAAGGCAGCCATACCCGCGCTGATGTCGCCGCCCACGAAGGGCGCGGGCTGCGGCGGAATCCACGCCGGAGGCAGGCCGGGCAGCCTCACCGTCCGCCCGCCGGATTCGGGCAGGCGGTAGGGCGCGGCGCACAGCCCGTCTACGTCCTCATCCAGAAGGATGGCGGTCATGGCCGTGTTGCCCGCCACGCACAGCTCGTTGACGGGTACGCCCGAGGAAGCGAGAACGGAATGAAAAAAACGCAGGACAAGGCTTTGCAGGCGCTTGCGGCCCGCCGGATCGCGCGCCGCGTCCAGCCGGGAAACCACGTCGCTCCCGGCCCCCATCTGCGGGTTCAGGGCCTGCCCTCCGGCGGCCTCCTCCCCCCTCCCGTCCATGAGCCGCCAATAGATCGAGGTGGTGCCGAGGTCCACGGCCAGACGGTAGGGCCCCTCCCGGGACTCAAGTGAATCCCGCTGCCGCCGCATGGGAGCGGGCGGGGGCGGAACCTCCAGCAGCATGGACGGCCCCGGATGGTGGCGGCAGGCCAGACGCCAGCCCCCGGCCACGGCCTCCGGGCCCAGAATGTCCCCGTCCGCCGCGCAGGGATCGGGCGCTCCTTCGATGAAGCGCACCCGGCAGGCCCCGCAGCGCCCGAGGCCGGAACAGAGCGCCGGAGGCGGCAAGAACCCGGAAAGCCAGAGGGTCTGAGCCAGCGTCTTCCCGGCGTCCTCAACAGAAATGACGAGGGTACGCCCCTCCGCGTCAATGACGCGCAGCGCGTCAGCCATTATCCGCCTCCCCTTTCCGGCGTCCGATGGCCGCCGCCAGCGCCTGACAACGCAGCGCGCGCAGGCGCTCGCCCGACGCCTTGCCCCGGTCCCGCCATTCCGCAGGCAGGGAAACGTCGAGCAGCACGCGCAAATCCTCTTCCGCAAGGGGGCGCAGGGTATGGCCGCTGTCCGCCTCGGCCAGAGCCCAGAAAGGCCCGTCCAGCCCCGCATTGTGGACGCGCATGAGCAGATCGCAGCGCGTGCCCGGGCGAAGGGTCTCGTAAATGCCCGCCTTCATGTGCAGTTCCGACGCCAGCGCCCCGGCCTCCGCGTAACGGGCGGGCAGGCTCAAACGCCGCGCCAGACGGACGGCGGGCTCCGCACCCCGCTTCTCGTGGCCGTAATGATGCGGCAAGATGGCGGGATCAGTCTCCATTTTGCCGAGATCATGACAAAGGGCCATCCATACCGCCAGAGGATCGCCCGCCGAGGCGTCCATGACGTCCATCAGATGCGCAAGCACCGATCCCGCGTGGTACGGCAGCGGCCCGGCGGGGATGTCCTCCGCCGCTTCCACCTCCCGGAACCACGGCGAAAGGCAGCCGCCTTCCGCCAGCGTGCCCAGCCAGCACGAAGGCCGGGGGGCGGCCAGCGCCTTCATGAATTCCCTCCCCACGCGCTCGGCGGGGATACCTTCCAGCCGCCCGGACGCGGCCACGGCCCGCATCTGCGCCACGGCCTCGTCGTGCACCGTGAAGGACGGCAGCTCGCAGGCCATGCGCGCCAGCCGGAACACCCGGACGGGATCGTCGGCGAAGCTCGTGGGGGACGCCGGGCGCAGTACGCAGCCCGCAATGTCGGACAGGGCCTCGGGGTGGGCGTAGAGCCTGCCCTCCCGGTCTTCGGCCAGCGCGTTGACGGTCAGGTCCCGCCGCCGCAAATCCTCTTCCAATGTTCCCTGAAGCGGCATATATTCCTGTCCGTCCAGCAGAATCACGGAAACGCTCCTGCCTACCCGCCGCGCCCGCGGATGGAGGCGCAAAAAGGTTTCCCCGTCCGCGTCAAAGGCGAAATCATACTCCCGCGGCGTCCGCCCGAGCAGGCGGTCGCGCACGGCCCCACCCACCAGATAGACAGCGATCCGGCCCTCTTGCGGCCATCTTGCAACAGACATGAACGATACCCCTCTTCGTCTCAACGGTATGGTCCGGCTCCTGCACACGGGAGCCCGCGCCGCAACGCCCCAGCGCGAACCCGTGGCCGAGCGGCTTTCCCCGGCGCAAGCCGCGGCCTCCCCGCTCTGGAAAGGCCTGCCCGCCCACTTTACGGCGGTGCCCCCCGCCGAGTCCGGCGATGCCCCCTTCCTCGAACAGCTTTTCACCGAGCCCGATCCGGCGGCAGAGCGGCGGGACGCGGAAACGATCCGCCTGCCCGCCCCACTCTATCTGGCGGGGCAGGCCACTTCAAGTATGGATGTGGCCCGCAGCCTCGCCCTCGGCGGCCAGCTTCCGGTGTGGGGGAGCGTCCTCGCCCTCTGCCAGACGAGCGGCCGGGGGCAGCTCGGGAGGCATTGGGTCTCACCGGAAGGCAACGTCTACGCGGCCCTGCGCCTGCCCTGCCGCCATCCCTTCACCGACACGGCGGCCGCCCCCGCCCTCGGCGGGCTCATCGCGGAATCGCTTTCCCGGCTCGGTTATCCCGTGCGCATGAAATGGCCCAACGATCTTTTGCGGCACAGCCCCGAAGAACCGCAGTGGCGCAAGGTCGGCGGCATCCTCATTGAGGAACGGCCCATGCGCGCGCCCGACGGCACGCAGGCCGAACCGCTCCTCATTGCGGGCATCGGCCTCAACCTCGTCTGCGCGCCGCCGGCGAGCCTCATGCGGGCGCAACATGCCGTGCCTGCGGGCCTTCTCGCTTCCCCCTCAGATTCCGCAGGCTTCCCGGAATCCGCGGCAGCCCTGTGGATGCGACTTGTGAGCCGTATGTTTTTCTGTTATGTCGAAGAGATTGACGCCAAGGGAAAAAACGCCTGGCGTTCACTTGCTGAACGTCACCTTGCCTTCCTTGGGCAATCGGTTCTTCTGACGGACGGCCCGGACGAGCGGGAACACCATAGCGGCGTTCTTGAAGGACTGGACGATTTCGGCGGCTTGTGCCTGAGAAATCGCGAAGGAACGAGTCGTTTTCTTTTCGGAAGCCTTCATTTGGACCGACCTCCCCGGCAGCCGTGACGCGATGCGCCATGCGCGGCGCAGGGAAGCCCCACGGGGCGACGCTGAAGGCGCGGACGGCCCCGGACCCCTTCCGGGGCGATACCTTCTGAACAGGGCTCGGGTGCACCCGGCCTCAACACCTTCCTCACATTAATAAGGTTGAAAGCATGGCCGCCAAGACGTTTGAACAGGTACTGGACGAAGTTCGGGGCAAGCCCATCCTCGTAGCCAACCGGGGTATTCCGGCACGCCGCATCTGCCGGGCCATCCGTGAGCGCTTCAACGCAGTGCCCGTAATGACCGCTACCGATATCGACAAGGCCGCTCCAGCGGCTTCGTCAGCTCAGGAGTTGCTTCTTCTCGGGCAGGACCCCCGCGCCTATCTCGACCTTGATCTGATCATCGCCAAGGCCAAGCAGCGCGGCATCATCGCCATCCATCCCGGCTGGGGCTTCGCCTCCGAAGACGAGCGTTTCCCGCAGAAGTGCGAAGAGGCGGGCATCACCTTCATCGGCTCGCAGGCCGAATCCATGAACCTGCTCGGCAACAAGGTGCAGGTCCGCAAGATCGCCAAAAGGCTGGGTATCCCCGTGGTTCCCGGCTCCGAAGGCGCTGTGGACATACCCGCGGCCCGTAAGGTCGTGGACGAGATCACGCTTCCCATCATGCTCAAGGCCGAAGGCGGCGGCGGCGGACGCGGCATTTTCCTTGTTCGGGAGAAAAGTGAACTGGAAGATGCCTTTTTTAAGGCCTCGGCCATGGCGCAGGCCTCCTTCGGCAACCCGCGCCTCTACGTGGAAAAATACCTCGAATCCGTGCGTCACATCGAGATTCAGGTCATCGCGGACCAGCACGGCAACGTTTTCGCCTTCGACGAACGCGACTGCTCCGTGCAGCGCAACCACCAGAAGCTCGTGGAAGTCACCCCTTCGCCGTGGTCCGGCATCACGCCCGAACTGCGCGAGCGTCTGAAGCAGTACTCTCGCATGCTCGTGCGCGAAGTGGGCTACTACTCCCTCGCCACCGTCGAATTTCTGGTTACGCCGCAGGGCCAGCCCTACCTCATCGAAGTCAACACCCGCCTTCAGGTGGAACACGGCATCACCGAAAGCCGTTACGGGGTCGACCTCGTGGAAGAGCAGATCGCCGTCGCCTTCGGCGCGAAGCTGCGCCTCACCGAAGAGAACACCAAGCCCTCGCACGTGGCCATGCAGGTGCGCATCAACTGCGAGGACCCGCAGGACAGCTTCGCCCCCAACTCCGGCCTGATCACCCGTTACGTCTCGCCCGGCGGCCCCGGCGTGCGTATCGACTCCAACCTCTCCGCCGGTTACGAGTTCCCGCCGAACTACGACTCTGCGGGCTCCCTGCTCATCGCCTACGGCCGCGACTGGCAGAAGGTGCTCGGGATCATGGAACGCGCCCTGACCGAATACATGGTCGGCGGCGTGAAGACCACCATCCCCTTCTTCCGTCAGGTCATCAAGCACCCGGCCTTCCGTGCGGGCATGTTCGATACGGGCTTCATCGCCTCCGCGCCGGAGCTCATGATCTACGCCGACCTCGCGCCGGAAAGCGAACGCCTCGCCAAGCTCATCGCGGAAATCTCGGCCAAGGGCTACAACCCCCATGTGCAGCTTGGGGAGTACCGCTCCCACACCACGCCGCGCCTGCCCCGTCAGGAAGTCGTCCTGCCGCCCATCCCGTCCAAGGCGCGCAAGGAGCCGTCCCCCTATCCGCGCGGCGACCGGCTGGCGCTCCTCGACTACGTGCGCGACAGCGGCCGCGTCCACTTCACGGACACGACCGCCCGCGACAGCACGCAGTCCAACAGCGGCAACCGCTTCCGGCTGGCCGAAGATCGGCTCATCGGGCCCTATCTTGACAACTGCGGTTTCTTCTCGCTGGAAAACGGCGGGGGGGCGCACTTCCATGTGGCCATGATGGCCAACATGACCTACCCCTTCTCCGAAGCCCTCGAGTGGAACAAGTTCGCCCCGAAAACGCTCAAGCAAATCCTCATCCGCTCCACCAACGTGCTCGGCTACAGCCCGCAGCCGAAAAATCTCATGAGGTTGACGGGAGAAATGATCTGCGACAATTACCAGATCATCCGCTGCTTCGACTTCCTCAACCACATTGACAACATGCGTCCCTTCGCCGAAGTAGCCCTCAACCGCCGGGACGTGGTGTTCGAGCCCGCGATTTCCCTCTCGTGGGCCAAAGGCTTCACCGTGGAGCATTATCTTGATGTGGCGGCCGCCGCGCTCGGCATGTGCGGCGACGTGGCCGGAATGGGCGAGGCGGAAATGTCCCGTCACCTCATCCTGGGCCTCAAGGACATGGGCGGTACCTGCCCGCCCCGCTTCGTCAGCGAACTGGTGGCGGCCCTGCGCAAGCGCTGGCCGAGCCTTGTCCTGCACTATCACCGCCACACCACCGACGGCCTCTTCATCCCCGCCGTGGGCGCGGCGGCCCAAGCCGGGGCGCACATCGTGGACACCAACCTCGGGGCCTGCGTGCGCAGCTACGGGCAGGGCGATACCCTGGCCGCGGCAGCCTACATGGAAGGGGAACTCGGCCTCAAGACGGCTCTGGACAAGGACATGGTGCGCAGCGCCAACTTCGTGCTCAAGCAGGTCATCCCCTACTACGACCGCTACTGCGCGCCCTACTTCCAGGGCACGGACCACGACGTGGTCGAGCACGCCATGCCGGGCGGCGCCACCTCCTCCTCGCAGGAAGGGGCGCTCAAGCAGGGCTACATCCACCTCTTGCCCTACATGCTCAAGTTCCTCGCGGGAACGCGCAAGATTGTCCGTTACCACGACGTAACGCCGGGCTCGCAGATCACCTGGAACACGGCCTTCCTCGCCGTGACCGGGGCCTACAAGCGCGGCGGCGAGGAAGAGGTCGGCTACCTGCTCGGCGTGCTTGAGCGCGTCAACACCATGCCCGAAGAGGAACTGAGCGAAGGCACGCGGCAGGCACGCCTGTCCCTCTATCAGGACTGCAACGACGCCTTCCGCAACCTGCTGCTCGGCAAATTCGGCAAGCTCCCGCTCGGCTTCCCGCCGGACTGGGTCTATGAAAGCGCCTTCGGCAACGGCTGGAAACAGGCCATTGCCGAACGCACTACGCACTCCCCGCTGGAAAAGCTGCCCGACATGGACATCGACGCCGAGCGTAAGGCCTTCCGCGATATCATCAAGCGCGAGCCCACCGACGAGGAACTCGTCATGTACCTCAACCACCCGGGCGACGCGGTCAAGACCGTGCAGTTCCGGGCCAAGTACGGCGACCCCAACCGCCTGCCCCTGCCCGTCTGGTTCGAGGGCTGCGCCGTGGGCGAGGAAATCAACTTCGTGGACACGGCAGGCAAGCCGCACCAGTTCCTGCTGGTGAGCATGACCTCGCCCAACGACGCGGGCGAATCGATGGTCCGCTACGTGCTCGATTCCGAAATCTTCAGCCAGCTCGTCAAGGTGGCTCCGCCCAAGAACGGCGGGGCAAGCTCGGTGGTGCTCGCGGACCCGGCGGACAAGTATCAGGTCGGCGCGCCGAGCAACGGCGATCTGTGGGTGATGTACGTCCACCCGGGCGACATCGTGAAGGAAGGCGAGGAACTCTTCAACGTCTCCATCATGAAGCAGGAAAAGGCTGTGCTGGCTCCTGTGGCGGGCATCGTCAAGCGCGTCCTCAAGACCGCCGACTACAAGGAAACCCGCAAGATGGTGACGGTCCGCGAAGGCGAACTCATTGTGGAACTGGGACCCGTGCCGCGCCTGTGCACCAACGAGGCATGCAGCCGTCCCCTGCCGATGGACGATATCGAATTCTGCCCCTACTGCGGCGAACGGCTCAGCCGGCTTGCCTGAACCGGGATACCAACCGATACGAAGAGAGAGGCAATCTTCATGACGAAAACTCCTTCCGCAACCAAAAACAGACAAGACGAGGTTCCGGTGGACGATCTTCTCAAACGCCTGGTTCTGACGGGCGCGGATATCGTGCGGATCGGCACTGACGCCGAGCTGCTCGTGGGCGGCAAAAACTACAACACCGCGCTGATCAGCCGGGTCGAGGGCGTGCGTATTCCCCAGTTCCGCGCCATCTCGTCCGTGGCCTTCCACATCGTGCTCGACGAGTGCAAGGTCTGCGCCGCGCTGATCCGTTCCCGCGTGGATGAAGCCTACGGCCGCATCGACTGGACCTCGGAGGAAGTCACCCGCGATCACGACTTCCTGCCCAAATTCGTCCGCAGCGTGGCCGCCGACATCCGCAAGACCGCGGAAGCCGACCCCACCCTGCCGCGCATCCGCCTGCGCACCTTCATCAACAACGTGGTCGACGGTTTCGCTTCCTCGCAGGAAGGCATCGATCAGCTCCGCAAGCGTTCCGTCATGGTGCAGGCCGCCATCCTCTGCTGCCCGCTGCCCGCGCGCGTGGACGAGGCCGTGCGTTCCGCCTACCGCGACATCTGCGCCGAGGCCGAGGAAACCGACGTCCCCGTAGCCGTGCGTTCCTCCGCCGCCGGGGAAGACTCCCGCAAAAAGGCCTTCGCCGGCTTGCAGGATACCTTCCTGAATATGGTCGGCGAGGATGCCGTCGCCACCGCCTACCTCTGGGACTGCGCCTCGGCCTACAACCTGCGTTCCATGATCTACCGCCGCGAGGCCATCCTCGACGCCCTCACCCAGTCCGAAACGACCGGGCAGGAAGAGCTGGCCGGGCAAGCCAAAAAGGAATGGTCCATCGAAAACACCTCGCTGTCCGTGTGCATCATGCGCATGATCAACCCGGTGGTTTCCGGTACCGCCTTCAGCGCTGACACCGCCACGGGCTTCCGCGGCACCACGCGCAACGATCTGGTCAGCATCGACACCAGCTACGGCCTCGGTGAGGCCGTGGTCGGCGGCCGCGTCACCCCGGATAAGCTCTACGTCTATCAGAAGGACGACGGCAGCGAAGTGGTCGTCCGCTTCATGGGCAGCAAAACCATGAAGATCGTGTACGATGAGAGGGGCGGCACCAAAGAAGTGCCCGTGCCCGAGCGTGAATGCCTCATGTGGGCCCTGACCCCGACGCAGGCCGAGCAGGTCGCCAAGGGCGTGCGCGCCGTGAGCAAGGCTTACGACGGCATGATCATGGATACGGAATTCTGCATCGACTCCAAGGGGATGCTCTGGTTCGTGCAGGCCCGTCCCGAAACCCGCTGGAACGAGGAGCTCGCCCTCCATCCGCACACCATCTTCATGCGTCGCCGCGAGGTCGAGCCCAAGGCCGCCGCAGCCGCCGAGGTCCTCCTCACCGGCAACGGCGCTTCCCGCGGCGCGGGTCAGGGCAAGGTCCGCTTCCTGCGTTCCGCCCTTGAGCTCAACCGTGTGGGCAAGGGCGAAATCCTCGCCGCCGAGCGCACCGACCCGGACATGGTGCCGGGAATGCGCGTGGCCTCCGCCATCCTCGCGGACGTGGGCGGCGACACCAGCCACGCGGCCATCACCTCCCGCGAGCTTGGCATCGCCGCGGTCATCGGCATCCAGAACCCCACCGCCCTGCAAGCCCTTGACGGCCTCGACGTGACCGTCGACGGCACGCGCGGCCGCGTCTACCGGGGCCTCTTGCCGCTGCACGAAGTGGGCGGCGAAATGGACGTCAAGGCCCTTCCCGAAACCAAAACCCGCGTCGGCCTTGTGCTCGCGGACATCGGACAGGCCCTCTTCCTCTCGCGCCTGCGCAACGTGCCCGACTTTGAGGTCGGCCTCCTGCGCGCCGAGTTCATGCTCGGCAACGTGGGCGTACACCCCGCCGCGCTCGAAGCCTTTGACAACGGCGACCTCGAACGCCTGACCCAGAAGAAGATCGCCGAACTCGACTCCAAGCTGCGCAAGACCATCCGCGAGCAGCTCGACGCCGGGCTCGTCTCCCTTGATCTGCGCCTCCGCGAACACGTGGGCAACATCACCGGCTTCTCCGAAGAACTGGAAAAGCTCGGCAAAAAGGACGACCTGCGCAATCCCGAAGAGATCATGGCCGTCTACCGCCGGATGCGCGAAGTTGAAAAGCTGCTCGACGAGTACACCGAACGCGCCGCGCGCTTCTATGAAGTGCTCGAAACGTCCGCTGATCTGGCCGAACACGTGCGCGTGATCATGGGCTATGATACGGAGCTGGCCAACCTGACGGGCGACTCGGCCGAAGTCAAGGAACGCCGCGCCGCCATCGAAAAGGAAATCAACGATCAGGTCAGCTACGCCGCGCTCAACCCGGCCGTGCAGGAAACCCTGCGCCTCATCACCGCCCTGCGCGAGGACGTGGGCGCCCGTTGCGGCCTTGCCAAGGAAATCGCCGCGCTGCGCTCCATCCCGGGCAAGATCGGCAAGCTCATCCGCGCCCGCGGCCACAAGAACGGCCATGACCACTATGTCCAGACGCTGGCGCAGGGCCTCGCCCTCTTCTCGACGGCCTTCTACGGCAAGCCCATCGTCTACCGCACCACGGACTTCAAGACCAACGAATACCGCAACCTTCTCGGCGGCATCCTCTTTGAGGAGCACGAGGACAATCCCATGCTCGGCTACCGCGGCGTCTCCCGCGACATCCATGACTGGGAAATCGAGGCCTTCAAGCTGGCCCGCGCCGCTTATGGGGCGACCAACCTCCAGCTCATGCTGCCCTTCGTGCGCACGCTCGAACAGGCCCGCGCCATGCGCGCCTACCTCGACACCGTGCACAACCTGCGCACCGGCGAGGACGGCCTCAAGATCATCCTCATGTCGGAACTGCCTTCCAACGCTATTCTGGCGCGCCAGTTCATTCAGGAATTCGACGGCTTCTCCATCGGTTCCAACGACATGACGCAGATGGTGCTGGCGACCGACCGCGACAACGGCTCTCTTGCCCACATCTACGACGAGGAAGACCCCGCCGTGGTCTGGGCCATTCTGGTCACCATCTTCACCGGGCAGAAGTACGGGAAGAAGGTGGGCTTCTGCGGTCAGGGCGTCGCCAACAGCGAAGTGCTGCGCGGCGTGGTGGCCATCAGCGGCATCACCTCGGCCTCGGTCGTGCCCGATACCTATTACCGCACCAAGCAGGATTTCGCGGCCATCGAAGCGCAGAACCTCAGCGCCGCCGATCTCGGCAGGTGGCTGGCCGAGCAGCATCAGGCCAAGCTGGTCAAGCTGCTGGAAGCCAATGGCCGCGCGGACGCCGCGAAGCTCGCGGGCGATCCCAAGAAGATTCGCGCGTGGTATGATGCGGAAGCCGCCCGCCTGCACGCGGAACTGCGCGACAGCCTCGACGGAAGCCGCGAAAACGCCGCTCGCAAGGCCTTGAAGACCTTCCGGGCCATGTTCCACAAGCCCGTCATCTACGCGGCGTGGAACTGGAACGACACCGTTGAGGACGCTCTGCATCAGGCCGGCTTCACCTCCTTCAAGGAGCAGGCCGCGGCGCTGATCGAACAGCGCAAGAAGCTCTCGCACTAGGGGATGCCTCCGGCGGCAAGGTGGCTACCGCCCCCTTGACCCCTGTTCGGGGGGAATCATTCCCCCCGAACCCCCTCGAATATGGCATGATGCAGGGAAGGGGAATCTTCAGGAGAAACGCCTCAAGCGGGTGCTGGGAGAATAGGGCTATAAAGAGGAAAAGACGGCGCGGCCCACGAGCGCCGGAACAACGACAAGAGACGGGGGAGGGAACACGTTCCCTCCCCCGTTCCCTTTAAGACCTGTAGCATAAGGGGATAGGCTATGTTTTTTCCGCGCAAGGAAACCCGGCAGGTGCGCCTCGGCCCCGTGCGTATCGGAGGCGGCGCGCCCATCGCGGTGCAGAGCATGACCAATACGGACACGCGGGATATGGACGCGACGCTGGGCCAAATCCGGCGTCTGGCGGACGCGGGCTGCGAAATCGTGCGCGTGGCCGTGCCCGACGAAACCGCGGCCAAGGCTTTGCGGGCCATTCACGACGGAAGCCCGGTGCCGATCATCGCTGACATCCATTTCGATTACCGTCTGGCTCTGCTGGCGCTGGAGGCCGGGCTCGAAGGGCTGCGGATCAATCCCGGCAACATCGGGGAACGCAAGCACGTGGAGGCCGTAGTCGACGCGGCCAAGGCACGGGGGGCGGTCATCCGCGTGGGCGTCAACAGCGGGTCCGTGGAAAAGCGGCTCCTCGAACAATACGGCGGCCCCACGCCCGAGGCGATGGTGGAAAGCGCGCTCGGCCATGTGCGCATTCTGGAGGAGCACGGCTTCTACGACACGAAAATTTCCATCAAGTCCTCGTCCGTGCTCAACACCGTCGCCGCCTACCGCCTCCTGTCCGCACGCTGCGACTATCCCCTGCATCTGGGCGTCACTGAGGCTGGCGGCGTGCTGCGCGGGGCCGTCAAGTCCTCGGCAGGTCTCGGTATCCTGTTGAGCGAAGGCATCGGGGATACCCTGCGCGTTTCCCTGACCGCCGATCCGGTGGAGGAAATGACGGTGGCGTGGGAACTACTGCGGGCGCTGGGCCTGCGCCAACGCGGGCCGGAAATCATCTCCTGCCCCACCTGCGGGCGTACGGAAATCGATCTCATCGGTCTGGCGCAGGAAGTGGAACGCCGCCTCGCTACGGAAACCGCCCCCATTAAGGTGGCCGTCATGGGCTGCGTGGTCAATGGCCCCGGCGAAGCCCGGGAAGCCGACCTCGGCATGGCCGGAGGGCGCGACAAGGGAATCATCTTCCGCAAGGGCGAGGTCATCCGTTCCGTCAAAGGCCGTGAATCCCTCCTCGCCGCCTTCATGGAAGAACTGGATCGCCTGCTCAAGGAAAAAGGAGCGGAGACGAGAAGGCCCTAGCGTGTGTCGTTGCTGTTTTTCAACATATTGATTTTATACTATAAATACCATTCACACCATGTATAAGGCTCTTAATACTATCAATGTATTATCTGCTTTTTGACCCCACTGCCTGACCGCCTTCCTCCTGCGCGGCTCAAACGAGAGAAAAACACAGGGAACAAACAAGTCCGGATTCGCTCGCGCCTACAAAAAACGCCAAAGCGGACGCGAAAAACCGGGCAATCACAGCCTCCCCATGACGGGAAAACCATATCGGGACAATGCACCGCCCCCACCCGCAACAGGCTCTCCCATTTACGGAAAAACCTTTGCAAATGCCCCGAAGTGTCCCTGCCCGCTTCTTCCCGCCCACCGGGAAAACGTTGAAAAGGGATTCAATAAACACGAAAATCTTTGAAGAGGAAGGGGTGGGGTTTGGGGAGGG
>OFEY01001268.1_pt1 | contig 17201 bp, 17 predicted proteins | sample 1521251 | NCBI WGS metagenome assembly OFEY01 (sample SAMEA3504100, study PRJEB24116) | mouse gut metagenome | biome: mouse gut; feature: mouse-associated habitat; material: faeces | place: Denmark | collected 2011
GTAGAGCACTCGGCTGTTAACCGAGTTGTTGTAGGTTCGAGCCCTACTCGGGGAGCTAAAAAATCCACAGACAAAATAAAATTGTCTGTGGATTTTTTATATTCATTTTTAATTATACACTGGGAAGATTCCAACGATAGTGACTTGCCAGAATGCGGATCATTATGATTAAAAGAGCACCCAGTAACATTGCATAATTAGAAGGAATGAACTGCAACAGTAATACATGCAGGCAGGCGCCGGATATAGATGCACAGGCGTAGATATGTTTTCTTAGGACAAAGGGAGTTTCACCTACCATGATGTCTCTGAGAATGCCGCCGCCGATACCTGTGATAACTCCAAGAAAGATAATTAAAAAATAAAATTCGTTGTAACCGGACTTTATTCCGGTGTCAATGCCTGTAACAGTAAATGCGCCAAGGCCGATAGCATCCAAAATATTCATAATTTTTTCATAGCTTTCCAGGTAACGTTTTTCAAGTAGAAAGGGCCAGCGGCGGAACAAAAGAAAAAGAATAAGCACTGTTAAAAAAGCAGCAAATACGTAAACTGGATTTTGAAACATGTTAGGAGGAATATTACCTATAATTAGATCACGGAGCATACCTCCTCCCACAGCAGTAATGACGCCTAGTACAATAATACCGAACAGATCCAGTTTTTTTCGAACGGCAACCATAGCACCGGAAGATGCAAAAGCTATGGTACCGATAATCTCTATGGGGAAAAATATACTTGTATGCAATTTCATTTTACTCCTTTAAATAAAAACAATATAACATACCCGTCTGTGTATCACAAGAAGTAGTTGAAAATTCACTAAATATAAGTCCTTTTTTCCTATAATGTTGACATAAAATTAAAGAAAAGAGTATAATATAACAAATTTTATTTATTAGTTTCTACAGCTTGATAGAGCGACAGGTAATGTGCAGGGGGGATAAGAATGAAAAAGAGGCAGGATGGAAAGAAAACAGATAACGGAATTCCTTTACTGCTTTCTATTATATTAGTTTTTTGCATTTTAGGTGTTGTTGTGTTTTCCGTAGCAAGAAAAATAAATAAAGAAATGTCTATATCAGCAATTCAAAATTTAAGTGAAAGTCTGGATTTGATACAATGCACATTAGAGGCAATTCTGAATAAAGAAGCAGAATATCAAAAAATAATTGCACAGGAAGCAGCCAAGGCAGAGGATTTGGAGGAGTTTATCCTTTCTTACCAAAAAAGCCAGACCATGGTAAAGGTATCTTTGATTTTTACGGGAGAAGAGGAAGGAATTTCTAATACAGGAGAAGTGTTTTCTGAAGAAGAACTGGATTTTTCACTTGGTGGAACGACAAACGGTTTGCAGATATCGCAATCTTATGTAAATCATATGGGAACTTGGGCATATTCAATGAAGTGTCCTGTTATAAAGAACGATCAGGAGATTGCTGCGCTTTATATAGAATATATTTATGAATCTTATGATAAATCACTTCCAGAAGGATTTTATAATGGGAAAGCAATGCTTTATATTATGGATAGAAACACGGAGCGGTTTGTTCTAAAGCCTAAGGGAATGGGGGAGCGTAATGCCGGTCATCTGAATTTGGAGGATTATTACCAGGCAAATAATATCCAGGAAGAGGATATCAGGCAGGAAGTGAATGCCTGCCTGGAAGAAAAAAAGAATATTATGTTTTATCATGATATTCAAGGAAAAAGTTCATTGAATTATATGTGGAAGGTGAATGATGGTTCAATCTATTTAGTGGGATATGTGCCGATCGAAGCGATACAGCAGGAAGGCAGAACAGTAAACCAAAATATATTTATTGTAGTAGTAGTAATGCTGATTGCCTTTTTTCTGTGCTGTATTTTGTATTATTTTAATCAAAGACAGCAGAATAGAATCAGAAAGGAGCGGGAGGAAGAAAGAGAAATACACAATAAGCGTTTGGCGGAAGCTTTACAGGCAGCACAGATTGCAAGTAATTCCAAAACGACCTTTCTCTCAAATATGTCACATGATATCCGTACACCTATGAATGCTGTTCTTGGGTTTACTACATTATTGGCCAGGGATGCAAATAATCCGGATAAAGTAAGGGAATATACAAAAAAAATCACGGCGTCCGGCCAGCACTTGTTAAGTCTGATCAATGATATTTTGGATGTGTCCAAGATTGAGAGTGGGAAAGTTGTTCTTACCATCGAGGAATTTACATTAAATGATCTGGTATCCTCAGTAGATGCAATTATTCGGCCTATGGCAAAGGAAAGAGGGCAGAAGTTTCATGTGGAAGTAATGGGCGTAAAGCATGAGTACTTGATAGGAGATGAGACAAGAGTTAATCAGATTTTGATTAACCTTCTTTCAAATGCCGTAAAGTACACTCCGGAGGGAGGAAATATCTGGTTTCGGATTATTGGTCTGAAACAGCGTTCCAGTCAATATGAGCATATTAAGATAGAAGTGGAAGATGATGGCTATGGAATGACGCCGGAATATTTAGAAACTATTTTTGATGCGTTTACCCGGGCAGAAAACAGTACCACGAATAAGGTTCAGGGTACAGGATTAGGGATGGCAATTACAAAAAATATTGTAGAGCTTATGGGTGGAACGATAGATGTAACCAGTGAAGTAAATAAAGGAAGTCTGTTTAGGGTTGACTTGGAGTTCCGCATACCGGAAGGCCAGGTTGATAAGCAGTTCTGGAAAGAAAATGGAATTTCACGAATTTTGGCTGTTGATAAGGAAGCGGAGGACAGCAAAGATATTCAAGTGCTTATGGAGGATACAGATGTTTTGGTAGATAGTGCTTTCAGTGTGGAAGAAGCTGTACAAATGCTGCAAAATGCTGAGGGTGAAAAAGAAAATTATCAAATGATTTTAGTGGACTGGGATACGATAGATGTAGATGCTTCTTTGGCAATAACAAAAATTAGGGAAATTACATCAGATATAGTGCCTGTATTGTTTATGACGGATGATGATGCAGATGGAATAGAAGATGTTCTGCAAAATGAAAATACGGCAGTTTTACAAAAACCTTTCTTTGTTGCTGCATTTAAAGAAAAAATTGCAGAAATGCAGGCTGGCCAAAATGGAGATGTTGTGTCAGAGGCGGCAGATGGTGAAAATTTGGAAGGCTTGCATTTCCTGGCGGCTGAAGATAATGAAATTAATGCGGAAATTCTGTCTGAAATTTTATCTATGGAAGGAGCAAGCTGTGTTATTGCAGAAAATGGCCAGCTTGTATTGGAGAAATTTATTAATTCTGTAGAAGGGGAGTTTGATGCAATTCTAATGGATGTACAAATGCCTGTTATGAATGGTTATGAAGCTACGAGAGCAATCAGGGCATTAAAACGTAAGGATGCAGGAGAAATACCAATTATAGCAATGACGGCAAATGCATTTGCAGAAGACGAAAAAGAAGCTTTGAATGCGGGAATGAATGTTCATCTGGCAAAGCCTATTGATATTGAATTGCTGAAAAAGGTGATAAAAGAGTATACACGCAAAAATGTAAGTGAAGAAGGGAATTCATTATGAAAAAAAGTAAGAAATATATGGGCAGACTAATAGTAATCTGTTTAGCGGGTGCTGTAGTGTTTTGCCTGGCAGCTTGTGGGGGAAAGGTTGAGCTGGACAATAATCTGATTGCTCAGGAGGAAGAGAATGAACGGGTAGTAAATCTTTTCAGTCCAATGGAAAAGACTATGCCCGACGCTGAAAATGCTGCAAGAACTGCAATGGATATGACAGTTGCAATGGCAGAAGAAAACTTAGGAGTGAGTGTGGCATACAGAACCTATACAGCAGAAGACCATCAGGATAAAACTTATGATGAGGTGACTCTTGAACGGGTGCGTAATGATATGGATGATATGTACTTGTTAAATCCGGATGTTATTATGGCATTGGCGGAAGAAGGAAAGCTTATGGATTTATCAGGGCTTGAAAGTGCAAATAATTTAAGGGATGTTGTAAGAATAGCAAATACAGTTGATGGAAAACTAGTGGCAATTCCTCAGGAAGTGGTGGCTTATGGTTTGTTTATCAATAAAGAAATGTTTGATGAATTCAACCTGGAGCTTCCAAAGACACCGGAGGATTTTCTGGAGTGCTGCAGAGTATTTAAAGAAAACGGAATTGAAACACCCATTGGAGCTAACCGCTGGTGGCTTGAAACTTTTGTTTTTGCACAGGCATACGCAGATCTTTATAATGGAGACAATACGGAGGCCGAGATAGCTGCTTTAAACAGTGGAGAAAGCAAATACAGTGATTATATGCGCCCAGGATTTGAGTTTTTAAAGGAACTAATTGATCTTGGTTATATTGATGCTCAAAAAGCATATGTGAGTGAAGCTGTTGAAGGAGAAGGAGCAGATTTTCTGGCTCAAAAAACTCCGATCGTAATGGCATACTGGGGAGCGGCCAATGCGGATACTCTTTACGGGAATCCGGACTTCGAAATGCTTGTGATTGGATTTCCAAGCAGCCGGGGACAGATGCCGGTTATATCAATGACGGGGATTGCCATAGGAGCAGGTGCGGAGCACGCAGAGGATGCAATGCAGACACTGAATGTAATAACTTCGGACGAAGCACTTCAGATTTATACGGAAACAAATAAGGTGATTTCTCCATCTAAAAATGTGGAAGTAGAATGTATTCCTGCGCTAAAACCTTTGAATGACAGAATTCAGGAAAATGTTTATGTGCTGGCTACTAATGCAGGAATGAAAGTTGAACAGTGGGGAAATACATGTTTGATTGTAAGAGACTTGCTAAATGGAGCTACGGTAGATGAATGTATGGCAGAATTTGATAAACTGCAGGAAGAAGCATTGAGTAAGTGAAATTAATATACAATTTATGTTATGGCGGCGTTTTTTGCCGCCATAAAAAGAAAATTAAAATTCACTCTTGTCAAATGTATAGAAGTATGGTATCATAATTTTCGTTGAGGTTGTAAGAGACCTGATTAAGAAAAGTATGTTAAAGAAAACAGCGGAGCTGTTTTAAAAACGGGAAACCATTTAATAAGGCTCCGTGGTCAAGCGGTTAAGACATCGCCCTTTCACGGCGGTAACACGGGTTCGATTCCCGTCGGAGTCAGTTGGTTGGAAGTTTCTGAAAATAATATATGGCGTGATAGCCAAGTGGTAAGGCCCCGGTCTGCAACACCGTTATCGCCGGTTCAAATCCGGCTCACGCCTCTCAACAAACCTCGAAAGATTTCAGTTTGCGTTGATAAGGAAGTATTCGCAACAACTTATCAATAACGCTGACAAACAGAGTGCAAGCAAGGGCAGAGAACACTTCACTTTCATTAGTGGTCGGTTCTCTGCTTTTCTGTTACGTAATAGAACGTCATTTTTGAGGGCAGACATATAAAATCCTTACCACGGTATTTCAACGTCCGAAAAGCCGCATAAATCAAGGACAAAATAATCTCTACTGCGTAACAATCCCTATAATAAATTGAGGGCGCAAGCAGGTAATAGCCCCTTATAGGGGCAGAGCAGGCTACCGGCTTAGCCGATAGTCCTGACTTCGATGTTTATTATGATAACGGTGTTGGCGGCTGTTTCTCTGATTGTGGGCACCCACAATTCTTTTGCGGTCTCCATGAATGCAGGGATACATCAATTTGGCATTTTTTCCAGTATTGGGGCTACGCCAAAGCAAATCAGGACATGTCTTTTGAGGAAAGCTGCCGTCCTTTGTACTCCTTCGCTATTGTGAGGGAATGGGCTTGGCATTGCTGGCAGCATGAGGGTGACGGAGTTGTCAAATATTCTGCTGGAAGAGGATATTCCGGGACGCCACGGAACGGCTGCAGGCTATCACCCGCTGATCCTTGTTCTGACGTTTGTTATAACAATGGCGATCATTTGGATTTCTGCATGGCTGCCAGCTGGAAAATTGAGCAGGCTTATCCCTCTTGAGGCAATTAAAAATGCAGAGGAGCTGCAGCTGAAACACAGGAGAAAGTTCACTCTCCTTACCCATTTGGCCGGAATGGAGGGAGAGCTTCGGGAACTCAATGGGGTGGAAAGTGCCGTAGTGTATCAGAGGGCGGCAGCAAAGCGGGTTATTACAGAGAAAGGAATGAGTGAAGAGATGAAGAGGTCTCTCTGTGGGAGGAAATTAAAGGGCAGATCGGGTTCTGGCATACTGCTTTGCCTGGCGTAATATACGAAAAATCAGCCTGGCGGAAGTACTCAAAGACGATACAATGATGTAGAGTCTGCATTATTGCTCATGGAGCCGGAACATGAGGCAGGGCCGCTTTCCGCAGTGAGATAACTGTGTAAATTCCGTTGAATTGTGTGGGTGAAAATGTTATAATTCCCTTGTATCTGAGAGTTGAAATGGCCTTTAGCAGTAAGGTGGCGATGGGCAGTAACATGAGACGGCAGGAAGAGGACTTTAATACCGGGAGGGCGCTATGACAGAGCGGGAAACATTAAAAAGGTGGATTGGTGAGAGTGATAATGTTGTATTTTTCGGTGGAGCGGGTGTCTCTACGGAGAGTGGAATTCCTGATTTCAGAAGTACGGATGGATTATATCATCAGAAATATGATTACCCGCCGGAAACTATTTTAAGCCATACATTTTTTCGCTCAGAAACGGAGCAATTTTTCAGATTTTATCGTGATAAAATGCTGTATCTGGATGCGGAACCCAATGCAGCGCATAAGAAACTGGCGCAGTGGGAAGCGGAGGGAAAATTGAAAGCGGTCATTACGCAGAATATTGATGGCCTGCACCAGAAGGCGGGCAGTGTGAACGTACTGGAACTGCATGGAAGCGTTTTGCGTAATTACTGCGAAAACTGCGGAAAATTCTATGATGTGGAGACAGTCAAAAACTCGAAAGGTATCCCGAAATGTTCCTGTGGTGGGATAATAAAACCGGATGTGGTGCTCTATGAGGAAGGTCTTGACAACAGAACATTGAGCACTGCGGTGCGCCATATTGAGGAAGCCGATGTGCTGATCATTGGAGGGACTTCTCTGGCAGTCTATCCAGCGGCAGGGCTTATAGATTATTATCGGGGGAGCAGGCTTGTACTTGTCAATAAAACGCCGATGCCAAAAGACGGTATGGCGGATCTTATTGTACAGGGGAGTATCGGTGAGATATTTTCCCTGATATAACATATTTTGCAGGCTTATGTGGGTTGTGCTGCCTGCCGTGGAATGTAAATCAGATTGAGAGAACGGGAGAGGAATGAAGGGAGTATTATAATGAAAAAACCAGTATTAGTAATTATGGCTGCAGGGATGGGGAGCCGCTATGGCGGACTGAAACAGATAGATCCGGTGGATGACAGCGGGCATATTATTATGGATTTTTCCATATATGATGCGATGCGTGCCGGTTTTGAAAAAGTGGTGTTTATTATAAAAAAAGAAAATGAGGCCGATTTTAAGGAGTGCATTGGAAACCGGGTAGCAAAAAAAATGCAGGTAGAATATGTTTTTCAGGATCTTCACAATTTGCCGAATGGCTACAGTGTGCCGGAGGGAAGGATAAAACCCTGGGGCACAGGGCATGCGGTACTATCCTGCCTGCCGGTGGTAGACGGCCCCTTTGCGGTGATCAATGCGGATGATTATTATGGCAGAGAAGCTTTTCAGCTTGTCTATAATTTTTTGAGTTCTCATCAGGATGAGGAAAAATATCAGTATGTTATGGTCGGCTATTACCTGAAAAATACCTTGACGGAAAATGGGCATGTAGCCCGCGGCGTCTGCTGCGCTGATCCAAAGGGGAAACTTACGGGGATTGTAGAGCGTACCCGCATTGAGAAACGTCCGGAGGGGCCAGCGTATACGGAGGATGAAGGAGAAACCTGGATAAGTCTTGCGGAAGACAGTATCGTGTCAATGAATATGTGGGGGTTTACGGCTAGTATGATGGAAGAGCTGCAGGACAGATTCGCAAAATTTTTAGAGAAGAATCTGACAGAAAATCCTCTGAAGTGTGAATATTTTCTGCCGTTTGTTGTGGATGAGCTGCTGAAGGAAGAAAAGGCGGAGGTGACCGTGTTAGAGTCTGCGGAGCGCTGGTATGGGGTGACTTATAAGGAGGATAAGCCTGTGGTGGTGCATGCAATCCGGAGACTGAAGGAAGCCGGACTGTATCCTCAGGGAAACTGGTAGAATTTCAATAATTGGACCGCAGCCCAATTTTTGTGATTGCGGAAAAGGATTTTATGAGTTTGGTATTGATTTACAGAGATAATCGTGCTAAAATATATGTTCGTGATATATATTCCTTGTTCCCGTTATGAGCGGGAGCCAGAGACCAAAAGGAGGTAACTAACATGACAAAGTATGAATTAGCCGTTGTTGTTAGCGCAAAACTCGAGGAAGAAGGAAGGGCAGCTGTTGTAGAAAAAGTAAAAGCCCTGATCGAGAGATTTGGTGGCCAGATCACAAATGTGGATGACTGTGGCAAGAAAAGACTTGCATACGAGATCCAGAAGATGAGAGAAGGCTACTATTACTTCATCCAGTTTGATGCTGAGACGTCTGCGCCGGCAGAAATTGAAAGCCGTATGCGTATCATGGACGGAGTGATCAGATACTTGTGCGTGAAGCAGGACGAGAAATAGAACAGGAGAACGTATGAACAAAGTAATACTTATGGGACGTCTGACAAGAGATCCCGAAGTGAGATACTCTCAGGGGGAATCCCCTCTGGCGATTGCAAGATATACTCTTGCCGTAGATCGAAGATTCAGCCGTAATAACGGTGGAGATAACGGACAGACTGCAGATTTTATCAGTTGTGTAGCTTTTGGAAGAAGCGGGGAGTTTGCAGAAAAGTACCTGCGAAAAGGAACAAAAATCGCTGTAACAGGAAGAATTCAGACGGGAAGTTACACCAATAAAGATGGACAGACTGTCTATACGACGGAAGTAGTTGTAGAGGATCAAGAGTTCGCCGAGAGTAAGAACAGTAATTCCGGATCGGATGGGGGGTATGCCGGAAACAGTAGACCTGCACCGTCAGGCGCAGGAGACGGATTTATGAATATTCCGGATGGAATAGACGAGGAATTGCCGTTTAACTAGCAGGAGACGTGTCGCAAAGCGGGACAGCGTTGCAGGCATAAGACGTGTCGTGAAGCGGGACAGCGTTGCAGCATAAGACGTGTCGCGAAGCAAGATGGCGTTGCAGCATAAGACGTGTCGCGAAGCGAGACGGCGTTGCTTATTATTTATATTTAGACAGGAGGCATTCAAATGGCATATAATAAGACAGACAAGGCTGATTCTCCGATGAAGAGAAGAGGCGGAATTCGCAGAAGAAAAAAAGTTTGTGTTTTTTGTGGAAAAGATAATGTGATCGATTATAAAGATACAGCGAAACTGAAAAGGTATGTGTCTGAAAGAGGGAAAATTCTTCCGAGAAGGATTACCGGAAACTGCGCAAGGCATCAGAGAGCACTTACCACAGCAATTAAGAGAGCAAGACACCTGGCACTTATGCCTTATGTGCAGGATTAAGAAGCTTATGAAATAAAAACAGGCCAGCTGCCTCAAAACAGTTGGCCTGTTTTTATGCGCAGGGGTGTGTAAGGAAATTTGAAAATTTTTCGCATTTCTGGACAAAATAGTGGTGTTTTGCACAAAATATAGTATTTTCAGACAAAAACAGCCTATAAAATGTGATGGCATCTTTGGGGCAGTAATGGTATAATTTTGAAAGAAGATTATACCAGTGTCCGGGGCATATTATTTGTATGATTTTGGGCGGGGCATGTGAAAGGCAAGCTATGAAGGGTAGAATAAAATTAAAAGGCAAACTGAAATTCCAGCTTAATTTTATGCTTTATATGGGATTTCTTATGTTACTGATCGATGTCGGTGTGTTCACATTTGATGTAAAGGCCGGTTTGCTATTGACGGCGTTTATTGTTATATATTTTATAGGCTATTCGGCAGTATATTTTTATATTAAGCCGGTTATTATGAACGAACTGATCAGTTTTGCCACACAGTATGGGCAGATACAGAGAAAGCTTTTGCGGGATCTGGATCTTCCTCATGCGCTGCTGGACGATCAGGGAAAGATTATATGGACCAACAAGGAATTTGAAAAGCTGGTACATAAGGAGAAAGGCTACAGGAAGTCGATTACAACGTTGTTTCCTTCTATGACTAGGGACAGGCTGCCGGGGAAAAGTGAAGAAACTCTGGCAGAGATGGAAGTGAATTTTGAAAACAGGGATTTCCACGTGAAGGCTCGAAAGATCTCGCTGAAAGAAATGGCGATGAATAGTGATATTCTTGAGGCCGAGGATTACGACGGTTATCTGATTGCGATCTATCTCTTTGATGAGACTGCATTAAAGATTGCTCTGCGGGAAATTGATGATCAGAGCCTTGCAGTAGGACTGATCTACCTGGATAACTATGATGAAGCGCTGGAGAGCGTGGAAGAAGTAAGGCGTTCCCTGCTGATCGCGCTGATTGACAGAAAAGTCAATAAATATATTTCCGCACTGGATGGGATTTCTAAGAAACTGGAAAAAGATAAATATCTGATTATCATGCGCAAAAAAGCAGTTGAGAAGCTTAAAGAGGACAGGTTTGACTTGTTAGAAGATGTGAAAACAGTCAATATTGGCAATGAGATGGCTGTGACGTTAAGCATTGGCATGGGGTTAGATGGATTGACATATGCTCAGAATTATGAGTTTGCAAGAAATTCCATTGATCTGGCGCTTGGGCGCGGGGGTGACCAGGCTGTCGTAAAGACACCGGAAAATGTAACATACTATGGCGGAAAGAGTCAGCAGGTGGAGAAGAATACGAGAGTGAAAGCCCGGGTAAAGGCACAGGCGCTGCGGGAGATCATTACCGGGAAAGATCGGGTGATCATTATGGGGCACCGGATGGCAGATATCGACAGTTTCGGTTCTGCGGTAGGAATTTACAGGATTGCGGTGACATTGGAAAAAAAGGCACATATCGTCATCAACGATGTAACAACCTCTATTCAGCCTTTTGTACAGCTGTTTAGGGATAATCCGGATTATGAGGAGGATATGATCGTAAACAGCACGACGGCTCTGGAGCTGGCGGGAAGTAATGCCGTGCTGGTGGTAGTGGATGTGGACAAGCCCAGTATTACGGAATGTCCGGAACTGTTAAAGTCCTGTAAATCGATTGTGGTCCTGGACCATCACAGGCGCGGCTCGGAGACGATCGAAAATGCGACCTTGTCTTATGTGGAGGCTTATGCATCTTCGGCCTGTGAAATGGTATCGGAGATTCTGCAGTATATTGGTGATAATATCCGGATAAAGTCGGATGAGGCCGACTGTATGTATTCCGGTATTATGATCGATACAAATAATTTTATGACAAAGACAGGTGTGCGGACCTTTGAGGCAGCGGCGTTCCTGCGCAGGAATGGCGCGGATGTGACGAGAGTGAGAAAGCTGTTCAGGGAAGATGCAAACGAGTATAAGGCGAGGGCAGATACGGTCAGTCAGGCGGAGATATATCGAAATACTTATGCTATCTCTGTCTGCACCAGCGAAGATCTGCACAGCCCTACCGTGGTAGGAGCTCAGGCAGCTAATGAACTGTTGAATATTAAGGGGGTAAAGGCCAGTTTTGTTCTGACAGATTATCAGAATCAGGTCTATGTCAGTGCAAGATCAATAGATGAAGTAAATGTACAGATTATCATGGAGCGGTTGGGTGGAGGCGGACATATGAACATGGCCGGGTGTCAGATGGAGGATGTGTCCCTGATGGAGGCTATCTCTATTGTGAAGAATACACTGGATGCCATGATACAGGAAGGAGCAATCTCATGAAGATCATTTTGATACAGGATGTTAAAAAACTTGGAAAAAAGGGAGAAATTATTGAGATAAACGACGGATATGCCAGGAACTATATTCTGCCCCAGAAACTGGGTGTAGAAGCCAACAACAGAAATTTAAACGATCTGAAGCTGCAGAAGATAAAAGAGGAAAAGGATGCGCAGAGGCTTTTAGACGAGGCGAAGGACCTGGCTGAAAAAATCGGGGCACAGATCGTTACGGTGAAGATAAAAGCCGGGGAGGGCGGCAAAGTATTTGGTTCCGTCTCCGCCAGGGAAATAGCGGGAGCTATGAAGAAACAGTGTGATCTGGAGATCGATAAAAAGAAAATACAACTGCAGGAACCGATCAGAAGCTTTGGATTCCATGAAGTTGGAATCAGACTTCATCCACAGGTAACAGGTACACTAAGGGTAAAAGTTGAGGAAGCATAATGGCAGCAGAGGAAGCGCTCTTAAAAAGAGTTTTGCCTCATAGCATTGAGGCAGAACAGTCAGTAATCGGCTGTATGATGATATCCAGGGATGCGATTACTGTGGCAGCGGATATACTGGAAGAAGATGACTTTTATAGCAGGCAGTATGCGCTTGTGTATCGGGCTATTGTGGAGTTGAATGATGCCGGCAAATCTGTGGATGTGGTGACGCTGCAAAATAAACTGAAAGAGAAGGATGCACCACCTGAAGTGAGCAGTCTGGAGTTTGTCAGGGATCTGATGCTTGCGGTGCCGACGGCGGCTCATATTAAAGATTATGCGGAAATTGTTTCTGAAAAGGCAATATTACGCAGAATGATCAAAGTAAACGAAGAGATTGCGGGCATATGCTATGTGGGCAAAGAATCACTGGAAGAAATACTGGAAAATGCGGAAAAAGGTATTTTCAATATCGTGCAGCGCAGGAACACCGGTGATTATGTTCCGATCCGGCAGGTTGTTTTAAATGCGATGGAGCGTATTGAGAGAGCATCTAAGACAAAGGGAAATGTGACCGGTGTGGCGACGGGGTTTCTGGATCTGGATTACAGGACAGCGGGGATGCAGCCTGCAGATCTCATTTTGATCGCTGCAAGGCCTTCTATGGGGAAAACTGCGTTAGTGTTAAACATTGCACAGTATGTAGCATTTAAAAGCGATCTGCCGTTAGCAATTTTTAGTTTGGAGATGTCGCGGGAGCAGCTGGTGAACAGGTTGTTTTCATTGGAATCGAGAGTAGACTCGCAGCATATCCGAACCGGAAATCTTTCGGACAGAGAGTGGGAAGACCTGATTGATGGTGCCGGTGTGGTGGGAAGATCAAAGCTGATCATCGATGATACACCAGGAATCAGCATACCGGAACTGCGCTCCAAGTGCAGGAAGTTTAAAATGGAACAGGATATTCAGATGATTATTATCGATTATCTTCAGCTGATGTCGGGAAACGGAAGGACGGATTCCAGACAGCAGGAAGTGTCTGAAATATCCAGATCTTTAAAAGCGCTTGCAAGAGAATTAAATGTGCCGGTTATTGCATTATCGCAACTGAGCCGTGCAGTGGAGCAGCGGCCGGATCATAGACCAATGCTCTCCGATCTGCGTGAATCCGGCGCCATCGAGCAGGATGCAGACGTAGTGATGTTTATCTACCGGGACGATTACTACAATAAGGACAGTGACAAAAAAGGGATAGCGGAGATCATTATTGCAAAGCAGAGGAATGGTCCGATTGGAACGGTGGAACTGGCATGGCTGCCGGATTATACAAAGTTTGCAAATGTGCAGCACTAGCGCTTCAGGAATTGAATAAAATTATACAAAAGAGGATTGGCTGAATGAGCCAGTCCTTTTTATGCGTGGGCGGCCCGATCCCGCGGGGATGTGAAAACAGGACGTGAAATAAATGTGGAGACAGGAGGAGTTTATGGAGAACGGAAAAATTTACCTTATTTCGGATGCCTCAAGAAAAGTGGAAGTGGAGAGCCATGTGCTGCGATATTGGGAGGATGAACTGAAGCTTCCAGTAAAAAGAAACGAACTGGGACACAGGTATTATACAGAGGAGGATATTACTGAATTCCAGGAAATTAAGAAATTGAAGGAGCAGGGACTGCAGTTGAAAGCAATACGTATGATCCTGAAAAATGGAAAACTGACAAGGCTTCCTGATGTGGAGGATCTGTCAGTGGAGGATTTACAGCGCATGGAGCAAGGGACATTTCATGGGCGGCCGGAGGAAAATATAATACCTGCACAGCAGACAAATACGCTGACAGAGAAGGAAGAGAGGATGGTACCTGTGCCGCAGGATGCTAATCTGCCGGAACGGGAGATGGAAGAAAAGGTAAAGCGCCTTGAATATCTGATGAAGAAACTGATTTCCGAGGCGATAGAAGAGAGCAATCAGAAGTGTTATGAGCAGCTTTCAGAGACGCTTACAAAAGAACTGGATTATCAGTTCAGAATGCAGGAGGAACGGGAGGAAGAGAGAGAAAACAGAAAATTGTTGCTGGAGGAAGAACATTACAGACAGCTGGATGCGCTGATACGTGGCAAAAGCAATCGAAAAAAACGGGAAAAGCAGGAGAAAAAGGAAAAAAGAAAACTGTTTGGGAAATCAATAAAAGAACAAAAAACAGGTGCCGTATAATACGACACCTGTTTGAAGTTGTCAGGTAGTTATTAAGCCTCAGAAATAGTACCAACGGGACAACCGCCTGCGCAAGCGCCACAGGAAATGCAGACACTTTCATCAATAACGAATACACCACCGTTTTCAGAAATAGCACCAACAGGACATGTACCTGCACAGGCGCCACAGCCTACACAACCATCACCAATTACAAATGCCATGAGATAATCCTCCTTATGTATAAAGTTTACACTGAGGATACAGCTTTTAAATAAAATCAGCCGTATCCTGCAGCCTTTTCTTATTTTAATATAATCTTATGAGATATACAACCCTAAAAGTAGGAAAACGCAAAGAAAATATTTCCTTGATAAAATTTACATAATGCACTAATTTTTCATAGCTTCCGCTTCTTTTCTGGCAGCTTTCACGCCGTCAAGTATAGCCTGCTTTTTCACAAGAAGAGTCTTCTGATCCATGGCGGGAACACCGTGAAGCTTATACTCCAGACCGAGGCTTTCATATTTTTTCTCGCCCATTGTGTGATAGGGGAGGGCATCCAAAGCTTTCAGGTTGGAGAGATGTCCAATGAAGTATCCTAACTGATACAGATACTTTTCGTCGTCTGTAAGTCCTGGCACGATGACGTGGCGGATCCATACAGGAACCTGCCTTTTCTCCAGGTATTTTGCGAAAGCGAGAATGCCGTCGTTTGGCTGACTGGTCAGTTCCTTATGCTTTTCCGGATCAATATGTTTGATATCCAGCATGACAAGATCGGTCAAGGGCATGAGTTTGTCCAGTTTTTCGATAAAAGCGGCATTATTTTCTCTGTAAGCAATACCAGAACTGTCGATGCAGGTATGGATGTCATGCTCCTTTGCCAGGGTAAACAGGTCGATCAGAAAATCCACCTGCATCAGAGGTTCACCGCCAGTTACGGTGAGGCCGCCGTCTTTGTAAAAGGGGCGGTTTTTTTCATACTGTTCGATGATTTCGGTCGGTTCCATCATGGTGCCGCCGTCCATCGGCCAGGTATCCGGATTATGGCAATAGGCACAGCGCATGGGACAACCCTGAACAAAGACTACAAATCTGGTGCCGGGACCGTCTACAGTGCCAAAACTTTCAAGAGAGTGAATACGTCCTTTCATAGAGAGAAAACTCCTTTACAGGCAGGAAATTCCCGCCTTTATTATCTGCTTTTAAAATTCCCCTGAAGCAGGACCTCAGGGGATATCATGTAATATACTGTCACAACCTTCATACCGCCGTCTGAAATACAGCAACGGCGCGAGTCCGGTTTAGATAGATTCATGGAATGTACGGGAGATAACGTCAGCCTGCTGTTCGGGGGTCAGCTTAATAAAGTTTACAGCGTACCCGGAAACACGGATCGTAAGCTGAGGATAGTTCTCAGGATGCTTCTGAGCGTCCAGTAACATATCTCTGTTTAATACATTTACATTTAAGTGATGGCCACCTTTTGTTGCATAGCCGTCAAGTAAAGATACCAGGTTATCAACCTGAGCTGCATTTGATGCTGCCATTGTTTTTACCTCCATTGTGTATACAGTTTTATTATGCGCCGTCGGACGACGTTGCTTATATATCGGAACCCGAGTAATCGTCCAGACCCTGTTCCAGAGTCGGAACGCTGCATGCGAGGGGTGTTCTGGAGCAGTCCGTGCAGCCCATTGTCTGTACAGACTTATTCTGCTCGTTTTTTTCATCATAATCGATGTTTACATGTCCGACGCCGCCTGCCATGCCGGAATCCAGCATTTTAACAAGATCGTCGATTAAAGCTTTATCATCCATCTGCTACTCCAGTTCCGCAGATGCCCTGCCCGAAAGGACGGGCATCTGCTAATTTGTTTTTTGCTGATTTTAACTTATAATACCCAAATCGATATCGTGATATTCAGGCCTTACTTTAATTCAAGCTCGGAATATCCAAGGTGATATCGAGTTGCCCAGGATCTGTCAGGCTTTACTTTAATTCAAGCTCGATATCACCTGAAAATACCTTATCCTCTTTGCCGAGAGCACCGGGGATGATCGTGAAAGTATTGGAAATACCATCCTGTGCATCCTTGAACGGCAGCTTGGATACGGAAGCTAAGGAAGCAACTGCACCGTGGGTATCACGGCCGTGCATCGGGTTAGCGCCGGGAGCAAACGGCTGTCCTTTCTTACGTCCGTCAGGTGTGTTACCTGTAGCCTTACCATAGGTTACGTTGGAAGTAATGGTAAGGATGGAAGTTGTAGGAACGCCCTCTCTGTAGGTGTGGTGTCTTCTGATCGCGGTCATGAATCTGTGAACCACTTCCTGAGCGATGTCGTCAACACGGTCATCATCGTTACCATATTTCGGGAATTCGCCTGTGGTCTTGAAGTCTACGATCACGCCGTCTTCATCACGCACTACTTCAACCTTCGCATACTTGATAGCGGACAGGGAGTCAGCTACGATGGAAAGGCCTGCAACACCTGTTGCAAAGTAACGTTTTACATCTCTGTCATGAAGGGCCATCTCAGCTCTCTCATAGCAGTATTTGTCATGCATATAGTGGATGATGTTCAGCGTGTTTACATAAACGTCAGCCTGCCACTCCAACATATCCATGAACTTATCCCAGACATCATTGTACTCCAGAACATCGCCTTCTACAGGACGATATTTAGGACCAACCTGTTTCTTGGTAACTTCGTCAACACCGCCG
>OFEY01001272.1_pt1 | contig 17162 bp, 9 predicted proteins | sample 1521251 | NCBI WGS metagenome assembly OFEY01 (sample SAMEA3504100, study PRJEB24116) | mouse gut metagenome | biome: mouse gut; feature: mouse-associated habitat; material: faeces | place: Denmark | collected 2011
ACATCAAAAATGCTCCCGCCGCCACCGCAGTCACAGCGTCTCAAATTTTTTCAGCAGCTCACTAATCCCCTGCCAGACCTCCATATAACCCTGGCGCAAATCTTCCACGTCCTGGGCGTAGAGGTTGCGGGTGCTGTTACAGCGACGGGCGATCTGGTTGACATTGCTGGAAATGGAGCGCAGGAGCTTCACCAGCTCCACCACGCTGGACATATCCAACTGGACCACATATCCGTCCACCGCCATTTTCCGCAGGTACGCCCGCAGATTCATCGTCCCCAGCAGGGCCATTTTCCGGTCAATCACCTCCTTTTCCTCCGGGGATACCTTCGTATAAAGGCCCACCGTCCGACCCTCGTTTTTTCTCACAGCGCCGCCTCCCATCGCTGGCTTCTTTCTACACCAGCAGCCACCGGCATGGGCGGTGTGTAGGAGCGTATCGCCGCCCGGATGGACGGTTTCCCATCCCCCGGCATTGGGGGTAATGGCAGCACCGGCGTGGGTGCGCTGCCACCATCTAAATCCGGTTCATCATCACCGTCCTGAGATTGTTCCTCCGATTTATGGTCAGCCTTCTCCAATTCCCGATTAAGCTGGAGCAGACGAGCTGATTTCTGCTGTAATTCATCCTCCTTGGGGAAGGGCCGTTCAGATTCCTCTTTGGCGTTCGCCAGCTCCTTTTCCAGTCTCTCCAGATAGTTCTCATGCCCCTTGATTTTTTCGGCCATACCCTCTAATGCGTTGTTGATACGGGTGACGTTGCCCAGCGGATCGTCGGCCAGCTCCGCCGTATAGGTCAAATGCTGTTTCATGGTGATCTTGAACTTGGAACCATCACAATGAAGCTGCATGGGAAAGCCCCGGTATTCGCCCAGGTCGAGGGGCTTCTCCGGGTCGGGCATGAGCAAACACGCCTTGATGATAGCCCCGCCCGCCTCCCTGCGTTCGGTGAAGGTCTGACCCATGACAGTCATAGAAAAAGCGTCGTCCTTCACCGGATGAGCCTGGACAATGGGCAAATCCTTCCCCAGCGCCTCAATAAACAACTTCGTTTCCGCGATTCTCTGCGGATAATATTTCAGCGTCTTGTTCTGCATTTCATATTGCATGGCGGTGTGGTTGGATTTCAGCATTTTCAGCTTCGCCACCTGCACATCCAGCTCCATCTTCTCCCGGATGCGGTCATCCCCGGTAGCCAGGGCCTTGACCTCGGCGTAGGAGAGGGCGGTGGCGTCTACGTCCTCAATGGACCGGGCTGGGCTTTTCGAGGTCATAATCTGACCAATGAATTTCTGCTTGTTCTCCACCAGCCCCCAGTTATAAGCGTCAAAGGTGCCCTTGGTGACGTACTTGAACATTTTGACCGATTTGTTCATGTTGCCCTGGCGCAGAGAACGGCCCGCCCGCTGTTCCAAATCAGCGGGCCTCCATGGGCAGTCCAGGTCATGGGAGGCCACAATGCGGTCCTGGACGTTGGTGCCAGCTCCCATTTTTTGTGTGCTTCCGATCAGCACCCGCACCTGCCCCCGGCGCACCTTGGCGAACAGCTCCGCCTTTTGCGCTTCGGTGTTGGCGTCGTGGATGAAAGCGATTTCCTCCTGGGGAATCCCCTGGGCGATCAGCTTGGCCTTAATATCGTCATAGACGTTGAATTTGCCGTCCCCCTTGGGCGTGGACAGGTCGCAGAACACTAATTGGGTCCCCCGAATGTCCATGCTGTTCCGCCACTCGGTGAGAACATTCTTGACGCAGGCGTTGACCTTGCTGTCTGGGTCATCCGGCAAGAGGGGGTTCTGTAAACGCTGATCCAGAGCCAGCTTGCGCCCGTCAGACGTAATCCGCAGCATATTGTCCACGGACGGGTCCACCAGCCTGTTACGCACAGCGTCCGCCCGGTCAGCCAGCTCCGCCACCATCTCCTGCTGAAACTTGCTGGGTTCGGTGGTGACAGTGATGGGGACAGCCTCCGGGGTTGGCAGTTTCAACATATCCGCCGTCTGAATATCAGCAGCCTCCTTCCAAATGCTGATAAGCTCCGGGAGATTGTAGAATTTGGCGAACCGGGTCTTGGACCGGAATCCGGTTCCCTCCGGTTTCAGCTCCATAGCCGTCACCTTCTCACCAAAGTCCGCCGCCCAGGAATCAAAGTGACGGTGGCCGTTCCGTTCCAGCGTGTCAAATTGGAGGTAGCGCATCATGGTATACAACTCTACCATACTGTTGGAGATCGGGGTCCCCGTGGCGAAAGTAATACCACGCCCGCCGGTGATCTCGTCCATGTAACGGCATTTGCCGTACATATCGCTGGATTTCTGCGCGTCCGTCTGAGCGATGCCCGCCACACGGCTCATTTTTGTGTGTAAAAAGAGGTTCTTAAAGCTGTGCGCCTCGTCTACAAACAGCCGGTCAACGCCTAATTCCTCAAACGTGACCACGCTGTCCTTTTTCTCTTTTGCCGCCAGCTTTTCCAGCTTGGCCTCCAATTTTTTCTTGGTTTTCTCCATCTGCTTGACGGTAAAGTTGTCTCCATCCTCCTCCTTTGCTTCACGGATGGCAGTAACAATTTCGTCAATCTGGTCCTCAATCACGGCCTTCTGCCGTTCCGGGGAGAGGGGAATCTTTTCAAACTGACTGTGTCCGATGATAACCGCGTCATAGTCTCCGGTGGCGATACGGGCGCAGAACTTCTTGCGGCGGGCGGGTTCAAAGTCCTTCTTGGTAGCTACCAGAACCTTCGCTCCTGGATAAAGACGTAAAAAATCGCCGCCCCACTGTTCCGTCAGGTGGTTGGGGACGACGAACAGGGATTTCTGGCACAGGCCCAGGCGCTTGCTCTCCATAGCGGCGGCAACCATTTCAAAGGTCTTGCCTGCGCCGACACAGTGGGCCAGTAGCGTATTCTTGCCATAGAGGATATGGGCCACGGCGTTTTGCTGGTGGGGCCGCAGGGAGATTTCCGGGTTCATGCCCGCAAAGCGGATATGGGAACCGTCATACTCGCGGGGCCGGATGGCGTTGAATATGGAATTGTACTTCCTGCACAGAGCCTCCCGGCGCTCCGGGTCTTTGAAAATCCACTCCTTAAACGCTTCACAGATTGCCTCCTGCTTCTGCTGGGCAATTGCGGTCTGCTTCTCGTTGAGGACGCGGACCTCCTTTCCGTCCTCCCATTTTTTATCAAATATCCGCACATCCCGCTGGTTCAGCGCGGCCTCGAAGATTTCATAGGCGTTGATGCGCTTGGTGCCGTAGGTGGTATATGCGCGGACGTTATCCGCGCTGTCCTCGCTCTTACCCTGCACCCGCCATTCACCGGACGTATCGGAGTAATCAAGACGGATTTTCTTCTCCCGCAGGCGCTCCGGCGTTTGCAGCAGCTCAAACATAAACTGTTGGTAATACTCCGGGGCAACCCAGGACGCGCCCACCCGGACACTGATCTCCGAAGCGGTCAGGTCCTTGGGTTGTATCTGTTCCAGCTTCTCCGCGTTGACGGCGAACTCCGGATACTGTTCGGCGGCGGCGCGGGCCTGGGCCAGCTTCACCCGGACGTTGCCGGAGAGGTATTCGTCCGCCGCCTGCCAGCCCTTCGACCAGTTTTCGCCGCCCTCTGCCAAGTCGAAGGGGCCGGTGTCGGGGTCCTTGAAAATGATGCCCTTCAAATCCTCCACGATCTGCGGGATTTTGTCCGTACTGCCCATTAAACCAGCCATGTATTCTAGGTCAACGCAGGCTTTCTCCCCGATGGACACCGCCAGGGCCTCCACCGCCGTGTCCACGCTGGTGACGGCCTGCCGGTTCTGGATGGTGCGCTTGGTGAACATATCCGCTTTGCGCTCCAATTTCCCATCCTCGTCCAGCAGTTCCAGCGAACATAACAGAGGATAGGAGGAATCCTGCTCAAAGGCCATCTTATTGCCCAGGCTGTTTAACAGGCCGTGTTTTTTCGTAAAAGCGTCATAGAGACGGTTAAGATTGGCCTGCTCTGCCTTGACCGCATCATCCCCGGCGTTCTCCATCTGCAAGTCAATGAGCTTCCGGGCGCAGTCCCGAATGGCGATCATGCCCATGGCCCGCTCCGTGGGGGTCTTGCCCAGGTCCACGGGCTTCATGCGGGAATTTTCGCGGAAATACAGCTTTCCATCCGAGAGCGCGTAGCTGAAATTCCGCACAGAGGGATCGGCGGGAATGGATTCCAGCTCCCCCTCCTGCTCCGGTTCAATCTCCAGCAGCTCCCGGTCAGGCGGGGCAAGGTTCTGAATGGCCCCGGCAAGCTGCCGGGAGAGGTCCGCCCCGGCAATGGGCGCGACGGTGTAGTCTTGCCTGCCGTACTGCGTACTCTCAGACGTGGGCTGTCCCAGCACCATATCCGGGTGTTCCAGAAAATAGCTGTTGATCTTGAAGCCATCTTCATTTTCTCCCACCTGCACCCATCCCGGCTGCTCAATGGCGGGGCGGTCCCGCTTTTGCAGGAAAATAATGTCGGACACCACTTCGGTCCCGGCATTGGCCTTGAAAGCGTTGTTGGGAAGCCGGATTGCCCCCAGCAGGTCGGCCCGCTCCGCCAGATACTTCCGCACAGTGGAGTCCTTGGAATCCATGGTGTAGCGGCTGGTGACAAAGGCCACAACGCCGCCGGGACGCACCTGATCCAGCGCCTTGGCAAAGAAATAGTTGTGGATGTTGAAACCCAGCTTGTTATAGGCGGGGTCGTTGACGTGGTACTGACCAAAGGGCACGTTGCCCATGGCCAGATCATAGAAGTCCTTCCGGTCCGTTGTTTCAAAACCGGCGAGGGTAATGTCCGCTTTCTGGTAGAGCTGCTTGGCAATGCGCCCGGTGAGATCGTCCAGTTCTACGCCGTACAGCTTCGCCGACGCCAGAGAATCCGGCAGGAGGCCGAAAAAGTTGCCGATGCCCATGGACGGTTCCAGCACGGTCCCCGGCTGGAAATTCATATTCTCCACCGCCTGATACATGGCCTTGATGACCGTGGGGCTGGTATAGTGGGCGTTGAGGACCGTGGCACAGGCGGATTTGTATTCCTCCGGGGTCAGCAGTTCCTTCAGCTCGGCGTATTCTTTCGCCCACTTGGGGTCATTCTGGTCAAACGCCCCGGCAATGCCGCCCCAGCCCACATAGCGGGATAGGGTTTCCTGTTCCTCCGGCGTGGCAAGACGGCCCTCCGCCTCAATCTGTTTCAAGGTACGGATAGCCGCCACATTGTACTGATATTTCGTTTTTTCGCCGCCCACGCCCAGGTTATCATCGGTGATCTGGAAATTATGACGTTCCCGGCGCGGCTGGCGGGAAGCTGGCGGAGGGGGCGGAACCACCTGCCCGCCGTCAATCTCCACCTGTTCCGGCTCCGGTTCGGGGGAAGGCGGGGGAGGTACGGAATCATCCGTGCCCAAAACAGCGGCACGGGCTTTGGCAACAAGGTCCCGCACCGCCTGGATGGACCGCTGGAGATAGGAATAGGCCGTATCCAGAATTTTCAGGCGGACAACATCATGCTCCGCGTCTACGCTGTGGATTTTGACGCGCTGTCCGTTCACCGTCAGCTCCATGCCCACGGGGATTTCATCAGCGGCCTCCATCCGTTGACGGTGTGCCGCCACCTCCGCAATGGTGTATTCCTCACTTCGCTGGGCTTCCTCTATAAATTCCCGCACAAAGGGAATCGGCTCTGAGCGGAAAATGGGAAACCAGCCCTTCATATCCAAGTCCAGCAGACTGACGGTCCCCGCCTGGAAGTCCACGCTGTCGATCTTCATGCGCCGCCCGTCCATGGTCAGCTCCATGCCCAGGGGGATGAACTCCGCCGTGCTCCGCTCCTTGATGATCTCATAGGGCGCATCCGGGCCGCGTTCTGGGTCGGGCTGGGCCAGAACCACACTATGACCATGTTCCAGCAGGTCCGTCAATGCGGACTGCCAGCCCAAGGAGGTTCCGGTGACAAAGGTGCTGCCCAGGCCGGGAATATCCCGCGTCAGCAGGTCCTTCCCCATGGCGGGGGCCGCTACTTCGGCGTCCTTCCCGTAGAACAGCATATAGTCCCCCACTTGGACGCCAACGAGCTTGTCCGGGTATCGGGCCTTCAAGTCCAGATATTCGTCAACATTGGGCGTGAGATTGGGTTCAGACTGGACAGCGGCAGGGGTTTCCGGCTGCTCCGGCGCACCTACCCCGGTTGGTTCCGGCACTGTCTCCGGCGCGGGGGGTATCTCTACACCGGCCTCCGCTTGTTCCGGCTCCGAACGGTCCGCAGCGGGGACAGCCCGCGCCCAATCCGGTGCGTCCGGGCTGTCGGCATACCGTTCCGGCGCAAGGCGCGGGTCCGTAATCACGTCCTGATAACGGCGCTCCATGAGGTCCTCTACCAGCCACTCCCGGAACATCGGGAGAGAATGGAATGCGGCAAGAATGTCGGGATAAGCCCTCGCCGCCTCCATGAGATCGGGCATTTCAGCATTCAGCGTGTCCGCCGCTTCATTGTAATCCAGATCACGGTCCCGCAGATATTGAGAAAGACTGCTGTTCCCGATTGCCCGGTCCAGTATTTTCAGTGCCGTTTCATAGAGCGTAACCGGAGTGACCACCCACTCTGCGGAAGTCTCTGGGGGAACCGTCCGCCCGGTGACGCGGTGGATATTCGCCAGATAATTCTCCGCGCTGCCCCGCTCTACGAATTGGAGCGTTTGGGTTCCTTCCGCATAGAAGAGTTCCAGTGCATTGTCATAAATACCAAAGGGGCCGTTTCCCCAAAGGCGGACAATTTCAAACCGTTCCGGGGAATCCATGGAGACGGGTGCTTTTGCGGCCTGCTCCGGCTGGGGCTGGGAGATTGTGGAATAGGTTTTGCTGATAATCTCCTGATGGAGCCGGTTACGGAAAGCGGTATTATCATAATACTGCTTCAACAGCGGTGTCTCATTGATCGCCAGCACCGCCCGCTTGATTGCCTCGTTACCCTCCAAACGGGCAAGGTCCTGGTCGGAATTGGCGCAGGCGTTTTGATACGCCGTATCCGCCAGAACCATATTTTTGACTATGGGCGTGTAATGCTCATATATCTGCCTGACAGTAGGATTATCGCTTAAATTGTCATTTTCCACCGCCCTGCCGTCCTGGTCAAAGGTCAGGCGCACGTCCTCGCCGTCCCGGACCATGATGGCCTCCCGCTTGTGGTAGCCCTGCTCACTGATATTCTTCAGCCATTGTTGGGCAAAGGTGTTCAAATCCCGGTGCAGCTTGGGAATCCACTTGCCGGGTTCCGGGTAGACCTCCTGATAAATCTGAATAGAGCCGTCCTGCCGGAAGGTCAGCGGTTCCAGGGTCCCCTTCTCCCGGTCCACCCGGAAGGTCATTTCCGGGTCGCGCATGAGATCGGCATTCTGCGTATAGGTATGGCTGACGGCGATCACGTCCGTGTCAATCCATTCCAGGTGGAGGGGCATCATGGCTTCGCCCGCTTCCATGCTCAAATAGCGGTATTCGCCGCTGGCGATTTCCGGGAACAGCTTCACAAAATTGCGGTAATTCAGCTCCAACTTGGTCCGTCCGGGCTTTTGGGATTTTTCAGAGGGATACGATGCCGCCACCGCTTTCGCCAGTTCCGCCCTCAATTTGGCGATCAAATTTTCAACAGCTTCCCGGTCCGCCGCCGGGAAGCTGAATGTAACTTCGCCGTTCTCATGGTTAAACTGCGCGGCACTGATTTCATTGGTCTGCATGAGCCTTGCCAGAAGCGGCGCTTCCTCCGCAGTTACCGTGGCCTGATAGTTGCGCTCGGTGACAGTGGTTTGCCAGCCCTGTTCGCCGCTGTCCTGAATGGCCTGTTCCTGCCGGGAAAGCAAGGTGCTGGGCTGGCGCTCCCCGGTCTGCGCCTCAACGGGCACAAGGGTCACAGAATGAAATTCCCGCAACTTTTCAACGTACTGCTCTACCGCGTGGACGGGAACGCCGCACATTTCCACACGCCCAACGCCAGCTATGGGCCGGGTAGTCAGGCTGAGGTCCAGCAGGGCAGAGGCGGTTTTGGCATCCTCATCGAACATCTCAAAGAAATCGCCCACTTGAAACAGCACGATATTGTGGGGATTTGCCTCTTTGATCTCCTTGTAGCCGTCCCACCACGGAGAGCGGGAGGTTTCCTCATGCTCTGCCGCCTGGGGAGGGGCAGAGGGTTCTGGTTCCAGCGGGGCGGGCGCTGCCGGGAAGAACAGGCTGAATTGGCCGCTCTGGTCCTCCTGTGCCTGGGTGCGCCGTTTGCTCGCCAGGGCGCGGGCCGCAGCCGCCAGCCGGTCGCCGGAAGCGGGCGGGGCCTCGGAAGGTGTGCGTTGGGGCGTGGGGGCCGCGCGCTTGGCCTCTTTTGCCGCCTGTTTCTTCTGACGCTCCGCCTCCAGGACAGCCTCCGGCAGTGGAGTAAACAAAGGAGATTCCCCCCTCTGATACATCCCCACATCCCGTAGGGCGAGCTGCATTTCAGTATAGTGGGGTGTATCAGGCGAAAGAGGGGCAAAGTCGCTCAACATCCGGTTGAAAATCTTCTCCACCTGTTCCGGGCTGTCCAGCAGGGGCAGAATATCCCGTTTCGCCGCGTTAAAATCCCACTCGTGGGGATAGGTCCGGTCGGGGTCCGGCTTATAGTAGTTGAAAGCGTGAATCCTCTGGGCAAGGGTTACTTTCTCATAGGCCGGAAGGTACGCCTTTTCCTGATCGTTGAGGTACTGCCCGCTGTCAATCAAGGCTCGGACACGCTTTTGCACCTGGTTCCAGTTCAGCGTGACCGTATCATAGCCCTTATAGCCGGATTCCTCATCCGAACGTGTGAAACGGATTCCCTTGGTGCCATAGTTCTCGTCATAGCCGGTATAGCAGCGTCCACCTTCGCCATAGCTGCTTTTCAGAAAATCAGCGCACTCTTTGGCGTTGTGGCCCTGGACAAAATAGGAGTATATTTGCAGCTTGCTCTCGGCAATGCTGGGGCCTCCGGTCAGCAGGCGGGTGATCTCGTCCTCCGTGATGAAGCTGGCCTTTGCCGGGGCGAACCCCTCTACCGCCTTATATTGCTCTTTTACCGCAGATAAACGGTCGATACTTGTGAGCAGGTAAACCGGGTCATGAATTTTATGAAAGCGCAGGAGGTTCGAGTTAAATCTGTACTTATCCAGAAATGCGTCCACTTCCCGCCAAATTTGCTGCCGGTGAACCGGGAGCTTCAGCAGTTCAGAAATCTCCTTTGTATCGTCCGGGAAACCTTTACCCAAGAAGTGCTGAGAAATGATGGGCATAAGGTTCAGTTTCTTTGCACTGTCGCTGAAATCCTGGCGGAGATACCACAGTTTCTCCGCCAGTTCCTGCACTTCGTTGTCGGGAGCTGCGTCAATTTTATCCTGCGTAGCAAATGTTCCATCCCGCAGGAGGTTGGAGGTCATAGCGGCGGCGCTCACCCAGGATATGAGTGTGCTGCCAGGGCCAAATGCAGACCGTCCCGGCGCGATGCGGAAGCCCTCGCTGTTAAACCACAGAGAATATTCCTGCCCGCCAATGGTAACGCCCTTGCCGCCCTCCCCAAACTCCTTTTTCATAAAAGAGGCAGCATCGGAGCCGGTGGGACCCTTCTGGAAAAATGCTACAATACGCTCAATGCTGTGCTTCTCGTTGCCGCCGCAGGTGAGGGCGCGGCCAATGACCGCAGACTGCACCTGACCGGAAGGAGTAGACGTATGCTGCTGGGTTGTCCGCCGGTCCTCCTCCTGGGCTTCGGCAATACTTTCAATCTGTTCCTCCACCGTGGGGAACAGGGAGAACAGCGAGAGGTCCTGCACCCCAGGGGCAGGCGGTTCCTCCGCAGACGCAGAGACGGCGGGCTGTTCGCCCACCGTCTCCTGCTGTTCCTGATTTACTTGTAGACGATCTCCGCCAGCACGATCTCCTCCGCCTGGGCCGTGAAGCTGTTCACCGCCTGGACCCATCCCATCTGATCGCGGGCCTTCATCGCCTCGTCCACGCCGTTCTGCTTCTTCAAGTCGGCCACCATCCGGTCCACCTGCTCCCTCGCCTGCCGGTCGATCTCCCGCAGGTGCGGGTACAGCCGCCCCGTCAGCAGCATGGAGGTGTGCGTCCCTGGGTGGTGTTCCTCCAGAAATGTCTCCCGCAGCATCCCGTACTTGCCCAGGGGCATTTCCTCCAGTTCCTCCGCTCCGTCCACTGCCAGGTCGGGAATCAGGTAATCGCCCGCCTGCTTGTAAGTCAGTTCCATCGTCATGGGTAACGCTCCTTTCTTCACTTTCACGCTTTACAGTATTAAATTCTTCCTTGACCTTAGTATAGTCGATCACAGGCGATTTTGCAAGAGGTTTTTCAATATTTTTTTCTTTATTTTTCGCCTGTTCCCGGTCATAGGTCTTGACGGCGCGGCCGATTTCTTCCAGAAGGTCCAGGGAGACTTTGCTGGCGGCGCTGCCCAAATGGTGAAGGACGGCGGGGGTGGAAAACTCGACAATGCCCGCAAGGTCCTCGTCCTCCAAATACTCGCTGGGGTCCAGGCCGCAGCGGGTCAGGAGGGTGTACTGGACGCTGGCGGTCAGAAGGTTTTTATAGCGTACTTCCAGATTGAGGTCGTCCAGTTCCTCCAAAAAGCTGTCCCGCACGTCATAGCGCAGGTCCTCCAAGTGGTCCCGGTAAACCTCGCTCACGGCGCGTTTCGCCTGCTCCATGAGCGTCCAGCCAATGTCACTTTCCTCCGTGGGTCCATACTGCCGTTCCAGCGCCTCCGCAACAGCGACGGATTTTTCCGCCGTCATTTCCCACAGGTAGGGTGTTTTCGCCCCACGAACGGGCCGGGTGTCCGCTACGTCATAGACATACCGCAGTTTGGGCTTGCCCCGCGCGTCTTTTGTAATCAGGGCAATCCCCGTGGACCGGGCCTTGACCCAGCGGCGCATGGTATTGTTCCACAGCTCCATCTCCGCACAGGCGGTAGCGTCCGGGCGCTGCGCGTAGATCAGCAGTTGCTCATCAAAACGGTATTTCTAAAGCTGTTGTCAAGGGGGAATGTGAGATTTCAGTCTGCTTTACTTTTAACGACCACACTATTACATGTACATGATTATAAGATATCAATATACTCGCCGGCAAGAGCCTTATTCATACTTCTGACCGCACAGAATTTGCCGCACATGGAGCAACTGTCCTCATGCTCCGGTGCTCTGCTGTCACGAATTGTCTTTGCGGTCTCGGGGTCGATGGAGCATTCCCACTGCTTTTCCCAGTCGAAGGTTCTTCTCGCATCCGCCATTGCATCGTCAAGGTCTCTCGCATGCGGAATCTTCTTTGCGATATCCGCCGCGTGGGCTGCGATGCGTGAGGCAATAATACCCTGCTTTACATCCTCTACATTAGGAAGGGCCAGATGTTCGGCAGGCGTTACATAGCAGAGGAACGCAGCGCCGGAAGCCGCAGCAATCGCTCCGCCAATGGCAGAAGTAATGTGGTCATATCCAGGAGCGATATCGGTAACAATTGGCCCCAAAACATAAAAGGGCGCACCCATGCAAATGGTTTGCTGGAGCTTCATATTTGCCTCAATCTGATCCATCGGCATATGTCCGGGGCCTTCCACCATAACCTGAACGTCCTTTGCCCAGGCGCGTTTGGTCAACTCTCCGAGACGGACAAGTTCTTCGATCTGACACACGTCGCTACCATCCGCAAGACATCCGGGACGGCACGCGTCACCAAGAGAGATCGTTATATCGTACTCACGGCAGATATCCAGGATATCGTCAAAGTATTCATAAAAGGGATTTTCCTCCCCGGTCATGCTCATCCACGCGAAAACAGGAGAGCCGCCGCGGGAAACAATATTTATCTTTCTTTTGTGAGTTCGGATTTGCTCAATCGTTTTCCGGGTAATGCCGCAGTGGAGGGTCACAAAATCCACGCCATCCTCCGCGTGAAGTCGAATGACATCAATAAAATCCCTCGCCGTGAGGGTCGCAAGGTCTCTCTGGTAATGGATTACGCTGTCATATACGGGCACAGTTCCGATCATTGCGGGACATTCGCTGGTGAGCTTCCGGCGGAAGGGCTGGGTGTTGCCGTGGGAGGAGAGATCCATAATGGCCTCCGCGCCCATATCGACCGCCGCCATAACCTTCCGCATTTCAACGTCATAGTCCTTGCAGTCCCGGGACACGCCGAGATTCACGTTGATCTTGGTGCGGAGCATGGAGCCCACACCGTTGGGGTCGATGCAGGTGTGCAGCTTATTGGCGCAGATCACCGCCTGCCCTCTGGCAACGAGATCCCGGATATTCTCCTCTGTCCGGTATTCTTTTTTGGCGACTGCCTTCATTTCCGGGGTGATGATACCCTGCCGCGCCGCATCCATTTGTGTTGTGTAATTTCTCATGTTGTTTCATTTCCTTTCAAATCCGTTTTATGCTTCCTCCGCAAAACGGCTATTCAAATCAAAGTTATGCTGCATTGGCCCCGTGCCTGCGCCCAGGTTAAGCTGGGCCGCAAGCGCACAGGAGATATAGTCCTTGGCCCGCTGTACCGACTGGATGAGATCAAAGCCCTTGGCCAGATTGGAGGTGATGGCGGAGGACAGGGTGCAGCCTGTTCCGTGGGTATTGGGATTGTCAATTCGTTTGCCCTCAAACCAGCGGTATTCACCGTTTATATACAGCAGATCGCTGGCATCGCTGACACTGTGCCCGCCCTTCAGCAGCACCGCGCAGCCGTGGGCCTCGTGGATTGCCTTTGCGGCGTTTATCATATCCTCTTTGCAGGAAATGGACATTCCGGACAGAATTTCCCCTTCGGGAATGTTCGGCGTAACAACGGCGGCGAGGGGGAAAAGCGCATTCATCAGCATAGCGACTGCATCTGTTTTGATAAGGGGCGAGCCGCTGGTAGCCGCCATAACGGGGTCTACTACGATATTTTTTGCCTTGAAATGCCTCAGCCTGCTGGCAATGGCCTGGATCAGCTCCGCCGAAGATACCATGCCGATTTTAACTGCGTCTGGGAAAATATCCTCAAAAACGGCGTCGATCTGATCGATTAAAAACGCAGGTGCTACTTCTTGTATCCCCCGGACGCCGGTGGTGTTCTGCGCCGTCAGCGCCGTGATGGCGCTCATTGCGTAAACACCGTTCATCATCATCGTTTTTATGTCCGCTTGAATGCCAGCGCCTCCGCAGGAATCGCTTCCCGCGATTGATAATGCTGTCCGCATTGTTTTAACTCCTTTTCCGATATTCGCATTATTTTTGTTGAGCGACAGAGAGTGGTGCCCCCGGTCTGCCGCTTTTGCTCACTGTTTTTTCAGCTTCTTTGCAAGGTCAAGCAGGATTTTTGTCTCTGTCTGTGGATCATCCGCCTTCATAATTGCCGACACGACGCAGATTCCAGCGATTCCAATGCCCTCAAGGATATCCACATTGTTTTTATTCAATCCGCCTATAGCGTTTGTGGGAATGGGTACGGCTTTGCAGATTGCGTCCAGCGTTTCAGTAGAGGTCAGAACGGTCTTAACCTTTGTCGTGGTAGGATAGATCGCACCTACTCCAAGATAGTCCGCGCCCTGCTCATAGGCTTCCAGGGCCTGGGAGACGGTCTTTGTCGTTGCGCCGATGATGAACCCGTCACCCAGGATTTTCCTTGCGGCTGCAATGGGCATATCGCTCTGTCCAAGATGGACGCCTTCCGCACCCATAGCAAGGGCAACGTCAATACGGTCGTCGATAATAAGCGGAACATGATATTCCACCGTAAGGTCATGGACGTTCTTGGCAAGGGAGATATATTCTCTTGTGGTCTTATCCTTCTCGCGGAGCTGTAACATGGTCGCGCCGCCCTTCAAGGCTTCTTCCACACGGTATAAAAATTCTTCCTCGGAAAAGCTGGTACTGTCTGTAATAAAATAGAGTGTGGTATCGAAATTTCGCATTGGCATATCCTTTCTACATATAGAGGTAATCGTTCAGGACAGGCTGCAAGCCCTCCCCTTCGATATCTTGATACATTTTCTCAAGACTGCGGCCGTCATTGATTTCAAACTGCTCATCCCCCTGCGGCGCATCGGCTTCCGTTCCGTTATACTTGTTGTCGTGGTCACCGACGCCGGTGGATACGCCGGCCGAGACCTTTGTTGCGGCGATTTTTACAATGCCGTTGCGGAACTGGGCGCTTTCACGGGAAGATACGGTAATGCCTACAAAGGGAAGAAAAATGCGGTAGGCGCAGAGGATTTGACAGAGCTGCTTTTCGTGTACATCCAAAGGATTGATCTGATCGTTATTGATGATGGGGCGCAGCCTCGGGCAGGACAAAGACATCTCCGCGTGGGGATATTTGCGCTGCAAGTAGTAAACGTGCAATGCGCTGGCCAGAGCGTCCTTGCGGAAATCGGACAGGCCAAGCAGGGCGGAGAACGCCACGCCGCGCATACCGCCCATCAGCGCCCGCTCCTGGGCGTCAAACCGGTAGGGCCAGACCCGCTTGTGCCCCAGCAGGTGCAGCGCCTCATACTTATCCGCATCGTAAGTCTCCTGGAACACCGTTACATAGTCCGCGCCGCACTCGTGCAGATAACGGTATTCATCTGTGTTGACCGGATAAATCTCAAGGCCCACCATGCGGAAGTATTTCCGCGCCAGCTTGCAGGCATCTCCGATGTAGGCTACATCGCTTTGACTGCGGCTCTCGCCGGTCAGAATCAGGATTTCCTCCATGCCGCTGTCAGCGATCACCTGCATTTCTTTTTCGATCTGCTCCATGGTCAGCTTCATACGGCTGATGTGGTTATAGCAGTTGAAGCCGCAGTAGACGCAGTAATTTTCGCAGTAATTGGCGATATATAAGGGGGTAAACAGATAAACGGTATTGCCAAAATGTTTACTGGTTTCCAGCCGGGCGCGCTGCGCCATCTGCTCCAGGAAGGGTTCCGCTGCGGGGGAGAGTAGCACCTTGAAATCCTCAATGGAACAGTTCTCGTGCTCTAAAGCCGCTTTTACATCCTTCGCGGTGTATTGTGACGGGTCAAAGGCGTTCACCTGCCCCATTACATTCGCCCGCACGTCCGACTGAATCTGCTCCATCCCCGGCAGATATTCCATGTGGTTCTTTCGGGAAGAAGGATCGGTTTCCAGTCGGTGCTTTTTCTCCAGCGCCGCAGGCGAAAGATGGTCGGAATCCACAAAAAATTGATTTTCCATCTCTCACCCCTCAATCCCGGAGAAATCCGGTCAGCGGGTCGGACGCCGATGCGCCGCGGGTGAGGACTCTGCCCAGCCCCGCGAGATAAGCCTTGCGCCCAGCCTCAATGGCCTGCCGGAAGGCGGACGCCATCACAGGCAGGTTTCCGGCGGTCGCCAGCGCAGTGTTTGCCATAATCGCGGCTGCGCCCATTTCCATTGCCTCGCAGGCCTGGGACGGCCTGCCGATTCCAGCGTCCACGATGATAGGCAAGTTAATCTCATCAATCAGAATCTGGATGAAATCCCTGGTCGCAAGCCCTTTGTTGGAGCCGATGGGAGAAGCGAGAGGCATAATCGCAGCCGCTCCGGCATTCACAAGGTCACGGGCAATGTTGAGATCAGGATACATATAGGGCATGACTACAAAGCCTTCTTTGGCAAGAATCTCGGTGGCCTTAATGGTTTCCTGATTGTCGGGAAGCAGGTACTTCGAGTCCCGCATGATCTCAATCTTGACAAAATTTCCGCAGCCAAGTTCACGGGCAAGCCGGGCAATCCGGACGGCTTCTTCCGCAGTCCTTGCGCCGCTGGTATTGGGGAGCAGCGTAACGCCCTTGGGGATAAAGTCCAGGATATTCTCCTGCTCCTTCGTGTTGGCGCGGCGAACGGCCAGGGTAATCATCTCCGCGCCCGCGTCCTTCACAGCCGCTTCAATGAGTTTCAGAGAATACTTGCCTGAGCCAAGAATAAAACGGGAATGAAATTCGTGGCCACCAATCATAAGTTTGTCGTGATTCATATTGATTTCCTCCTTTTCAACTTTCAAATTCACCTGCTAAAATCCGCAGAACCATGTGGGCCTGATGCGCCGCGCACAGCATAACACGGGAAGACAGAAGGCTTTCCGCTTCGCTGACCTCGCTCACTTCATCACCACAAAGGTAAAAGCGTTCCATTACTTTTCGCGTCTGAATAAGGTTTGCGCTGTCAATCCCTGCCATGCCGGACGCCGCCACCAGGTATTTCGAGGGCATCTGTTCCAGAACGATATTGACCAGCATTGCCTTGCATTCCGCGTTGTCAAAAGCCTCGCATATGACATCGGCGTCCTTCAGCAGCGCGACCGTATTGGCCTCCGTCATACGAACGGTGTGCGTCTCCAGCTCAATGTACGGGGCAATCTCTTTCAGACAGGCAGTCAAAGCCTCCGTCTTGTATGCGCCCACCTGGGACGCTTTGTACTGCTGGCGGTGCAGATTGCTTACATCCACCTGGTCAAAATCAATTAGAATGAGTTTGCCGATTCCCGCCCTCGCAAGAGATAGCGCAATATTAGAGCCAAGACCGCCAAGGCCGCATACCGCTGCAACAGCGGAGGCAAACTTCTCCTGCAATTTGACGCCTTGCCGTTCCTCCAAAGCCCTTGTCATTTCCTCCTTTGTTGGGATCAGCTCAACCACCTCCTACAAAGCTGACGATCTCAATACGGTCGCCATCGGCCAGCACGGTTTTGCTGTACTGATTTCTCGGCACAATCTCTCCGTTGCGTTCCACCGCGATTCGCTTTGGGTCGTAATCCGTGGCTGCGAGATAGTCGGCCAGGGTCTTGCCTGTGATATCAAGCTCTTTTCCGTTGATTTTTACCATTTCGATCACCTCCGTGCAAAATAAAACGGAAAGCTGCCGATCTGGTAGCTTTCCGTTAAAAACGCTTTGTGACAGGTATCCCTACGTTGGCATTATCCAAATCAGGTTATCGGTCGAAGGTTATACCTTCCTCTCAGCCTGTAACACAAGCTCCCGTCTGTTAAATTGTCAATTGTATTATAGCTTATCCAAATAGATATTGCAAGTGTCTTTGGAAAATTATGATAAGTTTGATTTATATCGACACGAATAATAGTAGTAAGGGCGGCATTAACAGCAGCGGTAGCGGCAAGCAATGCG
>OFEY01001290.1_pt1 | contig 16990 bp, 14 predicted proteins | sample 1521251 | NCBI WGS metagenome assembly OFEY01 (sample SAMEA3504100, study PRJEB24116) | mouse gut metagenome | biome: mouse gut; feature: mouse-associated habitat; material: faeces | place: Denmark | collected 2011
GGGAGAGCCTATGAGTTCCAAAACAAAAATTGTCGTACTACACCTGAAAGAATTAATCTATACGGGAATCTTCGTCGTTCTGGGTATCCTCTTTATCATACTGCTTTTTATCATGTTCCGCTCCGATAAGGATGCTGCCCCGGCCGAACAACAGACAACGCCTGAGACGGAAACAGAGACCGAACCGCCGGACGGCGGACAGACGCCCATCTATCAGCCCGGCGCATACCGAAGCGCGCTCTATCTGGAAAATGAGACCGTGGAGATCAACCTCACTGTGGATGAGACAAGAATCGTCTCCCTGACGATGGTGCCTCCCAGCGATAAAATTTCCACCCTGTATCCTCTGCTGGAGCCTTCCTTCCGTTCGATCTCCGAGCAGATCTGCGAAAACCAGTCTCTGGAAGACATCACTTACGCAGACGAGGCAGCCTACACCTCCGAACTTATACTGGAAGTCATCGGAGACACCCTTGCCAAAGTGAAAACGCCGCCGGAGCAAAAAACAACTGAATAAAAAAGGGCAAACGGATTTGCCGAAAATCCGGATGCCATAATACCAAAACCGCGGCATGCCGGAGAACAGCAACATATCCTGTTCTTCGGCACCGGGCGTCGTCAATATTGAAACAATATCATTTACAGCCGCTCCACTTCCTTCATCCAGGCCGCCGCACCGGCATCCGACGGCATCCGCAGATCACCCCTTGGGGAAACGGCAACACTGCCCACCTTCGGACCATCCGGCAGGCAGGAACGCTTGAACTGCTGGGAAAAGAACCTGCGGTAAAAAGTTTTTAACCATTTCAGTATCTCTTCGTAGGCATACATACCGCCGAACGTCTCCCGCGCCAGCCTGTAGATCTTTGACGGAGAAAAACCAAGGCGCAGTATATAGTACAAAAAGAAATCATGCAGCTCATAAGGCCCCACCAGATCCTCGGTCCTCTGAGCGATCACCCCGTTAACCGGCGGCAGAAGTTCCGGTGACACCGGCGTATCCAGCACATCCAGCAGCACCTCCCTCAGAGCCTGCTCATCACAGGTATCCGCAAAATACCGCACAAGATGCCGCACCAGCGTCTTGGGCACACCGGCATTGACACCGTACATCGACATATGATCGCCGTTGTAGGTCGCCCATCCCAGCGCCAGCTCCGACATGTCCCCGGTGCCGATCACAAGAGCGCCTTCCCTGTTTGCGATATCCATCAGCACCTGTGTCCTCTCCCTCGCCTGGGCATTCTCATAGGTCACATCATGCTTCTCCATATCCTGCCCGATATCCCGAAAATGCTGCGTCACCGCCGCCCTGATATCCACCTCTTTCAGCACCGCCCCCAGCGTCTGCGCCAGCTTGCAGGCATTTTGATAAGTCCTGTCCGTGGTGCCGAAACAGGGCATTGTCACAGCGATAATACCGCTTCTCTCCCGCTCAAGAAGATCAAAGCACCTGGCTGTTACCAACAGCGCCAATGTGGAATCCAGACCGCCGGATACGCCGATCACCGCCGTTTTCAATCCGGTATGCTCGTACCGTTTTTTCAGGCCGTAACACTGAATCTTTAAAATATCATCACACCGTTTCCTTCTCGCCTCATCCTCCGCAGGCACAAAAGGCGCCGCCGCAAATTTTCTGGTCAGCTTCGTCTCCTCCTGTTTCAGGGAAAAGGGAACGATCGTATACCCTCCGCCATCCGTTGTCCTGAACGTATTGATCCGCCGCCTCTCCGCGGTCAGCCTCTCAACGTCCACCTCTCCATAAATATCTTCCCCGGCAAAACGCTCCGCCTCGGCTAAAATACTGCCGTTTTCCGCGATCATATTGTGCCCGGAAAACACAAGATCCTGGGTAGACTCCCCCTCCCCCGCACTGGCGTACACGTAGCCGCATATCAGCCTCGCGCTGCCTGATTTTATCAGCATCTTCCGATACTCATCCTTTGCCACGGTCTCGTTGGAGGCAGACAGATTCACAAGTATCGTCGCCCCCGCAAGCGCATGGGAGGTTCCCGGCGTCACCGCTGCCCACATATCCTCGCAGATCTCACACCCCACCAAAAGCTCCGGCTTTTCCTCACAGGCAAACAAAAGCCTTGTCCCAAACGGAATCTTCTCCCCATCCAGCACGAAATCCACGACTTCTTCATTGCCCGGCGTAAAATGCCTCGCCTCATAAAACTCCCCGTAATTCGGAATGCACGTCTTCGGAACCATCCCCAGAACTTTTCCGTCCCGGATTGCCGCCGCCGCATTATACAGCTTCTGATGCCGCTCAACGGGCAGCCCCACAAAGACAAGCGCATCCTGCCCTTTCGTAAACGCCGCAATCTTCCGCAGCGCCGTCAGCGCTTCTTTCAGCAAAACATCCTGCCAAAACAGATCCTGACAGGTATAGCCCGTAATACAGAGTTCCGGAAACACAATGATCTTCGCCTTCCGCTCATATGCCTCCTTCAATTTTTCGCAGATCCTCTCCGCATTATATACCGGATCTGCCACCCTGATCTTCGGCGTCATCGCCGCCGCCTTAATAAAACCGTGCCGCATATTCTTAAACTCTCCCGCGTATTTACTTCGCCCTCTCCAACAGGTTTTCCAGATCCGCAACCTCAAACTCATACGCCCGGTTGCAGAAATGGCACTTCACTTCAATAGGCTTTCCCTCTGCAATCATATCTGTCAATTCTTTCTTCCCGATGCTGACAAGGGCACTCTCCACCCGCTCCCTGCCGCAGTTACAATAAAACCGCACCGGCATCGTATCGGTCCATTCGATATCCATGCCTTCCAGCACACTCTCCAGGATTCCCTCCGGCGTCAGCCCTTCTTCCAGCATTGTCGTGACCGATTTAATGTGCTGCAGATTCTGCTCCAGCTTCTCAATAACCGCATCCTCGGCAAAGGGCATCAACTGAATGATAAAACCGCCGGCCTGCTTTACGGTATTGTTTTTCTCCATCAATACGCCAAGCCCCACGGAGGACGGCGTCTGCTCCGAAACCGCAAAATAATAAGTCAGATCCTCCGCGATCTCCCCCGTCTGTAATGCAGTCTGCCCCGCATAGGGCTCTTTCATACCAAGGTCTTTGATCACACTGAGCACACCGCCAGCATCACCCATCAGCGCGCCGCCAACATCCAGCTTCCCTCTCTCATTCGCCGGCAGGATAACCTGAGGCACCAGCGCATATCCCTTGACATTTCCCTTAGAATCCGCCGTCACGGTCAGCCCCTTCCCCGGACCTTCGCCGCGTATCTGCAGTGTCAGGATATCCTGATCCCCCTTCATCATGCTTCCCATCATAGCGCCCGCCGTCAGAAGCCGCCCCAGCGCCGCCGTCATGACCGGGCTCGTATTGTGGGCGCTGCGCGCCATCTCCACCGTCTCTCTCGTCGTCGCCGCAAATACCCGAAGCTGTGTATTCGCCGCCGTTCCTCTCACCATGTAATCTCTCATAACAATCAGCACCGCCTTTACTACCCTAACTCTTTGAGTATTCCCTTTTTTGATATACCGCGTTTCCTGAACCGAGTCCTCCATCTCAGAATCGCATTCCACGATAACCGAAACCTCCTTCTCCGATCAATCCACACAAGCTTCATCTTGCCGGAAGAAACATTTATCCGGTAAGTAATATCAACCGCCGTATCCTCCTCCGCATCCAAAACCCATATCGTGTCCATTCCCTCCATTTTCCCGACGCTCGCCGTACAGTGCAGATCGGACTACTGTACCTGCTCACAATTCATGATGCTGCATGTGTTGGAAGCGCTCTCTATCTTCGCATCATCGTCATAGATCGAAAGCATCGGATTTACCCCGCATCCGGCTATCGCTATCATACAAACCACTGTCAACACTGCCCCGAATCATTTTGCCGTCTTCATATTCCCCGCTCGAGTCTTTCCTCTATCATATTCGGCCGCTTCCCTTCCTATCTCACATCGGACACTTTCCGCATTCTTTGGCTATCACATATACCCGCTCGCTTTCCTCTCTGACTTCCCCATGGGTATCCGCATCAAGCGCCTTCACAAACAAAAGTCCCGCCTCATCTAAAAATCCCTTCATCTGCTCCAATGTATAGCCCTTTTGATAATGCGTCTCCGCAAATTTCTCAAAATATTCCGCAGGATGCCTTTTCACAAAAATTGTCAGGTCATACTCATTGATCCGGCTTTCCCCGTCATAATAGTTTTCCCAGATAAAACTGCAGTCCTCCCGGTTCTCCGCGATCGTCGCATCTCCGATGACCTGCTCATATTTATATACCGTATTAAAATCAAACAGGAAAATACCACCCGGATAAAGATAATTATTTACCAGAGAAAAGACCTTCACCATATCCTTCTCTTCCAGAATATAGTTCAGGCTGTCACAGATGCTGCAGACCGCACCCACCGTGCCATACAGTTCAAGTTCCCGCATATCCTGCAATAAATACAGGATATCACTGCCGCTCCTCTCCCGCTTCCGCAGTGCAATCTCCAGCATCTCCTCAGAATTGTCCACGCCGATCATATCAAAGCCGGCGCGGTACATCAGCTCCGTCAAAGTTCCCGTACCGCAGCCCAGATCCAATACGGTATTTCTCTCTGCCGCAAGATTTTCCGCCCGCAGCTTCGCTTCCATGCCCTTCGCCGCAACCTGCTGTGCACACTCCCCGCCGCCTATGACTCTGTCTCCCACGCCATATTCCCGCAGTACGGATATCAGAAACCGCGCCCACTCTTCATAGGGCACATCGTCCATCAATTCATCGTACACTTCAGCAAAACCGGTATAGCTGTCACTCACTACTCGTCTACTCCTTTGTCACGAAAACATCGCCCCCAGCGCACCGAATACGCCCATACTTGCCACACCCATAATGATACCGGCAAGCAGCACACCCAGCATTACCGCCGTCACGCTTGACTTAAAGTCCATATCCAGAATACTTGCCGCCAGTGTTCCCGTCCATGCACCGGTTCCCGGCAGAGGAATCCCCACAAACAAAAGCAGTGCAATAAACAGCCCTTTTCCCGCTTTTTCCTGCAGTTTCCTTCCACCCTTTTCTCCCTTTTCCAGACACCAGCTGAAAAATCTGCCGATAATGGGTTTATCAGCCCCCCACTCCAGCACCTTTCTGGCAAACAGGTAAATAAACGGCACCGGCACCATATTTCCGATTACCGCCACAATATAGGATGACAGAATCGGCAGCCCAAGCCCCTGAGATACCGGAATCGCTCCTCTCAATTCAATCAGAGGAACCATAGAAATCACAAATACCCATGCATACTTTTTAAACATATAACTTTATCCTTTCACACTTCTTTTATTTTTTGTATTCATATATACTTTTCTCCAGATACTCCCGCAGTACGAAAAGCATCTGATCCATCTCCTCATCCGTCCCGATCGTAATCCGCAGATAGTTTTCGATTCTGGGCTTTGCAAAATAACGAACATATACGCCCTTCTCCTTCAACGCCTCAAAAATCTCCTTTGCAGGCACCTTTTCATGGGCGGCAAAAACAAAATTAGTCCTGCTGTCCGCAAAAGTAAAACCAAGCCTGCCCAGTTCCTGTTTTACCCGTTCCCTTGTCCTTATGATCTTATCACAAATCTCCCTGAAATATGCGTCATCCCTCACCGCCGCAGCCCCCGCCGCAAGGGCAGGACGGTTCATCGGATAAGAGTTAAAGGAAAACCTGCCATCCAGCAGATATCCGATCAGCTTTTCATTCCCCAACGCAAAGCCGATCCGCATCCCCGCCATTGCCCTTGACTTGGAAAAAGTCTGCACCACCAGCAGATTCTCATACCGCTCAAGCAACGGCAGCGCGCTCTCCGCTCCGAAATCCACATATGCCTCATCCACAATAACAACCACGTCTCTGTTTGCCGAGATGATCTTCTCCACCTCCGAAAGAGGCAGCGCAACGCCTGTGGGCGCATTGGGATTGGCTATCACAATCCCGCCGCATTCCCTGCCGATATAATCCTTTGGCAGAATCCGAAAAGTCTCATCCAACGGAATCCGCTGAAAAGGAATCCGAAACAGATCCGCCCACACATCATAAAAAGAATACGTGATATCCGGAAACAGAATCGGTTTTTCCTTATTGAAAAAAGTAAGAAACGCCAGCGCCAGCACATCATCCGAACCCACGCCCACAAAAACCTGCTTTTCCGACAGGCCATAGTACGCCGCCAGCGCCTCCACCAACTCTCCCGATTCCGGATCAGGATAAAGCCTCATCCGTTCATAACACAGTCCTTCCAGCGCCTTCTTTACGCCCGGCGCGGGGGGATACGGATTCTCGTTCGTATTCAGTTTAATAATCCCCGCCCGCTTCGGCTGCTCCCCCGGCACATAGGGCACCACTTTTCTAACACCGTCTTCCCAGCTCATCTGATTTCTCCTGTTCCCGTACCTGAAATGAAGCCGTGCGCCGGCAGGCCTTCAGCCCTTCCTCCGCCAGCTCTCCGCCGCATTTTTTGTCTAAAACGCTCTCCGTCTCATACAGCGCATTGTAAAACCACATCGCCGCCTCGGGCAGATCTCCCTGCTCTCTGTAAAAACAGCCCAGTTCATAGCATATCTCCGCCGGGATCTCCTCATCGGAAGCAGCCGCCCTCATCGCGTACTTATAAAACTCCGCCACATCCCCGGAAAGCCTGCAGGCACGCACCACCACACAAAAAGCTTCCATCTGTTCCCCGGGCGTGCGCCCCTCTTCCTCGATAACCGTCTTAAAATAATCCCGCGCTCTTCTGACTTCCTCCCCGGAGCCGGAAATAAAGAGTTCTCTGGCATACAGCCCGCAAAGCTTTTTGTCCAGATACGCCCCGGTTTTCACCATCTTCTCAAAAGCGGCAATATCCCTTCCCGTATGCAGCGCTTCCGGCAGATGCGTAATGACGATATCGCTGTCATAAACTATCGGCTCAAGCCGGACGGCCTCATGGATCGGATATTCCCAGACAAACTCCCGCAGCCGTCTGTAAAGTTTCGGGCGGTACTCCTCGTCAAAATTATAGATCGTGGAAAACTGAAGCTGATTGCCGTACTTCATCTGCACGATCTCTATCTCCGGCAGGAGCGTCTGTTTCAGATCCCAAAAACGCTGCCTGTTCTCGGCGTCTATCACCTCATCCGCATCCGCCGCGTAAATGTACTCCTTTGTACATTTTGAGAACGCAAAATTACGGGCAGCCGAAAAGTCCCCCGTCCAAACAAAATCATATACATTTTTCGTATAGTCTGCGGCAATCTCCTTTGTTCGGTCCGTGGAACCGGTATCTACTATGATAATCTCATCCACCAGATCCGCGGCCGAATCGAGACATCTCTTTAAAATCCGCTCTTCATCCTTTACGATCATGCAAAGACTGATCGTTATCATTTAATCTTCCTCATCGTCCACAACTGCCGCCGCTGTCCCTGTCACGGAAGCAACCACGGAAATCACAACCGCAATGATCACAACCAGCAGCCCGCCTGCCAACAATAAAAATCCTTCGCTCATTTCCATCACCTTTCTTCACCGGCATTTGCCGGCATCTTATGATATTGTATTACTACTCTTCAAACTTTACAACATTTTATGTTAATTCGCAATACTTATTGTATTCTCGGCAAAAAAGAGCTCAACCCGTCACCTTCTTCTGCCACATGCCATCCATCACGCCATCCTCGATCAGATCAGAGAGAAAATCCGCCCGATGCGCCCAGGTATGAGCCTTTTTCGCCATCTCATACCCTATATCCGCCATCCGCTGCATCCTCTCTTCATCCGAAAGGAGCTCCTTTACCCGCTCCGGCATCTGTTCTATATCTTCCAGACTGTATAAAATACAGTTTTCTCCGTCCCTCAAAATCTCCCGCAGATAGATACTGTCATCGCTTAAAAGCACCGCCCCGTTCAGCAGCGTATTAAATACCCGATCATGGGCGCCGTCCTTAAACCAGGGCATCACATTCAGGGATATCTTCGCCCCGGATATTTTCTGCAGGCATACTTCCGAATTTACCCCCTGCCCGTCAATGATATTTTCCGGATGCTTACAGGGCAGCTCGTCCCAGCCTCCTCCGTAAACCTCCACCTTCAGTCCCGCGTCCGCCAGTACCTGCACCGCCTTCCCGCGGATATAGGAACGGGCATACAGATCCAGAAAGATCAGGTTTCCCATCGTCTCCTTCAGTTCCTCTTTCGTTACCTCAGGAATTTCCCTGCGGATATGTTCCTCCGCCACATCTTCCAGAGTACGCTCCGGATGTGCCAGAAGTTCCTGCAGAATCCCCCTGTAGAAGGCCTCATATTCCTCCCCCAGCCTGTTGATATACTTGTCAAATCTGCAGAGCGGCGAATAATTTCCGGTGAATACAATATCCGTCTTCCGCTCCCTTATCGGCAGATACCCCTTTGGGCGATACTCCGTCCCCGCCAGCGGCAGAAAAGGAATCCTCAGTTTTTCAGGAAAATATTTCTGCATATAGAGATCATGCTTCCTGTCAATGCTGATATGCACATACCGTTTCGGCGCCACATCCAGAAACCGATGGTAGTAAAAAGGATGGTCCACCACGATATTATAACAGGTACACTCGATCGCGTCCCAGAACCACTCGCCGTCCTGCCAGAAAATATCCCCCGGCGTGATCCCATGGAAATTAAAGCAGACAAGCGCCGTATTACCCTGTTCCACAAACCGCATCAGCCCCGTCAGGCTCTCCCCGGTTTTCGACAGATTAAACGTATATACCTCATGTCCCAGCCTCTGAAACTCTTCCCTCATCCGGTAGGTAAAATACTGCTGGGTTTCGATCTCCCCGTCAAACATGACAATCTTTTTCATGGTATCCCTCCCTGTATCCGCACTACTACATTATAACAAAGAGCTTTCCCCGTAACAAGAAAAAAGGTGTAAAATCTTACTTTTTCACAAGACTTTACACCTTTTTTCTCTTATTCCCGCATCCCGTCAGACTCTCTTAGACGAATGCCGGAAGCAGTAAGAAACCCTTCCTCTCTATCTGTTTCTCTTTCCTCTCAGCATGTGCCTCAGTATTTTAACCCGTTCACTTCGGAAAATGCAGCACCACCTTAAACAGATCTCCGTCCACCACTATTTCCAGCTTCCCGCACATCAGTTCCATCAGGCTCCCCGCGATGGAAAGCCCAAGCCCGCTGCCGTCGGTATGCCTTGAAGCATCCCCCCTGACAAACCGCTCCATCAGCGCGTCCCCGGAAATATTCAGCTCATACCGGGAGATATTTTTAAAGGAAATCACTGCCTCTTTTTCTCTGTCGTCCAGATCGATATACACCCTTGTATCCGGCTGCGCGTACTTGCAGATATTCTGAACCAGGTTCTCCACCACCCGCCACAGGTGTCTTCCGTCGGCATTCACAAATACTTCCGCCTCCGGCTTATGCATCACCACACGAAGCCCCGCCGCCGTGATCTTTTCCTCAAACTCACCCAAAGTCTGTGTCAGAAACACCCCCAGTTCCAGCTTTTCAAGCTGTACCGGCATGCTGCCCGTGGAAGCCTTGGACGCCTCAATCAGATCCTCCGTCAGCTTTTTCAGCCTCGCGCTCTGGCGCGCCAGCACCTCCAGATATTCTTTCGCTCTCTCATTGTCGATCTCTTCCTTCTGCAGCAGATCCACATAGCTGATAATAGATGTCAGCGGCGTTTTGATATCATGGGACACATTGGTGATCAGCTCCGTCCGGAAATGCTCGCTCTGCATACGTTTCTCCACCGCCAGGGAGATACCGTCATGGATAGAATTAAGCGCGTCCCCATGCTTTTTAAACTCCCAGAACATTTTTTCCGTATTCATCTTTTCCTGCAGATCTCCGTCCGCCAGTTTCCTCGCGCCCTCTTTCAGCTTATTTGCCTGCACGATGCCAAGCATGATCAGCACCAGCGTTGCAGCCCTGTACATAAGCCATATCACCACTTCCGCCCCCGGCGCATAAGCCGTTACCAAAATCCCAAACCATTCCAGAAAACTGATGCCCCCCAGAATAACGATCGCTTTCCACAAAAGAGACAAATTCTCCTGGAAAAACCGCACCACCTTTTTCACAAACCTGCCGACCTTCCTGCAGATCCATGCAAGACACCTATAGATCAGCATGCTGCGCCACCATTTGCCCAGCTTAAAACGTATCACAAAATCAACCAGCCAGATAAAGCTTATCAGATAGCATCCGGCGCCGCAGGCAATCATCAGTGCAAGATTCCAGGGACTCAGACTATAATAGCTGCTCTCCAAAGCTATCGCTGTCAGGACACAGCCAATCAGACAAATCAGGGCAGTCTCCACATCCAACGGTATCTTCTGCCAGAATCCCGGTTTTATCGCATCCACCCAGCATGGCTCGTTTTCCGCAGACTCCTCTTCCTCCTCTGTTTCATTCCATGCAAAGTCCTCTCCGTCTATTGCCGCATCGTCCGTCCTGTTTTCATCAGCCGCATCGTCCTGTGCCCGCAATACAGCATTTTTCCTCGCCGCTGTGCCCCTTTGAATGCCTGCACCGGCCATATCATAGCTTCCCTTATGTCCTGCCATGATCAGCACAAGCACGGTAGATACCACCCATAAAATCAACGAGACAGCCAGCGCCGCGATGGCGCCATAGCGCCATGCAAAGGCATAATTCAGCACAAACGTAATCTGTTCAAATAAATCCCCTTCCAGGAAATTATTCCTGATACCCGTTCTCAAAAGCGGCTCACGCACCTGGGATACCACCCAGTAGCGTTCTGTCCTCTCTTCCTTCGCTTCTGCAACCTCTTCCGTATCCTCCGTGGCTCTGACTCTCAAAACCTCACTTCCGTCATTGTAGGAATAGAAGCGCTCCGCAATGGGCTTTCCGCGAAACTCTCCTGTCTCCGTATTTTCATCCTCCACAAAACGGATATCCGTATGGTCAAGTTCCACACCATCCAATGTAATTGTGTTCCAGGTTTCCCAGGATTTTCCTGCAAAATCGTCAAACGCGTTAAATGTAAGATAATAATCCTTCACCACACAATCTTCCCGGTTCAGATTATAGTAAGTGCCCTGTCCTGAGTCAAATTTAAACTGCATCTTCATGTCGCTGTTTCCGACAAACAGTCCCACTTCATCCACCCGGTAATATTCCTCTTCCGTCTCGTAATAGAATATACCATCGGACACGTTATAGTAATAACCGATGATCGGTATTGCCTCCTCTGTCGCGTAGCTCTCATATTCCTCCGCATACACCTCATCATATATGTCGGCATACCCGAACAGGCGACAGTCCCAGCTATAGTGAGTCCCTCTGCCGATTTCAAACTCCGTGACTCTGACTTCCCCTTTCTCTATCGCATCCACCTCAGGCATTGTCTCAAAATTATAGTATTCATAACTCGCAGGATCAGATAACTTTTTTATCTCGCGGATATCCGTGATCCCGTCCACCCCCAGATCCTCATCTTTTATGATGCCATAGCGGAAATTTGTCTTATTCAGTTCCTCCTGCATCAGGGGCGACTCCCTGTTCGCCATCGCCATCACCGCATATATTTCGCTGTATCTATCGTAATGCCTCTCCAGACATTCCTCTTTTGTATCATTGTATGCCCCAAGGCTCCCGATCAGGATGACTGCCACCCCGCTGAAAAACACAACCGCCGCCGTCAGAAAAGACAGAACCGTCAAAGCGGCCTTCAATCCTCTATTGCTCTTCCATTTATTTTTATTCATGTCATACTCCTTAGCGCCTGCCGCGCAATTTATTTTTCCCATGTCGCCGTATCTTCATTACCCGCACAGCCGGACATCTGCACCTGCAAAACTTCACTGCACGCACTGCCGGCATCCGCGCCTGCAAACCTCCACTACATGCTGTCTGTCAGGCAGAAAATACTTTCCTCTTCCAAATACAATCCTCCCTGCCCGCCGCTGCGTTCTAGCGCCGCTCTCCGGGCGCCTCCAGCTTATAGCCGTGCCCCCAGACCACCTTCAGATAGCGCGGTTCCGCCGGATTGATTTCCAGTTTCTCCCTGAGGTGCCTGATATGTACCGCCACCGTATTTTCCGTGCCGTAGGGATTATCCTTCCATACTTCGCTGTATATTTTCGCCGGTGAAAAAACCTCTCCCGGATGCTGCATAAATAACTTTAAAATATCAAATTCAGTTGGTGTCAGAGGCACTTTCTCTCCATCCAGCATAACCTCTTTTGCCTTATCGTCCAGTTCAATCCCGCCAATCGAAAGATTTTCCGGCTTCGGCAGGCTGCCGCCCAACATCATATACCTGCGGAGCTGGGATTTCACTCTGGCGAGCAGTTCCACCGGCTGAAAAGGCTTTGTCACATAATCGTCCGCACCCACGGTAAGCCCCAGCACTTTATCCGCATCCTCGCCCTTTGCCGTCAGCATAATGATCGGCACATTGGATATTTCACGGATCTTCGCCATCGCCGTGATCCCGTCCATCTCCGGCATCATAATATCCAGAAGGACAAGGTGCACCTCCTCCTTCTCCACAGCCGCCACCGCCTCTTTGCCGTTTTCCGCCGTCAAAACCGTGTATCCCTCACCGCCCAGATAAATCTGCAGCGCCGAAACGATATCCTTCTCATCATCACATACCAGTATGTTTGCCATGCTCAAATCCCCTTATCTTTCCTGTCATTTCCCCTGCCCGCAGCGCCCTTTTCGCACAAAAAAGGTTCCGCTGCAATGTGTATATCAATGCTTGGTACCATTCATTGTATATACACATTGTAGCGGAACTTTTATGAATAATAAACGGGGGAAATTATTAAAAATTGTTTAAGATGATATTTCCCTGATTTTCGTGCGTTTTATTTTTCGCTTTATTTTTACAGTTTCCGGCTATACAACTGCCTCCACTATTATCTTATCCCCCATCCTGACTTCTTTTACTCCTGTTTCTTTCTTCTTATTAAAATTAAAGCTGAGCATATATCCTTCCCCGATACGATAATAGTCAAGATAATCCAATAGCTGCTCTTCTCCACGTTCATTGTACTCATTGCCATGCCATATTTTAAGTTCTACAATAAACTGTTCCCCCCTGTAGTCCACGATCACATCCGTCCGCCTCGCATCTCTTGTCTGTGCTTCCAGATAATAGTTTCCCACACCATTTATAATAGGTTTCAGATAAAGCAGAAAGAACTTTCTTCCGTATGCCTCAATAAATTTCTCATCATTTTTGCCGTAAATATCCGTAAAATGCACTACAAATTTCTCAAGGACCAGCCTCATATCTAAATGTCCGTTTCGGATAAACTGATTTTTATCACGCTGTCCGTATTGAAACGCTTCACTTCTGATAGATTCCTCTGAAATAAATTCAACAGATACATCTCAAAAATACGGTTTGCTATTGCCACACGTCCATTTTCCTCTTTTAAAAATCCAAACATCATACCCATATTTATAGATTTTTCAGCAGGGCTGAAAGATATCTGCTGACCCTGATACAAAATCCGCTCCAGCGTTTCCCTCAGATCGCTGAAATGATCAAGCTGTTTTACCATGCTGTCAAACAATGGAACCGATATCTCCGACAAAATACGTTTAACCGCTTCCGCAACGCCCTCTTTTGTCCAGGGTTCTATATTCTGATACCTGTTATCTTCCTCCATTTCCTCATCCAGAAACTTACAGATTGCCGATACCAGATACGGATACCCGGAAGTATACCCATATATATTTTCTGCGATTTCCTGCACATTCATCCCGGTACGGTTATCTTCCTCATATTCCTGAAGCATGGAAGAAATCTCTGCCGCGGAAAAACTCATCGTAAGATTGTATTTCGCCGCAATATTCCACGGACTGTTATATTTATGCTCACTGTCCGGCCGGAGTTTCAATTTCAGATTCTTAATATCATACACTCCTGCAAGAATAACCGAATGAAAGATCGGCTTATTCTCCCGGTCAAGATAATACCCTCTAAGCAGTGCAAGAAAATCCAGAAACACCTGATAATTACTCGCACTGTCCACTTCATCGATCATCAGCACGATCGGTCCCGGCGCACGCTCGCAGACCAGACTCAGCCTGTCAAACATCTCCCGCATCGTAAGATTCCCAGCCTCCTTCAAAAAACAGGTAAGCGGTTTCAGTACCTCTTCCTCATCTTCCGTCTTTCCATTATATCTGTAGGCTTTCATCAGCACTTCTGCAAACGCTCTGGAAAAAACAGCCTCGTCCTGAAATTCTGCTGTCCCGATCTCCTGAAAATCCATCGATAATACGATATAGTCCGGCCGCAAATACCCCGCCAGCGCCTTCAGTGTTGTCGTTTTCCGTACTGTCTGCCCCGGTTTATCACAAAATAACTGCCTCTTTCTATATAACGGCTGCGGATCTTTTTCAGTCTTTCATCCAGCCGCACCATATAATGTATCTGAGGCCTGCACACGCCCTCCGTATTAAAATACCGTCTCATTTTCCCTCCATGCCGCATATATACATTAAATCAAAATTCCTGTTTCAGATAGCCTCATTCTAACATTGTATTTGAAGCATGTAAAGAAATTACCCCGATATATTTTATCCCCCTATCTCCCTCTCAAAATATTTCCCGATTCTCACGGTAAACGCCAGCACATCCCGCTTCATCTCCTCCGGAAATGCCGACAACACAGGCGCCGTCTCAAAATTCAGCACATTTTTATAGTGTATATTCTTTAGTCCTCTGATAAATCCGTCCCAGTCCGTCGAAACTTTATTCTCCCGCGTCTTTGTAAATGTAAAGGGAATCTGATGCAGATCCATGATCCCGTCATTATCATGAATATGCAGTACCTTCATCCTGTGCCCCAGCCTTGTTATAAACGCCTCCATATCCAGCCCCGTCAGATTGGCGTGCCCTGTATCAAAACAAAATCCAAGCACCTCCGCCCGATATTTTTCATTGATCCGGTCAATACGCTCCGCCGCCTTTTCCGCATCACAGCAGGGCCCCTCCACAAGATGTCCCCCCACACCATCATACAGATTTTCAATACAGATCGTTATGCCCGTCTCCTTTGCATAAGGCGCAATGGAATCAATAAACTTCTCCGTCTGTGCCCACTCCTTTTCTTCTGAACCAAGAAAACGCGCCAGCTTAAACCCGTGAATCACAATATACGGGCATTCCAGATACGCGCACAACGCCATACTTTTAGGCCCCACTTCCTGCCACAGATAATCGTTCAGTTCTCTGCTGCCTGTAGGAACATAAACCGGATAGGGCATATGCATCTGCTGTATCTGAATACCTGCCGCCTGCGCCCCCTTTTTATGCGGCGCAAAAAAGGCTTCCAGTTCCTGCACGGAACGATCAAAAAACATATTCAGTTCCGACTGGTAAATATTCGTATTTTTTAGATAATCATTTAAAGAAAAATCGGCACAGGAAAATCCCGCCTGTGCCAGCATCACAAATCCTTCTTCCGGATATGTATCATATACTACATTTTTTGTCTGTACGCTCAATGGAAGCATTTCTCAATCCCCTTTATTTCGATTCTGCCCACTTTCTTTCCCGGTTCCATCTCCCCGGACTTCATCAACTTCTGTCCTCCAGCCTGCCGAAATAAAAAGACGGCATATATTCATCGTTAAAAAATTCTATCGGATTGGCAACGCCCATCTTTCTAAGCTGCTCTTCTATCTCCCGATAATAAATATTGCAGATAAAGATCGCGCAATTCTCCGGCAGATCTCTCAGGCTTTCCGGATCTTTCACCATAAGCCCGCAAAACTCGCTTCCCCAGATCGCGCTGTTATTATCACAGGTAAACAGCGGCGGATATTTCTCCCCGTAACACTTCATATAATTCCGGCACATATTCCCTGCGCCGAACAGCACAATCTTCCGGTACTTCTTCAGCAGATTCTCAATCCCTATCTGCCATTGGAAATAGTCTGCCGTCGCCTTTGCTATCCTGACCAGTTCCGGGCGTAGGATCGGGGAAAAGGATGCAGCCGTATCCCGAAAATCAATGATCAGTTCTCCGTCAAACCTTGTCTCACGCAACCCCCGGATCAGGTTCAGCCAGTCCGTCTGCGGCACTCCTCCCACGGCACAGGTAAAGGGCAGCAGAGAACTCTCGCCCGCGCCATTGCAGTCCCGCAGAATCACCGCCCTGATTCTTTTTCCCAGAGCCAGCGCGAAATCATACATATTCTGCCCGCAGAGATTACAGGCGCCTACATCCATGCAAAAACCAAAACGCTCTTCGCCCGCTTCCTTATTTAAGGCATCTACCCACCCGGCTGCTTCTCTGCCGTCCGAGCAGATTCCCCGCACCAGATGACCATTGATATCTCTGCACTGGTTTTCGAGAAGGATCATTACATTATTCTCCTTTGCCTCCTCTGCCAATTCCAGATAATACTTTCTGTTTGCTTCCCATAATTGCTCCGTCAAAATTCCGGCAAAAAGCGGCCGGATAATCAAATAGCTTCCCTTACTCCTTCCGCATATTTTAATACTCTCTTTTGCCAGTTTCTTAACCAGTTCGTTCAAATCGCTCCGCTTTGTGCCTCTTTTTAGATACGGCGCTGCTGCTCCGGAAAAGCACAGCTTTTTTTCCATCCCCTGACGCAATACCGCTTTCATGCTGTTATACAACTCTTCCGGATGCTCAGAAACCGATATTGCATCCTTTTTCCGCTTTTTGCCGGGTTTTCCCAGATTTTCAAGTTCTCCCGGCGGGCAGAACATTGACAGATCCAATATCATGTTTTGAAATCCGGCTTTCGCAATATCCATAATCCCCTGTCCCGGACGTTCGGGAACAACTATCCCGGAGAGTTCGCAGCTAATATTCAATCTTATACCCTCCTATATGATACTCCATTTTCATTCAAAACTATTCTCCCGCTGTTCCATCATGTTTAATAATTCCCATATCTGTCGGAAAATCCATATAATCTTTATACTCAAACCTTAATAATGCTTCCATATTCTTAG
>OFEY01001303.1_pt1 | contig 16888 bp, 18 predicted proteins | sample 1521251 | NCBI WGS metagenome assembly OFEY01 (sample SAMEA3504100, study PRJEB24116) | mouse gut metagenome | biome: mouse gut; feature: mouse-associated habitat; material: faeces | place: Denmark | collected 2011
CTGTAGGCATCCAGCCTGAGCTAGAGTGCCATTCCAGAGCTAAGTCGCGGGCAAACCGCAGGGCGGCCTTGTTGGTGGAGAAGTCCACCTTCCCACGCCGGATAATCTCATCCGGGTCAACAGCGGACAGCCGCTTGATGAAAGTCTGATCCACCAGCTCCGTCTCATAGGTTTTGACAAACAGCGCCATGCCGGAGAAGATGGATGCTTTGAGAGAGTTGGGGGTCCCATGCCACGCCCCGGCGATCAGGCCTAGCATACGGGAGAAGGCCGCACCGCCCAGGAGCCGGTAAGCGTTGATAACGGCGCGGGTGGTAGAAATTTCAAAGGGTTCCCCGGTGGGCCGGTCCAGCGCCCAGGTAAAGCCAGCGTCCTCTATCCGCTGTTTCACATCTATGATCTCCGCATTTGCGCCGGATTCCACCAGGGCCTTGGTAGCATGGCCCAGCCGCAGCTTTCCTCTGGTCTGGTCCAGCATATAGTACAGTTCGGCCTCCTGCTCATAGGTCAGGCCGGTGTAGATGATGCAAGGGACGATCACATCCCCGCCGCCCGCCATCTGACGCATAGCGGCGATCCGGTTCTGCCCATCGACTACGTTAAACTTACCATCCCGAAAGCTCACAATGACAGGGTAGAGTTCCAGGCTGTTCCAGTGGTGAATCAGCTTATCAACATTCTTTTGCTCCACAGGCCGCTGATAGGGCAGGCCGGAGGTCAGTTTGGCGGTGGAAAGGTCACGGTTCACGCCAGGGTTGTGGTACTTCACTTCGGGGATGGTGGTCTGACGCGCCAAAGGCTCCGGTTTGGAGGCATGACGTTTTTTTCGATAGCTCATTTGTTCATAGTCCTTTCCATTAGATTTAATAAATCCTCCATAGCGGAGAAAATGGTGGCGAACCTCTGCCGGACAAAATTAAATTGCACCGGGGATAAGCTGGGAAACACAACTGTGCAGAAGGGGTCGTTATACCATGCGAAATTCTTGTGGAAGGTATCCACAAAGCCGTCAATATCCGCCAGCAGCGTGTCCGGGTTATAACTGCAATCCTTATTAGGGTTTTTCAGATCGGCTATGGATTCCTCTATGCTGGCATAGTATTTATCGCCCAGGGTGTAGGGAACAGGGGAAAGCACGGGAGGCTCCGCTGGTGGTTCCTCTGCCGGAGCAGAGGGATACTCGGCCATGGACTTGATTTCCCCAGCCGCCAACTGGCTGGCTGCTTCTTTCTGCCGTTCCGGTTCCAGTCGTGACAGCTTCAGCGCATCCTTCTTCGTGATTTTGGTGCCAGTGTCCCGGATAATGTCTTTTGCCTCGGAAGTCAGATTTTTTGCGGTCTGAATCTGGCGGGCAACAGTAGCAGGATGAACACCCAATTTTTCAGCAGTATCTTGGATAAAGGGTTTTGCAGAATCAGAATTGCATTTTGCAATTCTGATTTTTTCGCTCTTACGATCACCGCCGTTTTTAGTCTCTGGGTGGAGGGCTTCATAAATCTCCTTCCGGCGCAACAGCAAATCGCTGTACTCCACGGCAGATAAGCCCTTCCTGACCACGTTTTCGTCAACCTCCGCCAGCTCTGCCAGAAGGCCCTCCAAACTGCTGACATTGCACTCGATCTCCGTCCAGCCCAGCAGCTTCGCCGCTTCCAGCCGGTGCAATCCGGCGATCAACGTATGCTCCTGGTCAATGGTGATGGGATTGAGCAAACCCACCTTGGAAATACTGTCCACCAATTCCTGCACTCCGTCCGGGTCCGCTTCCCGCCTTCCAGAGTTGATCTTGATCTCACTGATTGAAACACGCATATTCTCACCCCCTTGGCCTCCGGTCTGTTATTTGCCGGATGAAACACCTGGGGCCACATCCTGCCTATGGCATCAGGTCTTTCATCCGTCTGGTGGGCAGGAAGGGCCGCGCCGGTCCCGGTTGTGTCCTCATACTGTAAAGAAATGTGACCGGCGCGGGTTCCCTTCCCATGCCCTATATATGAATGTGTGCCGTATTATCAGGCGGCATGACCGCCCTGCTGCTCGCCCCCGGCACGGGAGTATGTAAGCCCAACCATGGCGGGTTGACGCGATGCCAGCAGACGGTGGCGGCAGGTGACTAAGTTGCCCAGGCCGTTCCCCCAGCATCTCCCTTTTACCCTGCGATACGGGTGTTTGCGGTGTATCCCGCGCCTGCGGCGTTGCCAGCGCCGGACAGCCGCCCAGGTGTCGCTCGTGCCTTTGATACTATCGTTTTGACGGGCAGGGAACGAGGGTCCACCCCCTTTCATTGGTTCCCGGCCCGCAGGCAGTCGTGGCGATTGTGCGGCTGATGCAGGATGCAGCACTTACATACTGAATATGAACGGGAGCTTGTCCCGCTGTTTGTCAAGGTGCTGGGGAATTTATGTCAGGGAGCAAACTGGACGAGGATGCTGTTGATCGTATCGCGGTCATCGCCCGCAAGCTGTTTCCTCAGTTTCCTGAGAAGCGCAGTCTGCTTTGGGTTGAGAGCTTTTTGAGCAAGGGGTCTGTAGTTGAGATAGTAACCCTCTATTACTCTGACACAACCATGACGGCCTCCGTGGACAGTTTCAATCGGGTAGGAACACATGAGTACCGCAACATCACGGCGGATGGTCATTTTGGAGACATTGAACTCATGGGCCAGATTGTCGTATGTATCGTGCCTTCTCAGGCACAGCACTTCCAGCAATTCTTGGCGTCGCTCTGCGGGACTCATGTGTTTACACCCCCTTCCATCACTCCTTGGGGGATATGATAATCCCTCGTGTGTTCGGTTATAGAACACACGAAAAAAATATTTGAAACATTTTTCCTTTTGTTACGGTCGTTCATCTGTATTCCTCCGAAAATCTGAAAATAGGTTCAAGGTTCAGATTTCCGGGGGTGGAGCACGGGCACGATAGTACGCTCTGCCACAAACTGCAAATAAACTGATACTTTTTTCAAAATAAAATGAAATTCGCTCATATTCGCAGAAACGGACAAAAAAAATCGGCTGATTTCGACAATATTCCCTAAAATACAACAGAGAATATTGTCGAAACCAGTCGAGATAAAAAAGGGGCGCAAACAACCACAAGGCTGTTCGCGCTTCTTTGAAAAACTGAGGTGGCGGCTTATATACGTCACCGCAGCTTGTGTCGATGTGGATTATCTCAAAAGGGCCATTTCAATAGGACACCCCCTCCCAAAAATAAAAGGCACCGAGGGAGTTGCTGTCTCCCTCGATGCCTTAATTGCATGATACATTAGATTCAAAAGAATTGAGAAAGTTTGAATAGAATTGTTGGGCCGCTACTTCTCTCCCTTCCACTGTTTTTCTGCTTTTGTTTTAATAAAATTGATACTGTTGATATACCCTTTGAGCAGCATTTCCGCTCCAATCAGAAATGGGGCATCTACTTTCTCCAGTAGAGCGGTGATTGAAGAAACATCGGACATTCCTTCCCGTCCAGTCAACAAGTAATCTGTAGTGGTGCATAATGCCTCAGCCATTTTGCAGAGCGTCACATTTGAAACCCCACGCTTGCCAAGTTCAACCTGTACTAAAAAATACTCAGAAATATCAACTATTTCCGCAAAATTCTTTCGAGACAAATTGAGGTTTTCTCGCAATCTTTTCACGCGCAGCCCTATTTCAACCCTTAACGCTTTTTTATCATCCATGAAAAATCCCCCCTTCATAAGAATGAAAAGCATCTATAACCTAGTAGTCCAATTTTACATTGCACTACTAGATTTGCATATTTGCTAATAGCACTTTATTTTTTGCGCTAATAGAACAAATTATCCGCATAGAGAAGAAATCCACATGAAACGACTTGAAAAAAAGATGCCGGTGTGGTAAAATAATCCTGTTAAATTTCACAAATAAATTTACCAGCAATCTCAAAGTGATGGATACTTTGATGGTAACACAGTAGTACGCACTTTTCTGGACCTGCAAAGTCAATTTTCCTGTTTACAGCAAATAATGTAAACTAACTTAATTATAGTTACTTTCAAAAAACGTAACAGCTTCTAGGGCGTGACAACCTAATGTGCCGCCTTATTTTAGATATAGGGTGTGCCTAGTGTTCATGCCCGGCTATATCCATAATTTTGAATGTTGCTATAAAACCCTTTAGCTTTCCTGATATGTATTATTGGGTGGATGTGCAAAAGTCCAAGTTGCTCACGTTCATCCACATACTATTTTGGAAGGAGGGGAGCATTGTTGTGTCAGGCAAGTTGCTGGGTAGCGTGACATTATTTGTTTGTAAATGCCGAAGGGATGAAAGTCCCCGGCCAAACACTGCGCCTCCGCTGATATGGGATATTGGGGAGGCAAAAAACTATATAAAAGGAGCATTATTTATGGGTAAGAAACTTTTGGCCTTGGTCGCTGTCTGCGCCATGATGTTCACTATGTCAACCACAGCTCTTGCGGCAGCTCCCGATGATGCGGCCCAGGAAGTACAGGTGCAGGAAAGCGTTGTGGCCCGTGCCTCGAACTATTTCACAGGCGGTACGGGTACGCTGAACACAATGGCGGGTAATCCGTCTAAGTTGGACCCGGTTTCTTCTGGTAGCGTTCCCGATAATTCGTCTGTGACGAATGTGGAGGTTCATGTTTCTGTCAGCAGAGGCAGTATGCCATTTTATTTAGTGGTTGTATCCCCGGACGGGTATCAGGCCGAACGTTATGTTAGTGCCACAACGACCCTCAACTTTGATGAATTCAATGGCAAAGATCCATACGGAAAGTGGTTCATTTACATCTACAACACGGGGTCCGCATTTGTTGATGTGTCTACAGCAACAGCAAGAATGACTGTGCAATATAATTACTAATAGAAAGTAGCGCGAAAAATCCTAATTCTATTTTGATTCCTAATTAAGATAATTGGTTTTGTACCGTAATAGCTTTTGTCGTACTGGGATGCAAGAGCGAATTGGGAGTTTCAAAGTATACTTTCATTAGAAGTTAAAAAAATCCCACGGAAGGTTTTTCAACGCAAAACCTTCCGTGGGATTTTTTAGTAAACATTTAACTTTTTAAGTTTTACATCTCTTTTCTCATGCTTTCACATCAATGCCCTGGCGGTATTCATTTAAGATGCTGGTGTCAAAGTGTTGCCCCAACTGCCAGCCGGGAACACGGGATTTTACAAAATCCTGCAATCTGACGGCCTCTTCACGATGGATTTGATTAAGTGTGTATCCTGCATTGGCCCGATCCTTTGGGGGGAGTGTCATAACATATGACTTAATCATATCTCCCAAATCATTCCCGCTTGGAGCAGACATACCGTAATATTTCTTCATATTATTAAAAGTCATATCTCTGATTTGCGTCTCGACTTCTTTCGATACTGGAATGATCTTAAAATCAGACTCTTTCATCCCAGTAATGTCCATACCTTCGGGACAATAGGGGTTTACATGGCCTGCGGGAGGAAGCGAGCCATTGGGAAGATTCGGTGTCGCGCTTTGTCGCTGATACCTGTCTCCGCTTGCCACCATTCTCGCAATATCATTGATTGTCATAGCTTTTCCTCCTTATTTATTGAAAATTGTATCGTGGAAAATTCTATATATTAGTTATCGGCAAACTTTCAGAAAAATTAAGCCATTTAGTGATTTCCTTGTCTGACGAAAAATCCACGTCCACTTGGTATCCATCGGTTGTGAACCAGGCGCTTACTTTCTCCATTGCGAAAAAAATTGAAAAGTGTTATAATATAAGACTGTTATCTGTATAGATGGAGGCTATCAATGCTTTACCTTGAAATGATAGAAAGCCCCGCAGACAAAATAAAGTTTGAGCAGCTTTATCTTAAATATCGTGACTATATGCTCCATATTGCGAAAAAATACTTGAACAATGCCCAGGACGCGGAGGATGCTGTACATAATGCCTTTTTAAGCATCGCAAAAAATATTTCAAAATTAGGTGATATTGACAGTCCAGAAACGCATGGCTATATCGTTATAACAATAGAGCGCAAAGCAATAGATATAATTCGGGATCACAATAAACATGAAGCTGAGGAACTTGTCGAGGATGAAATCTGTTTTGTTGAATCAATTCCATGTGAAAATCGGTTACAGTGGTGTATCTTACAGTTACCACCTAGGTATCGTGAAGTTATTCTATTGAAATACAGCCACGGCTACCGCATACAAGAAATCGCTGAAATACTGAACATTTCCTTTGCGGCGGCAAGCAAGCTGAACCAGCGGGCAAAAGCGAAATTGAAGGAGCTATATGAAAAGGAGAAAGGAGGGGACATATGATTTCGGATAAGGAATTACATGATGCAGCCAGAAAGGTAGAAGAAGCGGTTCTTGCGTCCCTCCCCGAACCGGAGGAATGTAAAGAAACATTCTCGCCAAAGTTTGAGCGTAGGATGAAAAAGCTAATTAGACGTGTAGATCACCCTGTCCAATATTGGATGCAGAAAAGTGTTGCCTGCTTTCTTGTTGCCCTTCTTTTGGGCAGTAGCTGTCTGTTGGCCTTGAGCAGTGAAGCGCGGGCCGCATTTTGGGGATGGATACGGGAAGTAAGCGCGGGCTGGTCTGTTTACCATTATGTCGGAGAAAAGAAAGATAGTCTGGAAGATATTATTTACCGGCCAACCTGGATTCCTGACGGCTATGAGGTGATTTCGGAATATTCTAGTCCTCGGAATGTCAAGATAGAATACAAAAAAACAGACGAGGAACTTGCAATGTTTTCTTATACTATGTACACTGAATCAATGGAAGCACAGGTTGAGAGTGATGGTGCTGAAATTAAACACATTTTGATAGACGGTCATTCAGCCGATTTATATTTAGATTCAGAACCAGGAAAAGAAAGTGTTCTTATGTGGATGAATGACGAGGCAGGAGCATTATTCACCATTTCGGCACCATTCAGTGGTGATGAAATAATTAGAATGGCCGAGAGTGTGGAACAGCAGGAAGTGAAATAAAAATTTTCTTTGAAGAGGTGTCCTAAATCGTGCTAATTTTCCGTTAATACTTAATGAGGGATAAGAAGGGGGGTGAGACGAGTGAGGAAAAGACATTTTATTCTTCCCTTTTTGGTTTTGTTGCTTTTATCAACATCGGAATATGCTCAAGCGTCGCGTGTAAACAATAATCAGGCGCTCTTAGATTTCAGTGACACCACAGCTTATTGCTATGTTTATATTCGAGCCGACAGTGCCCGAAGCGACATTTCCGCTACTATTGAACTATGGAATGGCAGTCGATTGATTGGCTCTTGGGAGGAAAGCGCCAAAAGTTCTATTACTTTCAGCAAAGATGTCTCTGTGGAGAAAGGGAAAACCTATCAGTTGACCGTGGACTACACTATCGACGGCGAACCCCAGAATGCTCTAAGTGCTTCTGGAACTTGCTAACAGCCCCTTTTCCCGATGTATTCAGCGAAATTTGTATCACAGCTTTTAAGCCAGGGCAGGCGCAGCCGCGCTTGCCCTGGTTTTGTTGAAAGTCCATGTAAAATTTTTCTTATACTGGCGTCCTTTTTTGCTTCGCGTTCTCGTTTATATAGATGAGAGGGCAAAAGCATGAAAGGGGGCATAGTTCTTGTCCATCAATGGGGGTGGATGTAATCATTAAAATGCTCTCTTGAAAATAACAGTGACAGTCTTCATGATTGTTGCTGGTCAAATGCGAGGTGAAACAGAATGTTTGTTGGTCAAATTCAAGCACATCAATATGCAGGCACTACGGATGTTTTGGCGAGACGGACTAATTTACCTCTTGCTTCAAAACAGACACCTTCAGTGAAGTATGACCGTGTGGAAATAGGAACTCGCTCCCAGGTAACGGCGCACTCCGGCATTTATAAACCCAGTTCAGATCAGATGCGGGTGCTGGGGAATACTTCATGTACAAGGGTCGCTCCCGACAGTCGCTTGCAGGCGGAGCTTCTGCCGCCGTCAGAGCGAGCGTCTTACACCGAGGAGGACGCGCTCATCAACCAGTATCTGAAGCAATCTCGGATTGACGGCTACTTTGATGGAGATACGTTTGTGCGCACTTCTTCTGAACCTGTAAAGCTGATTTTGAAAGATGACATCACAAACTCTGATTTGCAGAAGTTCAACAGTGAACTCGCAGAAAAAGGGTTGGGCGATGAAATTGATTGGCGGGGGGTCAAAAACGACCTTGTTCAAATCGGAGTTGGTTTTGATAACATTGAACGCTTTGAGCAAAAGGTTGACTACCTTGCGTCTCGATATGCGGTCTTAAAGGATCGTATACAAAATCAATTTACAGGTGACAAGCAGGAAGCAGAGCTGCAAAAGCTGGAGCAGATTTATACAGAGGCAAAAGAAGAGATGGCAAACTCTTATGCCGAAAGTATAGGGGGCCTTTATGAAAGTCTGGGCCAGTCTGGAGCCGCCACGGATATGCGAAATAGCGTTTTGGCACTTGTAGATCAAAAGGCAAACGCTTACACTGATTACATTGGAAGAGCAGGAATCGGTGTGAGCATAGCCGCCTCTGATAAACAGTGGCTAATGCAGGATGACGCATATCTGGCAGCTCAGCTCCGCCAGAACGCTTCCGTATCATCGGTAGAGTGGCAAAAACAATCTGTGAGTGAGCAAGCGCCCTATGATGGGAAGGATTTGTCATTCGCGGGTATCTATGCAAAAACACTTTCTCAGCAGTTACAAAACCCAGCCTGGAATGTCAATGAAAGTGATACAGCTTTAGGTCAGCACCTTGCGTCACAATATGGTGCATTGAAAAATGGGGCTGAAAAAGCTGGCATAAGCGAAAAACTATCAAATATGCTTACGTCGGCATTTGATCCATTTATGGATAAACTGATGGATTCGCTGGATACTTTGATTGACGGAAATCGGGGATGGGTCGCGGATAAACCCTGGTTGTCTGGCATGATTCGGACGGACTACATTGATAGGGAAAGCGTTTATAACGCTTTTCAAAGTGCCATTTCTAATGCGTAACATTTTACAAGAAGGGATAACACTGTATATGAAGAAATTTGCAAGTCTTATGTGTGCGCTGGCATTGATTGTCAGTTGCTTTTCTTTGACTGCCTTTGCAGCCGAGGACAGCTTCGTGCCGGAGGTTACAGCAACCGAAGCGCAGGATGTTGGCATTCAGTCGTTGTCTGCGAGTGAAGCCGATGTAGTACCTGCACAAGAGTTTGATGATTTGGACGCTCTGATTCAGACGTCTGAATTTTCACTCTCCGATATTCCGAGCAATGCGCTCAACGCCAGAGATGCTTGGGCGATCAAGGACCCGGTATTTGTTGGTAATGGTACTCTGTCGGATTCGTTTGATATTTATGTCGTGACCTTAACAGCCAAGCAGATTTCCTTCCTCAAACTCAATTCGTCCAACTCAAATTTGATGGCCGTGCTTTACTATGTGGATAACGGTTCCCTGGCTGGTTCTACTGGTTGGGGCGTTCATGCCAATGATGGGGAAGCCTTCATCAATATACCGGCTGGGCAGTACGCGATTGTAATTGGGTCTGCCACCGGAAACGAGGTTGGAAATTATAAATTGATGTGGAACTGCTCGAACCCGTCTGGTGCTCAGGCTATTGTTGATACAACGGCCGACCTCTCCCGGGTGGTGCTGTATTATGATAACAGCCAAGTTTTGGCTAACGGCAACAATATCTTGACTAAGCTGACTTGGGAAGAACACGAGACTTGGTATACGTCGCTGGGCTACTCTGCTCGGGATATGTCCATGACTATGTTTGAGGCCAGAGGCGTGTATTTGGGCTCCTTCTCCAGCAGTGCCCCGTATTCCGCCCCCAATGCGCTGCTGGTCGATGTTCAGCGTGGATCGTGGTTGTATACAAACAGTTACTATACCAACAATCTTGGAAATGTAACTCATGTGATCAACTGGTACGATCCTTCCGGCATGGAAACTCCCAGAACCTTTGGTGAAGGTCCGCTTGACTTCTCCTATGGTAACAATTATATCGTGATTAACCTGGATACTTTTGAGGTTTGCGAGTTTTTAAGCCCCTTTAACTACCACTACACCAAAGACGGCGGCCGGACATTCAGCCTGACTAACTTGCGGAAGCTGGGGTAACTTTATAGAAACGTTCCGATAACACGGGCAAGCAATGAGTGGGAATATCCTTTTGGATATTCCCACTCGCTTGTTGGGGGGACCCCCAAGCCCCGGACTAGACGCTCTGCGTCCAGTCGAACACGCCTGACGGCGTGGCTTTTTCGCTCCCTTCGGTCGCTTGTTCCTGCACATCCGTGCAGGAAGTACGCGCTCCGCGCTTGTCATATAAACTCTATTTAACTTTGATAACTAATGAGACTTTTCCACTATCGTCAATCGAGAGTTGGAGGGTTTTAATATACTTATTGTAAAACTGCTGCCGTTCAGCGGAGGTCATTTCAATCCGTGTGGCACGTAGAGCATCATTAAGCATCTCAACCACATTTAGCTGGATAGCTTTCCCCATGTAGTCCCGCATTTCTTGGAACAGAGCATTCGTTTTTAGTTCTTCCGAATCACCAGAATAAAAGTCATCCAGGTAGCAGTAAAAAATTCCAGAATTGGCAAGCGCAACTTTCATATCCGGACCGCATTTATCATGTTCTATCATAACCAGAAATTGAGCTTTTGGCAGGGAGGAAATAAGCCCCCAATAGTCCGAATCGCTGGAAACAATAATGAAAGAATCCACCTTATTTTCGTAATACTCCTGACAAGCTCTTGCTGTAAGTCGAATGTCCACCAAAGATTTATTTTGCTTGATTCTTTCTATCAGAATATGTTCTACGGGGATGGATGTAAACTTCTCCAGGATACTCCACGCAGAGGCGGTGTGAATGTCGTCAAAAAGGAGGATGGAGGTGATTTTTTCTGTATAAGTGCTGTTCAATCTCCGCAGGGTTGCGCTTAATTTGTAGGGGTCTGAGTTTTCGCAGTCTACTACAATCACCACTTGATCACTGTCATCTATAAAGTCATAAATGCTGTCTTTGATGTAGGTGCCTGCATCAGATACTTTGCTGTACTCCGTAAATTCATCATCATGCCAGCGATAGAGTAGTGTCACAAATTTTTTGTCGTTAAATAGGATGTTGCCTTCATCGCAGGGCCTCCAATTTATATACATTTGATAAGGGTAAAGCCGCAGACTTAAATAATAGATTTGTACAGCCGATTTGGTCCCCTTATTGCATAGGCCGTTCGGCATGATAAAGAGTTCTCGGACATATTTCCAGTTGAGCCAAAGAGGGAACAGGTTTTTGCAGTTATTGATGCGATCTGAAATGATACGGTTGATTTCTACAATGTGTTCAGACAGTATTGTACTGGTCTTTTTTATAAAGTTGACCCCATCTGCCAATAGCTGATTGATTGAATCGGCTGGTACAAATTGTGGCAGAGATAAAATCGTTTTATATTCCAGATTCATCTTCTGGTTGATGTACTTAAAATTCCGCTCGATTGCAGTTCGTATAATACACAGGTGCCGGATGATACGGGCATTTTTGTCAGTTTCCAGTTGTATAAATATATCCAATTTAGGCGGTTCATTCTCATTTTCAAATATTCGTTTTGGAACGCCAATCAAGTATGCGATTTTTGAGACAACTACATATGTACTATCTTTATAGGTTGTCTGTGATAAATGGTTCTGCTCCTGGCTCAACCCGCTCCCTCCCTTATAAATCGTCTTACAGCAGACGGCCCACCCAAACAGTCCGATGCTTGGATGGGCCGGAAACCATGCGGCCACCTGAATCAAGTATACCACATTATTGGCAAAAATGATATGCTTGGCTAAGAGTGGAAGATATTTATCACATTTTTTGTTTTCCTTTTTTTTCTGAAGAATGCGTTGGGCCTCCAGGAGCTACTTTCATAATAACAGGTATTGGTATCTGCCGCTGATCCTCTGGCGGAACCATGGCTGCATCTTCTGGTGAAAGCTCTCGAAACTGATGGCCGCAATCACTACAGAAGTTAGACTTCTCGGAAATAATAGCTCCACCGCAATACGGACAAAAACTTTGCATCATTTGTTTTCCTCGCCTTCTCTCATTTCATCTAAGATATTACAAAGCTCCGTTAAGGGATATAGGTTCTCCGGTTCAGTTAGCAGCTCGAATGTCTTTTGCATCTCATCTTGTGTTTTGCCATAGGTTTTCAATGTCTGTGGATCATCTGTAATCTGTTGCAGAATCTTTTTAATATCATCCGGTACATATTTGCCCACAACATCAGCCTCCGCCTTGATAGGTAATATTTCGAGAAACCGGGTCTATAATGATAATCTTCCGCCCCAGCTTCCGGGCATAATTGACCGTTGCGCCGGTGCCGCTCCGCCGTACTCCATTGAAAACGGCCAACAGCAGGCCAGCGGCCTCCACAAGCTGATGGTTCCTCTCGATCATGCAGCCATCGTAGTATTCCCGGCTCACATAGGTCACAGAATCGGCCCGATTCAAGATAGAGTGATACCGTTCTTGCGCTGAACTGCTCCACTTGTCCGCCTGCCCTTCATGGGGTAGGACACAGTGGAGTTTCAGCGCGGAATTTTTTTCGCGCATGGCTAGAACGATCTCTGCCGCCCAGCAATCTACCCCATCCGCACCTCCGGTAAAATACTCTGTCACTCCGGCTTTGACCAGCGTTGCGATCTGTGCGGCCAGGGCTTCTTTTAACAGTACGCAGTCGTGGTTGTCCTCGTTGTACTTCCATGGAAAACTTTTAGGCCGGTGCCCGGTAAAGGCGCAGGAATTTTGATTCATATTCATAGCTCTACCTCTTAAACAAATTCGGTGGCAAATCAATTTCTTACTCTTTTAATTCAAAAATAAATTCTATAGAAAAGTCGCGCCGTAATATAATGTCACTCACCTTGAGAAAGTTAATCGGTACTCCATATCGCTTAAAATGCCGATCACATTCTAGCCTTTGGAGAACTCGCTGACATATTTCACGCTGATACTTTTTTACTTCATCTTGCAGGGCTTTCCATGAAAATTGATAGCTCGGAAGACCTACGTTCATGCGAATATGGTCAAATGTAGCTTCATTGCCGTTCTCAGGAACACGCTCGAATATAGGAGGGGCTATGTACTGTACCAGCCGATCAACGGGAGACAGCTCTTGTGGAGCGCCTTGTTCCAATTCTGTTTTTAGAAAAATGTTAATACACTCGTTCAGTGTCATTCCAATTTGAAACTTAGACACAGCTTTACGCCAGACTCTCATATTGAAGCAGGTTTCATATTCAACTTTGAAAAGGGAATATTTTATCCGCTTCTCATAGGGGAATAATTGGGATGCTTTATCAAGCGTGTAAACTTCATTTTCATTGAAATAATAGGTGTCCCCCGCTCGCTGGGCGATAGGAGAATGAATCACACCGTGCTCTATCAGTAGGTCCCTGGTCATAGAAGCCAGCTCTGTATCAGGAATATTCTGAAGATATTCGTCCATTTGGGGAAGAAGGTGCTTCTCCACATTTCTGTCCAGCTTCTCAAAAGACTGGAATCTACTAACCGCCTGCCCCCATATCTCCGTATCAATAAACGAGGGGGTCCAGAGCGGTTCTCCTGACAACTCATGTTCCCTCTGCAACATCACATACGTGTCCTCTCTGTAATTAACCACACGGAGCAGATCAAATCTGCTTGGACGAGTTTTTATGAAAATCAACTTATCCATGATATTTTCGGCAATCAGTCTCTTGGTAACTGTTTTCGACGCTATACTCCAGGCACAGCCCCGCCCCGTTGTTTTATCTATGACCATCATGCTACCTCCAGCATTTCGGGGACAAGCTCAAAACTAAGCAGGCTCCGCTTCTTCATCCTCCATCCCAAACAAGAAACTGTAAGGGACGCTCTCAATATGTTTATGCCAGCCCAGTGTTATAGCTCCCGATTGGACTATGGAGTGTTTCTGCGTCATCCTCTGACTGAACCTGGACTGTGGTTACATGATAGCCATGCACTTCTTCCTCGCAAGTTTCTATACCTTCAAAGTTTGGCAACTGGATTCTCCCTGATAAGTATGTTTGGGTAAAACTGGCTGGAATTGATACCAACAAACGGGGTATGCTCTGTAATAAGTTCAAACGCTTGCTAAACGCACATCGTCCATTATAAAGATACAAATATTATATTATGTTCAGTAAAAACAACCTGTTGTCGTATAAAATTGACCCCATAGAGAGGGGTGATTGAGTGAAGGTTTATGACTTTGGATTGAGGTTAAAAGAACTTCGAGAAGCTAAAAGGCTATCACAAACAGAAGTTGCCAAACGTCTGAACGTAGGCCGCTCCACAATCAGCGGGTATGAAAGCAACACTATCACTCCAAGCCTGGAACAATTCACAAGACTGGCAATTTTATATAACACATCCTTGGATTATATGATGGGTCTTGACAATCGCACTTGTTTCTATTTAGACGGGTTGAGTAAATCGCAACAACAGACGATCTTAGATGTTGTGAACCGATTGAAACAATCTTATTTGTCGGGCGAAAAATAAGGCTTTGTGTATTTTCATAGTTCCTCCCATACTTGTTGGTATGGGAGGATTTCTTATTGCAGGCTCCTTTGGCACCCTATACAACAAAATATACAGTAGAAAATAGTTTTAGTCAAGTTTCATTCTTAGTGCTATTTTGAAAAAATAGGAAAGGCTTGTATAGTTAGCTTGCCAACCTTGCGAGGGGAGGGTATATGTTTGGATTATATATCGCTTGGTGCAGCCATCCGAAAAAAACGCAGTGAACGAGGATGGAAGATTGCAATCCTAGCTGATAAAGTTGGTGTATCAGAAGATTTTATCGGAAAAATTGAGAGAGCCACTGATATACCAAGTTTACAAACAGTTGTAGCGATTGCAAATGCTCTGGAAGTTAGCGTTGATTCTTTGCTGCGAAATGATTTGGTAATTGCAGATGTATCTCTCTGCGAGGAATTGAATAGTCTTCTCACTAATATGAATCCCAAACGAAAAAAACTATTTTTGGAGTTTGTGAGGAATAATCTGGAGTTTTTTAATAAGTCTGATTTTGAAATAGACGAGTGAGTTTCTTAATATAAAAATATGTGGGAACAAAAAACCTCCCATGCCAGACGGCATGGGAGGTTTTTTGCAGTCACCGTTCCGACTTTTGATCTCTATTCTGTTTCTGTTCCTCTGGAGCAAAACCAAGGATTTTGTCTACATTCTGCTTTGCCGTCCGGTAGGAGATCATATCCTGCCGCAGTTCCTTGTACGCTGTATATTGCTCCTGCTTCTCCGCCAGCAGAGCAGCGTACTGCTCGGAAAGCTGGGCCACCTTCGGGATGGGTTTGCCGCCCAGAGCGTCAAAGGCTTTTTTCGCCGCCTCGTGCTTGGCAATCTCCGCGCCATGCTCCGCCAGAAATTCCTTCTTGTGGCGGGACTTCTTATAGGCGGCGTAGACCTCCCGCGTTTTGGAGTAATTGATGATATGGGTTTTTAGCTGGGCAATCTCGGCCATGCGGCCCTCTAGTTGCTTGATACGACGGGAAACCTCATCAAAGCGATCACCGGCCTGCTCCGCCCGTACCGCCAGTTCATCGTAGTCGGTCAGGTCATTCTCAACCAGAAAATTGAGGGTCTTAGCGGCCTCTTTGAGATTAAAAACCTTTGCCCACCGCTCGTAACCAGCACCTTTGCCAGCGGCCAGTTTCGCTTGAATGTCGATGAGCATATTGACCTTCCGGCCAACGTGGGGAACAGCCTTTTTCGCCACGGCAGAGCGCCCGCCCCGGTGGGAGCTGCGCTCCCGCAGGGCCTCCCTGGTATAGTCGGCCCCCAGCTTATTGGAACGGGTAAAGCGGTCCCAGCCGGGGGCACGGAAGGACAGCAGCTTGCCCTCCTTGACCTCATAGCCCTCGGCCCGCATTTTTGCCAGAAAATCGTCATAGTCCTGGCAATCGGAGAGTACCCGGTCAATGGTCTGGCGTAGCTGCTCCTTATGACTGGTTCCATATTTTGCCGCCGCCATCTCCTTCTGCTTTTTGGCGCTGGGCTTCGGGTTTTCGATTACGGAAAGGCCGTGTGCCCTGCATAGTTCGTCATTGAGCCGCCGCAGAATATAGGCGGAATCTTTCACGTTCTGAAATTTACCGTCACAGTTGAGATTGGTGCTGTTAAATTCTATGTGTGTATGGATATGAGCCTTATCTACATGGGTAGATACGACAAATTGATGCTGGCCCCTGGTAAACTTCATTGCCAACTCATAGCCGATCCGATTGGCTTCCTCCGGGCTGACCTCCCCTGGCTTGAAGGATTGAAACACCCGATACATGATAATATCATGGTCTGGGGATTGAGTGCGTCCGGTAATCTGGTGGTATAGCCGCTTGCTGATCTCAAATTCATCTGCGGCGGTTTCCGGCGAACACATATAGGAGGATACCAATGCACCGTCTTCGGTTTTCTCTGCCTTCTGATCGTACTCATGCCGGTCCGACATAGACTGCCGCCGGGTTCGGTTCCGCATGGTCTTCCGGGGAAGAATGTTAGAGATTGCCAACGGGCCTCCTTTCTTTCTGATAAACTATATAATTATAGTCTATTGAAACTACAACATTATAATATACTAAAATTATCCCTGTCAAGCTAAACTACAACTACAAGAGAGGTGGCAGCATGGCAGAGGAAATCAAAATCAAGAAGAAGTCTGTCCGCAGGGGAGATGATGGACACAAGGTTGTATCCGTTCGCATGAAAGACGAATTGATTGAACGGCTGGACGCTCTGGCAAAAACCGCAAATCGCTCCCGCAACGAGATTATCAATTTGCTTCTGGAATCAGCGGTAGACATTGTTAAGATTGAGGGCGA
>OFEY01001304.1_pt1 | contig 16880 bp, 12 predicted proteins | sample 1521251 | NCBI WGS metagenome assembly OFEY01 (sample SAMEA3504100, study PRJEB24116) | mouse gut metagenome | biome: mouse gut; feature: mouse-associated habitat; material: faeces | place: Denmark | collected 2011
GGGAAACCTTTCTCCAGAAAGGTTTCCCTCCCCCTCCCCAAGACATATTCCCTACCGCAAATCGCGGATTTTCCGCTGCTCTTCCTCGTCGCGGTAAAGCTTGTAGATAACGGAATCGACCAGCGCCTGCCAGCTTGCCTCAATGACGTCGTGGGATACGCCCACCGTCACCCACGTGCTGTCGGCGTCGCCCGACTCGATGAGCACGCGTACGACCGAGGCCGTGCCGCCCGAGCCGTCATCGGCGGCAAGGACGCGGACCTTGAAGTCCAGAAGCCGCATTTCCTTGAGGCGCGGATAAAAGGGCAGGAGGGCCTTGCGCAGGGCTGTGTCGAGCGCGTTGACGGGGCCGTTGCCGGTGGCGGCAGTGTGCTCCACCGTCCCTTCCACCTCAAGCATGACCGTGGCCTCGACCTTGGGCGTCTCGTATTCGGCCTCGCGCAGGGCGGTGATGTGATAGTTCACCAGCTTGAAGAACTCGCGCGCACCGCGCCGGGCCAGCTTGCGCATGATGAGCAGCTCCACGCTGGCTTCGGCGGAGGCGTAATCGTAGCCGAGGCTGGCCTTCTTCTTGAGCTCGTTGAAGAGCCCCTTGACCACGGGCTCGTCCTTATCGAGATGGAAGCCGAAACGCCGGGCCAACGAAACGATGTTGCTGCGGCCGCCCAGTTCCGTGATCAGGATGCGCTGGCCGTTGCCCACAAGCTCGGGCTCCATATGCTCGTAGAGCGAGGAACAGCGGTTGATGGCGCTCACATGCACGCCGCCCTTGTGCGCGAAGGCGGAATTCCCCACGAAAGGCTGACGGCTGAACGGCTTCATATTGGCCACTTCCGCAAAGTAGGCGGAAAGTTTGGTCAACTGACGCAGGCGCTCGTCCGCGGGCTCGGGCAGGCAGGAAAGGCCGCACTTCGTTTGCAGGACCGGAATGACCGAGCAGAGATTGGCATTGCCGCAGCGCTCGCCCACGCCGTTGATCGAGCCCTGCACCATGACCGCGCCCGCCTCCACAGCGGCGAGGGAATTCGCCACGGCCATTTCACAGTCGTTATGCGTATGGATGCCGAAGCGCACCTCCGGCAACGCCGCGTGCAGGTCCGACACGATACGGTGGATTTCACTCGGCAGGCTGCCGCCGTTGGTGTCGCAAAGCACGACCATCAGGGCCCCCGCCTCGTGCGCCGCCCGGATGACGGCCAGCGAATACTCGGCGTTGCGCTTGTAGCCGTCGAAGAAATGCTCGGCGTCGAAATAGACTTCGGGCATGGAGCGTTTCAGATAGGCGACGGAATCGCGGATGATTTCCAGATTCCGCGCCGGGTCCAGCCGCAGGGCCTCCCGTGCGTGGAGCTCGCAGGACTTGCCGAAAATCGTCCCCGCAGTCGCACCCGACTTGATGAGCGCGTTCAGATTGGGATCGGCCTCCGCCGTATTGCCGGGGTGGTGCGTGCTGCCGAAAGCGGCGATACGGGCGTATTTCAGATGGTAGTTGGCGATTTCCTTAAAAAAGGCCACATCCACCGGATTGGAGCCCGGCCAGCCGCCCTCCACGTAGTCGATGCCGAAGTCATCGAGGCGCAGGGCTATCTTGAGCTTGTCGGGCGTCGAAAGGTTGACGTCTTCCGCCTGTGTGCCGTCGCGGAGGGTGGTATCGTAGAGGACAATTTTCTGGGTCATGGGCGTCTTTCCGTTGGTCACTCTGCGGAACCGCAGCAGGCGCACTGCCCTTCGCAAGCGACCGGGTATTCACCATTGAAACAGGCCAGACAGTACTGATCCGGCTGAGAAACCGACCTCAGGAGGCCCTCGATGGTGAGATAGTGGAGCGAGTCAAGATTGAGCAGGCCGGGCAGTTCCTCCAGCGGATGATTGGCCGCCACCAGCTCGCCGCGGGACGAGAAATTGATGCCGTAGAAGCAGGGATGCTTCAAGGGCGGGCAGCTCACGCGGAAATGCACCTCCCGCGCGCCGAGCTCGCGCAGCTTGACCACGCGGGTGCGCACCGTGGTACCGCGCACGATGGAGTCGTCCACGATGCAGATGCGGCGGTTGGCGATCATGGAACGCACGGGATTGAGCTTGACCCGGACCCCGAAGTTGCGCATGGACTGGGAAGGCTGGATGAAGGTGCGGCCCACATAGTGGTTGCGGATGTACGCCTGCTCGTAGGGCACCCCCGCAGCCTGCGCGAAGCCGATGGCCGCATAGACGCCGGAGTCGGGGAAAGGCATGACCAGTTCGGCATTGGTGGGGCCTTCCTTGGCCATTTCAAAGCCCATGCGCTTGCGGCACTGGTAGACGTCCTCCCCGAACACGATGGAATCGGGGCGGGCGAAATAGACCAGCTCGAAGATGCACTGACGCACGGGCACCCTGCCCGAGTCGTTGAGCGAACGGCTGCGCATGGTGTCGCCGTCCACGATGACCATCTCGCCGGGGGCCACTTCGCGGATGTATTCCGCTTCAAGCAGATCAAAGGCGCAGGTTTCGGAGGCGAAGACATACGCCCCTTCCACCTTGCCCATCGCCAGAGGATGGAAGCCGTGCGAATCGCGCAGGGCGATGATGCGGCCTTCAGAAAGGATGATCAGGGAATACGCGCCCCGCACCCTGTCGCAAGCCGCGACCACGGCGTCTTCGAGAGTCTTGTGCTCCGCCAGACTGTGGGCGATGAGGTGGACGAAAATCTCGCTGTCGCTGCTGGTCTGGAAAATCGCGCCCTGATCCTCCAGTTCCCCGCGCAGTTGGGCCGCGTTGGTCAGGTTGCCGTTGTGGGCCAGCGCGATTTCAATGCCGCGCACGCGGACGACAAGCGGCTGCGCGTTCTTGCGCACGGATACGCCCGTGGTGGAATAGCGCACATGCCCGATGGCCACCTGGCCCTGCAATTCCTGCCCCAACGTGGGCTCGTCGTAGACGTCCGGCACCAGCCCCATTCCGGCGTGCAGGCGGATATGCTGGCCATCGAACGTGGCGATGCCCGTACTTTCCTGCCCGCGATGCTGAAGGGCATAAAGGCCGAAATAGGCCATCCTCGCGGCCTCAGGATGCCGAGAAATACCGAAAATTCCGCACATACGATACCTTTTCGTCGCGAAGAGGGCGGAAAAAGCCCTTTGAAGAAAGGCTTTTTCCGCCCTCTTCAGGCTTCTCCTTCCGCTCCGCCGACCTTTAGTTTGGTCAGTGGACAGCGCCCGCGGAGGCAGGCCGATAATGCGCTTTTCCCAACCGCACAGGGCGGCGGTACCGCGCTTCCCGTTCGGCCCGGCATCCGCCGGAGGGTCCGGCCCCGTCAAACAAGAATGCGGGCCGCCCCGAAACAGGCGGGCCTCCCGCCCCGGCGGACGCCGCCTCATGCGCCGCCACCCCGGAAGGCCAAGAACAGTTTCTCAAAAGAAACAACAACGATAAGAAAAACTTCCGTTTTTGGCAAGATGGGGAATCCCCTTCCCTCTCCCTCAGTGGAAAAAAGGAAGGGGGCGCACCCTCCGGACGGAAGGAGCGCCCTCTTCTTCCCTTACTCGCCCTTGTAATACTCCTGAAGGCTCTTCACGCGCACGCCTGCGTCGCGCGAAGCCCCGATGGCCCGTGCGATGGCCCGCGCCCCGGAAAGCGTCGTGCTGTAGGGCACGCCGTAGTGCAGGGTCGCCTGCCGGATGGCCTTGGAATCGTGCGCGGTGCGCTTGCCCGACGCCGTATTGATGACCAGCGCCACTTCGCCGTTCTTGATCAGGTCGACGATGTTGGGGCGGCCCTCATAGACCTTGAGCACGCGGGTGGAGGGGATGCCCTGCCCGGCCAGAAGCCCGGCGGTACCGGAGGTGGCCAGAATCTCGAAGCCCAGTTCCACGTACTGGCGAGCGACATCGGCCACAAAGCGCTTGTCGCGGTCATTCACGGACAGGAAGACCTTGCCGCCCTCGGGCAGCTTCTGGCCCGCGCCCCATTGCCCTTTGAGGAAGGCTTCCTCAAAGGTGGGGGCGATGCCCATGACTTCGCCGGTGGAGCGCATTTCGGGTCCGAGCAGGATGTCCACGCCCGGGAAACGCCGGAAAGGAAAGACCGATTCCTTCACCGAGACGTAACCGGAACGGCGCAGGGACCACGGGTCCAGTTCCTTGAGGGTCTTGCCAAGCATCACCTGCGTGGCGAGACGCGGCAGGGGCACCCCGGTGGCCTTGGAAACGAAAGGCGCGGTACGCGACGCACGGGGGTTCACTTCCAGAATGAAGACCACGCCGTCCTTGACCGCAAACTGGATGTTCATGAGGCCGACGACACGCAGTTCCCGGGCGAGGGCCACGGTCTGGCGCTCGATTTCGGCCACGGTTTCGGCGGGAAGCGAATAGGGAGGCAGGACGCAGGAGGAGTCACCAGAGTGGATGCCCGCTTCCTCGATGTGTTCCATGACGCCCGCGACATAGACGTCTTCGCCGTCGGAAAGGGCGTCCACGTCAACCTCAATGGCGTTTTCAAGGAACTTGTCGATGAGCACGGGATGCTCAAGCTTCTGCTTGCCCACGTGCTGCGCGAAATAGTCGGCCATTTCCTCGTCATCATAGACGATCATCATGGCCCGGCCGCCGAGCACGTAGCTGGGACGGATCACGATGGGATAGCCGATGCGGTGGGCGATCTCGCGGGATTCCTCAAGCGTGGTCGCGGTGCCGTTAGCGGGCTGGAGAAGCGAAAGCTTCTGAAGCAGGGCCTGAAAACGCTCGCGGTCCTCGGCGCGGTCGATGGCGTCCGGGCTGGTACCCAGGATGGGCACGCCCGCGCGCAGCAGCGGCACGGCGAGATTCAGGGGCGTCTGACCGCCGAATTGCACGATGACGCCGTCGGGCTGCTCTTTCTCAACAATGTGCATGACGTCTTCAAACGTCAGGGGCTCGAAATAGAGGCGGTCGGACGTGTCGTAGTCGGTCGACACGGTTTCCGGGTTGGAGTTGACCATAATGGCCTGTACCCCGGCGTCCTTCAACGCGAAGGAGGCATGGCAGCAACAGTAGTCGAACTCGATGCCCTGCCCGATACGGTTGGGGCCGCCGCCAAGGATGATCACCTTCTTGCGGTCGGCGGGCACCACTTCCTGCCCGTTTTCGTAGGTGGAATAGAAATAGGGGGTATAGGCTTCAAATTCCGCGGCGCAGGTATCCACCAGATAATAGGTGGGCACGATGCCCGTCTCGCGGCGCAGGGCGCGGATGTCGCCTTCCGGCTTCTTCCACATTTCCGCAAGCTGACGGTCGGAGAAGCCGAATTCCTTGGCCTTGCGCAGCACGCCCACCATTTCCGGGTTGTCCGGGGTCATGGAGTTGGCAAGCGCGAAATCGCGGATTTCGGCTTCCATGTCCACGATTTCCTTGAACTGACGCAGGAACCACGGATCAATGAAGGTGATTTCGTACAGTTCCTCCACCGTGAACCCGGAAAGCATGGCCTGACGGATGGCGAAAAGCCGGCGGGAATTGGGGGTGCGCAGCTTGCCAATAAGCTCTTCACGGGGGGGAAGCGCGGCGCGGAAGTTACCGCCAAGGCCGATGGCGCCGATTTCCAGCGAACGCAGGCCCTTTTGCAGCGCCTCCTTGAAGGTGCGGCCAATGGCCATGGTTTCGCCCACGCTCTTCATGGAGGTGGTCAGCTCGTCCTTGGAGCCCGGGAACTTCTCAAAGGTGAAGCGGGGAATCTTGACCACGCAGTAGTCGATGGTGGGCTCGAAAGAGGCCGAGGTTTCACGGGTGATGTCGTTGCGCAGCTCATCCAGCGTGTAGCCCACGGCGAGCTTGGCCGCGATTTTGGCGATGGGGAAGCCGGTGGCTTTGGACGCGAGCGCGGAGGAGCGGGACACGCGGGGGTTCATTTCGATGACCACCAGATCGCCGTTGGCCGGGTTCACCCCGAACTGCACGTTCGATCCCCCGGTTTCCACGCCGATTTCCCGCATGATGGCGAGGGAGGCGTCACGCATCTTTTGATATTCGCGGTCGGTGAGCGTCTGGGCCGGGGCCACGGTCACGGAGTCGCCGGTGTGCACGCCCATAGCGTCCACGTTTTCGATGGAGCAGACGATCACGCAGTTGTCGGCCGTGTCGCGCATGACTTCCATCTCGAATTCTTTCCAGCCGATGACCGACTGCTCGATCATGACCTCGCTCACGGGGCTCGCCGTGAGCCCGTCGCCCGCGATCTCCTCGAGGTCTTCCATATTATAGGCGATGCCGCCGCCCGTGCCACCGAGGGTAAAGGCCGGGCGGATGATCATCGGAAAAGGCATGGAGGAACCGATGCGGCGCACGTCGTCCATAGTGTGAGCGATGGCGCTCTGGGGCACCTTGAGGCCGATGTTTTCCATGGCCTGCCGGAAGAGCTCGCGGCTTTCGGCCTTTTCGATGACTTCGGCCCTTGCGCCGATGAGTTCCGTGCCGCATTCGGCCAGCACGCCCGACTTGGCCAGCGCCAGCGCGGTGTTGAGGCCCGTCTGCCCGCCCAGCGTGGGCAGGATGGCGCAGGGGCGTTCCTTGCGCACGATGGCGGCCACCGTATCCGGCTCAATGGGTTCGATGTAGGTACGATCGGCCAGCCCGGGATCGGTCATGATCGTGGCCGGGTTGGAGTTGACCAGCACGACCTCGTAGCCCTCTTCCTTGAGGGCCTTGATGCCCTGGGTTCCCGAATAGTCGAATTCACACGCCTGGCCGATGACGATGGGGCCAGAGCCGATTACCATGATTTTTTTGAGGTCTGTACGCTTGGGCATGTCGCTCCCCGCTGGGCAAGGGTGGGTTTGAGTCAATCCGCAGCCGGCCCCTCCGCCGACCCGCTCCTCAGCCGCGCCCAAAGGGGCGGCGTTCCCGGAAGATATGAAAATAATGAATCCCTCAGTTCCTACACGCCATCGTGCCCGCTGGCAAGAGGAAGAAAAGGGGGATCGGACAAAGGCCGCCGTTTTGAAGCGTTCCGCCACAGGTCGCGCCCTCCGGTCCTGCGCAGCCTGCGGCCCCGGCGGGAAAAGCGTGATTCTCCCCTTGCGCTTTTTCCCCGAAGGGTATAGAAGACGAGTCTTTGGTGCGGACAGTCCGCACTCTGAAGAAAGATTGTTTCGGGCGACCGTCCGAATATATGGAGGATGCCATGTCCAAGCAGTGTGCGTTTTGCGGCAAGAAGCCCCAGACCGGCAACTATGTCAGCCATTCCAACATCAAAACCAAGCGCGTGTTCAACCCCAACCTTCAGAACGTGCGCCATCAGTTCGCCAACGGCGAAGTCCGCACCGTTTCCGTGTGCACCCGCTGCCTGCGCTCCGGGCTGGTCACCAAGCCCGTCGTCCGCAAGGCCGACTAGTTTTCGGCACCGTATGCGCGGTCCGTTTGGTCGAAAGTCCCCGGTTGTCCGCAGCCGGGGATTTTTTTGCCTTTCTGCCAAAAGGCCTTACCTCTAGGCCATGACGCCGCCACGCCCATCTCGTCCCCTTTCCGCACGCCCGGTTTCCGTGCGTTCCGCCGCATCCCGGCGGCCCCCTTCCCGCCGCATCCGTAGCCGCCTCCGCCCCCGGCCGGCGGGCGCGCCTCTTTTTTGGCGCATGGTGGACGACGGCGCGGCATCTCTTCCGCCGCCGCACCTTTTCGATCTCTGGATTACGGCCCTCGCCTCACGGGGCATTCCCTACCGCACGGCGGGCAGGGGCAACAAACTGCGCCTCTACGTCCCTGCCCTGCTTGAGCGCCTCGCCCGCGCCGAACTGGAAGCCATGCGCGCGGAAAGCCGCAAACCGCGGCCCATCCCCGCGCCGCTCCCCACCCACGAGAACGCCCACTGGGTCTTGACCTTTCTCCTGCTCCTTGCCCTCTGGCATGGCGTGCGCGTCCACTGGGGCTTTCTGCCTGATCTGCCCGGCCTGCCCTCCCTCGACGCCGAGGTTTGGGTCCAGAAAGGAGCGCTGGACGTTTTCCGGACGCGCGCGCTCGGTGAATGGTACCGAACCGTGACGGCCCTCACCCTGCACGCCGACAGCCAGCACCTCTTCGGCAACATGCTTTTCGGCGCGCCCTTCCTCATCCTCGTGTGCCGCCGGGCGGGGTTCGGCCTCGGCCTCTTCCTGACGCTGCTGGCCGGGACGCTCGGCAACGTCTGCAACGCACTCTACCGGCCCTACGGCCACGTCAGCCTCGGCTTTTCTACCGCGCTTTTCGGGACCGTCGGCATCCTGTCCGGCCTTATGGCCTTGCAGGGATGGGATAAAACACGGGATGAAACGAGCGCCCTCTCATGGCGACGGGGAATCCTCCTGCTGGCCGCCGGAACGGGCGTCCTCGCCATGCTCGGCACGGACGGCGAAAGGACGGACTACGCCGCCCACCTCTTCGGCCTGATCTCAGGCTTCAGCGTGGGCGGCGTCGCGGGATGGCTCCTGCGCCGCACGGGAGAACCCTCCCGGCGCGCTCAAATCGGCTTCGGACTGCTGTCAGGGGCTATTCTGTGGCTGTGCTGGCGAGCGGCGTTGTAGCGTTTCCATAATATATCGGCCATAAATAAACCCCAAAGGAAAAAACAGAAGCAGAATGCCGTCCTTACGGTTCAAAGGGTAATCGAAGAGGCCATATACCGAATAGAAAAGAAAAAACGCCGGGAAAAAATAATCTTTGGCGGAAAAGGACAGCCACAACGCCGGGGCCACAGCAAGAAGGAAAAGGACAGCTCCAATCACGCCGTAAGCAAACAAGAAACCTATATAGCTATTGTGCGGGTTGGCGATTTTCTTTTCAATCAAGGGGTATTTCGCCGCCAGGCTTTGGGCGTTCTCCGTAATAAACCGCTGATGGTAGCCGAGGAAGGAACGCAAACCGTTTCCCCACCAAGGAGAGGCTTCAAATCCAGCCGTCGCCGCGTCCCAAATGGGCTGGCGCGAAACAAAGGTACGATCTTGGAAAGGATGCTCTACAGCCGCGAGCAAACGCTCTTGGCTCTGGTGGGGCAAAGCGGCGAAAAGAAGAGCCATCCCCACGATGAAGGCTCCAAAAACAGGCAGCGCGTAGCGCCGGAACGCAACAAACGTCAGAAAGCCGCCGCTCACGAGCAAAGCCAAATAGGTTCCGCGTGAAGCGCAGAAAGCCACAATGCCCAAGCAGAACCCGCTCCCCCCCAGTAAAAGAGCTTTTTCTCTCGGACGATGTCCAGCCGCGCTCTCCATAAGGTAAAGGAAAACGAATCCCGCAATAAAGGCAAGTACGGCGGGATGATCAAAAAAAAGCGCCAGCCTCCCGTTCCATAACATCTCGGGAGGAAAGCCCCGTACAAGAAAGAGAAGTACGGCGGCCACGAGCCCCACCAGCAGGCTTCCCACCGCGTATGTAAACCGCCGCCCGCAAAAAAACGCGCCGGAGAAACCCAAGACATAGGAAAGGAACATGGTTTCACCCAGAGGCATATCCTTAAAAAACGCCCCTGGCGTTACCGCCACATAGAGACAAAACAGGAGCGGCAAGCATGCCGTCTTCAAGGCAAACATCCAGTCAATTTCCCTTCTATGCGCGTATAAAAGGAAAATTCCCCAAAAGGAGGCGGCGTACAGCGTCAGATACACCCCTCGGTTGAGCATGAGCACGAGGAAAAGAAGGCTTATCAAGCCAACAAGGAGCGTACTTCCCCTTTCTCTGCTGAAAAAAAAGAAAGCCGTCTTCTCTATACGACCGCAGTAGTCTTTAAACACCATAGACCATCATCCTCGCCAGACAAACCATTGATGACGGCGATTGAAGGCCACAACGCCAGTTATAAAACGGGGAAAAAGCCGATGCGCCACGGCAAAGGAAGTGAACCCCAAACGTTTGTTGAGTTGCCTTCCTGCGTTTTTGAAATGAAAGATTTTTCCCGTCCGGCAGGTAACATCATTGAAGACATTTCCGTCGAGTATTCGAATTTCATATTCGCCGTAAGACTGGACGGAATCAATACGGTCCAGTGCGACATGACGTTCAAGCAAAGCACTAAGGGCTGATTGATCGGTATGCTCCCCATCAGCGCACATCTCTTTCCACTCATCGAAAAAAACGTCTGAAACCCCCGCGCCGAATGCCATTACCCCGGCATTGATTTTTCCGTTGATCAGGATATGGGGCTTTCTCTCTCTATTGCAACGATACGTAACGACAATTTCCCGATCGTGGGGGAAAATATCCGCCACCACGTTTTCCACAAGAAGAGCGTCCGCATCCAAAACAAGAACGCCACAGGAGTAGGTGCGCAAAAAATGTCGAATACAATCTATTTTATGCGTCGTCCGTATGTTTCCCTTACTGTTCAGCTTAAAGGTGCCCTCGTCGAAGGCTGTTTTTTCAATGGTGACCCCATTCGCCTGAAGCTCGGCCCGTTCCACGTCCTTGAGCCCTAAATCATAAAGAAAAAGCCGACAATCCCCGTAAAGGCGTACATTCTTGGCCAAGGCCAACGCCATAGGGAAATAATTCGTATCTGCACAAGTCAACAACGAAAACATGCTTTTTCTCCTTGAACGACGGATTGCAACCAGCCTTCCAACCGTTCCGCCTGGCGATCGATGTCGAAATCCTCGCGGCAGGCTTGGCGGGCGCGTTCACGCAAGGCGAGAAGGTCGGCATCGGGGAGGGTCAGGGCGCGGCGCAAGGCTTCGGCAAAGGCCGCTTCGTCGGCCTCGTAAGGCAGCAGCCATGCCCACAAATCCTCGGGGATGACTTCCCGCACGCCGCCCACGTCGCGGCAGACGGGCAAGAGGCCCGCCGCCATCGCCTCAAGCAAGGTATTGGGGAGCCCTTCACTCAGCGAGGCAAGAAGAAAAATATCCCCCTGCCGTAACGCTTCCATTATATTTAATGAAAAGCCGTGCCAGAAGACGCGCTGCCCGAGGCCCAGCTCGTCCGCCAACGTTTTGAGCGACACCTCGGCGCGACCCTTTCCCCATATGTGCAATTCGAAAGGGTCGGAGAGGCCGGCCAAAGCCTGCAAGAGCACGTCGTGCCCCTTGTCGGGATTGAGCTGCTGCGTACATATCAAGCGGCGGGGGTGATGGCCTTCCAGAGGCTCTGAGACGGCCTTCTTGCCGTTCAGGATCACATGCACGTCCTCGGGCCGGACATAAGGAAGTTCCTTGACGAAGCCCTCAGCGATGAAACGGCAGGGGCACAGAAAGGCGGGGCGTATCCACGCATGAAGCAGGCGCGTTTTGAGGCGCGGGGAAATATCGCCCGGCAAACCGATACGCTGTACGACGGGCAAACCCAGCAGCCGGGCGGCCACGCCCGCGGTGGCAAGGTCCTTCCCGATGTTGACGATGACCGCCTCAACGTTGCGGCGGCGGAACTCGCGCAGGAAAAACGTTATGGCCACCGGATTCAAATCGGCTCCGAAGCGCACTTGCTCGGCATGGCCCACGCGCTCCCGGGCGGCCTCGACGAACTCCGGCTGCCGGCCATAGACGTAAACCCGGTTACCGCGGCGGGCCAGCCGTTCGGCAAATTGGAGGTACCACGTCTTGACCCCGCCCCAGCCCTTGGTTGCGTTGACGAAAGCGATGTTCACGGCGGCCTCTAGAGAATCCGGCAGCCGTCTTCAGTCACCAGCGCCATGTGCTCCCAGCGGATACCGCCCCATTGGGGATAGTACAGGCCGGGTTCCACAGTGACGATCATGCCGGGCAACAGCTCGGTCTTGTTGCGACCGTTGAGACTCGGTCCCTCGTGCGTTTCCAGCCCCACGCCGTGTCCGAGCCCGTGCGTGAAAGCCTCCGCCACGCCCAAAGACTCGAAATAGTCGCGCGCGACCCGATAGACGTCGCAGGCCAAGACGCCCGGATGGATGGCCCGGATAGCCCGGCGCTGGGCTTCCTGCACGGCTTCAAGGGTACGCCTGAACTCGTCCGTGGGCTTGTCCCCGATCCAGAATGTGCGCGTCTGATCGGAGCAATATTCATCCAGACGGCAACCCACATCGACGAGCACAAGGTCCTCCTCTCCAAGGCGTTCCTCGCGAGAAGGGATGTAGTGCGGCAGGGCGGCGTTGGGTCCCCGGCCAACAATGCTTGTGAAGGCCAGTTCGGAAGCACCGTGATGGCGGAAAAACATCTCCACGTCCCAGGCCACGTCAGCTTCGCTGCGGCCGGGCACGAGGACGCCGGGAAGCCATTCCATCAGCCGCTCGTTGAGGCGACAGGAAGCCTCCATCCGTCGGATTTCGTCCGCGTCCTTGATGACGCGCAGGCGTTCCGTGAGCCCGTCGGCCCGCACGAGGCGGCATCCCGAACCGGCCAGCGTCCGCGCGAACGCCTCGTAAAAATCGAGCGTGACGGATTTGGCTTCGAAACCCACATTTTTGCCCGGCGCAAGCCCGCCGATGAGCCGGGCGATATCCTCGGACACATCCGCCCCGTAAATGCAAATGCGTTCCGGCTCCCACAACCGCCGGGCGGCGTCGAGATAGCGCGAGTCCGTGGCGATCCAGTCCTTGCCGTCGGCCATGATGACCAGACGCCCGGCGCTTTCGTTCAATTGAGGATCGTGCAGTTCAAAACCGGAAAGGTAATAGCGATTGGCGGCATGACTGACCAAAAACGCGTCTATTTCCTGTTCGCGCATCAACGCCCGCAGACGTTCGCGGCGTTGCTCGTAAGGGCCTCGGGACATGGCGACATCCGTTTTCTGTACGTGACAACACGTAGTTAATGGGGAAGGGGAAAAGGCGACTTCACCATATACAGGGTGTGACGGCTTGTCCAGAAAGAGGCCTCTGGAAAAGAGAAGAGGCCGACACTGTCGAAGGAAAAGCTGTCCTCACACCAGCTCTCGCCGCACGTTCGGGAAGAGGTCTACGAACTCGCCCCCGGTTTGGCATCGAAGCCATTCTCTCCGCACGTGCCGGAAGAGGCCCCCAAGACGTTTCATCCCAGCCTCTCCTCTCCGCACGAAGACGCCCGCAAAACGCTGCGCCTTTATGTTCAGGTTGGCTTCTTCTCACGGAGACCGGAGGATTCTTGTTCCTCCTCGAAAAGCTCACCCAAGATGCTGTTGGAAACGAGCATCCCCTGCCGGGTCAGGCGGAATGTTCCGTCCTTCGCTTCGGCCAGCCCGCCCTCGCACAGGCGGCGGACGAACGCGCCATGCTCATCCAGAAAGGCGCGCCCCGTCAACGCCGCGTAGTCGTCCAGCGCCAAGCCCTTCACCGTGCGCAGGCGCAGCATCATCAATTCCAGCGCCCGCGTGGACGTATCCAGCGCTTCCCGCTCGGCGCAAGGGCGGCCTTCCCGCACCTGTTCAAACCACGCCTCCCCCTCCGGGTTGGTCCAGCGCTCCCCGTTCAGGGTGGACGCGGCGGCCGGGCCGAGCCCCAGATAGTCGCGGCCCTCCCAATAGCCCAGATTGTGACGGCAGCGGAAGCCGGGCCGGGCGAAATTGGAAATCTCGTACTGCGAAAGGCCCGCTTCCTCAAAAAGCCGGATGCCTTCCAGATACATGGCGCACTGCGTCTCTTCCGACGGCAGGTCCAGCAAACCCTTTTCGACATCCTCGGCCAGCGGCGTGCCCTCCTCCAGCGTCAAACCGTAGGCGGAAAGATGATCCGGTTCCAGCGAGAGGGCCTCCCGTACCTCCGCTTGCCAATCTTCCAGCGTCTGGCCGGGCAGGCCCCACATCAGATCAAGACTCAGATTGCCGCACCCGGCCTTGCGGATGGCCCGGAACGCCGCCCTTGCCTCCTCGACGCGGTGCACCCTGCCGAGCGTATGCAGCCTCCCATCGTCGAAAGACTGGACGCCGAGGGAAATCCGGTTGATCCCGGCGTCCAGAAAGCCCCTCGCCTTCTCTTCGGTATGCAGGGAGTCGGGATTGGCCTCCATGCTGATCTCGGCGTCGGGGCGCAGCGCGAAAGTCCGCCGCACGCGCTCCAGCACGGCGGCCAGAGCCTCCGGCTCCACAAGGCTCGGCGTGCCGCCTCCAAAGAAGACGCTTTCCACCTCCCGCCCGCCGAGGCGTTCCCCCCACTGCGAAAGCTCCTCCCCCAAGGCGGCAAGGTAGCGCGCAAGCGGACCGTCCTCCCCCTCCCCTCCTCCTTCCGGCAGCGGACGGGAAAAAAAGGCGCAATAGCGGCACTTGCGGCGACAAAACGGGATGTGGACATACAGCAACATACAATTTCTCCTTCAGAGCCTCTTTCTAGCCTCTTTTGCCCCGGTGCACAAACCGCCCACAAAAAACTTTACAAGGGGAGGCAGTCCGCCTATGGTGACGTGTGGGCGAATGCCCGAAAAACGTCAGCCTCCCAGAGCCGTTCATGTCCTTTCCACTGTTCCGCCGCCACGCCTGCGAATCCCCCGAAACGGCTCTGCCCCGCTTCCGTTTTCATTCCCCGTTGACGCAACGGGGTTTTTTTTGAGCTTTTCCGTGTGCCGCCGGCGCGCGCGTCGGCCCGCCGAGACGACAGGCTCCAACGTCAACCCCGAGAAGCCGCCATGCAACAGGAAACATTCCATTGGCCTCACAAGGACTTGCTGGATGTGGATCAGTTGACGCAGGAGGAACTTTTCCACCTGCTCGATACTGCCGCCAGCCTGCACGAGATCAACAGCCGGCCCGTCAAAAAGGTGCCCATCCTTAAAGGAAAAAGCATCGTGCTCTTCTTCGCGGAACCGAGCACGCGCACCAAGACGTCCTTCGACATGGCGGGCAAGCGCCTTTCCGCCGACACCTTCAGCCTCGCCAAATCCGGCTCAAGCCTTCAGAAGGGCGAAAGCCTGAAGGATACGGCGCTGACCCTTCAGGCCATGAACCCGGACGTCATCGTCATCCGCCATTCGAGCAGCGGCGCAGCGCGTTTTCTGGCCGACCGCCTGCACTGCGGCGTGGTCAACGCCGGGGACGGCTGGCACGCCCACCCCACGCAGGCGCTGCTCGACGCCTTTTCCCTGCGTCAGGTCTGGGGAAGCGGCCCGGACGCCTTCAAGGGAAAGAACCTGCTCATTCTGGGTGACTGCGCCCACAGCCGCGTCTGCCGCTCCAACGTCCACCTGCTCACCAAGCTCGGGGTAAACGTCAGCCTCTGCGCCCCGCGCACGCTCCTGCCCGCCGGCGTGGACTCGTGGCCCGTCACCGTTTATACCGACAGCAAAAAGGCCGTGCGCGACATGGACGCCATCATGTGTCTGCGCCTCCAGCTCGAACGTCAGCAGGCCGGGCTCCTGCCCGATCTGCGCGAATATTCCCGCCGTTTCTGCCTCACCCCGGCCCATATGGAGCTGGCCCGCCCCGGCGCGCGCATCATGCACCCCGGCCCCATCCTGCGCGGCCTCGACGTTTCCGACGCGCTGGCCGACAGCCCGCAGTCGCTGATCCTCGATCAGGTCGCCGCCGGGGTTTCCGTGCGCATGGCGGCCCTCTATCTGCTCGCCACGCGCCCCGACATCAAGGACAATTCAACAGCCGGAGATCGCTGATGCCTACGCTTCTCATCAAGAACGCCCGCTATTTGGGCGAACCTGCGGACCTGCTCGTCGTCGACGGCGCGGTGCGGGCCCTGTCCTCTTCCATCGAAGCCCCCGCCGACGCCCACATCGTGGACGCCGCCGGAAACATCCTCTTCCCGAGCTTCATTGACGTGCACACCCACCTGCGCGAACCGGGCTACGAATGGAAGGAAACCGTAGCCACCGGCCTTGCCGCCGCCGCGCACGGCGGTTTCGGGGCCATTCTCTGCATGGCGAACACCGATCCGGTCAACGACGATGCCGCCGTGACGGAACAGATTCTGGAAGCCGCCCGCCGCTCGTGGCCGCACGGTCCCCGTGTCCATCCCATCGGCGCGGCCACGGTCGGGCTCAAGGGCGAGGAGCTGGCGCGCATGGCCGAGCTCAAGGACGCGGGCTGCGTCGCCATCTCCAACGACGGCAGGCCCGTCGGGAATACGGAACTCTTCCGCCGGGCGATGGAATACGCCGCCGATCTCGGGCTCATCGTCATCGACCACTGCGAAGACCCTTACCTTGCGGCCAAGTCGCACATGAACGAAGGCGTCACCAGCGGCGTGCTCGGCATCAAGGGGCAGCCGGACGTGGCGGAGACCATACAGGCCGCGCGCAGCATCCTCCTTGCCGACTATCTCGGCGTGCCCGTGCACATCGCCCACGTGTCCGCCAAGCGTACCGTGGACGTCATCGCGTGGGGCAAGTCGCGCGGCGTCAAGGTGACGGCGGAAACCACCCCCCACTATCTGACCCTCGACGACACCGCGGTCAACAACTACAACACGCTCGCCAAAGTGAACCCGCCCCTGCGCACGCCCGCCGATGTCGCGGCCCTGCGCGAAGCGGTCAAGTCCGGCGTGATCGACATGCTGGCCACCGACCATGCCCCGCACGCCGCCCACGAAAAAGAAACGCCCTTCGACGAGGCGCCCAACGGCTTCACGGGCATGGACCTCGCCCTGACCGTCACCTACGGTCTCGTGCGCGAAGGCGTGCTGACGGAAGCCGACCTCATCCGTCTCTGGGCCACCGAGCCGGGCCGCGTCTTCAAGCTGCCGGTCAACAGCTTCGAGCCCGGCGCGCCCGCCGACTTCTTCCTGTTCGATCCCGACCTCGAATGGCAGGTTTCGCCAGAAACCCTCCACTCCAAGAGCCACAACACCCCCTGGCTCGGCCAGACCCTCAAGGGCCGCGTCGCCGCCCACTGGCTGGGTGGGGTGAAGATCGCGTAGAGAAGCATTGGGGAGGGGAAGGGGAAACTTTCTGGAGAAAGTTTCCCCTCCCCAAACCCCTCCCCTTTCCCTTCAAAGACGTTCGACCTTATCGAATCCCTGTTCGCAGTTTTGTTGGAAGAGGTGAGGTCGTCTTTGTATCGGGGAAAGAAAAAGACTGAAACATACAT
>OFEY01001310.1_pt1 | contig 16826 bp, 19 predicted proteins | sample 1521251 | NCBI WGS metagenome assembly OFEY01 (sample SAMEA3504100, study PRJEB24116) | mouse gut metagenome | biome: mouse gut; feature: mouse-associated habitat; material: faeces | place: Denmark | collected 2011
TTTCTCAAAGTTAAAGACGATGTCAGAATATCGCATTCTCCGTGTCCGCCTTGCTTTGGACGCCGCATGGCGCATACTTACTCACAAAATTTTCTATCCTTCCGGGGCTTCCGCAGTGAGCGGAACCCCGGTTTTTTCATTCCGAAAATCTTCTGATTTCATTCTTTTTCCATTCGTTTTTTGTCTCTGCCGTTCTGAGTAAAATTTTAAGTACAAGCACAGCCAAAATCCGGATTGAAGCTGAATACGACAAGGAGGAGGAAAAGTCAATGAAAAATTGCGACAAGCAAAATCTAATCATCAGCATTGAAAGCAGCATCGATTTCATTGAGTCCCACCTGGATTCAGCTGATAAAACCATTGCGTTTGTTTTCAAAAAGCATAGCGTTAGAAATCTTGAAAAATCAAGCATCCATACGCTTCAAAATCTTTTCAGCGAACTGTACGCCATTGAAGCCGACCTAAGATAGTCCATCTGTCCTGAGCATGACAGAAAACTGCTCACCGCCCTACACCGCATCTCCTGATCACTGATGGCTCAACGGCATCCGGCGGCACAAGTAAATATCACAGCTGCCTTTTGAGCGGGTTAGCTGCAATCCGAAACGGAGAACTCCGTTAGGACTGCGGTTAGGTTTTTGCACCCTTTTTGCGGCAGCGCCCAGAGTCCTCCGTTTCGAGAAATCGAAAATCGGAGGACTTTTTTATGAAAACCAATGCAAATCAGACCACATCAACCATCTACTACCGCCCACTCAAGCAGTGGATCGAGGTCACACCGGAGCAGAAGCGCGACTGGGAGCGGTTCGTGGGTGCTACCCGCAAGGCAAAGCAGAGAGCCGGAGCCTGCTGCATCCCGTACAAAAAGAGCTACAAATGTGATGGCCTTTGCGATACCTGCGAGTTCCGCTGTATCCCGAAAGATGCTCCCCAGCATCTCTCCATCGACACGGAGATGGCGAACGCCTACGAAAACGGCGTCTCCCGCACCAGCTTTCTTGCAGACAGCAGACTTACCACAGAAATCGATATCGACTCCCTGATCCTGAATGGTCTGCTCACAGAGCTTCAGGCGTCAGACCCTGAAAGCTACGAGATCCTCATCGCGATTGCGGACGGACTTTCCGAACGCGCCGGCGCAGAGCGGCTGCATATGCCCCGGAACACCTTTGTGTATAAGAGGAGCCAGCTTCTGAAGCGGCTCAAGGAAAAATTCTAAAAATCTTTCGGCCAAGCCCTCCTTTCCTGTCCAGATGGGTCATTGAAAGGCAACACGAGACGCCTTGGGAAAGGAGGGACCGCCGATATGAGTTACAACGCAAACCATTATGACGCCCATGCTGACGAGGACATTGTTGATGTCCTGACCGCGATCAGCGTGGTGTCAAGGAGACTGGCAAGCAACCTGAACATCGCACGCCAGCAGAGCAAATCCAGGGAAGGAGGAAAATCACATGAGCCGAATGAGCGATATGGCGCAGACCATCGAAAACTTGCGCAGTGCTGCCGCTGCTATTTCGGATGCCGCTGACTGGCTGACAAAGATGTTCAGCGGTGAACCGCAGGCAGAGAATGCTCCTGCTTCTCCTCCTGAACCGGAATTGACGCTGGAGCAGGTCCGAGCCGTGCTTGCGGACAAATCCCGCCAGGGGCACACCGCTGAGATCCGCGCCCTGCTTCAAAAGTACGGCGCATCCAAGCTGTCACAGATCGACCCCGCACACTACAAGGCGTTGCTCGCCGAAGCGGAGGTGCTGACAAATGGCAGTTAAGCACGCAGTCTTATCCGCTTCTTCTTCAGAGCGGTGGCTCAACTGTCCGCCCTCAGCAAGGCTGTGCGAAGCCTACGAGGACAAGGGCAGCGATTACGCCGCCAAAGGGACGGACGCCCATGCGCTCTGTGAGTTCCGGCTGAAGCAGGCTCTGGGGATTTCGGCGGATGATCCCATCGAAAACCTCTCCTGGTACAACGAGGAGATGGAGGACTGCGCCGCCGGGTATGCCGCCTATGTATCGGAGCTTCTGGAGACCGCAAAGCAGACCTGCGCCGACCCGGTCATCCTGATCGAGCAGCGAGTGGATTTCTCCCGCTGGGTACAGGACGGCTTCGGCACCGCCGACTGCATCGTCATCGCTGACGGCGTGCTGAACATCGTGGACTATAAGCACGGCAAAGGCGTGGAAGTCAGCGCCGTGGATAATCCGCAGATGATGCTGTATGCCCTGGGCGCTCTGGAGATCTTTGACGGCATCTACGACATCGACTCCGTCCGCATGACCATCTACCAGCCCAGGAAATCCAATATCAGCGTCTGCGTCATGGAAAAGGACGGTCTGCTCGAATGGGCGCAGAACGACCTGACCTATAAAGCAAAGCTGGCATACGAGGGCGGCGGCGATTTTCACTGCGGCGAATGGTGTCGGTTCTGCAAGGCAAAGGCCGAATGCCGGGAACGAGCCGAAGCAAATCTCGCGCTTGCCCGGTACGACTTTGAGGAGCCGCCCCTCCTGACCGATGAGGAAATCGCCGGCATCCTGGACAAGGTGGACGCTCTTACCGCCTGGGCTGCGGATGTGAAGGAATACGCTCTTCAGCAGGCAGTCAGCGGTACGGCGTTCCCCGGCTGGAAGCTGGTCGAGGGCCGCTCCAACCGCAAATACACCAGTGACGCCGCTGTAGCCGCAGCCGTTGAGGGCGCCGGCTTCGATCCCTACGAAAAGAAACTCCTCGGCATCACCGCCATGCAGAAGCTGCTGGGCAAATCCCGCTTTGAGGAGCTTCTCGCACCCTACATTGAAAAGCCGCAAGGCAGGCCGACGCTCGTGCGGTCGAGTGATAAACGGCCCGAATGGAATACCGCAAAAAATGATTTTATGGAGGAAATGTAATATGTCTAACAACACAAACAGAGTCAACAACCCTATGAAGGTCATCACCGGTCCCGACACCCGATGGTCCTACGCCAACGTCTGGGAGCCCAAGTCCATCAACGGCGGCACGCCGAAGTACTCGGTATCGCTGATCATCCCGAAGTCCGACACTAAGACGGTGGCGAAGATCAAGGCCGCCATCGAAGCCGCCTACCAGGAGGGACAGGCTAAGCTGAAGGGCAACGGCCGTAGCGTGCCTCCTCTCTCCGCGATCAAGACTCCGTTGAGAGACGGCGACGTTGAAAGACCCGATGATCCCGCCTATGCGAACGCCTACTTCATCAACGCCAACTCCGCCACCGCTCCCGGCATCGTGGACGCGGACCGCAATCCTGTTCTGACCCGCTCCGAGGTGTATTCCGGTGTGTACGGCAGGGCGTCCATCAACCTGTACGCTTTCAACAGCAACGGCAACAAGGGCATCGCCTGCGGTCTGAACAATCTGCAGCTCATCCGTCCCGGCGAACCCCTGGGCGGCAAGGCCAGTGCTGAAGCTGACTTCGCAACTGATGACGACGAGGATTTCCTCGGTTAAGACAAGGGAGGTAAAAGACTATGACAACAATTCAGACGATCCTTCTCCTCGCTCTTCTCGCCATCTGGCTGTGCGTCAGCGCAGTCATTCTAATCAGCAGTATTCAGTCCTTCATCTATGACCGCAAGCGTGAAAAGCGTGAGCGGGAACAGGCGACCCGTGACGCAGAGTATCACGAAAACCGCATGAAGCTGCTGGAGAAATAAAGTACCAAGCCCCAGGGCGGCGGAGCGATCTGCCGCCCTATTGGGGTATGGAAGGAGGTGACGAAATGCAAACCTTATCGATCGACCTGGAGACTTACAGCGACCAGCCCCTTGCCAAAACAGGCGTGTACCGTTATGTGGAGTCTCCCGATTTTGAAATACTGCTCTTTGCCTACAGCGTGGATGGCGGTTCCGTACAGCAGATAGACCTTGCCTGCGGAGAGAAAATCCCACCAGCGATCCTTGCCGCACTGGAGGATGACAAGGTAATCAAGTGGGCCTTCAACGCCAATTTTGAACGCATCTGCCTGTCACGTTTTCTTGGCTATCCGACCGGCGACTATTTGGAGCCGGATTCCTGGAGATGCTCGATGGTCTGGGCTGCGTACATGGGTCTGCCTTTATCCCTGGAGGGAGCCGGCGCCGTTCTTGGGCTGGAAAAGCAAAAGCTGGCCGAAGGCAAAGACCTCATCAAATATTTCTGCCAGCCCTGTGCGCCAACTAAGTCAAACGGCCAGCGCACCCGCAATCTGCCGGAGCACGCCCCGGATAAGTGGCTGGCGTTCAAGCGATACAACATCCGCGATGTGGAGACGGAGATGTCCATCCAGGCACGGCTCTCCAAATACCCCGTGCCGGACAGCGTCTGGGAGGAATACCATCTCGACCAGGAAATCAACGACCGCGGCGTGGGGCTGGATATGGAACTGGTGCGGCAGGCCATTCAGATGGACGGTCGCTCCCGCTCGGAACTGACGCAGGCAATGAAGGAACTGACCTCGCTGGACAACCCCAACTCAGTCCAGCAGATGAAGCAATGGCTTGCGGACAACGGCGTGGAGACCGATACCCTGGGCAAAAAGGCTGTGGCGGAGCTTTTGAAGACAGCACCGCCTCAGCTGCAAAAGGTACTGACCCTGCGCCAGCAGCTTGCGAAATCCAGCGTTAAAAAGTATCAGGCGATGGAGACCGCCGTCTGCGCCGATGGCCGGGCAAGAGGTATGTTCCAGTTCTACGGAGCCAACCGTACCGGACGCTGGGCAGGCCGCATCATTCAGATGCAGAATCTCCCGCAGAACCATCTGGACGATCTGTCCGAAGCCAGAGGGCTTGTTCGAGTCGGTGACTTTGACGCTCTGGAAATGCTCTATGAGGATGTGCCGGATACCCTTTCCCAGTTGATCCGCACCGCATTCGTGCCGCAGGAAAACAGGAAATTCATTGTGGCGGACTTCTCCGCGATTGAAGCCAGGGTGATCGCATGGTTTGCCGGCGAGAAGTGGCGGCAGGATGTATTCGCCGAGGGCAAGGATATCTACTGCGCCAGCGCGTCCCAGATGTTCGGTGTCCCCGTAGAAAAGCACGGCGTCAACGGCCACCTGCGGCAGAAAGGCAAGATCGCAGAACTGGCTCTCGGCTACGGCGGCTCTGTGGGTGCGCTAAAAGCGATGGGTGCTTTGGAGATGGGCCTTCAGGAGGATGAACTTCCAGCTCTGGTTTCCGCATGGCGTCAGGCGAATCCGAAAATCGTGCAGTTCTGGTGGGCGGTTGACCGTGCCGTGATGGACGCCGTTACCCGTAAGACCACCACGAAAACACACGGCATCATATTCTCCGCCAGAAACGGGATGCTGTTTATCACTCTCCCTTCCGATAGGAGCCTTGCCTATGTGAAGCCCAAAATCGGCGAGAACCGTTTCGGCGGCGGCTGCATCACCTATGAAGGCATCGGCGGCACAAAGAAATGGGAACGACTGGAAAGCTATGGTCCAAAATTCGTGGAAAATATCGTCCAGGCGACCTCCCGCGATATCCTCTGCTACGCCATGCAGACCCTTCGCTGCTGCTCCATCGTCATGCACATCCATGATGAGGTGGTCATCGAAGCCGACCGCCGGATGTCCCTGCAGGCTGTCTGCGACCAGATGGGCAGGACGCCGCCCTGGGCAAAGGGGCTGCAGCTTCGCGCCGACGGCTACGAGACCGATTTTTACAAGAAAGATTAACGAGGTAACGCCTATGAGCATCAATAAATTCAACAGCGAGGGCTATTACGATCCAACCACCTATGAAGCCCTCACCAATATCGAAAAGGAAGAACGCGCCCTCCGCGCATTCCGCCCCATCGTCTACATCTGCTCACCCTATGCCGGGGATGTGGCCACCAACGTGGAGAACGCCCGGAGATACAGCCGCTTCGCTGTGGAGGCGGGATACATCCCCATTGCGCCCCATCTGCTGTTTCCGCAGTTTCTCCGCGACGCCGATCCAAAGGAGCGCCAACTGGGGCTATTCTTTGGAAATGCCCTCATGAGTAAATGCTCCGAGGTGTGGGTGTTTGGAGAATACATCTCTTCCGGCATGGAAGCGGAGATCCGCAGGGCCAAATGGAAGAACTACCGTTTGAGATATTTTACGACTACGTACGAGGAGGTAACCGACAATGCGTGAACTGAACATCGCCTACGGCAACAACCGGCAGGCAAAGAGATGGGTCAACAAGGCCATACGGTTTGACGATCTGAAAGAACGGCTCCGAGTGCCTATCCGCACCACCGAGTCCGCCGAGGAATATGCGAAGATGAGCCGCGCCCAGCGTGACACCGCCAAAGACCACGGCGGCTTTGTGGCGGGCGTGCTGAAGGGCGGCAGACGCAAGGTCGATACCGTGGAGAGCCGCTCGATGGTGGCGCTTGACGGTGACCGCATCGACGCCGCTTTTCTGGAAAACTATGAAACGCTCTGCCCCTATACCTCCGCGCTGTACACCACCCACAGCAGCACGGAGGAAAATCCCCGCGTCCGGCTGGTGTTCCCGCTGACCAGGGATGTGACCCCGGAGGAATTTGTGGCGGTGTCCCGCTATCTCGCTCAGATGCTGGGCATCGACTATTTTGACGAATGCTCCTACCAGCCCAATCAGCTGATGTACTGGCCGTCCACCCCGGCCAACGGCTCCTTTGTGTATAAGGAGACGGACGGTGGCTGGCTCGATCCCGATGCAATCCTCGCAAAGCACCCGGAATGGACTGACCCCACAAGACTGCCCACCTCTTCCAGGGAGAGCAAGGCAAATACCACCGCACAGCAGAAGGTGCAGGACCCGCTGACCAAAGAGGGCGTGGTGGGTCTGTTCAACCGCACCTATTACCCCATCAGCAAGGCGCTGGAGACGTTCCTCTCCGACATCTATGAGCCGACCGACAATGAGAACCGCTGGCACCTGATCGCGTCCTCCAGCATGGCGGGCGTAGAGATCAAGGAGGACAAATTCGTATACAGCCACCACGCCAAAGACCCGGCTTACCTCAAGCTGTGCAACGCCTTTGACATCGTCCGCACCCACCGCTTTGGAGATCTGGACGAAAAAGCGTCCTACAAGGCGATGTGCGAGTTCGCCATGCAGCAGGATGAGGTAAAGCTGCTGGCGGCAAGCGAAAGAATGGCAGACGCCGAGACGGATTTCTCCGGCAGCGAGGATACCGACTGGCAGAAGCGTTTCCAGTATGAGCCCCGCTCCACGGTGTTGAAGAACAACCTCCACAACATCACGCTCATCCTCCAGAACGACCCGCAGCTCCAGAATATCGTGTTCAACCAGCAGCTGGACGGCATGGAGATCAAGGGTGAGGTGCCCTGGAAGCACCCGTCCAAATACTGGAGGGACGCTGACGATGCCCAGCTGATCAGCTATGTGGATTCCCATTACGGAACCTTCTCCCAGCGCAACTATCAGATCGCCGTGACCAAGGTGGCAGATGACCGCTCCTACCACCCCATCCGTGAATATCTGTCGGCTCTGCCAGAGTGGGACGGCGTTCCCCGTGTGGACACTCTCCTCATCGACTATCTGGGTGCGGAGGATAATTCCTATGTCCGCGCTGTGACAAGAAAGACCCTATGCGCCGCCGTGCGCCGGGTGCAGGAGCCGGGTGTGAAGTTTGATACCATGCTGGTCTTAAACGGTCCCCAGGGCATCGGCAAGTCTACCCTCATCTCCCGCCTTGCCGGGGAGTGGTTCTCCGACAGTCTGAACCTGAGCGATACCAAGGACAAGACCGCAGCCGAAAAACTGCAGGGTTATTGGATCCTGGAGATCGGTGAGCTGGCGGGGCTTCGCAAAGCCGAGGTGGAGACGCTACGCTCCTTCCTTTCCCGGCAGAATGACATTTACCGCGCCGCATTCGGCAGACGTGCAACTCCGCATCCAAGGCAGTGTATCTTCTTTGGCACCACCAACGCCGAGTCCGGCTACCTGCGGGACACCACAGGCAACCGCCGGTTCTGGCCGGTCAAAACGCCGGGCGGCGGCACAAAGCACTCTTGGGAACTTACCACCGAGGATATCAGCCAGATCTGGGCGGAGGTGCTGGTGCTTGTGGAGAACGGTGAAAAACTGCATCTGGCTCCCGATTTGGAGACGCTCGCCAAGAGCGAACAGCGGGAGGCGCTGGAGTCCGATGAGCGCGAAGGGCTTGTGCGCGAGTATCTGGAGACCCTGCTCCCGGAGGATTGGGACGGCATGGATCTGTTCGACCGCCGCTCCTTCCTCGCCGGAGTGAACAATATTGGCCGTGTGGGTACGGTCGCCAGAACACGGGTCTGCAATATGGAGATCTGGTGTGAGCTTTTCGGCAAAGACCAGGGCAGCCTTGGCCGCGCAGAATCCAACAACCTCACAGCCATGCTCACCAAGCTCGGCTGGGTGCGCAAGGAGAAAAAGGAGCGCGTCAAGCCCTACGGGCCCCAGTTCGTTTTTGTTCCCGGCGATGTTCCTGACTGATTTTTCGGGAACGGAGCGAATAAGGAACAGTTCCCGACTTCCGGCAGTGTTCCCAGGGGAGACTCTGGGAACGCCGCCAGGAACGCACCGAATGCGCCGCCGCAAGGCAACTTTACAGGCTTCGTTCCTGTGTTCCTAAAAAAGCATATAAATCGGAAATGTATCAGAAAGACTGTACAGAACCCGTAAATCACGCATACGCACGCGCGTAAGGATTTTCAGGTTTTTGAGAACACGGAGGTAAATCAAAATGTCAATGTATGAAATAGACAGCGCATATGTCCGCAGGTGTCAGAAGCGGCTTCAGGAATGGGGAGCGCCCCTCTCCGGCTGGTATTGTGATTATATTTACGATGTGGCAGATGAAGAGGCAGATCCCGATCACATCGACCTGTTCACCTGCGAACTCTGCGATTGTTCACAGGTACGCTTTGTCCATGTAATGCGGCATGACGAGTATTTTGAGACTGTTTCGGTCGGCTGTATCTGCGCAGGGATTATGGAGGGCGATATCCTTGCCGCCAGAGAGCGTGAGCGGCTTATGAAAAACCGAGCCAACCGGAAGCGGAACTTTCCTCACCGTCAATGGCGGAAGAACTGGTACGGCAACTATCAGCTGACTTATCAGGGCAGAAAGGTGTTTATCAACAATAAGGGCGGCAATCGCTACAGCGTTTATGTAGATGGCAAGACATCCTGGAGTTACAAGGGCAAACCCCTCGACAATTTTGTCTCTGCCGCCTACGCCGCTTTTGAATTAGCCGACCCCATAGAAAGGATACGCCCATGAGAGAAAAAGAAATGGAAAAGAAACTGACGCAGATGGTCAAACAGGCCGGCGGCATCTGCCCCAAGCTCGTCTCGCCCGGTTTTGACGGTATGCCGGACCGCATGGTGCTGCTGCCGAATGGACGGGTAGGCTTTGTGGAAGTCAAAGCTCCGGGAGAAAAACCACGCCCGCTCCAGTTGGCACGACACCGCCTGCTGCGGTCACTCGGCTTTCCGGTGTATGTGCTGGACGATGCGGAGCAGATCGGAGGGATACTGGATGAGATACGAACCCCATGAATATCAGAAATATGCGGTGGAGTACATCGAGACACACCCCGCCGCCGCTATCTTCCTGGACTGCGGTCTTGGGAAAACCAGCATCACGCTGACAGCTATAGCCGACCTGCTGTTTGACAGCTTCGAAGTCCATAAAGTGCTGGTCATCGCACCCTTAAGAGTGGCGCGGGACACATGGACCTCTGAAGCGGATAAGTGGGATCACCTCCAGAACCTCATCTGCTCCGTGGCTGTCGGAACGGAAGTCCAGCGCCGGGCGGCGTTGATGAGATGCGCTGACATCTACATCATCAACCGGGAAAACGTCCAATGGCTCATTGATGAGAGCGGCGTCCCCTTTGACTTCGATATGGTGGTGATCGATGAGCTGTCCTCCTTTAAGAATCACCAGACAAAGCGGTTCAAGTCGCTGTTGAAGGTCAGACCCAAGGTGAACCGTATCGTCGGACTGACCGGCACTCCCGCTTCTAACGGCTTGATGGATCTGTGGGCGGAGTTCCGCATCCTGGACATGGGGCAGCGGCTTGGACGCTTCATTACCAAGTACCGCACCGATTACTTCACGCCGGATAAGCGAAACGGCCAGATCATCTACTCCTACAAGCCACTGCCCTATGCGGAGAACGCCATTTACAGGCAGATTTCGGATATTACCATCTCCATGAAGTCCGCCGACCACCTGCAGATGCCGGAACTGGTCAGCAGCGAATACACGGTTCAGCTTTCCGAGGATGAGCGGGAAAAATACACGGACTTGAAACAGGAGCTGGTGCTATCGCTGGGTGATGCGGAGATCACCGCCGCCAACGCCGCCTCCCTCTCCGGCAAACTGTCTCAGATGGCAAACGGCGCAATCTACGATGACGGCGGCGAGACCATCCGCATCCACGACCGCAAGCTGGACGCTTTGGAGGATATCATCGAAGCCGCCAACGGCAAACCGCTTCTGGTGGCTTACTGGTTCAAGCATGACCTGACCCGCATTTCGGAAAGACTGCAAAAGCTGCATATCCCGTTCTCAAAGCTGGATGACGCTGCCAGCATCCGCAGGTGGAACGGTGGCGAGTTCCCGGTGGCTCTTATCCACCCGGCATCGGCGGGACATGGGCTGAATCTCCAGAGCGGCGGCTCGGCCATCGTGTGGTTCGGCCTTACCTGGAGCCTGGAGCTTTATCAGCAGACCATAGCGCGGCTCTGGCGGCAAGGGCAGACCTCCAAAACCGTGGTGGTGCAGCACATCGTCACAAAGGGAACCATTGACGAACGCATTATGAAAGCCCTCTCCCAAAAGGAGCATACCCAGACGGCGCTGATCAACGCTGTAAAAGCGGACTTGAAAATCTGAGACAATCTTAGAAAATCCGTGCCAATCCGAGGATCAAAATTTCGGAGGTACGAATATGAGCGACATCACGATCTACGAGAACCTTGCGAACGCCATCATCCTGCAGGCTGTGAAGGATTACCGCATGGCGCTGAAGAGCCTTAAAGCAAATCCGAGGAACAGGACGGCGCAGGCGGAAAAAGCCGAAATCGAGCGGTTCTTCCGTTCGCAGTGGTACTCGTCGCTTACAGATGTGGATGGCGAGATGCTGATCCTCTCCCTGCAGAAGGAGGTGGACGCATGACCGCAAAAGAATATCTGAACCAGGCGCGGCACCTGGACGCACTCATCAACTGCCGCCTGCGTGAGATTGACTACTGGAGGGATTTATCGAGCAGCGTCTCAGGCAGCAATTTTGAACAGCACTATAATCCAAACAAGCCGACAGAAGCTCCTTTTGTCCGATGCCTTGAGAAAATCGACGCCATCCAGAGGGATGTGGCGGAAAAGGTGGCGTATCTAATCAGCCTTCGGGACGAGATTAATATGCGGATCGATATGCTGGACAGCCATGAGGAGCAGATTCTTCTCCGCTACCGTTACCTTGACGGTTTCTCCTGGGATGAGATCGAACACATGATGTGTGTATCGAAAAGCACCGTGCATCGGATTCATGGGTCGGCTCTTCAGAATTTTCCCGTGCCGGATTAAGTTGGCACACTTTGAGACCTTTTGGGACAGTATGGCACACCCCACCTGTGCTATCATTACAATAGCGAAGTAGAATACAGAACAGCCTTCATGGGAGCAATCCTGTGGGGGCTTTTCTTATGCCCCAAGGAGGTGAAGCGATGCCAAGGAAACCAAAGCGACCCTGCTCCTACCCCGGCTGTCCTAACCTCACGGAAGGACAGTACTGCAAGGAGCATGAAGCAGCCGCCCGCAGGCAGTACAACAAATACGAACGCAGTGCGGACGTAAACAAGAAGTACGGCAGAGCATGGAAGAGAATCCGTGACCGCTATGCTGCGGCGCATCCGCTGTGTGAGATGTGCCTCAAGGAAGGACGGCTGACTCCCGTGGATGAGGTACACCACATCGTTCCCATCTCTCAGGGCGGCACTCATGCAAGGGACAACTTGATGAGCCTTTGCCGTTCCTGCCACACCAAGATACACCACGACCTTGGCGACCGGTAGGGCGGTCAAAATCTCTGCGGGTCCTGTACGCGGGCAGCGGCCCGGGGCTTCGTGCGCGAAAAAGGCGAAATCAAAAGGGTAATTGACGGCGGCCGGTTGCGGTCGCTCATTTTTTGCGGAAAGAGGTGAAAAAATGCCGACAAAATCCAATAACACAGGTGGGCGCGGTGGCGCGAGACCCGGTGCGGGAAGAAAGAAGTCTGCCGTCAAGGAGAAAGCCGAAAACGGTAATCCAGGCGGACGCAGACTGGAAGTCCTGGACATTCCCGAAGTCGAGGGTGTCGATATGCCAAAGCCCCACGAGTTCCTCTCTGCCGAGCAGCGTGACGGAAGTACGCTCCAGGCAGAGGAAATCTACAAAGAAACCTGGGAGTGGCTAAAGAAAATCGGCTGCGCCGCAAAGGTATCTCCCCAGCTTCTGGAGCGGTACGCCATGTGCAGCGCCCGCTGGATTCAGTGCGAGGAGATGACGAACCGCATGGGATTCCTCTCCAAGCACCCCACCACCCAGAAGCCGATTCCATCGCCGTTTATCAATATCGGCATCAACTACATGAACCAGGCGGTGCGGCTCTGGAACGAGATCTTCCAGATCGTAAAGGAAAACTGCAGCACCGATTACGGGGAGGTATCTCCCCAGGATGATTTGATGGAGCGTCTGCTGCGGGCGCGGAAAGGATAAAGCTATGTTTGAAAAAGTAAATCCGTGCCACCCGGACAAGGTGGCTGACCGTATCGCCGGCGCTCTGGTGGATGCGGCGTACAGAAAAGAAGAAAATCCAAGGATCGCCGTGGAGGTTCTCATCGGTCACGGCATCTGCCATATCATTGCGGAAACATCGGTAAGCATTCCACGGGATGAAGTGCAATCCATTGTCCATCGCATCGCAGGGAATCTGCACACGGATTATGTGGAAGTGCCGCAGGACGGACACCTCGCCAATAATCAGGTGGACGGAATCCGCTGCGGCGACAACGGTATCTTCAAAGGAATGCCTGTGACCGAGGAGCAGAAAGTGCTCTGCGAGATCGCCAAAAGTGTGTATCACACTTATCCCTATGACGGGAAGTACATTCTGGACGGCGCAAGGCTCATCCTCTGCCAGAGCAACGCCAGGACTCAACACCTCAAGGAAGTGTATCCTCATGCCGAGATCAATCCGCTCGGCGACTGGACAGGCGGCACGGATGTGGACTCCGGGGCTACCAACCGCAAGCTGGGCAGCGACATGGCCGATTCCGTCACAGGCGGCGGTCTGCATGGCAAAGACCTATCCAAAGCGGATGTGTCGGTCAACATCTACGCCTGGCTGAAAGCACAGGAGACGGAAAAGCCGGTGCAGCTTGTCTGCGCCATCGGGGACGATACCGTGGACGGCACCCCCTACGCTGAGATCGTGGAAACCGCCCGGAGATACATCCAGTCCCTTGGCGGCTTTGAGAACTTTGCGGAATGGGGGCTGGTGCGATGAGGACAACGACTGAGATGCAGCTTGTGCCAATCACCAAGCTGGTACCCTATGTAAACAATGCCCGTACCCATTCCCCGGAACAGATCACCAAGCTCCGCGCATCCCTCCGGGAGTTCGGCTTCATCAATCCCGTCATCATCGACAGGGATTTCAATGTAATCGCCGGACATGGCAGAATTCTCGCTGCCAAAGAGGAAGGCATCAAGGAGGTGCCGTGCGTCTTTGCTGACCACCTCACCGAAGCTCAGAAGAAAGCGTATATCATTGCGGACAACCGCATGGCGATGGACGCCGGATGGGATGAGGAGCTTCTGCGGGTGGAGATCGAGTCATTGCAGGGAATGGACTTTGACCCCCTGCTCACCGGCTTTGATGAAAAGGAACTGGCGGCTCTGTTCGATGACGGCATAGAAGCCAAAGAAGATGACTTCGATGTGGATGCGGAACTGGAGAAGCCGTGCTTTTCCCGGCTGGGCGATGTATGGACGCTGGGCCGACACCGTCTGGTATGCGGAGATTCTACCAAACCAGAGACATACACCATGCTCATGGGCGAAACAAAGGCCAACCTGGTGATCACTGATCCCCCTTACAATGTAAACTATGAAGGCTCAGCAGGCAAAATCAAGAACGACAACATGGCAGGCGAGAAATTCTACGAGTTCCTGCTTGCCGCATTCAAAAATATGGAGTCGGTCATGGCGACGGACGCCTCCATCTATGTGTTCCACGCCGATACCGAGGGCTTAAACTTCCGCAGGGCATTTGCCGATGCGGGTTTTTATTTATCCGGCTGCTGTATCTGGAAGAAGCAGTCCCTCGTTCTCGGACGCTCTCCCTACCAGTGGCAGCATGAGCCTGTGCTGTACGGCTGGAAGAAAAACGGCAAGCATCAGTGGTATACGGGCAGGAAGGAAACCACCATCTGGGAGTTTGACAAGCCCAAGAAGAATGGCGACCATCCCACCATGAAACCGATCCCACTGCTGGCTTATCCTATCGGCAACTCCAGCATGGCAAACTCCGTAGTGCTTGACCCCTTCGGCGGCTCCGGTTCTACACTCATTGCCTGTGAGCAGACCGACCGTATCTGCCGCACCATTGAGCTGGATGAGAAGTTCTGCGACGTCATCGTGAACCGCTACATTGAGCAGGTCGGTTCTGCGGATGACGTGAGCGTACTTCGGGACGGTAAGACATACAGCTATGAGGAGGTCACGGATGGAACAGAATAAACTGACTCTTGGCAGTCTGTTTGACGGCTCCGGCGGTTTTCCTTTAGGCGGCTTGATCTCCGGCATTACCCCTGTGTGGGCTTCAGAGATCGAGCCGTTTCCTATCCGGGTGACCACCAAACGGCTGCCGTTTATGAAGCATTACGGCGATGTCTCTAAAATGGATGGTGGGAAGATCGAGCCGGTGGATATCATCACCTTCGGCTCACCCTGCCAGGATATGAGCATCGCAGGCCGGCGGGAGGGCTTGGACGGCTCCCGCTCCAGCCTTTTCTATGAAGCCGTCCGTATCGTAAAGGAAATGAGGTGCAAAACCAATGGCAGATATCCAAGATACATCGTCTGGGAGAACGTCCCTGGTGCGTTCAGCTCCAACAAGGGCGCGGACTTCCAGTCCGTCCTCGAAGAGGTCTGCTCGGTCAAGGGATACGAAATTCATACTCCTCGACCTGAAAAGTGGCCGGTCTCCGGAGAAATCGTGGCAGATGATTTCAGTCTCGCATGGAGGGTATTTGATGCGCAGTACTGGGGAGTTCCCCAACGCAGAAAACGCATCTACCTTGTCGCAGATTTTGCAGGCGGGAGTGCCGGAAAAATACTATTTGAGTCCGAAGGCGTGTCTGGGTATACTCCGCAGGGCTTCCGTTCGTGGCAAGGAGCTGCCGGAGCTTCTGAAAAAGGCGCTGGAGCGGCAGGCTGTGTCTGCCTGAACGACCAGGGTGGAAACCGCATGGATGTGACAGACGGCGTCACCTGCACCCTCCGGGCGGAAGCCCATCATCCTCCCTGCGTGATGGAGTCTGCGGGCTTTTGCACCGAGCATTCCGCACACAGCCGCTCCATCGGCTACGAGGAGGAAACCTCTCCCACCCTCCGGGCGGGGACGGTTCCCGCAGCGGTCTATGAGAACCATAGCCAGGACACCAGATACACCGGGCCGCTGGACACGGCCCCCACGGTCAGCTCCACCTACGGCACCGGGGGCAACAACCAGCCCTTCGTGGTGGAGGCCGACACGCCCAAGACGCTGAAAATCCGCTCCGGCTGCGAGGGCGGCGGCAAGGGCGCGCTCATCCAGGAGGATGTGTCCGCCACCCTCTCCTGCAACAACGACCAAACGCTGTTCGTGCCGAAGTGCTACAGCATCGGTGCGGCTTTCAGTGAGGGGATGCTCTCGGACAGCCCCCACAGCGGCATCTACGAGGCGGACTCATCCCGGACGCTGGATCAGAGCAGCGGCAACCCCTCCTGCAACCAGGGCGGCATTGCCGTGGTGGAGGGGCCGACCTACGCTATGACCCCCTGCAACTATACGCAGATCGAGCGGGAAAAGTCCCCCACGCTGAACGCGAGGGATTTCAAGGACCCCACCTTTGTCAATGCTGGCTACAGTGTGCGGAGGCTTACCCCCACCGAATGCGCCAGATTACAAGGGTTCCCGGATTTTTGGTGTGCCGGTCTTGACACGCTGGAGCCTACCGAGGCCGACATAGCTTTCTGGACGGAGGTCTGGGAAACCCACCGCCGGGTGGTGGGCGGCTCCACCAAGGCCAAGAGCCGAAATCAAATCGTCAAGTGGCTGCAACGTCCCCACTCCGATGCCGCAGAATATAAAATGTGGGGGAATGGCGTGGCCTTACCCAATGTGTTTTTTGTGCTGGCGGGCATTGTGTGGTCTACACAATTGTCCGGCCAGTAATTTGTCGAGGTCAGGGCGAGAAACAACTTGCTATATCCGCCGGGTAGAGCGAATATGTGACTACCAAAAAAACAAGGGGGTTTCCACCATGACAATCAACTACAACGTGACCGGAGCCGAACGCAAGCGTCTCGCCGACTACATTTCCGGCTTTATGGGTACGGAGAAAAAGTACTTGGGCGCACCCACCTTCGCCTACCAGGTCGGCTACCTCACCGTCAGCAAGGACGGCGTGGTCAGCTTCGAGGACCGGGGCTACAACAGCGACATCGACGCGCTGATGGCGGAGCTGGAGGGCCAGGGGTTCCACACTGAGGACACCATCGCCAAGGCTGACGCCGAGGACATCGCCCAGCCGGACGAGGCTGGGACCA
>OFEY01001312.1_pt1 | contig 16808 bp, 15 predicted proteins | sample 1521251 | NCBI WGS metagenome assembly OFEY01 (sample SAMEA3504100, study PRJEB24116) | mouse gut metagenome | biome: mouse gut; feature: mouse-associated habitat; material: faeces | place: Denmark | collected 2011
GCCGCGGCAAGGACGTACCGCCTTTGCTGAAAACAGCCCTGATGCAGCAGGCGGGATTGTCGAGGTCCTGAACGACCAGGGCGGCGATTCCATGACAGTGGAGCGGACCGGCATTTCCCCTACCCTCCGCAGTCAGACCCACGGCAATCTGCCAGTCATTGCCAGCGCGCTGTGCATGGGAACCGGACAGGCCAACGCCAGTATTCTGGAAGATCAATCCCCAACCCTGACCGCCGCCCACGAAAGGCCCCTCCTGGTGCATCCGCAGATTGCCGGAACACTGTGTGCCTCCGGCGCTGGCCTCTCCCGTCCCGCCGGGATGGGGAGTGAACTGGACTTCTGCATCACCAGCGCCGGATTCCGGCATAAGGCTGGGAGCGCGTCAGGAAGTGTGGGCTACCAGGAAGAAACGGCTCCGACCTTACTCGCAAACCAGCAAAGCAGTGTGTTTGTCAGTGCGGTGGATTGCCGCAATCTCCGGGAGACGGAAGAAATCAGCGGCACATTGCAGGCAAAAACCAAATCGGGAGGTTATTCGCTGAACTATCAGAATCCGGTCCGTATCAGCTTTTGTGTGCGGCGGCTGACCCCCCTTGAAGCTGAAAGGTTGATGGGGTTCCCGGATTTTTGGACGGAGCATGGCCATGACGGTAAGCCTATCAGCGATACCAAGCGTTATTCTATGTTGGGCAACAGCATCGCCGGCCCGTGTGTGGCCTACATCATGCAGGGCATCCGGGATGTGCTGCGGAAGGAGGTGTAACCATGCCCTTTGTCCCTGTCCCGAAGGACCTCGCCAAAGTAAAAACGAAGGTGGCGTTCAATCTGACTGCGCGCCAACTCATTTGCTTCGGTGCGGGCGGTCTAATTGGCGTACCCGCCTATATGCTCACCCGGAACAGTCTCGGCAACGAGGCGGCGGCTCTGCTGATGATCGGTCTTATGCTGCCCTTCTTCCTGTTCGGCATCTACGAAAAGGACGGCCAGCCCTTAGAGAAGGTGCTGGGCCACTTCATCCGGGCGCAGTTCCTCGCCCCCAAGGTCCGTCCCTACCAGACCGACAATCTCTACGCCGCTATGGAGCGGCTGAATCATCATGAAAAGGAGGTACACGCGATTGCAAAAAAAGCAGGAAAAGCAAGCAAAAAATCTGCAAGCGGCAAAAAGACAGCACAAAAAAGATAAGGCCGACCTGCGGGACACCATCCGCCTGACCCCGGATGCTAAGCTGACCGGACAACAGAAGCGGCGGCTGTCCGCTTCCGTCCAGAAGGCCAAGCGGGACGGCAAAATTCCCCGCACCGCCCAGCAGACCATCCCCTACCGGGAGATGTGCCGGGACGGTATCTGCGTGGTGACGGAGCGTTACTACACCAAGCAGGTGCAATTCTACGACATCAATTACCAGTTGGCGCAGAACGAGGACAAGAACCTGATCTTTGAGAATTGGTGCGATTTCCTCAATTATTTTGATTCCTCCATCCAGGTCCAGTTCTCTTTCCTCAACCAGCCCGCCGATATGGAGGAACAGCGCCAGTCCATTCACATCCCCGACCAGAAGGACACCTTCAACAGCATCCGGGAGGAATACTCGGATATGCTGAAAGGCCAGCTCTCCAAGGGGAACAACGGCCTGACCAAGACCAAGTACATCACCTTTGGCGTGGAGGCGGACAGTCTGAAGGAGGCCAAGCCCCGACTGGAACGCATTGAGGCGGATGTGCTGGCTAACTTCAAGACCCTGGGGGTACGGGCGCACTCTTTGAGCGGCTATGAGCGGCTGGCCGTCCTCCATAAGATGTTCCACCCGGCGGATAATCAGAAGTTCCGCTTTGCCTGGGATGCCATCTATAAAACCGGCCTGTCCAGCAAGGACTTCATTGCCCCGGACAGCTTCACCTTTAAGAATGGCCGGATGTTCCAAATCGGCAGGACCTACGGGGCAATGTCCTTCCTGCAAATCCTGGCCCCGGAGCTGACAGACCGTATGCTGGCGGACTTCCTGGACCTGGAGAGCAGCATGGTGGTCACGCTCCATATCCAGTCCATCGACCAGAGCGCCGCTATTAAAAATGTGAAGCGGAAGATCACCGATTTGCAGAAAATGACCATTGAGGAACAGAAAAAGGCAGTCAGATCCGGATACGATATGGACATCATCCCCTCCGATCTCGCCACCTACGGCGCGGAGGCCAAGACGCTTTTGGAGGACTTGCAATCCCGGAATGAGCGGATGTTCCTGGTGACGATGCTGGTGATGAACACGGCGGAGACGCGGCAGAAGCTGGAAAACAACGTATTCCAGGCGGCGGGCATTGCCCAAAAGTACAACTGCGCCCTGCGGCGGCTGGACTACCAGCAGGAGCAGGGGCTTATGTCCTCGCTCCCCCTGGGCCTCAACCAGATTGCCATTCAGCGGGGCCTCACCACCAGCAGCACCGCCATTTTTGTGCCCTTTACCACCCAGGAGCTTTTCATGCAGGGGGAGGCCCTCTATTACGGCCTGAACGCCCTTTCCAACAACTTAATCATGGCTGATCGCAAGCGTTTGAAAAACCCCAACGGGCTAATCCTCGGAACCCCCGGTTCCGGCAAGTCCTTCTCCGCCAAGCGGGAGATCACCAACGCTTTCCTTATCACCACGGACGATATTGCCATTATCGACCCGGAGGACGAGTATTCGCCCCTGGTGCGGCGGCTGGGCGGGCAGGTGATCGACATTTCCCCCACCTCCGACCAGTACATCAACCCCATGGACATTACCCTCAACTATTCTGAGGACGATAACCCCCTGACACTGAAAAGCGACTTCATCCTCTCCCTCATGGAGCTGATTGTGGGCGGTAAGGCCGGTCTGGAGCCTGTGGAGAAAACGGTCATTGACCGCTGCGTCCACATGGTCTACCGGGAATATCTGCAAGACCCCCGCCCGGAGAAAATGCCGGTGCTGGGGGACCTCCACGCGCTCCTGTGCCAGCAGCCGGAGCCGGAGGCCCAGCGGCTTGCCACGGCGCTGGAAATCTATGTTTCTGGTTCTCTCAACGTGTTCAACCACCGGACCAACGTGAAGATCAACAGCCGGATTGTGTGCTATGTGATTAAAAAGTTGGGGAAACAGCTCAAAAAGTTCGGTATGCAGGTGGTCCAGGATCAGGTATGGGGCCGGGTCAGCGAGAACCGGGAGGCCCACAAGTCCACCCGGCTCTACATTGATGAGCTGCACCTGCTTCTCCGGGAGGAACAGACCGCCGCCTATACGGTGGAGATTTGGAAGCGGTTCAGAAAATGGGGCGGTATCCCGACCGGCCTTACCCAAAATGTAAAGGACCTGCTTTCCTCCCGCGAGATCGAAAACATCCTGGAAAACAGCGATTTTATTTATATGCTGAACCAGGCGGGCGGCGACCGTCAAATCCTGGCAAAGCAGCTCAATATCTCCCCTCACCAGCTCGGTTATGTGACCAACTCCAATGCTGGCGAGGGGCTTTTGTTTTTCGGGAGCGTCATCATTCCCTTTGTGGACCATTTCCCGAAGGACACAGAATTGTATTCGATTATGACCACCCGCCCGGAGGACTTGGCGGAGCAGCAGTAAGGAGGTGCTGACCCATAGACCCGTTGCAGAGTAACGAGACGATTCAGCAGTTTATGAAGCTGCTGGAGGAAAACACCCGGCAGGGGCAGGCGCAGGATTTGTCTCTCCTGATGTTCTACATGGACGGCATGACCCGGCAATTCGAGGCTGTATCCCAGGAATTGCAGGAGGTCCGCCAGCAGCTTGCCCAGGCCCAGGAATCCCCAGCGAAAAAGGCTGTTGGCCGAATGGTGGAAGCCCTGGGGCACAAGGTAGATCAGGCGCGGGAGGTTCTGGATGATCTGCGGGAGAGAATCACGGATTGCGCCAAAAATGCTGTGGAAAATTTCAAGGAGGCGGGTGTGACCGCATTGGATAAGGCCGTGTCCGCCATTGGAGTCAAAAATGTGCTGGAATCCTTGCAGGAGAAGATCAGCGGCATGATCGCGGATACGAAGCAGAACATTGAAAAGGTGGAGAACATCGGACATGAGCTGCGGAGCGTGGGCGGTCATTTGAAGAACGCCGGACGCGCCATGACCGGCAAGGATACGCAGACGGTGGACGGCGGGCAGGAGGGGCGTTTTCAGTCCGTGGTTTTGGCGCCCATGCGGGCCACAAAAAGTCTGCTGTCCAGCATGAATAACGCCACCCTCGCCGCTATCGGCGGGATGGAGAGTTTGGAGCTGTCAGCGGAGGCCGCACGGGAGGCGCGGGCGGAGCGTCAGGCTGAGAAAAAGCCCTCCATCCGGCAGGCATTGGCGGAGAAACGGGCGGAAGCCGCTGCCCAGCCCGCCCCCGCGCCGGATAAAGAGCATAAGACCCCGGAGGCGGCTCTATGAGCGGTAAACGGTTCCAAGCCAGGGCGAAAACGGTGCAGAAGCTGGGCCGGGACGGTCTGGTGGAGCAGAACATGGCTACCGGCGAGGAAAAGCGGGTCAGTCAGCGCACGGCGGATATATCCTTCGGTCCGGCCCGTCCCCAGGAACAGGCGGCGGGCCACCGCGCGGCACAGCGGGGCGGCGGCGATTCCGCTTCCTCCAGCAAGAAGCGGCGGAAACAGCCCCGGCCCATCCAGCAGACTGCGGAGGAAGCGGTCTACTCCGCCCAGGAACCCGCCAGCGTCCCGGAGGCCCCCGTATCAGAGGTTTCTTCCATGCGTATGGCGGCGGACGCGCCCATGATGGCCGCTCCTATCGCCAGCGAGGACCCGCCGCCCCCGCCCCGGAGACGGCGCAAGCGAAAGAACCGCAAAAAATCCAAGCAGCGGCAGGCAGCAAAGCTCACCCCGGACGCGGCCCGATCTTTGGACGGTCAGCCCGCCCCTATGCGCTCCGCTGGGGATGCTCCCATGCAGAACCGGCCCCCTGGTCCCACTCCGTCAAAGCGTCCGCCCTGCCCGGTGGAGGGCGGGGGACGGCTGCAATTCAAAGATGCGGAGGGCGAACAGCCCCCTTCTGATGGCAAAATCCCCGTTGATGGCAGGGCGAAGATGAAGAAGCAGCAGGTCATGGACCATGCTGCCAATACCGCCCAGCCGGAGGACGGTCAGCAGGCGGAGCCGTCTGCGGATGGCGAGGGCGATACTCGCCAGCGGGACAGCCCTCCAGCAGAAGGGCCGTCCCCTGCGCGGGATGATCGTGGGGCCTATAAGAAGCGGCAGGCGGCAAAGTTCGCCGCCCACTCCGCCGCTGGAAAAACAGACCGGCCCCGGCTGCAATTCGAGGACCCACCCCCCGCCGCTGACAGTGCCCCTCCCCCCGTGCTGAAGGAGGACGCCCCGCCGCCCAGTCGGAACTATCAAAAGGCCGTGCGCCGGGTGGAAAGGGCGGAGCAGAAGGTGAAGCAGGCCCGTGACAATCTCCCCACCAAGCGCCGCCTGTCCTTTCAGCCGGAGCCGGATGGTGAGACGGGCAAACCCCGCCGCCATCTCCATTTTGAGCAGGAGGTTTTACCGGAGTACCGCAAGCCTTCTCTCCCCGTCCGTGGCGCTGGCATGGCGAAAACGGCGGCGGTGATGAAGCTCCACGGCAAAATTCATCAACATGAGCGGGACAATGTGGCGCTGGAGGCCACCCACAAAAGCGAATTATTTATGGAGCAGGGCGTGGGGCGTATGCTGCGCTGGCAGAGGAACCGCCGCCGCTCCAAGCCCTACCGCGCTTTGCGCCAAGCGGAGAAGCGGGCAGTAAAGGAAAATGTCAGGCTTGCATGGCAGACCGCCCTCCGGGATAACCCGGAATTACAGCGCAAAAACGCCCTCGCCAAATGGATGCAGAAGCAGAAGATCAAGCGAAAGTATGCCCAGGCTGCGCATGAGGCGAAGCAGACGGCGCACTTTACCCAAAACGTGGTCCACGCCACCGGGCAGATCGTCCGGGCGGTCCAGCAGTATGTAGCGGCACGAAAATCTCTGCTGCTGGTGGTGGCAATGCTGGCTATGGTGGTGGTGTTCTTCTCCGCTGGCATGACCTCCTGTACCGCCATGCTCTCCGGCTTCCAGTCCTCCTATATTTCAGCGTCCTATATAGCGAATGAGCAGGATATTTGCAATTCGGACCTTTACTACACGGAAATGGAGACGGATTTGCAGATAGACATTGACAAAACGGAGGAAAATTACCCCGGCTATGACGAATACCGCTACAACATCGGGGAGATCAGCCACAACCCCTATGAGCTGATGGGCTACCTCTCCACCATGTTTAACGCCTTTACCTTTGAGCAGGTCCAGGCGGAGCTTGCGCGGCTGTTCGGGGAGCAGTACACCCTTACGCGGGAGGTCATTGTGGAAACCCGCTATGACGGCAACAGCAACCCCTATGATTGGTATGTTCTGCAAACCACCCTGACCGTCCGGCCCCTCTCCGGCATTATCGCCGGAAGCCTGTCCGCCGGTGAGCAGGCGGACCGCTACAACGTGTACCAGCAGACCCTCGGCAACCGGCAGGCGTATGGAAACCCCTTTGATTTTCCATGGCTGGGTTATGTGTCCAGCGGCTACGGCTACCGGGTCCACCCCATCAGCGGGGAGAAGAACCTGCACCGGGGCGTGGACATTGCCGTGGCGCAGGGTACGCCCATCCGGGCAATCCATGACGGGCGAGTGGTGTCCGCTGGTGACGCTGGAAGCTACGGGCTGTGCGTGGTGATCGAGGACGAAAAGGGCTATCAGTCCCGGTATGCCCACTGTTCCAGCCTCTCCGTCAGCGTAGGCCAGGAGGTCAAGCGGGGGGACGTGATCGCCGCCGTGGGCAGTACCGGCAACAGCACCGGGCCGCATCTCCATCTGGAGATCATGCTGGACGGCAAGTACCTGAACCCCTACTATTTCGTGGACACCGGCTATGACGGCTCAACTGCTGGGGCCATTCCCGGTGTACCGGGCGGACCTGTCATCCCGGACTACCCCGGAGAGCCGCCCACCAACGACACATTTGCTGCAATGCTGGCCGAAGCTGAGAAATATCTTGGCTATCCCTACGTTTGGGGCGGCAGCAGTCCCAGTACATCCTTTGATTGCTCTGGCTTTGTGAGCTGGGTTATCAATCACAGCGGATGGGATGTAGGGCGGCTGGGGGCGCAGGGCCTCTATAACATCTGCACCCCTGTATCCATGGCGAACGCCCAGCCCGGTGATCTCATTTTCTTCTGGCACACCTATGACGCGCCGAACCCCAACGGCGTGACCCATGTGGGCATCTATGTAGGCAATGGGCAGATGATTCACTGTGGGGACGTGCGTCCAGATAGGACGGAAGTAGAAGTAGAGGAAAGGAGGACAGAGAAAGGCCCTACCCCGTAAGATAACGCGGGAATCCACCTGACTGACCGAAAGGCGAAAGCTGACACGGGAACAGAGCACGTCAGGAAAGCGGTAAGTCACCTAAAGGCAATCGGGTGCGACTGAACTGCAAGGATAAGTGAATATGAGGATGATTCTGGGTTTGAATCTTGCGAGTTCCCAGCCCCTGTTCAGTGCGGGCGCAGGAAATTTGCCTGAAACCTGTGGTGCGGACGGTATCAGAGAGGGTTGCCCTCTGATACGTTATCAAATATGACGCACGGCGCGCCGGAGAACCGGCGTTAACGGAACGAAAGCACATTACCGACAATTCACATTTGCCTACTACTTCCGTTAACTGGAGATTGCCTAAACCGGAACGCCTGAAAGGGCTATGTGGCAGACACTGAAAATCCGGCATGGCAACGGAGCTTCCATAGTAGTCTGAGAACCCTGAACGGACAGGGAAAGCCGTAAAAACGGATGCGGGAAAGCCGCTCACATGGCGAAGGGAAGCAGTCTGAGCGTATCAAAATCAAAATTGATTAGGGAGGAAAACCTCATTGAAGCCAACAATAGAGATTTTGACCAAATTGCAGGAAAACTCAAGCAAGCACCATGATGAAATATTTACAAGGCTCTTTCGCTATATGCTCCGCCCGGACATTTACTATGTAGCCTACCAGCACCTGTATTCTAATGAAGGCGCTGCTACAAAAGGTGTAGACGATGATACGGCGGACGGATTCAGCGAGGAGTATGTGACAAGAATTATTGATGCACTAAGAAGTGAGACCTACCGTCCGAAGCCTGTGCGGCGCACCTATATTCAGAAATCGAACGGCAAAATGCGTCCGCTGGGACTGCCGACTTTCACGGACAAGCTGGTGCAGGAAGTAATGCGCATGATTCTGGAAGCAGTCTATGAGCCGGTGTTCTCGCACTATTCCCATGGATTCCGGCCCGGAAGGAGCTGCCACACGGCCCTGTCCCAGCTTTCGCACGAATTTATCGGCGCAAAATGGTTTGTCGAAGGCGACATCAAAGGCTGTTTTGACAACATCGACCACTCTGTTTTGATTGCTGTTATTGGAAAGAAAATCAAGGATGCCAGATTTCTCAAGCTCCTGCGGACGTTTTTGAACGCCGGATATATGGAGGACTGGAAGTATTACGGCACCTACAGCGGCTGTCCGCAGGGCGGGATTATTTCGCCCATCCTGGCGAATATCTATTTGAACGAACTGGACAGATTCGTTGAAGAATTGAAGAAATCCTTTGACAACAAAACTCCCTATACTGTGACGCCTGAATATGCAATATTACAGAGAAAACGTGCAAATATCAAGCGAAAAATCAACAGGCGGAAGCCGGGAGCAGAGCGGGACAAGCTGATTGCAGAATATGTCGCGGTTGGAAAGGAACTAAGAAAAACCCCCGCAAAACTTTGCAACGACAAGAAACTGAAATATGTCCGGTATGCCGATGATTTTCTGATTGCTGTTAATGGAAGCAAACAGGACTGTGAATGGGTGAAAATAAAATTGACGGAGTTTATCCGTGACACCCTGAAAATGGAATTGAGTCAGGAGAAAACGCTGATTACCCATAGCAGTGAATGTGCGCGCTTTCTCAGCTATGATGTGAGGGTACGCCATGACCAGCAGGTAAAGCCGTGGAAAAAGTGCAAACAGCGGACAATGAATAACACCGTTGAACTGCTGATTCCTCTACAGGATAAGATTGAAAAATTCCTGTTTGCAAGAGATGCAGTCCGACAGAGGGCGGATAACGGAAAACTGGAGCCGGTTGCGCGGTTGTCTTTACTGCGGCACACGGATTTGGAAATTGTGACGATTTTTGATGCGGAACTGAGAGGGCTTTGCAATTACTATTTCCTCGCCAGCAATTACAGAAGTTTGAACTATTTCAGTTACCTGATGGAGTATAGCTGTTTGAAAACGCTGGCGGGAAAGCACAAGTGCAAGCTGTCCAAAATCTACAACAAGTACCGTGTTGGAAAGAAGCGCTGGGGTATTCCCTATGAAACAAAATCCGGTTCCAAAGTGCGCTGTCTCACAAAATTCAACGAGATTGAGGGCAAGACGTGCGAGGATATTGAGCCTGTAGTGATTCCTATGATTACAAAAGGCAGGACTACATTCGATGCCCGGCTGAAAGCAAAGAAATGTGAACTCTGCGGCGCGACTGATGTGAAGTTGGAAATTCATCATGTAAACAAGGTCAAAAACCTGAAAGGGAAAAAGCCCTGGGAACAGGTGATGATTGCGAAGCGCCGCAAAACCCTGGCAGTTTGTCACGACTGCCATGTGAAAATTCATCATGGATTCTGATAAGTTATTTTTGCAGTGGAGCAACGATGGCGAGCCGAGATACTCCGAGAGGGGTAAGTCCGGTTCTGAGAGGGGTCTGCGCAAACCTGCTGTGGAAACGCAGTAAGGCGGCGCTTTCCTACTCTACCCCATTTCCTATGCCAATATCAACAGCAATTATTGGCAGTCAAAATACTATGGAATGGGCCGTCTGCCCTGATTTTTACAACATTTTTGAAGGAGCGTGATATATGAGAATCGGTTTATGCGATATTGATTCCCATAACTTTCCCAACCTGTGCCTGATGAAGCTGTCCGCCTACCACAAGGCGCGGGGCGATCATGTGGAGTGGTGGACCCCGGAGGGCCTGTATAACCGGGTTTACAAAAGCCGGGTGTTCACCGATACCTACTCCCAGGACACCATTACCGTCACCAACGCGGACGAGGTGGTCTGCGGCGGCACGGGCTACGGTCCCGGCCCCAACCTCCCGGACGAGGTGGAGCATACTTATCCCGATTACAGCATTTATCCGCAGTTTTCCGGTACTGCTTACGGCTTTCTCAGCCGGGGTTGTCCCCGTCAATGTGGGTTTTGCATCGTTTCCGGGAAGGAAGGGCGGCAGAGCGTCCAGGTGGCGGACCTCTCCGAATTTTGGGACGGCCAGAAGGAGATCAATCTGCTGGACGCCAATCTGCTGGCCTGCCCTGACCATGAAAAGCTGATTTTGCAGCTTGCGGAGAGCCGCGCCTATGTAGACTTCTCCCAAGGGCTGGACATTCGGCTCATCACCCCGGAGAACGTGGCTTTACTGAACCGGGTGAGGACTAAGGCGGTGCATTTTGCCTGGGACGACCCCGATATTGACCTGACCCCCCACTTCCGCCGCTTCCTGGAGCTGACCAACATCAAGAGCGACCGCAGGCGGCGCGTCTACGTCCTGACCAACTACGGCAGCACCCATGAGCAGGACCTCTACCGGGTGGAAACCTTGCGGGGCATGGGCTATGATCCCTATGTGATGGTCTATGACCGGCCCAGCGCCCCGCCCATTACCCGCCAGCTCCAGCGGTGGGTGAACAACAAGCGGATTTTCCACACTGTCCACAATTTTGCCAACTATATCCCCGGCAGGATGGGAGGTGTTCACCGTGCGTAAGCCGAAGGAAACGAAACTTGATAATCTGAAAGCTGATCTTATCCGGGCGAAGGAGAAGGCCAGCGAGTGGCAGGCCCGCGTCCGGGACATTGAGCGGCAGATCACCGAGCAGGAAAACCTTGAAATCATCCAGGCTGTGCGCGGTATGATCTCCGCGCCGGAGGACCTGCGGGCCGTGCTGGATATGATCCGGGCGGCAAATGCGCCGTCCACAACCAATTCTGGAAAGGAGAATTGAGCCTATGAAAACAAAATCCCTGCGGCGCATGGTAGCTCTGCTGCTGTGCGTGTTTTTGTGCCTGGGGGCGGCATTTTCCATGATGGGCGCGGCCTATGCCGCAGAGGTGGAGCCGTCCGGCATCAAAGTAGAGATTACCAAGCCCCCCAACCGTACCAGCGGAAGCGCGGATGTGGGCTACTGCATCACAGATACTGCTGGAAACGGATTTGCCAGCGCCAAAATCAAGGTTGGCCTGGATGGTGAGTGGCAGGATGTGACCGGCAATCTGGAACGGTGGGAGGACCGCTACACCGGGCGCATCACCATTACAGATAATTGCCCCGTTACCATCCGCGTCACAGGAAACGACGGCAGTATCTATGAAAAGATGTGCTACATGGACTGCTTTGCCCAGGGTACACATATTTTCATGACCAATGTGATGGTGGATAACCCCGCAGTCAAGGGCGATGGAGGGAAAGCGGATAAGGCCCCCAGCCCCAATCAAGCGGAAACCAATACTGCCACAAAGCCCACGGCCACACCTCTTAAAGCACCCGCTTCCTCCAGCACGGACCCCCAGGAGAAGCCGGACACTACACCCCGTCTGCCCACCGCGCTGACCCCGGACGGGCAGGGCACAGTGGTGGACAATGTGACGGACCAGGACAGCAAGGAATTTTTCACCTTCACCACCCCCAGCAACAATACCTTTTATCTGGTAATCGACAAACAGCGGGATAGCGAGAACGTCTATTTCCTCAACGCCGTCACGGAGTCCGATCTGCTGGCCCTGGCGGAGAAGGATAAAAAACCGGAGGGCAACAACGTGTCCGCTATCCCCGACCCGGAGCCGGTCTGCACCTGCAAGGACAAGTGCGCCCCCGGCGAGGTCAACACCGATTGTCCCGTCTGCGTCCTGACCATGATGGACTGTACCGGCAAGGCCCCCGCTGTGGACCCGGATACCGACCCGGAGCCGGAAAAGCCTGAGAAGGACGGTTCCAGCGCCATGATTCTGGTGGTGATCGCGGCCCTGGCCGTGGGCGGCGCTGGGTACTATCTGAAAATCTGGAAGCCCAAGCACGACTTGGACGATGCGGAGGACTTTGACGAGCTGACCGGCGGGGATGAGGAAACGGTCAACGAGGACGATCTGGAACCCGTGCCCCGGCGCGGCCCCTGTGATGAGCCGGAGGAACCGGACTACCCGGAGGGCTATGGCTATGAGGAACCGGGGGATGAGGAATGACCCGGTTTACCGACAGCCCATATGAACGCATGATGACCCAGGTTCCCACGGAGCGGCGGGAGGTCCACGGGCCTCCCGCCCTTCCTCCCGGCCACCCCTGCCACGGCTGTCCCTATCGCCGGGACGCGCCCTGTCTGGGCGTGTGCTACCGGGACCTGCTGCGGAGGAAGTGATGGCACAGATACACTTTCAATTCGACAAACGGGATGAATATTTTACACCAGCCTACGCGGTCTACCCCATTATGAAGCGTCTCAAACCGGGAGCCGTGATTTGGTGCCCCTTTGATACGGCGGACAGCGCATATGTGAAGGTATTCTCCCGCAACGGGTTTCAGGTGATCTACGGGCATATCCAGACCGGACAGGATTTCTTTCAGGTGGACGTGCCTGACTGCGACTATATCATCAGCAATCCGCCGTACAGCCTGAAAAATCAGGTGTTGGAACGGCTCTACACCATTGAAAAGCCCTTTGCTATGCTTATCAACTTTCAGGGCATTTTTGACAGCCAGCAGCGGTTTCGGATGTTTAAGGAACATCGGGTAGAGATGCTCTGGCTCAATCCAAGAGTGGCATACCTGACCGAACAGGGGCGGCTGCGCCAGAGCGTACCCTTTCAGAGCGGCTATCTTTGCAGCGGGATATGCGAAAATCAGTTGGAATTTGAATATCTGGACAGACAGGAAAAGGAGTGATACGAACGCAGTTAGTGATTTCAGAAAAACCCAGCGTTGCAATGTCTTTGTCGAAGGTGCTGGGGGCAACGAGCCGGAAGGACGGGTACATGGAGGGCGGCGGCTGGCTGGTGAGCTGGTGCGTGGGGCACCTGGTAGAGTTGGCCCCGGCTGACGCCTACGACCCCCGCTACTCTAAGTGGGCCTATGACGATCTCCCCATTCTCCCCGACCCGTGGCAGTTCCAAGTGCTGCCGGACACCCGGAAGCAGTTTGACATCCTGCGCCAGCTTATGGGCCGGGAGGATGTGGACACGGTGGTCTGCGCCACAGACGCGGGGCGGGAGGGCGAATTGATCTTCCGGCTGACCTATGATCTCTGCAAATGCGCGAAACCCGTCAAGCGGCTGTGGATTTCCAGTATGGAGGAATCCGCTATCCGCAAGGGCTTTGATCATCTGGTGGACGGTCAGAAGTACAACAACCTCTACGCTGCCGCCCTCTGCCGCGCCAAGGCGGATTGGCTCATCGGCATCAACGGCACTCGCCTTTTTACTACATTATATAAAGGTAAGACGCTGAACGTGGGCCGGGTGCTGACCCCCACACTCACGCTGCTGGCGGAACGGGAAGCGGCGATTGAGCATTTCAAGAAGGAAAAATTTTACACCGTGGAGCTGGACGCACAGGGCATCCGGGCCTCCAGCGGCAAATTCAATTCCAAGACGGACGCGGAAAAGCTGCGCTCCGCCTGCCTGGGCAAGACCGCCGTGGTCCAGTCCGTCACCAGGAAGGACAAGACTGAGCGGCCACCGAAGCTCTACGACCTGACCACCCTTCAGCGGGAGGCCAACCGCCTTTTTGACTACACCGCCCAGCAGGCCCTTGACTACCTCCAATCCCTCTACGAAAAGCGGCTGGCAACCTACCCCCGAACGGACAGCCGCTATCTGACCGAGGATATGGCGGAGGGTCTGCCCGCTCTCTGCTCCACCGTGGCCGGTGCGCTGTCTTTCATGGTGGGCCAGCCCCTCCCGGTACACGCTGCCCAAGTGGTAGACAGCAGCAAAGTGACCGACCACCACGCCGTCATTCCCACGGCGGAGATCGCCGGTGCTGACCTTGCCGCCCTGCCCACCGGGGAGCGGAACATCCTCTACATGATTGCCGTCCGGCTGCTGTGCGCCGTGGGCGAACCCCATACCTATGCGGAGACTGCCGTCACGTTGGACTGTGGCGGCGCTTCTTTTATGACCAAGGGCCGCACAGTGGCGGCGGCGGGCTGGAAGGGGACCGAAAAGGCGTTCCTTTCCACGCTGAAGCAGAAAGCCGAGGAACCGGCCCCATCTCTCCCGGTGCTGTCCGATGGTCAGCGGTTGGAGGGTGCGGACGCTCTGTTGAAGCAGGGCACTACATCTCCCCCGGCACGATTCACCGAGGACACTCTGCTCTCCGCCATGGAACACGCCAGCGCAGAGGACTTTGCTGCCTTGGAATCCGTGGAACGGACCGGGCTGGGCACACCCGCCACCCGTGCCGCCACCATTGAAAAGCTGGTGAAATCCGGCTTTGTGGAGCGGAAGAAAAAGCAGCTTCTTCCCACGGAGAAGGGACTGGCGCTGTCCTGGGCCATGCCCGACCAGCTCAAATCCGCCAAGCTGACGGCGGAGTGGGAGGACCGGCTGGGGGCTGTGGAACGGGGCGAGCTGGCCCCGGAGGACTTCATGGCCGGGATCACCGCCATGCTCACCGGGCTGGTCCGGTCCTACCGGAATGTGGCTGTGGCCCCGTCCCCGCTCTCCGAGTCCGGGCGGGCGGGAATTGGCAAATGCCCCCGCTGCGGTAAAAACGTGGTGGAGGGCAAAAAGAGCTTTTACTGCGAGGGCTACCACGATACCCCCTCCTGCGGCTTTGCTCTGTGGAAGAATGACCGCTTCTTTACCAGCAAGCGCAAGGAGCTGACTAAGAAAATCGCCGCTTCTCTCTTGAAAACCGGGCGCGCGGCTGTCACCGGCCTGTTTTCCGAGAAGAAGGGCGTTTTCTATGACGCCACTGTTGTCCTGAACGATGACGGCGGCAAATTTGTCCGCTTCAAGCTGGAATTTGACAACAAATCTACCGAAAAGAAAGGAAAATGAGAATGAATAATAATATTTTTGACCGCCGTTTGAAGGCGATTCTGTCTGCCAGCGGCGTGGAGCGCGGGGAGCTGGCCCGTCACCTGGGCGTGTCCGTGCCCACGGTCAACCGCTGGCTCAACGGTATCAGCACCCCCAACGCCTACCAGCTCCGGGAGATCACCCACTACTTCGGTATGCCCTACGACTGGTTCCTGGAAGCGGACGGCGGCGTCCCCAATGCGGATGATCTGGCCGTCAAGCTGGGTCTGTCCCCGGAGACGGTGGAGGCCCTGCTGGAGCTGGCTGGCTCCGAGAGTGAGGAAGTGCTGACGGCGGTGGACGATGCCGTCTGCGCCGTGATCTCCACCATCAACGCCGTGTACGGCGATCTGCTGGCGATTGCCGAGAACAGCGGGGGTTGAGCCTATGCGTGATGTGGAACAGGTTATTGCGGGGCTGAAAAGTGAGGCGATCCGCGAGATTACCAAGGAAAACGCCCGCCCCGAAGCTCAGTTGGCATGGTATTGGACCTATATTGGTTCCCTGGATATGGCCCAGCAGTTAGGGCTTATCAATGACGCGCGCCGTCAGGCGCTTTACAGGGAGGTGGAGCAATTCAAGCCCGCATATGAAGTAAAGGTCCCCCAGGAGGTGAAGCCGAACCATTTGGCGGCGGCTGAAATGAGCGTGGAGGGCAACTACAACCAGATTGACGGCATCATCAACAATGAAGCCCCCAAGCCGCCCTCTGTCCTGGATAATCTGCGCCAGTGCCAGGAGGAAGCCGGGAAGTCCCAGGGCGGGGCCGCTCCCCCCAGCCGGGACCCGGAGAGGTGACGCCATGCGGCTGACCAACATCGAGAAGGAGACGGTTATCAATTTCAACGAGGCGGAGCGCACAGCCAGTATCTACACCCACAACGAGGCTTTGAAGCATCAGCTTTTGGAGCTGTGCCAGTCCCACCCGGAGCAGGTGCGCCAGACCGCCGCCAACGCCTGGGGCGGGCTGACCTTTGAACTGCCCAAAAAGTGGCTGCGGGTAACGCCGCCCCGTGTTCTCTCTCCGGCGCAGAGGGCTGTGCTGGACAGAATGAACCAGAAAAGGCAAAAAGGCACCTGATTCCTGATGGTCATTGACAGAGGTTCATCCGACAGGTTATAATTGTTTCGTAGGAAGTAACCGCATCGTATCGAAGGGAGGAACCACTATGAAGCGAATATTTGCCAGCGCGGACGAATTTATCAGGCGGAGTGACTGGAAGGATTTGGCTATTGTCAAGTTCTGTCTGTTTTCCATCGGTCTGCTGGTGGGTCTGCAAATAACGGAGAAGTGCAAGAAGGGTGTGCGGATTGCCGCTTCGGTGGTGTTTACCCTCACATATATTCCCCTGATGGTCAAGTATTTGGGGATTCTCACAGCAAAAGGCGAAAAAATCTAATCATATGATTTATAAAGCCCGGAGGGGAACAGTCTGACCGCTGTTTCTCTCCGGGCTTTTCTATTCTGAAATAAGGAGGCTTTCATGGCAAGCAAACTACAATTTGTATCCGAGCTGGCAAGCCACACCGCCCAAACCGTCACGCGGGATGTGGACGGCTGGAAGCAGTATTTAACTACCGCCAGCCGCCTCTATAAAGATGTATGTTGTAAAGGGTGAATGTGAGATTTCGCCTAATACAACATAGCGG
>OFEY01001313.1_pt1 | contig 16803 bp, 13 predicted proteins | sample 1521251 | NCBI WGS metagenome assembly OFEY01 (sample SAMEA3504100, study PRJEB24116) | mouse gut metagenome | biome: mouse gut; feature: mouse-associated habitat; material: faeces | place: Denmark | collected 2011
CCGTCCTGCTCCTGGCGGTGCCGGGCAGCGGCAAGACCACCGTGCTGGTCACCCGCCTGGGATACATGATCTATTGTAAAGGCATCCGCCCGGAGAACATCCTCACCGTGACATACACCGTGGCCGCCACCCGTGATATGAAGGCCCGGTTTGTCCGCATCTTCGGGGAGGAGCAGGTGGACAAGCTCACCTTCCGCACCATCAACGGCCTGTGCGCGGTGGCGATCCACCACTATGCGCGGACAAAGGGCACCCAGCCCTTCGCCCTGGCGGACGATGAGGCCCAGCTCAACGCGGTGGTCCGGGAGCTGCTGGCCAAGGGCGGAGGCGGATACCCTCCAGATCAGCAGGTGAAGGAGGCCCGCACCCAGATCACCTACTGTAAAAACATGATGTTCAGTGACGCGGACGTGGAGGCCCGCCAGGTGGACGGCATGGACTTTCCGTCAGTCTACAAGGGCTACCAGGCGTTTCTGTTGAAGCACCGCCTCATGGACTTTGACGATCAGATGGTGTTCACCTACCGCATTTTCCGGCAGCACCCGGACATTCTGGCCCACTTCCAGCACCGCTGGCCCTATCTCTGCGTGGACGAGGCCCAGGACACGTCCAAGATTCAGCACGCCATCCTGCGCCTGCTGGCGGCCAAGTCCCGCAGCATCTTCATGGTGGGGGACGAGGATCAGAGCATCTACGGCTTCCGGGCGGCGTGGCCCCAGGCACTGCTGGAGTTTGACCAGGTGTGGCCGGGGGCCAAGGTGCTGATGATGGAGACCAACTACCGCTCCACAAAATCTATCGTGGAGGCGGCGGATTCCTTCATCCAGCGCAACGGGAGCCGCCGTCCCAAGCATATGCGCACGGACAATCCCCAGGGCGCGCCCATCCGAAGGGTGGCACTGGCGGACTACAACCGCCAGTATAACTACCTCTTGAAGGTGGCGCGGGACTGCAAGGATCAGACCGCCGTCCTCTACCGCAACAATGACAGTGCCCTGCCCCTCATCGACCTGCTGGAGCGGGAGGGGGTTCCCTATACCTGCCGCCAGCGGGAGGGCTTCTTCTTCACCAGCCCCATTGTCCGGGACGTCACCGATATGCTGGAGTTCGCCTTTGACGACGCCAACTGGGAGCGGTTCCTCCGGTTCTACTATAAGCTGGATCTGAAAATCAAAAAGCCGGTCCTGGCCGGGATGCTCCGGGGGATGGGGCCGGATGAGACGGTGTTCGACCGCCTGCTGGCCAACGAGGGCCTGGAACCCTGGCAGTATGGGAAGGTGCGGGCACTCCAGACCCATTACGCAAAAATCCCCCAGCTCACCAGCTTTGCCGCCATCCAGCGGCTGGTGAAGTTCATGGGCTACGGGGACTATCTGCGGGAGCAGAAGGCGGACACGTCCAAGCTGGATGTGCTGCTGTCCCTGGCCAACCAGACCCCGGCCACGGGGCCGTTCCTTCTGCGGCTGCAAGAGCTGCGGGACACCATTGAGGGCATGGAACCCGACCCGGCCTGCCCCTTCGTGCTGTCCACCATCCACGCCAGCAAGGGGCTGGAGTACGACCGCGTCATCCTCATCGACGCGGTGGACGGCACGTTCCCCTCTGATCCCTTCCCGCATGATGACGAGGGAAGGTCCGCGCTGGAGGAGGAGCGTCGGCTGTTCTATGTAGGGGCCACCCGGGCCAAGCGGGAGCTGGATCTGCTGTGCTATGAGGGCAAGTTTGGGGAGCCAGCCGGAGCAGGCCGCACCTTCATCGGCCAGCTCCTGGGGGAGGAGCCGCCTGCGGCCCCGGAACCCCAGTTCAATCCCCAGCCCAAGCCGAAACGGGCCAGCCGTCCCGCTTACGAGGACGGCCCCACCCCGGCCCAGCTGGCGAAGCGGATGGAGGATTTCATGGCCGGGGCCGAGGTGGAGCACAAGCGGTTCGGAAAGGGCGAGATTCTGGGGCGGCTGGGCAGCATTGCCCTCATCGCCTTTGAGGACATGGATGAGGTGAAGCGGGTAGACCTGACCACCTGTGTCAAAAAGGGCCTGATCCGTCCGGCTGGGGAGTGATCACAGCCCCACAATGGTCCAGATGTACAGCGGGGCGGTGAGGACGAACACCAGGCAGGCGAACAGGATCACCGGGCCCGCCCACTCAAACTGGCCGTGCTTCTTATAATCAAAATACGCCAGGCCGACCTTGCCGAAAAAGGCAATCGCCAGGATCATATCCAGCGCGGGGAACACCACGTTGTTCACCACGGTCTTGATCTGGCCCGCGGCGTCCTTCCAAGTCTTTTCCACCACGTCGGCCACGCCCGTGCCGCCCGCCGAGGCGAAGGCCGGGGCGCAGCACAGGGCCGCCGCCACCAGGACGGCAATCAGAATAGCGGCAGTCTTTTTGTACTTCATGTTGAATTGTCCTCCAATCTAATCGTTTGATGAATTGTGTTCCACGCGGGCATTCCGGCGGCCCGCGCGTTCCTTGGCGTGTCTTACCAGCAGGTGAAATTCCCAGGGGGAAACCTGGAGGGACTTGTAACAGCCCCGGTCGTCCATGCCGTGGGCCCCGATGTGGACCACCAGGGGATAGCTGGCACCGGGGCTGTCCCAATACCTCCGCCTGAACTCAACCGGGGACAGCCTGCCTACCCCAGCCACATAGATCCACTGGGCGGCGGTGCAGAACTCGCCGGGCTCGTCAGGCCACAGGTGCTTCCCCCGCAGGGCGCGGGGGAGCTTTTCTTTGTCCGGGACCGGGAGAAGGCACTGATGGAACAGGCAATACCGGATCCGCAGGCGGGCGGCCAGTTCCCGGGCCAGCTCCATGACCTGCGGGTCGGACTTCCACAGGGGGTATTCCAAAAACCGCAGCTCCATCACGTCCTCGCCCTCCCGGTCATTGGGGAACAGCGGCAGGCAGTGGATCAGGTCTATGGCATCTGCGCCCTGTTGGACGCCCAGAATCTTTTGACCGGAGGCGGGCAGGGCCCTGTATGCCCGGACGGCGTCAGGGAGGCTGTGGAAGTGGGCAATAGCCCCTTTTTTCGATTCCAACCTTTTAACAATTTTGAAAGGGGATTATCTATGTGCAATACCGATGTTCCCATTTGGGAAAAGTACACGCTTACCATTGAAGAAGCGTCAAAATATTTTCGTATCGGGGAAAACAAGCTGCGCAAGCTGGCAGGGGAAAATCCCGCTTCTGGCTGGGTGATTATGAACGGCAACCGTATTCAGATCAAGCGGAAGCAGTTTGAAAAAATCATCGACACGCTGGACGTGATTTAAGAAAAAGAACGTGCAAAAGGGCCTTGAATATGCTATAATAAGTGTAGCATATCAAGGCTCTTTCCGTCTTTGGAAAGGAGCAGCGCATTATGTCAGAGAAAAGACGGGACAGCAAAAACCGTATTTTGCGTTCAGGAGAGAGCCAGAGGAAAGACGGGCGATATGCTTACAAATACGTTGATACCTTTGGAAAACCGCAATTTGTCTACGCATGGAAGTTAGTGCCTACGGACAAGACCCCAGCCGGAAAGCGGGAGGACATATCCCTACGGGAAAAGGAAAAGGAAATCCAGAAAGACCTTGACGACGGGATAGACCCTATCGGCAAAAAAATGACTGTCTGCCAGCTCTACGCGAAGCAGAACCGCCACCGGGGGAATGTGCGGCACAACACCGTAAAGAGCCGGGAACGGCTGATGAAGCTATTGGAGAGCGACCCGCTGGGCGCGTGTCCGATTGAGAGCGTAAAAATGTCCGACGCGAAAGAATGGGCTTTACGCATGAGAGATCGGGGCATAGCCTACCGCACAATCAGCAACGACAAGCGTTCTCTGAAAGCAGCCTTTTATACGGCGATACAGGACGATTGCATACGCAAGAATCCGTTTGACTTCCAGCTTAACACCGTTCTGGAAGATACGACGGTGCCAAAGGTACCTCTCACGCCAGCGCAGGAAGAAAGCCTACTGGCCTTTGTGGAGAGCGATAGCGTCTATGAGAAATACTATGACGAGATCGTGATACTGCTGGGGACAGGGCTGCGGATTTCCGAGCTTTGCGGGCTGACCGACGCCGACCTTGACTTTGAGGGCAGGACAATCACAGTAGACCACCAGCTTTTAAGGAGCAAGGAAACGGGCTACTACATTGAGAAGCCCAAAACGGAAAGCGGTGTCCGGCAAATCCCCATGAGCGAGAAAGTCTGTGAAGCGTTGAAGCGTGTGCTTGCCAACCGCAAGGGCGCAAAGGACATTATCGTGGACGGTTACAGCGGTTTCCTGTTCCTCAACCGGGACGGCAACCCCAAAACGGCACCGAACTATGACACCATGTTTCGGTTGCTCGTGAAGAAGTACAACAAGTGCCACGAAGAAGCCTTGCCAAAGGTAATGACGCCGCACACGCTCCGGCACACGTTCTGCACCAACTTAGCCAATGCGGGCATGAACCCCAAAGCGTTGCAGTACATCATGGGACACTCCAACATTACCATGACGCTGAACTATTACGCACACGCAACCTACGCTTCCGCAAGGGCTGAAATGGAACGGCTGGCAGCATAGGCAGGACGAGTTTTTACTACTTTCGTACTACCTTTAAGAGCGAAAACCTAAAAACTTTTAAGAGTATATGTGAGCTTCCCCCGACAGTAAAAATGCCGCGAACCCTTGAAAAATCAAGACTTAGCGGCATTTAAGAACTTATAAAGAGATAGTCAAAAATCCCTTTGGATTTTTATTGAAAAATCAACTTTACACGTGAACAGAGACAACGTAGTCTGAGAAAATAAACTATCCAGCTTTTATGCTCTATTTCCACTCAACGTGGATGCCTTTTTGCTTTGCAGCTTTTCGCAAACGCTTGCACTTATCCCAAGACTGATACCACGGAATTTCCGGCAACAAAGATGATAGGCATTCCCACCTAGAGTAATCCATAGAGTTCTGGGCCAGGAGAGTATGGACTGTGCAGAATGAAAAGTTAAGAAGTTCTGAGGAAATAGCGACATTAGAGCACAGAATCAAGGGTAACACAAACTGAGCATATGCGGTGGCTGCTTCATTGCTGTTTCGGCAGAACCGTTGGTACAACTGTTCCCACACATCACCCGATATAGACAGGACCTCATCACAGCATGGGTCTAACACAGAAATCACTGCTGTAAACAGTGCTGGAGCAGAAGAAGAAAGCATACACAATGCGTGAACGCTTAGGGCCGGATCCTCCCGGCATAGGCCACTCCAAGCAGCAGCCCGCTTGGTACTGTTGCCATTACCGAAGTAGGAGAAGTATACCTCAATGGCGTTGCTACCAAAGGTTTTGAAGACCTCCCGAAAGAGTCCACTATCACCGTACCGGAAAATAGAATGAAGAATGGCCACATCTTCTGCTTGAATTGCTACTATTCGTCCATCACCACACCAGAGTTCCCGCAGGGCCTCAGCCTGAAAGTCTTTCGGCAATTGCCACAGAGTCTCACACCGGGCTAGTTCTCTGTTTAATCGGAGCATAGGCAGGCACATAGCAGCGTTCTGTCGGAGCAGTTCGGTATATTCTCCAATGAAAAGACGGGAAACGATGAATGTCACTGCTACCTCGCCAGCGGTGTTTAACGCACAGGTAAGAAGTTTGGGAACTAAATCGACCATTTTCTGGCGGCAGTGCGTCCACAAACGGGTGAGAATGCTTTCAAGAGTCTGAGACCGAGTAGTATCTATGGAAACATACTGCTCGTCCAGTGTCAAAAAATTAAAAAGAGTTTCTGCCTGTGCATCGTGAGTCTTCTGCCGGTTCTGAGAGAATACTGCGCAGAACAAGGCCCATAAAATTTTGACAGTATCATAGGCATCTGGTTGGTTCCCAAGGGTTTCAATTGCTTGGTGAAAAGAAAAGGCGACGCCATTAGAAATCTCGGTATAAAACTCTTTGAAAAGAGGCCAGGAATGACGGTTATCGTACTCTGTGTTGCAGGAAAGTAGTAAATTTTTTGTTTGTTGAAAGGTTTGCAACGTCATAAATGATTCTTCGACAGTATCCTGTAAAGCATTTTTCTCCTCTATAGAAAGGATTCGACTTCCTGGGGCTGTGCGTAACAAAACTTTGAAAAGACGTTCTGGAACGACCTGCAAAGTGAGAGGCTGTCCCCCAAGTTTTCGGTTGGAGAGTGAGCCAGTGCAAAAGGAAATGTCCTGAGAGAACCGGGGACCGGTAAGGATAAGCAGTGCTTCCAATGCAGCGTTCCACCGTTTTACTCCAGATGCATACATAAGAAATGGTTCTGGATATCGGATAAGATTAGAAAAAAGAGCCAACGCATCCGTCTCTGCTTGAGAAGAGGTGGATGATGATACTGTATTTGAAGAGAGGGGAACGCTATAGCACTCTTGATAATTTGTTTTATCCTGCTGTGGCCTACGGAACAGACTGTCTAAATCAAGGTCATCCCAATGCGCCGTTGAGTCAGCTTCAAGAAAGAGCGTATGAGTCCAGACACACCCTGGACGCTCCATTTCGGGGGCAAACCAGGTTTTGCTCAAAGCATAATACCCATCGGCTGGCAGGAAGCACCCAGTTAGATAACCGTCAAATGTATTAGGAGCATCCGAACCGGACAGATCCGTCAAAGTTTCCAACATTTTTCGGGACGGGGTGGACAAGGCTACGGACGCCGAAAGTAGGTGGTGTCCGTTAGAATAGCCCCACAGTGCCTGATGAACTGTCATAGCGTTTCATCCTCCGTTTGTGCACCCATCATCTCCCATAATGGTAGTGTGATGTCATGGGATACTATCCCTGACTCATTTACCACAAGGATACGGTGCAGTGGCTGGTCTTCAAACTGTTCCACTAGACACTCAGCCTCTTCTGGAGATTGAAGACTACCGCCTTGGGCGCTGACCCCATAATACCGAGTAAAAAGAACGTCGCTATTGGAAACCAAGTATTGCCATAGCAGAGGGAGATGCTGTTTCACAAAATCTTGTGGAAGCCTATAATCATCCTTTACGATGTCCCACGCAGAAACCACTACTCCCAATTGGAACCGTTGCCAATTGCGCAAAGCCAAAAAGTCCTGTAAAAGTACTACAAGTTGGGCCGCAGTGGAGTCATCATCCAGGGGGTTCCGCTTTCTCCCCTCTATGCTCTCCGCATCCTCACTATGCCTCGTATTCGAAGGCAAATTAGTAATCAGCGTAGGTTCTATAATTTTTTCGGGGTTTAGGAACAAAAGAAAACTACCACTATCTCGAACCATTTTTGCCAAGGACTGCCGAATCTCACGGTCAATGTACTGAGCTTGGAACGTTTCCCCAGAGAGGTCTGGAAAAGTAACGTCATATGTGCTGCCATCTGTGTCTATCAATCCGAGATGTAAAGCATCCTGTTGGGTATTGAGCATCGTTCGGGGAACTTGGCTTCCGGCACACCAAGTCTCTGCCAACTTTACCAGATATTGCTGATTCCCAGAAAACTGCTCCCATTTGAGACGGGTGGGGGTTTCCCGTTGTTCTAAGGAATATGCCAGAGCCGCTAGGAAAGAGGTTTTGCCTGCTGAGGGAAACCCCACTATAAAACATGATCTTGTACCCATCATATGATCCTGCCCTTCCATAAATTGCACTGGGAGCGCATAGGAGGTGTTTCGTATTGTATAATTGGTTGTTGGGGCGTTTCGAGTAGTGCGTTCAGAAGTGCTGAAACATTGTAGCCCACGGGGACTTCTTCCGTAGCAACAGCAGGCATGGCAGCTAAGTGGAAAAACTCAAGGCGATTTTCTAAATCCGGAAGCTGAGATGTAATGATACCGGGGATGCGCTCAATCCTCGCGGCCAGTTTAGGATCGTTCTGCTCTAGAATTATATCGTACTTACTGACGGTAAGGAACACCCGGGATCGCTCGTTCAGTAATCCAGCATCCAGTAAGGTGTGCAAAAGATGAGCTGCCCTCTGGATGGTTGCAAATCGGGAGGTGCTACCAAGTAGCTTTGCACCGTCCAGCAACACCACAATATGCCGCGCCGCAGCGAAAAGAGCGGAAAAGGTTTCTTTTGCCGCATCCACATCTGCAATAACACTGTCAAAATCCTCTCCCTGCAGATCAGAGAAAAGAAGATTCAGCATCCGCTTTGTGTCCTGATTTTTCAATCGGAGGTGCAGAACATTTTCTTCAATGCCCCGTTGTGTTCGTTCCATGCTGGCATCGGAACGATAGGATGCAACACGAAGATAAAATGCGCGCTCTTCTAAAGCCCACAACGTCTCTGATCCAGCAAAAAGGAACGGGGCAGGAGACTTTCCATCTAAAAACAGATGATAGATTGAAGTAATGAGAGTCGTTTTTCCGCTGCCGGTATCCCCAATAATGGCAAAAAAGCGGGAGAATTCCTGAGCAGTAATAGGATATAAATCATCCAAGGGCAAGGCTCGCCCCAGGGCCAGAGGAAATGTGGTTTCTGCGCCAGTGGCGTTCTCCGAATATGCCTCTGGAATTGGGAGAGCTTCTCTTTCCATTATTTCAGCCATAAGTCATTTTATCCCTCACTACAACTCACTACAGCACCGTAATACAAGATGTTCCAAATATATCTGCCATGCGTAGTCCAAGAAAGTCTTGGGTGGAACATCTATTCCCCCTAGGAGCTCCTTGCGGTACTTTGGGTACCACTCATCCACACTTTCCGTGTTATCGGAACGGATAATGGCACTACACAGCGGCAGCATATTTGCAAGCGATGTGTTCTGACACTCTGTTATAACATCTGCTCGGAGTTCGGACGCCGTGTTTGCAATTATCTCACTAAGGGTAAAAGATGCAACTTCGCCTGTTCCGTCCTCACAGGCCCTAAATTGTTTTTGTAATACACCTTCCATAGCGTAAGGACCAGGAAAATTTTCTACCATTCTGGCGCCTTCCCAGCCCAGAACCAAGCATGACGTTTGGACCTTCACCATATGCAGGGAGCAGTGGAGCATCTCGCTCCACTCCGATAGAATCCACCATAGTAGCTGAGAGTCCTCTTCATAGATAGATGTTGCAGTGCTAAGTTGCTGCACCTTCATTCTTAAATCAGAATAAGACGTTTGAAACACTTTCAGAATTTTGATAATTTCAGTGATTTGCTTCGATTCTTCCTCATTTCCCTCAGCATTCATTTTTTCAAGTTCGGTAATTTGTTTTGCAGGGAATGGCTTTATAGAAACGTTCTTCGCTTTCTCCCGCAATTTGATTCGACTCGCATCAAACTGAGTGCGAATATGCTCCAGTATTCCCATCGTTGATGTAGGTGTGCGGCCGAAAGAAACAGCAAGAGACAGAAGTTCTGCAAGGTAAAAATAAGGTGAGTCCTCTGCTAAAGCCACCAGCGTGGCACCGGCCAGTAGTGCAAGCTCCTGCGTATTACGAACAGAAAAAGAGGGGTCCTCAGTAGAAAAGAAATCTGCAAATAAATTTCTTGCTTCCTCATCAACCGGGATACCATAATATAATTTAACAAGTGTTGTGATCCGCACAATTGTGTGGCCAGAGTCTTTTTCTTTTTCAAGGGCCTCCACACATTTCTCGATTCCCAGAACCCGCTTTTCCAGTTGTCCATCTTGAAGGATAATCCCAACATCCAGATACCATTCGTGCAGGTTACGATTCATGCTTTGTCACGACCTTTCTCTTTCATCCTGGACTTGTTTTAAAAGCTTCTCTACCTGGCCTTTTTCTTTGGCACGCTCTATGTAACAATCTAATAGTTCGGTAAGTGTCTTTCCCACATCCTCCGGTTGATCTAAAGAGAGAGTCTCTATAACGCGCTTTCTGGCATAAAACGAAAGATTCATAAAGTCGTAGATGAACGCTCGTTCCCAAGAACCCACTGAAAGTGGGCAACTCATTGGTTGCTTAGCCTCAGCCTTATGCACTGTGTTTGCCCCCTCAGATACGTTATCTTTAGGGATGTCTTCCGGCTCATCCAGAAAAATGTGATACTCAAGATAGTTCTGGCCGTTTTGGAGTGCGGGGTCAACAACGAATGCAGTCTCATCTTTGTTGAAAACTCGGGGGTATATATGAACTATCAAAATATTCTTTCCGGACTTTTGCCCAATCTCCAGAGTTAGCCAGTTATATCGAGGAATCCAATCCATCTCGGTCCGCACGGGATGGGTTGCGCCACTTCCTACAGCAATGCCCTGCTTTGTTTGCCGAACGGTTTGGAGGTGCTTGTGCCCGTATAACTGAACAGCTACCCGAGCATCCATTTTGGTTTGTAACTTACCATCCAAATCAATCCAGCACTCGGGCGGGTGGTGACAAAGACTGAGAAAAATCGTGTTTGCCCGCCGTTTGGGGATTTGAGAGAGACTCAGACGCATTGGACGTTCCGTGGTTTCATCCACATGATCTCTCTCGCTAGAAATCAACGTAGAGTTCATCCCAACAATACAAAGAGTATAAGTGCCATTAAGCGGCATATCTTGTTCCCAGAATAGAACATTTTGGGTAAATCCGCAATGATATTTAGTGGCAAAAGCATTGAAGTGCTCGATAGATGCGCATAGGGTTTGGGCATCCAAAGGATTGCGGCATATCTGGCCTAGAAGTTTCTCTGCTTCCTGTGGATTTGCTATCTCAATATCCTGCTGTAAGGATTTAATACTCCGGCTTCCCCTAGTCATTCCCTGATCCACGTCATGGTTGCCAGGTACGCAGAAAACCATAGATGGATCCAGGGAAACTTGTTGGCATAACTGTTCCAAAAAATCGGAGGCGACAGCGTACTCCTTTTTTTGGGCGCTGAAAGCGATGTCCCCACAAATCAGAATACCATTTGCGTTAGAAATGCTTTGGGGAAAATTTTTGCTGAGATCAATAAGCAACTCATTGCGCAGGTCAGCATCTAGGTCATAAGCGTCACCGCTATATTTTTGAAAGTGAATGTCAGATAAATGAATAAAGGACAGCATGCTCATTTTCACCTCTTTAGCACTCAAAATATTCGAGTGCTAACATTATGAATGAATAAGCAGAAACTGTCAATATCTTGTGTGTTAATTTTTTGTGAACACATCATATCTGCATTTTTTATGGCTTCTTCTAGCGTTTTCGTAGCTATGACTCGCATTAGTGCTATTCCTAACACCGGATAAAAGGGAAGAGACGGAAAAAGGACTAAGGACACTTCGACAGGAGTACCCCTAGCCCCTTTTCTTGGTATCCGAATCCTCAGTTTTTTCTTAAAAAGTTCAAACCACAAAGCCGTAGCTTTGTGGTTTGTTTGGTGGAGATAAGCGGGATCGAACCGCTGACCTCTTGAATGCCATTCAAGCGCTCTCCCAGCTGAGCTATACCCCCATATGAACTTTTCCCAGAACTTTTTTGGACTATTGTCTGTTGATTCTTCAATCAACGTCACATATTATAGAACACTTCTCGCAAGTTGTCAACTGCTAATTTTGCGAACTTTTGGGACAAAATCGGGGTCGTTTCACTGGTGACGTGTGCTCCCAGCTGATCTATACCCCCAGATATTCCGAACATGAAGTTTTAAGGAAACCATTATTAACTTATAAAAACAAACCAAGGAACAAGCTTTTTGCTCCTTACCTGTTCAACGAAACTTACTATACCACACCCCTCATAGAATGTCAAGCAAAAACAAAAGAAATTTTCCCGAACTTCAGAAAATGGCTCTCTCCCTCCCTCCCCTTTTTGGGTTCTATGAAAATCACCTTCTTGATAAAATGCGCCGCCCCTGCTATAATAAGAGGCAGCTCCTAACAGATGATTGTGGCACAGAAAGGACTGACGCTGAATGATGTATCCTTTTTTGACGCTGGATGACGGAACGGAGATCGTTCATTCTGAAATGGGCTCAGACGGAACCGTAAAAGTCTACATGGAACGGCCGGACGAAAAGGAATGCTTTCACCATGCGGCGTGCTATCTGCCCGATTACCGGTGGGAGGACGTGCTGGGCTTCTCGGAAGGCGAGCTTTCCCGCCTCCGGGAGGTCATTGAATCCACCGCACATTTGATCCTCCAGTTCTCGAAGGAAGGCGGATTTGAGAATGCCGCAAGTTTTTAAGATTGGATCCTACTGGGTGTACTTCTGGTCTAACGAAAATGATCCGCTGGAGCCAGTCCATGTCCACGTGTCACAAGGCTCTCCCTCTGCAAAAGCCACAAAAATCTGGATCACCAGGGCAGGGCGTTGCTATCTTTGCCACAACAATTCCGCCATCCCGCCAAGAATCCTGAATAACATCATGAAGATTATTGAGGCGCGGAGCGGCGAGGTTCTGCAAAAGTGGCAGGCATATTTTGGCCGCACGGACTATTACTGCTGAGACACACCTGCCTTTTCGCAATATCGGAAGCCAGACGGGGCGGCCCCTATCGGAGCCGCCCCGCTGTTCAGCTTAGTACCCCGTCTGGGGCAGGGTGGGCACAGGCCCCAGCCTGCGCACGGTGGTGAGCCAGGAAGCTTGGGCGGTCTGCCAGGTGCCCTGGTACTTGCCGCCCACATCGGCCCGGTTGACGAGCTGGTAGTTGTTGGCCGCCGTGCCCAGTACCTGCACCATCAGGGTGGGCTTGGCCACGGACTGGAAGCCCACAGGCACCTTGCCGAACTCGAAACGGATGTCGGTGACATGCTCCCCCGTCTGCATGGGGATGGCGTTCAGGTGGAAGGAGTAGTTGCTGCTGGTGAGCAGGTTGGACGCCAGCAGCTGGTAGTCGGAGCGGTAGTTGGTCTTGTACAGCACCTGGTAATTCAGGCGCGCGCTGTAGGTGCCGGTGGTCAGCACGGTGGCCCGGGCGGCGTCGGTGGGAATGCGGTCGTGCCAGTAAAACTCAGAGAGCGGCACGTTGGAGGTGTTGGCGATGGTGAAGTCGTACCGCATCTGGCCGCCCGCCAGCGTCTGGGCGTTGCCCCGTTTGGTGATGGAGACGCCCAGCTTGGCGGGCTTGTCGTAGTCGGACAGCTTGATGATCTGGCCCGTAACGGGGGTGTTCTCCCACACGATCTCCACGGTCCGGCCCGGCTGGACGTAAACGGTCTTGTACTCCTTGTCCAGCTCGTACCCAGGGGCCGCCTCCAGCTCGCGGATGTACAGCCGACCCTTGCCCTGCACGGTGAGGTCGTCGATATAGACATACCCCTGGTTGTCCGAGCTGTACTCGCCGATGGGGTTCTTGTTCTGGTCATACACCAGGAACCGCACGCCGTAAATTCCCTTCTTGGTGACGGAATCAATCTTGCCGGCTAAGTCGGCGGGATTACTCCCGCTTTCTCGCCTAAGAACCGTACGTGAAGGTTTCCCCTCATACGGCTCAAGCATTTCATCACGCTTTCGCGCGGCGCTCCATGAAAATTATCTGGCAATGTTTATGGACGTAGGCCATGTTTTGAACCTCGTCTTTGCCGCCCATGGACTTCGGGATTTTATAGAAGATATCCTTTTCGTCGCTGTCGCTAATGTCCATGGGAAGACCACAGTGATAGCAGCACCCTTTTTGGTTTTTCCATATCTTTTTGAACTTTCCGGATAACCGTTTCATGCCGTGTTTGAATTTCCGGTCGATGAAATATTGGGTGTCAAAGTAGGGATTTGCGTTCATTCGTACCTTTGTATGGCGGATAATGGGGATGTAGCTGAGGGCTATCAACTCTGAGCTTTCTGAGGAAAATACCCAGTGCCGTGTCCCTTTCGTGTGCCAATATCTATCCTTTACCCACTTGCGGCCCTTTTCAGGGTGACGCCGCTTCGCCCACTTCCACAACAGCTGGAATAACCTGTGGTCAATGAGGGAGAAGGTTTCCTGGGCACAGACGGACTGATGATAATTAGCCCATCCTCGGATTTGCTGGTTCAGCTTTTCAATGAGCACTTCCTGTTTCCAGGATTTCCCCCGCCCGAGAACGGTTTCGGACAGACTGACAATAAAGGCTTTTACAGCTTTCTTCGACGGCTTGATAATGAGTTTTTCGTTAAATTTGCGGAAAGTCCATCCCAGCATATCAAATCCATCGTCAATGTGAGTGATGACCGTCTTTTCTTCCGACAACTCCAGACCTCTGGCTGCCAGAAAACTGCGAATGAGTTCCTTGGCTTCTTCCGCAATTTCCTTCGTTGCCGCTGTGACGATGAAATCATCTGCATATCGCACCAGATTGACTTTATTGGCATTTTTCTTCTGTACATCTATCTTCCCTCGGCTGTTTTTATGGAAGCGGCTGGCCAGAAGTTCCTGCATACCGTCCAGTGTCATATTTGCCAGGATTGGGGATATAACGCCGCCCTGTGGGGTGCCTTCGTCCGTTGAGAACAATTCGTCTTGGAAAACAAACCCGGCCTTGAGAAACTGCTTGAGCACAGATTGATCCATGGGGATATGCTCCACCAGCCAATCGTGGCTGATATGGTCAAAGCATCCTTTAATGTCCCCTTCCAGAATCCACTTCGGGGCGCATTTCTTGCTCAGTGCCCCAAAGATATATTCACAGGCATCCTGCGCACAGCGTCCCTTGCGGAAGCCAAAGGATTTTGGGTCTGCCGTCGTTTCTGACACCGGGTCGAGTGCCAGCGCATAGAGTGCTTGCATGGCCCTGTCATACATACAAGGTATGCCAAGCGGTCGTTTTGCCTTTTTGCCCTTTTTCTCAATGTATACCCGGCGCAGAGGTTTCGCCTTGTAGCCAGTATCCGTCAGGGTCAGCGCGCCGCGCATTTTATCTGCTGGAGTATTCCATAATTCTTTATCCACGCCCGGCGTGTTTTTCCCTTTGTTGGTGGTCACTTTTCTAACCGCCAAAACTTTTGCATAGTACGAATGAGTTAGAAGATATTGAAGTCGCTTCACTGTGTTCCATTTCTTTTCTTGGGTCGCCTTAGCAATCCTGGCTTGCAGCCTATTAACTTCAGCTTCGGCCTTTTTCCAGTCTATCGACTTCCACTGGTAATCCAGCCGGTCTGTGTCCGGCAATCTCTCGGGGCCGTTCAACCCCGTCGTTGAACGATTACCGTTCATAGGTTTACCTCCATTTCTTGCCATGAAATACCATGGGATAAGTCAGCACCCTTTCAGGTCAGGGCAAATTTTGAACCCCTATCCCTCCCCATTACAGGGTGGGCTTTCGCTTTTTATCCCGTTCCTCTACCCTCTGCGCCATTTCTTCCCCTTGCGGGGTCGATACCTCTATGGAGGGACGCATAGGGCTTACCACGTTCCACGTAACAAATAATTGTGTGTGCTTTAGGAGCCATCTATGAGCCGGGAGAGACTATGTCCATTTGCTGAGAGGTATCCACAACCCCCTCAGCCGCTCTCCTCACCTTTTGGTCCAGGCGTATCAGCCTTATTTCGCCTGCGCAATCCTGATGACTCTTACAATGGTTCACATTACATTCTCCATGGCACACTTATCCTGGCAGTCCGGCTGAGTCAGGCTCTCAGCCTTTCCACGTTGTCCCGTGAGTTTCCAACCCGGGCGTTACCACCCACGCAGGTCACGGTAGGATTGCCCCAAATGGATAAGGCTGGGATCGTCCGACAGGGAGAGCTGATAGGTCTTGTTGATCCGCAGCTCATCAAAGTCGCCGTAGGTGTACTCCTCCACGGACACGGGGTAATAGCTGGCGCTCTGGCCCGCTTCCGGTTCCGCCGCCAGGGCGGTGGCGCTCCCGGCCATGACGAGGGCAAGGGCGCACAGGATGGTGAAAATGCGCTTCATGTGTACTTTCCTCCGTTTTTTCGTTTATTTTCAGCCTGGATGATGAATTATCTGGCAGCGGCCTGCCGCTGATCCCTCCTTTCTCTGGCCCTGCCACACAGCTGTAGGCACTCGTTCCAATCCTTGCCCTGGGCGGGGGCGCGGGCGGATACGGTGTAACCTTTTTCTGCGTACTCCGCTTGGAACTTCTCTGTAGCTTCCCGCCCTGGTCCGTCCGCGTCCAGGCAAAGAACGATCCGCTTCAGGTGTGAATTCTCCCGCAGGTAGGTGTCCAGCGGGCCTTGGTACAGGCCGCACAGGGCCACGGCGTTGCTCCGCACCTGCCGGTGCAGGGTGCAGAAGCTCATCAGGTCGATGGGTGCCTCGAATACCGCCACCCAATCCAGAGCCGGGTCGCAGGGGAGGCGGAAGGCCACGTTCTTGTCGCTGCCTACCGCATCACCCTTGAAACCGGAGCCGTTCAGGTCATAGGTGCCGCGCTTGCTGGCGAACACCGGCTTGCCGCTGGCCTCCCGGCCCACGAACACGCAGTTGTGGTGCAGGCTGTCCTCATAGAGCAGGCCGGAGTCGATAAAGCCACGGATGACCTGGGCGGAGATGCCTCTCTTTTGAAGATAGGCAAACACTCGCCGCTGATCTGCATGGGCGATGGGCAGGGTGAAGACAGGTTTTTCCTTCTTCTGGACAGGCTTGGGGTGGGGGATGGGGGAGTCCCTGGCGCGGCCTCCATTGAACTCCAGCAGGTAGTTCACCGCCTCCCGGAAATCCTTGCCGCAGAACTCCTGCAAAAATGTGATGGCGTCCCCGCCCTTGCCGTTGGAGTACCGCTTCCAGGTGCGGCGGTCCTTGATGCGGAGGCTGTCCATCTCCCTGGTGGTGTGGTACCGGCTGCCCAGGCGGCGGACGGTGTAGCCCAGGTGTTCCAGCAGGTCCGGCAGGTCTGTCCCCTTGGCAGTCTCCATCTCCTCGTCCGTGAATTTCCAGAAATCCTCTGGATTTGGGGTTCGTCTCGTAGTAGTCACCTCCTTTGGCGAAAACGAAAAGAGGCCCCCAGAGCATCCCGGTCTTGGGATGCTCTGGGG
>OFEY01001328.1_pt1 | contig 16574 bp, 18 predicted proteins | sample 1521251 | NCBI WGS metagenome assembly OFEY01 (sample SAMEA3504100, study PRJEB24116) | mouse gut metagenome | biome: mouse gut; feature: mouse-associated habitat; material: faeces | place: Denmark | collected 2011
GCGGGTGGCAAAGTGCCTTTGCAAAACGCGCAGGAATCAGCCAGTCTGCTCTGAGTAAAATTATCTCTGGAGAAACCAAGGCACCCGAACTCGCAAGTGTGGCCGCCATAGTGGATGCACTGGGGGAAGAACTATTTTTTTCTCCTACCATTCGCCGTACCGGGATAAATTCTCCGGAAGAGCCCGCCGAATGTGACCATAGCGTTACCGTAGGTATCTATGCCGCTGCCGGAGCTGGACCCGCTATCGACATCGATCAAGGGGAACTCCTCTACAATATCAAGGTTCCGGCAGAATACGCCGCCCGGAGCGATTGCGCCCTTGCGATAAAGGGAGACAGCATGTGTCCCACTATTAAAAATGGCGGAGTAGTGGGTATTCAGCGTGAAAATTTTGACTTCGCTTCGGGCGAACTTTATGCCGTGCGTTTGCCTTATGAGGGACTGGCGGTGAAGCGTATCATCGTGGATGCTTCCAAAGGTGAGTACGTCATCCGATCTGACAACCCAGATAAGGAGCGCTACCCGGACATGCGTCTTGGGATCGAGGAGTCTCCTCATCTTATTCTCGGGCGTGTCGTGTGGATTTGGCAGATACTTTGATATGAGAAACCCCGCGTGAGCGGGGAGAAAAGGAGAATAATCCATGAAAATTGAATTTTCAGTACTAATAGGAGAGCATTGGGGTGCGACTATAACAGACACGGAAGAGCACTTTTGTTACCCATGTCCAAGTCATTCCAGCGGACACTTTTTTGATTTCTATGCTCATTTTATTGCGTTTGAAACTTTAAAGAAAGAGCATGAAGAAGGGGAATTAAAATGTTCATGTAAAACATGCTCTTATACTTTACCCTACAAGATAAAGAAGCTCTAAGGCCGTGCTTTTCCCCATACATGTATTAGGTCTTTATGTGTTGCTATTTTTTTAAACACTCCACAACTTCCAAATTGGGTATATTCCCAGTTTATATGGCTGAATATTTCATCTTCCCCTATTTCATGATCCGGTACTTTGAAAAAGAAAATAAAGTCGTATCCAAGGATGGCATTCTTATCCCATCTTTCATGATACCCTCTGTTTAGAAAACGGCATATGTCCTGTGCAACAGTAGTGTTGTCACTATCGGACACTGGTAAGTCCATAATTTCTTGAAAAGTCATCGTAACCTCTTAAAAGAGTGTCTAAACACTGAGTTCAAAAGTAACCCTGACCAAATTACTCTCTACATAAACATCTCCGTCTGCAAAAAAGACGTTTCCGACTATTGAGGTGATATATACCCCGTTGGGGACACTCTCCTTGAGACGTCTAACGGCTTCTTTAATGGTGACAGCCTCCATAGGGCTGATGAGTGATTCGACAGAATCTTCGAATAAGTCTCTCATGTGCTCTCTCCCGCCCCTCCTCGTGAGGGGCTTTTTTGTGCCCTCTCGGGCATGACCTCCGATCCCAGAATCGGCATCGGCGGTATTTTTTTACCATATTTAATTCTTATAGGAAATAATTGTAGACTTATTATTCTTTTAAGAATATATTGTCTTCACAACGAACGGGGAAGGCGAACACACCCGGCACACCAGCCGAAAAGTAGCCATAACGCCCCGTTCCGAGGAATCCCCCACAAGTACCGAGCACGGCAAGCCGCAAGCCATCAGGAGCGGGAAAGCACGCGACGGCAGGGAAGGGGGTGAGAAATACGCCTAAAGGAGAATGCCATGACCACACCCACCTACCTCGTGATCAACTTCATCAACGGCACTGAATGCGTCGACGAATGCGACACACTCGAAGAGGCCCGCGAGTTCGCGGAGGAGCATGGCGGCAAGGTGGTCAAGGCCGAGAACTACAGCCCGCAGGATGACGGGCGTGCCCCGCTGGATGAGGATGCCTACCTCGAAAAGCCTTGGATAGTAGACGGTTGGGCATCAAAGGCAGAATGGCTTTACGCCGGATAACGAATTTCGCGGGATGCCCGCACGTTTCTTTGACAAGCAGCGCGATGAAGGCCCGTAAGCTGGACACCAGCGGCAAGCCTGAGCCCCCGGCAGATGAAGCAAGCCGGGGAAGAGAAGGGAAAAGGAATTGAATAGCCTTGATTCATTGAACCCCGGATTCTCTGCCGGGGTTTTGTTGAGACAAGGAAATCAAGGGAGAACGATATGAGAACACGCAATCGAAAAAGCCAGCTTGATAACTCCTCAATCATGAAGCTCGAAAATCTGCCTAAAGACTGGATATGGAACGAATCCGCAGGAGGCCCCACGGGGTGGTGCTGGGCAAACAACGGGAAGAGCAGGTTCAAGCCCGGATTTAAACATGCGCTGGTTAAGATGCCAGCATAACCACAGACCGAACCGAAAAGGATAAATAAATGAATGCAATGGAAAGGATGCAGCGGCGCATTTTCCGTGACCAGCAAAAACAGCAACGCTTGCTGAAAAAGTACGGCAAACCACGGGGCTATGCCGGAAGATGCGAAGAATGCGGATGCAAAGAACCAAATCCCGTACAATATATTGATGAATCAAACATCGCAATAACTTACAATGCCCCGTACTTATGCAGAGATTGCTACATAAAAAAGTATGGAGCCTAGCCCTGCCCCGTAGAAGCCCCGAGGAATCGGGGCTTTTTTGTCGGGATTGGGAACAATCCAAAAAAAGTTAGGAGGAAACCATGAGCGCATTGTTCTGCGTTGAAACGGAAAACTTCGGCATCGTGCGCAAGCATTTTTTCAATTCTATCAGTGCTGTACGGAAGTTCATCAAGACGGGCGGCAGAGGAGAAGGTTGGGGAGCCCTCTACCGCGCCTCCTGGGACGACGGAGAGCTCACTCCCCTTGGCCTTATCACCGACTGCAACCGCGTGGACGAGATCGAGGGCGGCATCGACGCCGTGCTCGACGCGCTGGAGGCGGCATGAAGCCCCGCCACCTGCGGCGCAACCCTGTGGAGTGGGACATCGTAGAGGGCTGCGTCATGGCCTGCTTTTTAGGCGCGTTGCTCCTCCTGCCCTTCATGGCGCTCCTGTACGCGCCGGAACTTCTGGCCCTCTTGGGGAGGTAGCCATGCCATACCGATGGGAAGATGACGCCTACCCCGACATCGATGCTCGGGAAGACTGGACGGAAGAGGAACTGATAATCGCCGCCGGCAACGCCGCCCTTGCGCGGAAGCGGCGCAGAAACACGGAAGAGGAGGAAGACGATGTTTAAGCGTGCCGAAAGAAAGAAGGCCAGGCTGCGTCTGGCCCTGTGCGCCCCCTCCGGCGCGGGAAAGACCTATAGCGCACTGCTCATCGCGCAGGGGCTTGGCGGACGCATCGCCATGATCGATACGGAACGGGGAAGCGGCGAACTGTACAGCCACCTGTGCGAATACGACGTGTGCCAGCTGGAGCCGCCCTATACGCCCAGGAAGTATGTGGAGGCCATCCACGAAGCCGAGCGCGCCGGATACTCGACCATCATCATTGACAGCCTGTCCCATGCCTGGGCCGGTCAGGGCGGGCTTCTCGAAGAAGTGGACAAGCGCAAGGGGCGCGGGAACGACTTCACGGCATGGCGCGACATCACCCCCATGCACAACGCGCTCGTGGACGCCATGCTCCAGTCGTCCTGCCATATCATAGCCACCATGCGCACGAAGACGGCCTATGAAATCGTCAAGGATGAACGCACCGGCAAGACGAAGCCCGTCAAGGTCGGCCTTGCTCCGGTGCAGCGCGACGGGCTGGAATACGAGTTCACCGTGGTGCTGGATATCGACATAGACAAGCATGTTGCCAGCGCCAGCAAGGACAGGACCAGCCTGTTCGATGGGGAACGCTTCGTCCCTTCGGAAGAGACGGGACGCGCCCTTCTGGAATGGCTGGAAAGCGGGGCCGAGCCTTCCATTCGTCCCGCCCCGCCACAGCCACGGCCCGAACGCGTGGACCTCGCCGCCCTCGCCGCGGACCTGAGCGAAGTACGGGACAGCGCCGGGTACGTCGCCTGCTGGAACCGTCACCGCATTCTTGAAGGGCACCCGGATTATGAGGCCGTCAAGAACATGTTCGGCAGGAAGCGGAAGGAAATCGAGGCCCGGGCCGAGGCCGCCCCGCCCGGCTTCGTGCCGCTGGACGAGGTGACCGCCGCCTTTGAAGCCGCCGAAACCGTGACCACCCTACAGGAGACGGCGAAGCGCCTGAACATCCCGGAAAACCACCCGGACGGCGAAGCCATCCATGCCGCCTACCGGGAACGCCAACGGCGGCTCGAAGAACGGAACGCCGAACACGCCGCCTAGCCCCTGCCCCGCCCGGACCATCGAGCGGGGCTTTCTTTCCCAAGAGGAGATTCCATGAGCAGCCTCAATAAAGTCATGATCATCGGAAGGCTCGGGCGCGACCCGGAACTCAAATACACCCAGTCCGGCGCGCCCGTCTGCACGCTCAACGTGGCCACGGACGAATCCTACACCGACCGCGACGGCAACCGCGTGGACCGCGCGGAATGGCACCGCGTCGTCGTGTTCCAGAAGGCGGCGGAAAACTGCGCCCAGTATCTGACCAAAGGCAGCCTCGTTTTCGTGGAAGGCAGCCTCCAGACCCGCAAGTGGCAGGACCAGCAGGGGCAGGATCGCTACATGACCGAAATCAAGGCGCAGCGCGTCAATTTCCTCGACCGCAAGGGCGACACCAACGGGCCGTCCGGCGGACAGAGCGGCGGACGCCAGCAGGGACAACGGCAAGGCCATCCCCCGGCGGACTATGAAGACCTCGGCCCCGCCTTCCCGTCCGAATGTTCCGGCATGGGCGATATGCCTTTTTAGTAAAAACAGGATACAGCCATGACGCAGACCGTAGAACGAGTGCCCGCCCTGCGTCACCTTCGGCATTGGGGCACACGGCCATGTCGCGGTCATCACCGATCACGGCAAGGGCCGCGCCTACTACGAAGGCAGGACCGACGAATCCCCCGCCGCCCATCCCGCGACCGTTCTTGTCCTGTCCGGCCTGATCGCGAGGCCCCCTCTTCCTGCTCGGAAACACGCCCCAAAGCCTCAACAGCGCCATTTTCTTCAAATACGAAGTCCCCGGGTTTCTCGACTGATACCCGGCGCCCACCTCACGCGCCGCCCCCCTAGAGCCCCGCCGGGGGGAGCACCGACAAAGGAACCTCCACGATCCAAAACAATCGCTTGCGACATTCTGCACCGGGCGTGGAAAGACAGCGGCCTCACCCCGGGCGACGCGGGGTCGCAGGATGTGCGCGTCTGCGGGCTGTCAACCACCGACGGATTGCCCCCAAGTGCGGCACAAGCCACAAGTTCGCGGCCTGCCTCGTATGCGGATACCGGCGACCGAAACGATAGTCTCCCAGTCCGGGGGCTTTAATGAGGAGAACTTGCCATGCCCTTCCAAGATGCCTATGAACGAATCCTTCAGGCCACGGGTCTGCGCACGCAAAGCGAAGTAACCGCTCTGCTCGGCGTAAAGCAGAGCAGCATCTCGGATGCGAAACAGCGCAAACACATCCCCGATCCGTGGCTCATGACCCTTTTCAGCAAAAAAGGGCTCAACCCCATATGGATACGCACCGGCGAAGGCCCGCAATACGTGGCGGGAACGGATGCACAGCCTGAGGCACCGCTCTTGTCCGAGCAACAGGTTACATCGCGCCTTGAGCCCATACTCCGAGTGGCCCTGCTCGGCGTGATTCCCCAGCTTGCGGATGAACTCAGGCAAAAGATGAACGCATAACCTCAACACGCATCATGCGGAACCGGAATGAACGACGCTGAAATCGAAGAACTCGTTGATGAAGTCAGAAGGTGCGAACGTGCCTTGCAGCAGGCGAAAAATGCCCTCGAAGTCGCCAAACGTGACGCCGCCATCGCCGCCTGCCCCTACAGGGAAGGTGACCTTGTCTCCGGGTGGGACCGCGACGGCACCAGTCCGGGGAAGATCGATAAAATCCTTTTCGTCCCTTCCTACCCCTACTACGACCTGCGAGTGCTCCCCATCACGGATGGGGGCAAACCATCGCGGCGGCACAGATACGCCTATAACGTGCTGGACGTAAAACCCTACGAAGGCGACGAATGACGCCAAACGAAAGGCGGCTCACACTGATGTGGGTCGCCTTTTTTCTTTGGGTGTTGTGGTCAGCTGGCCCCGGAAGGGGGTGATGCCGATGAAGCGGCGTAATGCGTCCGACCAGATGATTGAAGACAAGGGCGTGGCTGCCTGAGCAACGCCGGGGATGAAGGGAGATGAACAAGGCCTCCTTGCTCCCAACAAATCAGGAAAAAGGCTATGGGGGTGTCCCGGCGTTTCCCCATCCGATCTCGCAAAGTATCTGAAAAAAACATGTCCGAAGAACTGACATTGCTTCAAAAACTTATGACTTCTAAACCACCTACGCGGTGGATAACGATGGTGTTCTTCGTCGTGCCCGTCCCGGCGTCTTCTAAACCACCTACGCGGTGGATAACAAATGAAGATCACGGCTAGGATGGTAGAGGAACTTCTAAACCACCTACGCGGTGGATAACATCTATTCTCAGCAGCGTCCCGGCGGTGTGAAGCTTCTAAACCACCTACGCGGTGGATAACGACCCGGTATCATGCTCCAAGGAGGATTGACACTTCTAAACCACCTACGCGGTGGATAACTGTACGGCAACGGGCCGCAAAACGCTCAAATGCTTCTAAACCACCTACGCGGTGGATAACCAGCGGGAGTGGGATCGGCATCAGTCCATTATCTTCTAAACCACCTACGCGGTGGATAACGCGCCCAACAGGGAGGGCCACCGCCGCCAGAGCTTCTAAACCACCTACGCGGTGGATAACACAAGACATTGCATCCGGTATTGTGTATTTACCTTCTAAACCACCTACGCGGTGGATAACTAACAGTACCCGCTTGCGCGGCATACTTGTCACTTCTAAACCACCTACGCGGTGGATAACGCTTTCGCTTGAGCCGTTGCTCAAGAGTATGCCTTCTAAACCACCTACGCGGTGGATAACTAACAAACGATAAGTGGTTGCCGTTACTTGGTCTTCTAAACCACCTACGCGGTGGATAACAAGGTCATGCCGCTACCCATGCCCGAAGAAGACTTCTAAACCACCTACGCGGTGGATAACTAGAGCCCCTTACCAAAATCTCCCTGCTTTTCAAGGAATTATCTTCAAAAAGCCTCTGGAGACTTCGTTTTGGTCTCTGAGCTCCAACTACCTTATTCCCAATCTCTTTTTCCGACAACTTTTTTCTGAAGCCAAAGGAAGCCCGGAACGATGCCCGGGCTTTTTACGTATCAGGAGCCTCAATCATGATGAAGAAACGCTTCCCACCTCCACCGGAAGTCGTACAGCGCGCCCGCTGTTATCTGGCGCTGCGACTCCTGCGGGCCTACGTCGACGTCATGGGCAAAATCCGGCGCTGGCTCGGTGAATGTGAAGAGATGCTGGAACGGCGGCCGGTGTCCAACTGCACCGATTCCGAGGTCATCCAGAAGCTGGAGATCGTCCTTTCGTGCATCGACTGCGGGCCGCACAAATCCCCGCGTGAACAGTACACCCATTGGGGTGCTGCCATCTTCTGCGCCCATATCCTGCTTGTGGACGTCCGGGCCACCTGCCCGGCGTGGTACGGCAGGGCCATCCGCCGCAGAAACGACGCGGGCGTCATCACCAGCCGCTACCCGTGGCGCTATCTTTATGCGGTCGTCGAGCGCCTCGCGGAAGGACTTGAGGCCACCATTCCCGAAGCGGCGGAACTGGGAACCGAAATCTATAGGAAAGTAGCGTAATCCATCCCCATATAGAAAATCCCGGTGAATTTGCGACCGGGATTTGATACCTTACTGGCTATTGGAGAAGTACATGGAAGACAGGCTCCTGCGTCTGAAAGAGGTCCTTGAGGTTATTCCCGTATCACGAGCCACATGGTACCGGGGAATATGGGCGGGGTTCTATCCCCAGCCGGAAAAACACGGCCGCTCTTCTCTCTGGCGTATGTCCGATCTACAAAAAATCATCACAGGGAATCAAGGAAATCAGCCCATGCCTGCATCATCTGGCGACGCTCGGTGATGTACTCCGCCCGGTTATACGCGGAACGGACCTTATTTTTATCAACGTGTGCGAGCTGGCGTTCGATAACATCCGAGCGCCAGCCCATTTCGTTGAGCAGGGTAGACGCCATACTGCGGAACCCGTGCGCGGTCATCTCCCCGGCAAACCCCATCGATTGGAGCGCGCACCGGACTGTATTCTCACTGATCGGGCGTCGCCGCCTCCCCTGCCCCGTAAAGATGTAAGGCTGCGTCCCGTTGACGCTCTTCATCTCCTCCAGCACAGCAATGGCTTGCCGCGACAGCGGAACCATATGCTCCCGCCGCATCTTCATCCTCTCGGCTGGCACCAGCCACATCCTCTCTTCCCAATCGATTTCCTCCCATGCAGCAAAACGTAACTCGGCCTGCCGCACAAACGTGAGAGCCGTGAAGCGCACCGCCGCACGCACCACAAAACTGCCCTGATACGCATCAAGAGCACGCATCACGGCACGCGCACCATCTTTGGTGGTGAGGGCGGCATGATGCTTCTCCTGTGCCGGAGCCAGCGCCCCACGCAAATCCCGACAGGGATCGCTCTTGGCTTTTCCCGTGGCCACTGCTCTTCGAAAAATCTGCGAGCAAATTCCCAGAACCCGGTTCGCCGTTTCGATGACGCCCCGCTTCTCCAATGATGTCAGGATACTCATGATCTCGATGGGGGTTATCTCCGATAGTGAGCGCTTGCCCAAGCGAGGCAGCAAGTATTCGTCAATCCTGCGCCGCACCAACGCCTTGTAGTGCTCCGACCACGGCACGGAGTACAGGGAATACCACTCCTCCGCCATCGCTGCAAAAGAGTTCTCCGCCGCGCGGCTCTCAACCTTCTCTTCCTTGCGGGCCTGTGAAGGGTCCACGCCGGACCCAAGCAGCTCCTTCGCTGCCGCCCGCCTGTCACGGGCCAACTTGAGGGGTACTTCGGGGTATATCCCAAAACTCAGAAGCTTTTCCTTTCCGTTCCACCGATAGCGCCATCTCCACCGTTTTGATCCGGTAGGCGCAACCTCTATGTAAAGCCCCTCGGAATCATAAATCTTGTAGGGCTTATCCGTGACCTTGGCCTGTTTGATTTTTGTGTCTGTCAGCATAGGGAATTCTGGGGTATGTGGGGTATCCAACTGGGGTATGGATTCCCCGCTTGGTGAAGATACCCTCGAATATACCCCAAAAAAGAGTGAGCTGACAAAAGATAATATGAGACGATATGAGACTTCGTGAGACGAAAGAGAGGGGAAAAAGTAAAGGCTCCTGAGACGTTATGAGTCTTCAGGAGCCTTTATGAGATACAAATATGGCGGAGAGGGAGGGATTCGAACCCTCGATACAGTGTTACCCGTATACCCGCTTAGCAGGCGAGCGCCTTCGGCCGTCTCGGCCACCTCTCCACATAATGGACAAAACATCCTTATTCTTTTCAGAAACCCGATGTCTTGTTCCGAGTGGTGTTCTACCTTTCTAATGAGCCTCTGTCAAGCACAATTTCGCCTCAAAAGGCATCTTCCCGGCTTAGTCCCAAATCCCGGGGAGTTCCACCATGACGGAGTAGCTTTTGTCGTACCCATCGTAACGGTAACGGCCTACAATACGGTAACACTGTGCGGTGTAGGCCAGATCGATGCTTTGATCGTAGGTCTTGCCCATAGAACCACCTTCCCTCATATCACGGTAATCGTCGATACGGACGGACCATTCCGGCGTGAGGTTGACGGTCAAATCGTTATGGAGCAGCCGCAAATTGGAAGACAGCTGCACATTGTTCCAGTTTTCATACTGGAACTTGCGACGGTAATCATAATACTTGTCGCGGAAGCTCAAGCCCGTCAGCCATGAAATCTTGTTGCCGTAGCGCAGGTTGATATCGTGGTCATGCCGGGTTACTTCGCCGTCATAGACCGAAACATAGGTTTTGCCTCGATATCCGAACCACGGCCAGGGATAGACCTCCAAATCGGAAAGCACATCCATAAAGGGTCGCCGTCCATACTCATCCCGATAGCGTTCGCGCTCAGCTTCCTCGAAGTCGTAACCGCTTTCCAGCCGCCACCGCACGAGTTCCTGATACATGGTAGTACGTTGTGCTTGTTGCTTGTCACCCTCTCCCGTGACCGAAACCACCGCTCCTTTGCGCGTGATGATGTTGGTGATCGAATAGGTCAGCTCATTGGTGGGCAGTATACGGTCTTCAGCGATATAAAAAGGATTTTTTTCCTGATCGACATGCGGCGTCCTTGAGTAGCGAATCCGGGGCTGTATCTCATGACGCACGGCGGTCCAGAGCCGCTTGCCGGCATTATCCGGCGTAAGCTCCAGAGACGATTCATCCTCCAGCCGCCATATCCGGCTGGCTTGCGTATAGCCCTGAATGTCCATGTCCACGAGCGAGCGCGACTCCCCGGTCTGGCGCGGCGAAGCGGAATTATCCATGTACATGGCGCGCAGGCTGGTGTGATCCTTGCGGTCCGTGTCGTAATAGGTCTGGCGCAATCCCACCGTCCCGATCAGGGAGCCATACTTCAAATCCAGCGGGAACGAAAGCCGGGGGTATATTTCGGACCGCCACCCTGTTGTCCCCTCGGCGCGGTACATGTAGCCCGATTCGAACTGCGTTTCGATTTCCAGCGGAAACTGGGGCACTATCCGCCCTTTGTACAGAAAGAGGTCCAACTGGGGGAGGCGCTGGACCAGTTCATCCTCGTTGCGGGAGCGCAGGTTCCCATGCCCGAGGGCAGGGTCCTGCTCGTAACGCGCGCTGGCCACAATGCCCACGCGCTGCCAGTCGCGGCTCAAAAGAAGCGCGCTCACGCGGTTTTGATCATCCTCCTGCAAATCGCGTCCGAACATACGGAAAAGGCTGTCGCGGGACCGCGTAAATCCTGTAGGCCCCTGATTGAACTCGCGGAGGAAATCCTGATCGGAAACATAGTCGATGTTGGAGCGGTATTGCCACAGGGAAGCACCCAGAAAACCGTCCGCCATGCCTCGCAGCCAGTAACGGTCATGATTGGTGCGCACCGTATTCAGGTTTTCGTCGACGCGGCTCATACCGGGGATGGAAACGCGCTCCTTGTCATAAATGCCCGTGGCGGCCAGCCATGTCTTCTGGCCTGTGAACTCGTTGGCGCGGTACTCGGCGCTGAAGAGCGGCCCCACCTTTTCCATCCAGCCCGCGTAAAACGTCATGTCGTGGCTTTCGTCAATGGCCCAGAAATACGGCTGGGTGTAGTAAAAGCCGCGCTTATCACTGAACCCGTAGTCGGGAGGCAGCAGCCCCGATTGCCGGGTGGTCTTCGCCGGAAGCACCATGAAGGGGCTGTAGAAAATGCCCGTATCCTTGACGTCGAACGTGGAATGGAAAAGCTGCGCGTACCCGTCGATCTCAACCACGGCCTGTTCCGCGTTCATGGACCACGCGGGTTTCGGGCCGTCGCACGTCGTCACCTTGGCCTTGTTGAAGGTGTAGCGATCGCCCCAGTGCTTGACGATGCGCGAGCCGCTGAAATAGATGTGCGGCCCTTCCATAAAGACATGGCCGTTGGTCAGCCAGCCGGTTTTGGAATGCAGATCGAATTCAGCCTCGTCCGCGTTGATGTCGTCCTTACCCATGCGCACAAAGACGTTGCCTTTCAGATAGACCCAGTTCGTGGAGGCGTAGTAGCGCGCAAAATCGGCCTTGAGGATGTCGTTGCCCCGCTGAAGGACCACGCCTCCTTCCGCTTCGACGATGGTATTGTCGCTGAGGGTAGTCAGCTGGTCCGCCTGCAGATTCCATGAAACCTGCTCGGCGTCCTCCGAAGGCATGGTAAGGACGTCTTCCGCAGCCCCGGCAGGGCCGAATGTGCCCAACAGCATCGCCATAACAAGGACGCAAACGCACAAGGTTTTCAGCAACAACCACGTATTTCCACGAAACGGGGGCATGATCATGGGCACGACAAACTTCCTGTTGCATCCGTCATGGGGACGCACTATAAAAATGCTCCGCAAGGGAGCGTGTCCGAAAGAATCCGCAGCGACGTTTCAGGCGCGGGCGCACGCTTCGCCGCTTTCCTCCCTGCTCCGTACAAAGAGCGGCAGGGGAAAAAGCTGTTGCTCCTTCTCCTGAAAGGGCTCCCACCCGGCGCGCTGAACGGTGCAGAGTGCACCCTAGCCCATTTCCGGAACAAAAAAAACCCTCACCGACTTGTCCCTCTCGGCATTTCCTCAAAAAGAAGCGGAACTCTAACACCATCTAACACGATGTACCCCCGGGGCGGCCTTCTTCCTCCTGCCAGAAGCACGCCGTTGCAACGGACATCTTTTTTGAACACAGCGCCCCGCGTGGAGGTCCCATGTTTCTGAGCAGCGCCCTTATCACCGTCCATCTCGAAAACCTGCGCCATAACCTGAAAACGCTCCTTGCTCGGCATCCTCTGCTCATGCCCGTGATTAAGGCCGACGCCTACGGGCACGGCATCGTGGCCGTGGCGCGGGTGCTGGCGGAGGAAGGAATTACGCATATGGCGGTGGGATCGGTCGGAGAAGGCGCGCTCCTCAGGCAGGATGGCCATACGGCCTTTCTGCTGGCTCTGCTGGGGCTCGCGCGGGACGAGGATACGGCCATAGCCGCGAACTACGACATCACCCCTCTGGTGCACAACCGGGAAAGCCTGCAAAGGATTCTGGTGCAAAGCCATCTGACGGGCCGCCCTACCCCCCTGAGCATTGCCGTCAAATTCGATACGGGCATGTCGCGGCTCGGCTTCCGGGTGGAAGAGGCCGCCGATCTCGCGGACTACCTGCGCACGCTGCACGAGGTGCATCCCGTGCTTGTCATGTCCCATCTCGCGGCTTCCGATACGCCCGCCCTCGACGCCTTTACCCACGAGCAGGCGAAGCGCTTTCTGGACGCCGCCGCCAGCATGAAGGCGGTTTTTCCGAACATCAAGACCTCGCTCACCAATTCGCCGGGCCTGCTGTGCTGGCCGAGCTATGTGGGCGATCTGGCCCGCCCGGGCGTCACCCTTTATGGGGGCAACCCCCTGCATGGCACGGATCGGGCCAAACTCGGCATGGGGCTCCTCCCCGTCATGGAAATGGCCGCGCCCGTGCTTTCCGTGCATCCCGTGGAACAAGGCGCGACCGTCAGCTACGGCTGCCTTTACAAGGCGCCGCGGGACATCCGCGTGGCCGTGGTCGGCGCGGGCTACGCGGACGGCTACCCCCGCGCGCTGTCCATGCGGGGGGCCGTTCTCGTCCGGGGCCGCCGGGCCCCTATTCTGGGGAGGGTCTGTATGCAGATGTGCATCGTGGACGTGACGGACATCCCCGGGGTGGAGCCCGGGGACACGGCCTATCTTCTGGGGGGCCCGGGCCCTCTGTCCATCAGGCCGGAAGAATTGGCCGAATGGTGGGGAACCATTTCCTACGAGGTCTTTTGCGCGCTTGGACGCAACCGGCGCGTCAGCGAGAAAAAGTTCAGCGAATACAGCCGCAGGCACGAAAGCTAGACCGTCGCGCGGCCATACCTAGCGGGCGCAGCAATAGCCCCCTTCCACCCCTTGCGGGCTGAGGACAATCTGCCAGAGCTGGATGTCGCGCGCCCGGAAAGCCCCCGCGCAACTCAGGAGATAATAGCGGTACATGCGCCGCACGCGCTCGCTGCACTGAAACGCGCCTTCCGCATAGCCTTCCTCGAAACGCTGATGCCATGCCATGAGCGTCTTGTCGTAATCCGCCCCGAAATTGTGCCAATCCTCCATGACGTAGCGTCCCATGATCGCCTTGCCGATGCAGACCGGGGAAGGAAGCATCCCGTTGGGGAAAATATACTTGTTGATCCACGGATCAGTGCCCGTCTTGCGCGTGCTGCTACCGATGGTGTGCAGCAAAAAGAGGCCGGAGGGATCGAGGAGCGTATGGGTCGTGTCCATGAAGACCCCGTAATTCTTGCGGCCCACATGCTCGAACATGCCCACGGAAACGATCCGGTCGAAGCGGCCCTTGATGGAGCGGTAATCTTCCAGCAGCCAGTTGACCTTGTGCTCCGTATCGTGCTCGCGGGCGTAGGCGAACTGCTCGGTGGACACGGTCACGGCGGTCACCTTGGCCCCGTAATGCTCGGCCATGTAGAGGGAAAGCCCACCCCAGCCGCAGCCGATGTCCAGAACGCTCATCCCTTCCTTAAGATCGAGCTTGCGACAGATGAGCTCCATCTTGTTGTTCTGGGCCTCGTCGAGCGTGGAGGCGTCCTTCCAGTAGCCGCAACTGTAATTCATGGTCGGGCCCAGCATCCGGGCGAACATGGCGTTGTCCATGTTGTAATGCTGCTCGGCCACCATGGTGGCCCGGGCCACGCTTTGCAGGTTGAAAAGGGTCTGCGCCGCCATGATCGCAAAGACGGGCAGGTTGTTGTGTATCTTGGCTTCCAAATGGGCGCGTATGGCCCGGCAGAACATCACGTCAAGCTGATCGCAGTCCCACCAGCCTTCCATGTACGACTCGCCCGTGCCGAGCGTGCCCTGCCGAAGAACCCGCTGGTACAAATCGGGATTGTGAACCTGAATATCCCAGGGCCTATCGCCCCCTATGCGGATATCCGCCACCGCCAGCATCGAAGTGACCATCGTTTTTGCATCCATGCTCCACCACCTTTTCTCGTTCTGCCACGCCGTTGTTTTCCAACAGGGCGGAAGGCGTCTTGCCATGATGCATCACGGGTAATCCAATTCTTCAATTATTAGTTGGTGGTAATGTCTCCTTTTTAACGCGGGGCCCTGTACGACCCTGCCCCCTCCCCCACGGGAAGGAAAGGCGCGGCTCTCATGGAAGAAAGCTGAAAGAAATCTTTTCGGCCTTTTCTTCCTCTTTCACTTTCAACATAACGTTCATGCAGAAAATGTAAAGGACATGGTGAAGCACAGTCACGCTCCGCCAGTCTTGCCTTGTTCCCGGACGATGCACGGCGAAAAACGCCCTTTACAGCCGCTTCTGCGGATTATTGCGGAAGGCAATAGGCCACATCAGCTTTTACCGCTTGCAGCGACGGCGTGATGAGCCCGGCAATTCCCTTCCACAGCCTTTTATAAGGAGGATTTTCAAAAAAGGATCGGTGTTGTGAAACGCCCAGTAGAGAAAGCCTGTCCTTTTTCCATGCAAAAAAGCCGACGGGATGTCCCGACGGCTTTTCGATTTTGAAGCATGGAAGGGTTCCCGGATGGACCGTTCCCCTGCCGTCAGCTCAGACCAAAAGGAGTACGGCCGCGTTGGAAATGGCGAAAACCAGCAGGATCACCGACACGACCATGCCGATTTTATGGCGCATGGGAGTCGCGCTGCGGGCGATCACCGTCCATACAATGGAGGGGATGAGCAAGGCCACGAAAAGGGAACCGACGATGAGCGGCACGCCTTCCCGTTCCAGCGGCAACACCCCCTGCATCCGCATGAGCACGCACAGGCCGCCCGCAAGCAGCAGGGCTATCCAGCCGCCCCAGGCCGCCCATTCGCCGCACCAGCGGGCCGCGAAGGTATAATAGTCCCGGCCGAAATCATCGGCGCGCCGCCGGATGAGCAGCCAGCAAAGGCCGAGCGCGCCCGCGGACGCGACCTCCAGAAAATGGACGAGGCCGAAATACAGCCAGAAGGGGTCATTGGCTGCCGGAAGGAGTATATCGACGAGCGCCTGCACGTCGTTTTGCTGCGGCAGTTCCGTTCCCTGCATTGCCACCCGGCCCAATACGAGGCCGATGACCGGGAGCCCCGCCAGACAGCTTCCCGTCACAAAGGCCAGCAGGCCGTGCAGCACGGGATGCTGGCGCAAGGGCTTCCACGCGGCCACGGCCAGGGTCCAAAGCAGGGTTCCCGCCAGCAGGAGCCCTGCGGCGGCGTAAAGCCCAACCCGGTAAAGCGGGTGCAGGGAAGCGTAGGGGATGATCCCGCTCACGGCTACTCCGGCGCCGCAAACGAGGAAAAGCCAGTTCAGAATGTTGGCAAAGCGCGCCTGCTGGCGCGAGCAGCGTTCAAAAAGGCTGCGCCTGCCGTAGTGGGCGCGGATGAGGCCGTACAGGACCACGAACGGCAGGACTACCGCCGCGAAATACAGGCAGACGGGCACGGCGAACAGCGCGAGCTGTCCCCATGCCTCCCAAAAGCCGGGCGGCAAGGTGGGCATCCAGGCGGACAGGCTTTCCAGTAGAGACGTCGATTGCATGTGCCATTTCCTCGTTATCTGGGCAGAAAGTGAAAGGGCGCTCCGCCCGGAAAAAGGCCTTGCGGGGCGCGCGACGGTTCAGGCCTCAACATGGGTTCACCAATACCAAAAGTAAAGCCTGTTGGCACATTTTTTTTCATGGAGGCCCCCAAAAGCGCCCACAAGAGTTCTGAAAGCCGGATGGCGCTCGGCAAAGGCGGCGAAAAAATGCCGGATACCCTCAGGCAGTGATTGCTAACGTTCCTGATTTAGGCGATACTGACAAACCCGCGGGA
>OFEY01001338.1_pt1 | contig 16525 bp, 22 predicted proteins | sample 1521251 | NCBI WGS metagenome assembly OFEY01 (sample SAMEA3504100, study PRJEB24116) | mouse gut metagenome | biome: mouse gut; feature: mouse-associated habitat; material: faeces | place: Denmark | collected 2011
TGTGTGTATTTGAAACTTAAACCTGAAAAACAGTATGTTTTTCAGCGGCCTCGTTTTCCCACCGGGGGTTCTTGCTTTTATTTATAATTCTGCATTACAATTTGTATGCTCCTTTTCCCCATATATTCATGAAAAGAAGGATAGTAGGCTATAAAAATGCTTTCCCGCTGTCTGTAATACGCGCCGAACGTTTCCACGTCGCCGAAATACGTCATCTCATATTCCTTTCCGAAACCGTCCCTGATCTTATATCTTCCTACGTTTTTATTTTTGCCTAAAATCTGTTCTCCTAAAACAACAATATCCTTCTGCGCAAAAACGGGCTTAGGGTTTCCTACGCCGAAAGGCTCGAGTTTTTCCAATTCTTCTACAAACTCCATCGTTACATAAGATAAAGGCAGCGCGATATCAATATGTACCTTTTCCTCCATGTCTTCCGGCGTAAGCGTACAGGCGTCGTTGATCTCTTTTCGGAAAACGTCTATATTTTCTTCCCTCATGGAAAGCCCCGCCGCCATTTTATGGCCGCCGAATTTCGTAAACAGACGGCTGCATTTGCTCATCTGCTCGTACATATGATATTCTTCAATGGACCGGCCCGATCCCTTCACGTCCTCCTCGCCTCTCGTCAGCACGAAAGCAGGTCTCCCGTATTTTTCCCTGACTCTGCCCGCTATGATGCCTGCCAGACTTTCATGGCATTCGGGTAAAAACAGCACCAGTACCTTGTCGTTCTTTAACGCAGTATGTTCCACTAAGTCCGCCGCCTGTAAAAGCCCTTTTGCCGTCAGTTCTTTTCTTGCCTCATTTAACTCTTTTAACCCGGAAGCAAGATCCATTGCCTTTGCTTTGTCCGTTTCCATAAGAAGTTCCAATGCCCTCGCCGCCGTATCCAGCCTGCCCGTAGCGTTCAGACAGGGCCCTGTCACAAATCCGATATGATAAGGCGAAAGTTTTTTCCCAAGCAGGCCGTTCACGGAAAGCAACGCCTTAAGCCCCGTATTTTTACTATGTTCCATAAGCCGCAGTCCCGCTTTTACGAACAGCCGGTTTTCATCCTTTAACTCCATCACGTCCCCGACGGTGGCAAAAGCGGCAAATTCCAAAAACTCCTCTTCTAAGGCTTTCCATTCTTCTTTTCCGCCGCTCCTCATAAACAGCGCCGTCACCAGTTTATATGCCACTACCGCGCCGCATATGCCCTTAAACGGGTACGGGCAGTCCTCTCTCTTAGGGTCGACGACTGCTGCAGCCGGAGGCAAAAGATATTCCTTTTCTCCTTCCTTCTTTGTAAAAGGAATTTCATGGTGATCCGTTACGATAGTTGTAAGCCCCATACGGTTGCCGTAAGCGATCTGTTCCGCCGCCGCTATCCCGTTATCGCAGGTGACGATCGTCCTGATCCCCTCCGAAGCCGCCTCTTCTATCAACGCCTCGTTTAGTCCGTAACCGTCCTTTATCCTGTGGGGGATCGCCGCATCCGCATCCGCTCCCAGCGCCCGAAAACCTTTTACAAGGATATATGCCGCACAGATACCGTCGATATCATAGTCTCCGATCACCCGGATCCGTTCGCCGCTTTTTATCTTCGGGATCAAAATACTGACCGCTTTCTCCATATCCTGTAAAAGAAAGGGATCATACTGCCCGTTTATACCGCCGTTCAAAAACCGGTCGATCTGTTCCTCTTCTATCACATCCCTGTTTCTTATCAGTCTTGCCAATATCGGTGAAATGCCGAACTTACCCGCTATTTTTTCAAAATCAGCCTTCTTGGCCGCCACAAACCACTGTGCCATCCGCCTTCTTCTCCTTTTGTACCGGTCTTTCCAAAAAAGAAAAGCCGCCAACCGGCAGCCTTTCTTTTTTATTATCGTTTCCGCTATACCGTCTTCGGTACCGACGCCGCAGACGGCATAACACATATCATATCTATTTTTTCGCCGCCTGCTTCTTCGCAAATTTTGTCCTGAGCACATACCACAACGCTCCGGTCACACATACGGAAGAATACGTTCCGCATACGATACCTACCATCAACGGCAGCGCAAATTCACGGATCGAGCTTACGCCCATTACATACAGCACCGCTACCATAATAAAAGTTGTCAGCGAAGTAAATACGCTTCTGGAAAGGGTCTTGGTAATACTTCTGTCCACCACTTCGACCAGATCGTCTTTCTTTCCCATCAGGGAAAGGTTTTCACGGATACGGTCGAAGATAACGATGGTCGCGTTTACAGAATAACCTACGATCGTCAGCATACACGCGATAAAAGTACTGCTGACGGAAAGCCTTACCGCCGCATAGAATGTGAGTACTACCAATACGTCGTGCAAAAGCGCGATCACACTGCTGGCGCCAAACCGGATATCTTTAAACCGGAACCAAATATAGATCAGCATACAGACTGCCGCAACGATCACTGCGATCAAAGATTCCGAACGCATTTCCGAAGAAATGGTGGAACTGATATTTTCGGCGGTGATCTTCGCTTCGTCCACGCCGTAATTCGTCACCAGAACATTTACCAGCTCGTCTCTCTCCGACACGTTCAAAGACCTTGTCTTAAAGATCACCTCGTTAGTCCCTTCGATCTTCTGCGTCTGTACGTTTCCGTCCCCCGTAATCTCTTCGATCAGGGGCACAATATTGGCATCAATGTCCTCAATCGTCATATTTTCGTTAAACGCAACGTTTGTCGCCGTACCGCCTTTAAATTCCAAACTGAAATTCAAAGCGTCGTTGCCTCCTGCCGCCTGTATTCCCATAATGACAAACCCTGCAAGCACACAGACAGCCGAAAATGCGAAAAAGATCTTTCTCTTGGAAAGGAAAGCGATCGTTTTATGCTCTTTCGCCACGCCAAACAGTTTCGGACTCTTACATCCGAGCGTGTAAAACGCATTTAACAGCAATCTGGTTACAACTAACGACGTAAACAGGGAAATCACAATACCCAAAGCCAGCGTGTAAGCAAAACCTTTTACGGAACCGGAACCAATCAGGGCAAGCACCGCCGCTGCGATCAGCGTCGTGATATTGCCGTCGATGATGGCCGACAACGCTTTGTCAAATCCGATCTTCATGGCGGAACTTACCGTTTTTCCGGTCGCCAGTTCTTCCCTGATCCTTGCAAAGATGATCACGTTAGCATCCACCGCCATACCGATGGAAAGAATGATACCCGCAATCCCCGGCAGCGTCAGGGTAATATCAAATCCGTATAAAAGAACCACGATCACCGCCACATATAATAACAGCGCCAAAGAAGCCGCAAATCCCGGCAGTAAATATACCGCTATCATAAAAATGATCACAATGACAAGTCCGATGGCTCCTGCTTTTAAACTGGTGGAAATGGCTTCGGAACCGAGCTGCGCGCCAACCACTTTAGAATGCAGCTCTTCCAGTTCCAGTTTCAGGCCGCCGATACGGATCGTGGATGCCAGCTGCTCGGCACGCTCGTAAGAACCCATACCGTTGATTTCCGCCGTACCGTCCGTAATCACCGCGCTCACTCTGGGCGCGCTCACTACTTTTCCGTCATAGTAAATAGCGATTGTTTCTCCCGCTTCATAAGCGGTCTTTGTTGCTTCCGCAAACTTCACCGTTCCCTCGTCCGTCAGATTAAGCTGTACCACAAAATCACTGGCGCCCATCTGATCCGCTCTGGATCCCGCCTGTGCGTTTTTAACGTCGATCCCGTTCAGTATGATGGAACCGTCCGCCTCGATCTCTTCGATCGGCCTGTTCAGCACATAGGTATAATCTATCTCGCCCGTCGCTTCGTTGGCCTGCATGGAATAACTATAGTTATCGTTCCCTTCCCCGTCCTTTTGCCTGATAAAGTAAAGAGAACCGGGCTTTCCAAGCTCTTCTAAAATAGCGTTCGCGTCGGATACTCCGGGGATCTCGATATTGATACGGTCATCCCCTTCCTGATAAACCTGCGCCTCGGTACTGTAATTATACACACGCTGCTGCAGCTTATAAATCGTATCGCTCATATCGGCGCCGTCAGGCTTTTCTTCCCCGACTACCTGATAAGTGATACTTACGCCGCCGGCAAGGTCAAGCCCTAAATGAATACTGGAAGCTGAACCGGCTTTATTTTCGCCGAACCCTTCTACCGCCGTATAAGTGCAAAGTCCAAGCAGAAGTACAAAGGCGATGATCACCGCCACGCTCCTAAGTTTCTTGTTTTTCATTCTTATCCTTTTCCTCCTTCTATTCCGCCATTGCCGCTTTTATCATGATCGCACATTCTACGCGTTTCTTCTGCAGTTCACAGCCAATATCGTATACGTCGTTGATACTGCCTGTGAAATGATAGGAATTTGCCGCGCAGCCTCCGCTGCAATAAAATTTGGCAAAACATTTTTTACATTTATCCTTTGCATAGACATTGCAGCTTTTAAATGCGCCGCAGATCTCCTGCTTTGTGATCCCTTCCTCCACATTGCCCAGCAAAAATTCTTCCATCCCGACAAACTGGTGGCACGGGTAAAAGTCGCCCCAGGGCGTCACCGCCAGATATTCCGTCCCCGATCCGCATCCCGAAAGACGCTTGGCCACACAGGGCCCACTTTCTAAATCTATCATAAAATGGAAAAAATTAAAACCTTTTCCTTCTTTTTTTCGTTTTACCAGTTCCGCCGCCAGTTTATCATACTCGGCCAAAAGCTTGGGAATATCCTCTTTTTTAAGGGCGTACTCTTCCTCCGGCGGCGCCACCACCGGTTCTACGGAGATCTGTTCAAAACCCAGATCGGCAAGATGCAGTACATCCTCGGCGAAATCCAAATTCTCATGGGTAAAGGTGCCCCGCACATAATAATTGGTCTGTTCCCTGCTCCGCGCGGCTTTTATAAACTTCGGCACGACCGTGTCATAACTTCCCTGACCGCCCCGGAAGGGACGCATTTTATCATGGACTTCCTTTCTTCCGTCGATACTGAGAACGAGGTTTCCCATCTCTTTATTGGCAAATTCCAAAATATCGTCGTCCAGTAACACGCCGTTTGTCGTCAGCGTAAACCGGAACTTTTTATGGTGCGGCTCTTCCAGACTTCTGCCGTAGGCCACCAGATCTTTTACTACCTGCCAGTTCATAAGGGGTTCCCCGCCAAAAAAATCCACCTCTAAATTGACCCGGTTTCCCGAATTGGCAACTAAAAAATCCAGTGCTTTTTTTCCCACCTCAAAGCTCATAAGCGCCCGTCTGCCATGATATTCCCCTTCCTCTGCAAAACAGTATTTGCAGGCAAGGTTACAGTCATGGGCAATATGAAGGCAAAGCGCCTTGACGACGGTCTGTCTGTTTTTAAAATCAAAAATATAATCCTCGTATATGTCTTTTGCAAAAAGCTGGCCCTGCTTTTCAAGCTCTAATACTTCCTCCACAGCTTCCTCAATCTGTTCCTGTTGATAGGGAAGACCGCCGCAGTTGATCACCGCCGCCTTTACGGTCGCCGGGTCTTTGATGTCCTCCTCCACTAACGGCTCTATCAGCGGAATCATATTATACACGATATCGTCTACCACATGGACTGCACCGCTGTTTACGTCCATGACAATATTATACCCGTTATTTTTATACTGGTGTATCACAATTTCAATCCTCTCTTTTCACCCGTTACGGTTTTTGACCTGCTCCGGTCTTGTCCTCTTTCTTACGAAGGGACAAGTGCCAACCGGGCACACCACAAATAAGCAGCGACGCGAAATCGCTGCTTATAAAAATCTCATATACATCCGGCTTTTGCCTATCTTGCCTTTTCACAGCTCTGATTGCCAACGGTACAGGACGTCTTGCATGCAGACTGGCAGGATGTCTGGCACTCTCCGCAGCCGCCTTTTTTCATAGATTCTTTTAAATCTCTTGTGTTTAATGTTTTGATATGCTTCATCACATTGCCTCCTTATGTTCATTAAGAATTGCATCTATAACTACTGTAGTATAGCATAGTTTTTCTGTTTGGAAAAGTATTTTTTTAGATCCGGACCGCGATTGAAAAGTTTAATATTAAATTGCAGTAAGGGAAAAGTAAAAAATGCTTGACATTTCAAACCCTGTCTGAAACGGAGTAACTCTAATTATGGATGGTACAAGATGTTTTAGTTTGTTAGGGGACTGAAACCACTTTGTTAATTCGTTCAGGGTATTGATTTAATATAGCAAGGTTTCCCCTACTGCCATAGCGGGGCGGAAGGATGCAGAAAGACCGCCGGGTTTTATTTTTTTTCCGTGCGGTCTTCCGGTTAATAAGGTTTCTTTTTTATCTGTTTTACGAAATATTTTGCAAACAGAAAGAAAACGATCCATGAAAGCGGTGTCTCAAAAATAGCCGTGGTAAGCACCTGAGACACTTCAAAGAAAGCTGTTATCATTCCTTCCCCTCCTTTCTCCGAAAAAGTAAATTATGTATCATGGCAGCATTTTACCCGTCTAATAAAACGGACTAGGAGAACAAGTAACCTTAAAATAATGCAGTAGGCTATACGTAGCCGGAAAGAAAAGAGGAAAAGAAAAATGAGTAAACCAATGTATCAGGTAGTAGGGATCAAAAAGGCAGTGAGTACAAAGACCAAAAAGGACTGCTGGACAATCTATTTTGCAGGTGACTTTACACCGTATGAAATGGAAAACTGTGACTGTGACGGGAAAAGTACTTTCAATGAGTTTACATATACAGATTTCGGACTTCATGTAAATGACCTTGTAGAACTGGATTATACAAAAGGATTTCAGGACAAGGCAACTTTGTCAGGTATCACGGTAATCAGGAGTCCGTACCTTGAAAACCTGAAAGCAAAAGAGGCAGCCGGACAGAAGGCAGCCGGAGGAAAATAGCAATCAATCGTTGCAACGTTTGAAATAATCATACACGTTTGAACGTGGGAAAGGAGAAAAACAATGTTACCCATGCTGTTAAGTTCAGGCGGAAGTACTTTTTCATTGTCTACCGCCATGACGGATGTTATCCCCGTCATTACAAAAGGATTTGAGCTTTGTACTACTGCACCAGTTTCTTATTTCCTTGTACTCGGGATCATCAGCGCCGGGATCGGTATCTTTGGACATGCCAAGATGGTCGCCCGATAGTATGTATTAAGCGTTCTTGTAAAGAGCCTGTGCCATTTTAGGCTTAGGCTCTTTTTATACCCAAAAACAGGAAGGAAGTGAAAAGGAATGGATTTAAGGGAAGCACTTGAAATACTGGAAGAAAACAAAGAGGAACTGGCGGACGCTGCATTTAACTCAGATATGCCGGTTGAAACGGTGCAGGATATATTCCGTTCAGTGGAAACGGTCACGTCTCTCCTTTATGAAGGGGGTGAAAAACTTGAATAAACTGAAAAGGCGTTCAGCCCTTGTAATGGCGCTGCTGATGCTGTTCTGCCCCGTGCTTTCCGTGTCAGCAATGGAAACGGGCAGCGTGGAAGAAACGGAAGAAGGTTATTATTATTTTGTAAACATAGCAGGCAGGCGTGTAAATTATTATGACAAGTATTTTACTTATAAGGCAAAAGCAGGGGGGTACTTGGAAATACAGTTAGCCGGACTGTATGAAGAAAATGATGCTGGTTACCATAGTGTTACATTATATGGCATTAAAAACGGGGAAATATTCACCATAAGCAAAAACGGTTCAATACCTATACTCTCCTACGAACTGCTGGAAGATACAGGAAATGAAGATGCCGCTAATTTTTTCAAGGTCGGCGATAACCTTTATCCTGCAATTCTGTCTGGTGAGTGGAAAGCTTTTTCCAAAAATGAAATCGGATGCTATCAGAATATAATAACAAACATCCCGTACTTCGGGGAACTGATGCAGGTAGAAGCATACCTAAAAAACGGTGACACGTCAGGAAACCTTAACGACTATGACGAGATAGACGGCGCGGAAGAAGACGCAAGCTTTGCCTTTACTGGATTCACCGCCACTTCGGAAGGCCGTGGAGGAAATATAGACGTAAAATGGACAGGCACGACACATGATAACAAGTCGACAGATTATGAAAGCATGGAATACCATGTCAGCGCGACATACACTACCGGAGAAGGTGACACCGGACACGGCGGAGGCGGTGGTAGCCGTGATGAAGAAGATAATTATGAAACCATAACTGGAGGAAAGCAGACAGAATCCAATGTTCTTAGCGGAGATATTTCAGAAAAGGGCTTTAAAAAGCTGTACAGTTTTTTCAAGCCTCCGAGTGGGACATACCATTTATATTCTTTGAAGGTGCTGCCGACTTATACGGTTGATGGAAAATCATATAAAGGTAAACCATGTTATATTTACTTTGATTCTAATGGGAATATTACAAGTTTCAAAAATGAAATTCATGAAACAACTCCGGAGGTTTTTGACGATCCTACCTTTGAATTAAGAAATGTTTCAGTTAAAAATGGACCTACTGCTATGCTAACAGGTAAACTATGGCATAAAATTTCATGGAGTGGTACAACTAGGGATAATGTTCTAAAAAATGTTTCTCCTGATAAAACATATATCAGCGTGTTTTTTTATGGCAGCTCAGAGGATGGTAGTAGAAAATTATATGATTATGAGGATGTATATACATATCGTGATGCTTTACGTATATTTGAAAAAGCAGTAAGTTTAGGAAATTCATTTGAATTTGGTACGGAACAAGCAATTAATGCTTGTGAAGCTGATGGTTTGACCTTTACTGGTGAAGTTTGGCTGACTCCATATTATACGGTGGATAATTGTATTTATAAGGGTAAGGTTACGGTTGTTGATGTTCTGAATGGAAAAGTTGGTTCTATTGATCCTAGTGATCCAGATGCACCTGATGAACCTGTTTATCCTGATGATCCCGATAAACCTGACTTGCCCGATACACCTGCTATAGATATCCCCTCAATTGATTCAATTTTAGATGTTATACCATTTTTTTTATCAATTTTGAAATCATTTATAAGTGGTGTTGGACAAGTGCCATCTTTATTTGCTTATCTTTTTCCGTTTTTGCCATCAGATATTATTTATTTAATTGGTTGGGGTTTTGTTGCCACATTTGTTTTGCGTGTTTTGGGTAGGTAATTATGAATGATATAAAATTAATTTTTGATGTAGTTAATTTTGTTATGCATATCAAAATGAATATTTTAGGCTTTACTGTTACTTTTTGGAATTTATTTATTTATTTTATAGTAGCTTTCTTGCTCATTTATATTATTAGGCGTATTTTCTTTTGATGGTATTTTAGGATCAAAAACTTGTTTTATTTCTTCTATATCGGCACTAATTCCATTTATTACACCATCGTTTTTCAAAGAAATTACTGCATTATAAATACCGTCTTCAACACCACGTGCAATGGCAGTTTTTAAAAGACGCCATATTAAATAAATGATTAATCCTAATATTAGTAAAGATATTATAAGAACTAATATTGCAAGGTTACCTAATTGATATAAAAATTGTTCCATGTGTATACCCCTTTCATTTGTGATAATGAAAACATTGTACTACATGGAATCCCGAAACACAACCCTGTCGTTTTATAGCAAATATAAAGTAAGGAAAGCAAAAGATCATACTGCTGAAGAATGGAGGAAATGTAATGCTTAGTGATGAACAGTTTATTCATTGTTGTATTCTATTGCTTCTAATCGTTTGTCTTGTGATCCGTTTTATTCTTAATTATGTGTGAGGTAATGAAAATGTATGTTGAGATTATTGGAAATACTTTTGACGGGATTGATGCCTCCGGTCAGGATGGCACGACCGTTAGTGAAAATGATGCCGGAGTCCTGCCGGAAGAGGCAGAGACAGATCCTTTACCGGAGTTGGAGGAAATTAGTACGGAGATTGAAACGGCTGCTGAAACGGTATCCGGTAATGATACTCCTGCTCCTCCTCCTGCTGTGGTCACTGTATCGGGCAATGTGACCACACTGGCAGACAGCAGCATAACTTCCGGCATGGATTCCCTCAACGGGGAAATGTCCGTGCTCAGTGAAACCATGGCTGCCCTTTCTGAAAAGCAGTCCGATACCAATACCGTACTCTTGGGTATGTCTTCCATCCTTGTGATGCTCCTGTTTTTTACGGTGTTCAAGTGGTGCGAACAGAAAATTAAAAGATTTGTGAAGGGAGTGTTTAACCGTTATGAGTGATTTTCAGTTTATGTTTGACCTTATCCTTTCAGGGATTGAAGACGTGTCCGTCTTTTCTCCCGTCATACTGGTGCGCCTGATCGTGTTCATGCTGATCCTTGAACTTGTCGGTTCTTCTATCGGCATCATAGCAAAGGCGGTAAGCTCTGCAGGAGGTGGAAGATAATGTTTTTCTTTTTGTGCCTTCTCCTGTACGTGCTTGCCCTGTATATGTTTACCAGTCTCCGGATCATGTGCAGCCATCCGTTCCTTACTTTTTTTTATGCCGTGGTGGATGGTTTTAAGTACATACGTTATAAAAGGTGGCGTGAATGCCCCACTGGAAAACTGATCTGTTATACTGCCCTGTTCGGGCGCGGCAAAACGCTGTCAGTTGTCCATTACGTGGTATCCAGTTATAAGAAATATAATGACCTGCTCATATATGACCGCGACCGGAAAAAGTGGGTAACGCAAAAGATACATATCATAAGCAACGTGGATCTGAATATCCCTTACGAACATTTTGTGTCACTGCAGCAGGTTGTCAGGGTTTCTGAACAGTTCCGCCAAAAGGATATGGAAAATGATACCCTTACCGTTACGCTCGTGCTTGGTGACGAGTTCAGCGTACAGATGAACAGCAGGGAATTTAAAAAGAATATTGACCCTTTGTTCCTGAATACCCTGCTCACCTGTCGACACCACCATATCAGCCTGATCTATGACGCCCAGCGGTTCAATCATGTTGATGCGCTGCTCAGGCAGGTGACGAGTTATGTCGTGGAATGTGACAAGCATTGGCGGTTTATGTGCCATTATTATTATGATGCCTATGAACTGGAAAATGCAGCAGAGCCTTCCCTTGTACGCCCTAAAAAACGTACCGGCTTTTTTGTGCGCAACAGGGATTACAGGGCATATGATACGCTTGCCTGTGTCGGAAACCTGCGGAAGAGTTTTGACGCTAAAGATATGTTAAGCGAAACGGAAATATTAGAGCTGCAGAGAAACAACGGGGTCAACATGGATGCTGTGCTGAAGCCGTCCCGTAAATACCGCCGGATGCGGAAGAAAATGAAATAATTGGAGGATTTTTGAAATGAATGAAGAAATGATAACAGAAATAGTTTCTATTGGCTGTTCTGCCGGAATAGCAGGATCTCTGATGCTGTACTATTCCATTAAGGTTATTAACGGACTGCTTGATCTTCTTGTTAAAAAATACTGTGTTTTACGCTACAGCCGTTATTGCAACAAAGCAGTTGACGGCTTTTCAGAGTATGCAGAAGTAGCAGGTATTTCTGACCTTACTGTCCAGTATGTGAAACAGGCCTGTGCTTACTATGACCGCAGGCGTAAAAAGCATGGCTTTATCAAAGAGGCGGATGCGCGCCCGTAGCAGCGTTTACCCTTGACAGTAGGGGCGCACGCTGCAGCCTTGTCCCGTGGAGGGGGTGCAAGCGGAGCGACACCCTCCACGGGCATCCCCGGGAAACGTGCGCGGGTTCATGCTGTCAAGGGCTACGGGAAGTTCCTGGGGCCTAGTATTACCCCTAGGAACTTCTGTGACCTGTGACATTGTATGTCTTTTGTTGTTTTTACTGGATTTTTTAAGTCACAGAACGCTTGTGACCTTCCTATGTGACATTTTGTTGCGTGGGGATGAAAATATTGAATTTCAGGAGGTTTTTTATGAGTGACAGGAAGGAAAGGAGCCGGAAATGGCTTCTGACAATCAATAATCCAAAGGAAATCAGTTATACGCATGAGTTTATCAGACTCCAGCTTTTGAATATCAAAAACCTTGATTACTTCTGTATGTGCGATGAGATCGGGATTAAGAGCAAAACTTATCATACGCATTTGTTTTTATACCGTCAGGATGCAATGCGTTTCAACCAGATCAAGAAACTGTTCCCTTCCGCGCATATAGATTACTGCCGCGGCACCTGTCAGGAAAACCGTGATTACTGCCTGAAGCAGGGGAAATATGCCGGGTCACGGAAAGAAGAAACAAATCTGAAGGATACTTTTGAGGAATCGGGTGATATGCCCCTTGAGAGGCAGGGGCAGCGCAATGACCTGATGGACCTGTACGACATGATCAAGGCAGGGCTGTCAAATTTTGAGATATTGGAGAGCAGCCCGCAGTACCTGATGAACCTCGATAAGATCGATTCCTGCAGGCAGGTGGTGGATGCGGAAAAATACCGCACCACTTTCCGGGAAATGCACGTTGAATATCATTTTGGAAAGACCGGGAAGGGAAAGACGCGTTCCATCATGGAAAGCCACGGGTATGAAGATGTATACCGTGTTACGGATTACCTGCATCCGTTTGATACTTATCAGGGACAGCCCGTCATTGTTTTTGAAGAGTTCCATTCCAACATCAAGATACAGGACATGCTGAATTACCTTGACGGTTATCCGCTGATGCTCCCGAGCAGGTACAATAATAAGACTGCCTGTTATACCACGGTCTACATCACGTCAAACTTAAAGCTTGAAGAACAGTATAGAAGCATCCAGCGGGAATACTGGGACACATGGGAGGCGTTCCTCAGGCGGATACATAAGGTAAGGATGTTCCGGGAGCACGACATAAAAGAATATGCGGGAGTTGACGAATATTTTCGGCGCAAATATGAGTTTGACGGTGAAATTGATGCGGACTGCCCTTTTGTGAAGAAGGAAACATATAAGCAGGAACGGCTTGCAGGTGTTGATGATGACAGGAGGATGAAGTTATGAAGGTAAAGGCAAACAATGATATTTATGAAAGTGGTGTTGCGATCTTTTTGAAAGATGAGATATATGAGGTCATTTTTGAATATGATACGGTCTATGAATTACGGCGGTTATCCGGTGTGGTACGCTGTTATCCCAAACTGTTCTTTACCGTTGTACCGGAGGAAGGGGGTTGAATGATATGCAGGGAAATGTCTCCATTACTTCCAGTGATGATTCATTAAATATAATACGCGGTAATGAGACAGCTCATTTTACTGCTGAACGTGAGCTTGCAAGGACAAGTGTCAGATATATCTATACTGATCTCTGTGACCTGCAGAGAAGCTATATCCGTCTTGGCTTTCATCTTTATGAGTTTAAAGTGAATGGATACCATGAGGATTTCGGATATCTTACTTTTGAGAATTTTTGTGATAAAAATATCGGGATGGATAAGGGGGCTGTATCCCGATGTATCAATGTCTATCTGCGTTTTGCAAAAAGACATAAGGAAGGGAGTTTTGTCCCCAGTATGTTCATTGATGATAAGTATGCGGATTTTTCCTATTCCCAGTTGTGCGAGATGCTTCCCTTGAGTGAAGCTGACCTGAAACATATCAGACCGGATATGACAGTAAAGCAGATCAGGGAATATAAAAAGATCAAGGACGGAACTTTTTTTAAAGTTCCTGATAAAAAAAGTTGCGACGTCGCAACCGATGAGACAAGGTTTGACATGGATAGATTTAACAGGTGTAAAGGTATCGTTGCCCGGAATTATGTAAAAAAAATGTGTCCCTGTCGGCAGCTGTCCCGTATTCCTGTTTGATACGGACGGGAAACTGGTTGACGGTGGTTTTGATATCCTTTTCAGTGGCAGGGAAGGGATTGTATTAAGGAAATCAGGGGAAGGTGGTAAATGATGAAGAAGAATACTTATCGCATAAAGGAAACAAAAGAAGGTTATTATAAGTTTACTTATTCCGGCAGTTTAGAGTGCGTGCTTGAAAAATTGCGCAGGGATTTGGAAAAAGAAGAAAAAAATCCGGATATCGTATATTGGGAATGGATCAGAAAAAGGGCACAGGGCAATATTCAGGCACATGAGAGAAAAGTTTTAAGATTAAGGGCATTTATAGAGTGTGCAGAAAAGCATTTGGAAGAAGGTGCAGAATAATATGGAATATCTTATAACTATATTTTTTGCAGTTATGATCCTGATGGCTGTCCTGTGTGTTGTCTGTTTTTTAGGCTGCTGCCTTTTTGCCAGTACCGGAAGGTTTTTGGATTAGACTGCACACAAAGAAAGCAGATCGTCCCATCTGCTTAAATTCAAGGTCATGTAAAGAGTGGTCAGGCGGTTACTGGCTGCTCTTTTTTCATGTTTGCGGACATCCCTCCAAGTATCTTCCTTGGATAATTGTTTATCCAGTTCTGTATATACTGTAATTCTTCGTCTGTATAGTCTTCTATCCGTGCCCCTTTTGGAATGAACCGCCGTATCAGCCTGTTCGTGTTTTCATTAGTCCCTCTCTCCCAGCTGCTGTAAGGGTGGCAGTAATATGCTTTTGTCCTTGGCTTCTTTTTGTTCCGGCATCCTGTCTCGATCCCTTTGAAGTCTAAAAATTCTACTCCGTTGTCCATGGTGATGGTTTTGAAAATTTCCCTGAATTTCTGTGTGCCGAGTTCCCGTTCCATCCGGTCTAATGCCCTGACAACCGATTCACTTTTTTTATTCTTCAGCCGTATGATTATCTCGTCCCGTTCAGATCGTTCTGACAGTACAAGTAAGCATTCCCTGCTTTTCCCCTGTGGACCGGCTACCGTGTCCATTTCCCAGTGTCCATATGTTTCCCGGTCAAGCACTTCCGGAGGCCTTTTTTCTATGGAAGTGCCTTTCAGGTTCTTCAGCGCAACTGTCCGCTTATACTGCTGTTTTTTCGGTTTCCGCTTTGCCGGAAGATCTGCATTGCCGACCGTCAGAAAGATGCCCTTGTCTATGTAGCTGTAGAGTGTCGTTGTGCAGATACTGGTGGCAAACTGCAGCCCTTTGTTTTTGATGTCCTGCAGGACTGCATAGGGACTGTATTTCATTTCCTTTATCATATGTTCGATATGTTTTGCAAAAGAAATGTCGTTCCCGATCTTGAGCTTTGCACCTTTGGCAGTCCGGTTTTCCTCGTATTTCCTCTGTGCTGCGTCTGCAAGGTATACCGTTTTTTCCCGGAGCTGTGTGTCAAGCTGCTTTGTTTTTCCCCGGTTCAGCTCGTAGTATATCGTGCGTTCACATTTCCCGACTAATTTTGCGATCTCTGGTGCTTTCTTTCCAAGTTTCAGGTAGCATTCTATCTCATACCGCTGCCGTTCCGTGATATATTTTCCCATGTGTATCCTCCTGATCAGAAAGTAAAAGGCAGGTTATCCCCTGCCCTTACTGTGCTAAAAGGTCAGCGTGTTTTATTCTATGTCGATAAAAATAGTGTTTTCATCTTCCCATGTAAAACTTGTTATTTCGTGTTCCATATAGTCTAATATGCAGTCCTGAAACCAGTTTCCATACGCATACACATGGAAAGAATCTTTATTCCTTATGTATATTTCTGTATGGTCATTGATCAGGTCTGTTGTTGTTAATATTCTTTTAAGTGTCATGTTTTACCTTCTTTCTCCCCGTCCTGCCGATAGGTCAGCGTGTTTGGCTTTCGCCCTTTAAAATTGGTTTTGGTTGCAGTCTGAAACGGGTGCTTTGTATGTAGTGTTTTTTTATGGTGTCATCCGTTTTCCTCCTTTCTGTATGACTGGCTTCGTATATTGTCTGTTTCCGGTATGCTTGTACGATTGAAAATTTATGGAAAGACAAAGTCAACAAAAAAAGACCACGCTTTTGGGTCTTTTTAATCAAAAAATTTTTTAAAATATGCATTTCATTTTAAAAAAATTTTTGATGGTTGTTTACTTTTTCTTGGAATAAATTATCATGAGGGAGAGCATACAGGAATCAGACAATATAGGAGACAGGCAGACAGGATGGAGAAAACGAATGGTATCAGAAAAAAACACGGACGGCGCGTTAACGTAAAGGTTCCGCGGTAACATAATAGCCCCTTATAGGGGTTGGGGGTATTTGAAGTTTTTTACACGGTGCCTGCAGGATCGTAAAGGGCAGCGGTAACATAATAGCCCCCTCTGAGGGGGTTGGGGGTGATTCTAATCGTACCGCTGTCGGATATGCAAACGGAGTTTCTTGAATCATATGGAGAACTACGGGGGGTTTGGGGACTGTCTGTCCCCAAGTCTTCAGACGGGGACGTTTATAGGTTCTGCGGTAACATAATAGCCACCCTTTTAAGGGGGTTGGGGGTTATGAAGTCAGAAAGCGGTATATGATATTAGCGGACGGCGATCATGATATGCAGGTTTGTAGGTATCGGTGAAGTCAGGCGCAAATCCGGTTATCCCCTCATGCCCTATATCTTTCCAGCAGACTGATGGGGGTAGGAGGATTTTGTTTGCGCCTTACGCTTTAGTATCATAGCCCCTTATAGGGGTTGGGGGTATTTGAAGCTTTTCCCTCCTCCCTCACCTGTGTCATGGAGGCCGCTGAAAAAGTAGATACCACCGCCTATATTTGGTATAATGTAATTATC
>OFEY01001373.1_pt1 | contig 16230 bp, 20 predicted proteins | sample 1521251 | NCBI WGS metagenome assembly OFEY01 (sample SAMEA3504100, study PRJEB24116) | mouse gut metagenome | biome: mouse gut; feature: mouse-associated habitat; material: faeces | place: Denmark | collected 2011
CGCGCTTCTCCATAGCGGAAGCGGCAACGCCTAAATGGACGGTGGGTATCTGGTCGATGCCCTGCCGCTCATAACTGCGGTGGTCGATGCGCCCGGCGTGTCCGTACTGCTCCAACGCCCGGTTGCAAAGCTGCGCCCACGCCGCCCGCCATTCCTCGGCCTTGGTCTGCTCGTTCCAGTCGGTGGCAGGGATGGCCTTGCACTTGTACTGCCGCTTTTTCGGGTCATAGATTTTCTTTCCCTGCGGGTCAAGAATGTACTCCTTTTTCTGCTTCGCTCCCCATGCGCCGCCCTGCTGGATGGGGCGCATTGTCAGCATGATATGGGCGTGGGGATTGCCGCCGCCTGTGTCGTGGATGGCAAAGTCGGCGCACATTCCCGCATTGACAAACTGCTCTTTCACATACTCGCGGACAAGAGAAATGCCCTGCTCCCTTGTCAATTCACGGGGCAGGGCAATTTCAATTTCTCTTGCAAGCTGGGCGTTTTTCGCTTTCTCGATTTTCTCCACCGCGTTCCACAAAACCGCCCTGTCAGAAAAGGCGGCGGGGGCGTGGCCGGGGAGTAAAATCTCGGTATGGACAACGCCGCCCTTGTGGGTGTATCCGCTTTGGGCAGCAGAGCCTCGTCCACAATGTTGATAGACATGGCGCGGCTGGCCTTGATACCCTGGTTGGTGTAGTGAGATTTCGCCAGACTGACCATGACCCGGTCATGGCCGATGATCCCCAGGTGTCCTACAAGGAGCCAGTTGGGTTTCCCCTCTATCATGGCACCAACAATGACCAGAGGCGTAGGATAGAGTGCCAATGTGTTTCCAATTTGTTTTTTCATTCTGAACCTCCCGTTTTACTCAAAAGAAATATTGTTTTCCTCCAGCCAAGCGGCCACATCCTCTGACAAACCGGAACCACCAGAATAGGAAACAGCCAGTCCTTCGCCCAACACAGCGTCAGGCACCATCTTTGTGATGGCCGTCAGGCTCTGTCCGAAACGTCCGCCGCCGTGACTGCAAAACGGCACGATTGTTTTGCCTGTGAAATCGTATTCCTCTAGGAAGGAGGCCACCGGCATGGGGATAGAGGCCCACCAGTTCGGATAACCCAGGATGATGGTGTCGTACTGGCTCATGTCCTCCACATGGTTGGACAGCTCCGGGCGGTCCTGGTTGTTTTGGGCCTCCTGCGCCTGATCCAGAACTGTGTTGTAGTCGGTGGAGTAGGGCGTCACCATCTCAATCTCAAACAGTTCCGCTCCAGTCTGGCGCTGAATTTCTTGAGCGATCCCTCTGGTGTTGCCGCCCCAGGAATAGTAAGCTATCAGGATATTGCCGCCGCTCTGCCCATTGGACTGTGTGGAGGACGATTCCACATTCCCGCTGCCGGTTCCTGCGTTCCGAACCAGCCGCAGGCCCAGGTTATAGCTGGCGCTGTCCGGGGGAAGGGTGGCCCGGTAAGCGGAGCGGAGATTTTTGGCGAAGTCGTTCCAGCCACCGCCCCGGTACACCCGGCGTGTACCGCTGGCAGGACCGGTGGGGTCAGTCTGCTCCCCGGTTTCATAGGAGCCGTACCAGTCCCATACCCATTCTCCTACGTTGCCGTGCATATCGTACAGCCCCAAGGCGTTTGGATCAAAGCTGCCCACCGCCACGGTGGTCTGCCGGTAAACACCCGGCTTGGTTTCCAAGTTCCCCTGGGAGAAGTAGTTATCCTCGATCAGATAGGGATAGTGGCCCCAATAATTGGCTTCTTCCGCGCTGATGGAGGTCTGCGTGTTAAACGGAGTATCCGTCCCGGCGCGGCAGGCATACTCCCACTCCGCCTCCGTTGGCAGACGGTAGCCGTTGGCGCTCCGGTCCCAGGAAACGCTCTGACCGTCCACCACATAGACCGGGGTCAATCCCTCCTGAGTGCTGCGGGCATTGCAATAGCTGATTGCGTCCATCCATGAGACATTTTCCACCGGCAGATTATCGCCGGAGAAACTGCTGGGATTTTCACCCATGACCGCCTGATATTCAGCCTGGGTCAATTCATAACGGCTGATATAAAAATCACTGAGGGCAACGGCGTGGGCGGTTTCATCTTCCGAGCGCCATGCCTCCGATTCCAAGCTGCCCATTTGGAAGGTCCCGCCATTTATCAGCACAAAATCCTCTGGCAGTGCGATCTCGGAGGGCGTGCTTTCTGTCGGCACAGTAACGGTCTGGTTCGGTTGCTGGGTCGATTCAGAGGGCGTGGATGGTTCCCTCTGCTCTGTGTTTCCGCATCCTGCCAGAGCAAATGTCAGCAGGATGGCCAAAAATAAGGCAGAAATTCGTTTCATAGTGTTTTCCAACTCCTGTTTTGGACGAAAAGGCCCCACCCCAGCCGGGATGGGGCCTTTTCAGCATCCGATATTTAGGCGGCAGGGGTCAGTGTCAGACCCAGGCCGTTTACCCAACTCTCCACCGTGGAGCGGGATGCGCTGCCGCTGAACCGCTGACCGTCCAGCCAGGTGGCGGAACCGGCGAGAGAATGAAGGTTCGTGGCGCTGGAGCCGATCCCGCTGCTGCCAGAGGTGCAGAAGGGCACGATGGTCTTACCGCTGAGATCATAACTCTCCAGGAAGGTGCTGATGATCTTCGGGGCCTGTCCCCACCAGATGGGGTAGCCCAGGAAAATCACATCATACTGCTCCATGTTATCCACGCCGCCGGAAATGGCGGGGCGGGCGCTGGCATCGTTCTGCTCCCGATTGGCTCGGCAGTCGGTATTGTAGTTTAGATCAGCGGCGGTGTAGGGCGCTTCCGGTGTGATTTCATAGAGGTCTGCATCCAGAATGGCGTCCAGGTGGTTTGCAATGCCCTCCGTGTTGTTGGTAGCGGAGAAGTAGGCGATCAGCACCTTGGCCCCCTCGCTGGGAGCGGGGACAGGCTCGGTGGGTGTAGTGGGCGCAGTCTGCTGGCTTCTGCTATAATTCATCAGAGCGGCGGCAACGTGGGCGCGGGTAGCGTTGCTTTTCGGGGCAAACACGCCAGCAGACGCAGGAGCCACAATATTGTTGACGCTGGCCCAATCCACAGCAACGGCAGCGTAGGAAGCAATTTCGGCTTCATCATTGTAGTTGCTGGCCCCGTCAGCCGTAGGACTGCCAGCATAACGCCAGAAGATCGTTGTCATCTGCTCCCGGCTGACAGGATCGTTAGGGCCAAACAGCCCGCCGCCGTAGCCGCTGATGAGATTCTGCTGAGACACCCACAGTACGGCGTCGCTGTACCATGCGCCGTCAGGCGTATCGGTAAAAGCGTCTGTACCTGTCACAGCCGGGGTCCCTTCGATTCGGTAGAGGACGGTTGCGAACTGCGCCCTGGTCAGGCTGCTCTCCGGGGCAAACTGGTTGTTGCCGATTCCGGCCATCAGGTTATGCTCCCGGCAGTACATGACGGCCTCGGCATACCACGCATCGGCATCCACATCGGAAAAGCCGGTATCGTTCACGGCGGCGAAGGCCGGGACAGCCAGGGAAAACGCCAAAATCAGGGTTAAGAGCAGTGCGCTCAATCGTTTCAGATTTTTCATCATTGTTGTCTCCTTTTTTGTTTTGACTTTACTTCAATGAGGCATCCAACCACGCTTGAATCTCCGCCCGGTCATAGGAAGAATAGCTAACCATCAAGCCCTCTTTAATCACGCTGTTGGGTGCGAGTTTAGAGATCGCGCTGATGGTCTGACCAAACTGTCCGCCGCCCATGGAGCAGAATGGCACGATGGTCTTTCCGCTGAAATCCTCGCGTGTCAAAAGTGTGCGTACCGATGCAGGGATGGAGGACCACCAGTTGCAGTAGCCCAGGAGAATGGTGTCATATTGCTCAATATCGGGTACAGCTTTCAGTTCCGGGGTGGCCTCGGCCCGCAGCTCGTTCAGCGCCTCACCGTACAGCACCGGGCCGTTGCTGCTGGAAGCGTAGGGCGTTGCGCGTTCCAGCCGGAAAATATCCGCACCGCTCATTTCGTGGATGAGATTTGCCAAGCCCTCAGTATTTCCCGTCTGAGAGAAATAGACGATCAGGGTCCTGCCGGTATTCTGTTCAGCCTGGGCGCTGTAACTGCTCCTGGCCTGCCCGGTAGAGCTTTCCGCGTTCCGTACCGGACGTACACTGATGCTGTAAAGGGAAACATCTGCGGGGTGTGCGCCCCGGTATGCGGAGCGGATGTGCTTGGGATGGTCATTCCAGCCGCCGCCCCGGACGATCTTGGCGTTTCCGCTCTCCGGGCCGGTGGGATTGGTGGATGCCTGAGTGTTATAGGCATCGTACCAGTCCCACACCCACTCGGCGGCGTTGCCGTGCATATTGTATAGACCATAGGCATTGGCGGCATACTGATCCACCGCCACAGTCCTTCTTAAATACGCATCGGAACCATTGACCCAATTTCCGCTGGCATCGTTGTTGTAGCCGTAGGCGTTGTAGCAGTTGGCATCGCTGTTGTGAACGTAGTCGCCAAAGCTGAAGGGCGTGGTGGTATTGGCGCGGGCCGCGTACTCCCACTCCGCCTCGGTGGGCAGGCGGTAGCCATTGGCGCTTTTATCCCAAGTCACGGTTGTGCCGGAGACGGTGTAACAGGGCGTTAGCCCCTCGGCTTCACTGAGCTTGTTGCAGTATTGGATGGCGTCGTACCAAGTGATGTTCGTCACAGGCAGGTTGTCGCCCTTGGTTTCGCTGGGGTTAGTTCCCATGACTGCCTGATACTCCCTCTGAGAAATTTCCGTTTTCGCCATGTAGAAGCTGCTCACGGTTACGCTATGCTGCGTTTCGTCAGAACTGCGCTCCGGCTCACTGGCGGGGCTTCCCATCTGGAAAGTGCCGCCATTTATCAGCACAAACTGGTCATTGACAGTCACAGGAGGGACGGGCGTGGCTCCCGTTTGCTGACGGCTGTAATTCATCAGCGCGGCGGCAACGTGGGCGCGGGTGGCATTGCTTTTCGGGGCAAACACACCAGCAGACGCAGGGACCACGATATTGTTGACGCTGGCCCAATCCACAGCGGCGGCGGCGTAGGAGGCAATCGAAGCCTCGTCCGTGTAATCACTGGCCCCGTCAGCCGCAGGACTGCCCGCATAACGCCAGAAAATCGTTGTCATCTGCTCCCGGCTCACCGGGTCGTTGGGGCCGAACAGACCACCGCCATAGCCGCTGATGAGGTCCTGTTGAGACGCCCACAGTACGGCATCGCTGTACCATGCGCCGTCAGGCGTATCCGTGAAAGCGTCCACGCCGGTCACAGCCGGGGTCCCTTCGATCCGGTAGAGGACGGTTGCGAACTGCGCTCTGGTCAGACTGCTCTCCGGGGCAAACTGATTGTTGCCGATTCCGGCCATCAGGTTATGCTCCCGGCAGTACATGACGGCCTCGGCGTACCACGCATCGGCGTCCACATCAGAAAAGCCGGTATCGTCCACGGCGGCGAAAACCGGAACAGCTAAAGTGAACGTCAGAGCCAGCGTAAGGAACAGCGCCCCCAGCCGTTTTAGATTTCTCATGTCCTTCGTTCCTTTCATTACTTATTTGAGAGAGAGGCCCAACCGATAGGCTTCCTGCGGAAATCGTGAGCGTTCAATGTCGGAGCGGGCGCCGCATCCTACCGCCAGCACCCTGCCCGCATCCTCCCACTCCATGTACTTTGCCAGCGTTTCGTAGTGGGTGGTGAGGGCCTGCATTGTCCAGTCATTCCGGTCATAGGCGGTTGCCAGCAGGAACACCTTTTTGCCGCCTGTCAGAGCATAGGTGCGGGAGTAGAAGCGGTCGATCACCTTCTTGATCTGCGCGGAAAAGCCGAAGTAGTATAGCGGGGTAACCAGCACCACCGCCTGGGAATCCACCAGATCCGGCAGCAGTTTCCCCATGGCGTCCTTCTGCACACAGGGAGCCGAACCCATTCCGCAGCGGCCGCAGCCCAGGCAAGGGCCGAAGTCCTCAAATGCGGCGTCAAAGCGGAAGGTTTCCCATCCTGCCTCCTGTGCGCCCCGGATAAACTCGTCTGCCAGCAGAGCGGAAGTGCCTTTTTTATGGGGACTTCCGGTGATAATGGTTGCTTTCATATCCATCCTCCTTAAATGCCGGGTTTCACAAACATGATCTCATCCGGGAACTGCTCCATGGACTTGGCCCACTCGTCCTTGGGAATGTCCTGGATGGACACGGAGATGAACTTAGGGTCGATTCCCAGCTCCTGCATCAGAAACGCTTGGGTTTTCAGCGCAAGGGCCTGCTTTGTTTCATCATCCCGTCCGGGAATCATCGTAATCGCAACGTGCGGCATCGTAATCTTCCTCCTTTATCAAATATCCAAATCCAATCCCGCGATCCACTCCTGCACAGCAGGGCGGGAAGAATCTACATCCGGGCGATAGACACCGATAGGGTCAAGAATGGTCACATCATCGGGGAGGGCAGCGGTCAAATCCCGGATGGTACTGGAAAGCCCGCCCGTTCCGTGGGTGCAGAAGGGAATGATGGTTTTCCCGGAAAAATCGTACTCATCCACAAAACTGAGGACCGCCATGGGCAGAGTGTACCACCAATTCGGAAAACCGATGAATACGGTGTCGTAGTCCTCCATATTGTCAACATGATTGACCAGCGCGGGGCGGGCATTGTCCGCTTTTTCATCTGCCGCCCGGTCCAGACACTCGTCATAGTCACTGGAATACGGGTCCTCTACAACGATGGAGAACAGATCACCGCCGACCTCCTGCTGAATCCAACCGGCGATCTTTGCAGCATTTCCGGGGGGCAAGACGCTGGCCGAGGTAGTGGCGTCCACGTCCACGGCGCTTGGGTCCTCCACGATGGTGTTATCCGCCCAGGTGAAATAGGCGATCAGGATGCGGGGTATTTTCGATTCTTGCGCATCTGTCGAATCATGTGCCGAAGAAACAGGCGATTCCGGCTGGACAACAGGCGGTTGGCTGGCATCGCCTGGTGCTTCACTATCTGCTCCGGGCTGATCCACTGTCCCGTTGCATCCTGCCGTTGTTATCAGAATAGCAATGGAGAGCAAGATTGCAATCCATTTTTTCATAGTGTGTTCCTCCCTTTACGCCTCCGCAACAGCTTTGTTCCGTAGTAGGCCAGGAAAATAAATGTACCCATGATGGCCAAATAATCCAGGTAAAACAGAACTTTGGATTCGCTGAAATCGAGGAAAACAAATTCCGACCGCAAAAATAGATAGGTCGTTAAATCGCGCTTGACCATCGCAGCCACACCATAGACAGCGATCAGTGCGGCAATCCACGCCGGCAAGGGGAGGTTAGCTCTACCGGAGAGCTTCGTTTTTCCTGCTTTCCGGGCCATTCCCAGCAGCATCCCCCAATGCAGGCCCAGGTGCGCCGCCATCAGAAGGAAACCCCAATAGGATGCCGCCATGTGCAGCCTGCGGGCAAAGGCCATGTGTCCTCTGATATGAAGGAAGGCAAACACCTTGCTGGAGAGGATCACGCCGCTGGCCATCAGGCCCACCATCGCCGCCAGGGTAAGCAAGTCGATCACCGTTTGCAGGACGCGGGCGGCGGTGTATTTTCCCTTGAAAAGCCCCGTCCACCAGCGCCAGTTGAGGATATGGTGGAGAATGAACAGGAGGAACAGCCCCGCGCCCACCCACTCATGGGCGGTGTCGCCCCACAGGTGGTAGCCCATCTGGAACAGCAGGCCCAATGTCATAGCAGCGTCTACGCAGATCTTCGCAATTTGTTTTGGCTTCATAAAATCATCCATTCAAATCCAGACCATCCACCCAGGACTGCACATCGGAGACAGATGCTCCACCGCTGAACCGCTGGCCCTCCAGCCAAGTTACATCCTCTGTCAGCTCCTGGAGCATTGTGGCGCTGGACCCCAAGGGGCTGCTGGCGGAGGTGCAGAAGGGAGCAATGGTTTTCCCGCTGAGATCATAGCTCTCCAAGAAGGTATTGATAATTCTGGGAGCCTCGCCCCACCAAATGGGGTAGCCTAGGAAAATCACGTCATACTGCTCCATGTTATCCACGCTGCCGGAAATGGCGGGGCGGGCGCTGGGATCGTCCATCTCCTGGCTGGAACGGCTGGAAGAATCGTTGTAGTTCAGGTCATCGGAGGTGTAAGGCTGTTCCGGTACAATCTCGTAAAGGTCGGCGTCCAGAATATCGTTCAAGTGATTGGCAATGCCCTCCGTGTTGTTGGTAGCGGAGAAATAGGCAATCAGGATTTTCTTTCCACTGTCATCCGTTTCCGTAGGCGTCTCACCATCTGTCGAAGGGGTATCTTCCGGCTGGCTCTCCGGGGGAGTTTCCGGTGTTGTGGAAGCGGGGGTATTCTCTTCCGGCGCGGGAGTGCTGCCCTGTCCGGGCGCAGACCCGCAGGCGGTTAGGACGAACACCAGCGCCAGAGTTAAAAAGAGAGAAAACGTTCTTTTCATTCGATGGCCCTCCTTATACGGACAAGCTGTTGACCCAAGCGGCGAGGGATTCCCTGGTCTGCCGGCCATTCAGCAGTTTTCCGTCCCGGATGACCGCGCCGGAGGCGCTGGGTGTCAGATCAGCCGCCGACTTTCCCAAGCCGCTGCCGCCGGACGTGGCGAACAAGATGATCGTCTTGCCGGAAAAGTCGTAGCTTTCCAGGAAGGTGTTGACGATGGTGGGGGCCGTGTACCACCAGATGGGGAAGCCCAGGAACACGGTGTCATAGTCCTCTACATGGGCGTCCCAGTCCGCCAGCGCCGGTCGGAAGGACTTGTCGTTCATCTCCACGCTGCTGCGGGACTTCTTGTCCTGCCAGTTCAGGTCGGCGCGGGTATAGGGCGTCTGCGGTTTGATTTCATAGAGATCAGCCTCCGCCGCCTCTGCAAGTGTCCGGGCAACAGCGGCGGTTGTACCGCTGGCCGAAAAATATGCTACTAATTTTTTGCTCATCATGGATTCCTCCTTATTTGATTTCCTGGTTTCCGGTAGACCAGACGTGGGACTGCTTCGCGGCGGAGGCGGTATTCTGCGCCATCACACCCACCAGAGCATGGGGAACATAGGGTTCCTCCAGCCAGGCCAGTTCCTCCGCTGTCAGGTTCAGGTCCACCGCCTTGGCCGCGCCCTCGATATGGTGGAGTTTGGTCGCGCCCACCACCGGGGCCGTCACCTTGGTCAGCAGCCAAGCCAGGGAGATTTCCGTCATGGACACGCCCCGCCGGTCCGCCAGCTCCGCCACCCGACGAATGATCTCGCCGTCCTGTTCTGCTGTGGCATCATATTTCAACTTGGCGTAGCTGTCCTCCTTCAGCCGCTTTGAGGTCTCACCGGGGCGTTTGGACAACCGCCCGCCTGCCAATGCACTGTACGGAGTCATGGCGATATGATCCTCAGCACAAAGCTTCACCATCTCCCGCTCCTCCTCTCGGAAAATCAGGTTGTAGTGGCCCTGGATGGATACAAACTTGGCGAAGCCCTCTTGTTCCGCCAGGACGTTTGCCTTGGCAAGCTGCCACGCGAAGCAGTTGGAGATGCCAATATACCGGGCCTTGCCCGCCTTGACCATATTGTTCAGCCCGTCCATGATCTCATAGAGGGGGGTCTGATAGTCCCACATATGATAAATATAAAGGTCCACATAGTCCAGGCCCAGGTTGCGCAGGCTGGTATTCAGCATCCGCTCAATGTGCTGCTGGCCGGTGATTCCCGCCGTGATCTCGTCCTCCGTTCGGGGAAGGAATTTCGTGGCGATCACCACATCCTCCCGTTTGGAGAAATCTCGGACAGCCCGCCCCACATACTGCTCACTGGTGCCGCTCTGGTAGGCGATAGCGGTGTCGAAGAAGTTCACACCCAGCTCCAGCGCCCGTTTGATGATCTCGCGGGAATGGGCCTCGTCAATGGCCCAGGAGTGCTGGCCGTTAGCCGCATCGCCAAAGCCCATACAGCCCAGGCAGATACGAGAGACAGATAGATCAGAATTGCCTAAATTTGTGTAACGCATATCACACCTCCAGGTGTTGATTTAAGGGAGTAATTTATCCTACCTCTTGAAGTGAACTTCAAGTCAAGAGCCTTTTGGGGCGTTTGATTGTTTCCGAATCTGATGACGCAGGTAGTCCAGCCGGTCCAGCCTCCGCTCCTGAAAATGGATCTCATCCAGTGTTTTGTCACGCTGCTGCTTTAATATCCGCATCCGTTCCGCCTGGGTGGAATCCCCCTGGAGCAAAAGGCGCATATAATGTGCGATCTCGTCATGTTCAAAGCCAATGTCGTGGAGCGTCATAATCATACTCAGACGTTCAATATCCTCATCATCGTACTGCCAGACGCCCATGACGGTCTTTACGGTATCGCACAGTCCCCAGCTCTCGTATTCCCGCAGAATAGAGATGGGGATGTTATACTGTTCGCTTGCCTCATTGATTGTCATACCCTGTTGCACCCCCTAAATAAAAATGTAGGCATCCTTCCTTTGGATGCCTACATTTTAGTCTGCAACGTTCAAAATGTCCAATGCTTATATTTTATCGCCGGCCATACGTTCAGCGCATTTCTGAACATGGTCAAAGAAACGCGCTGCCGCTGCGGAATAACTCTGGTGTTTCTTCCAGACTAGAACAGCCCCTGTTTCCAAGGTGGGGAGCAGCGGCACAAACCGGAGCTTTTCGTAGTTCTTGTCGTGTTCCAAGCACAGCACGATTCCTACGCCGTTCTCTGCCATAACCGCAGCATTGTATAGCAGATTATAAGTGCCCGCGATCTCCAGAGAATCATAATATGGCCCAAACCATCCCCGCAGCTCATCCCGGATCAGATTGCGTTTAGAGATAAAAAGAGGCGTCTGTGTCAAATCTACCGGGGAAACATGACTCAGTGAAGCGAGGGGAGATTCTCTTGAAACCAGTATGCCCCAGCGTTCTTTTCGCGGCATACGGATAAACTCGTATTTGGAAATGTCAACGGGTCCTACCAGAAGGCCCATATCAAGGATTCCTTTTTCAAGGCGATCCTTGATCTCATCAGCGGTGGCGCTATATATATCGTACTGAACCATTGGATTTTCCTCACGGAAGGAGGCGATCCACTGAGAAAGGGTGTGCATACTCAATGTTTCGCCGCTGCCGATAGACAGCTCGCCGGTGAGGGAGCCTTCCGTTTTTGCAAACTCCCGTTCCGTTTTGTCTGCCAAGTCCACCAACTCCTGCGCCCGCCGTTTGAGCAGCATTCCATCGTCTGTCAGGGTAATGCTGTGCTGTCCGCGGTGAAAGAGTTTCGTCCCCAATTCCTGCTCTAACTGCATGAGCTGTCGGGAGAGCGTAGGCTGGGTGACATGGAGCAGTTCTGCGGCCCTAGTGATATTTTCTTCCCTTGCCGCCAACAAAAAATAGCGCAAAACACGAAGCTCCATAGGATTCCTCCCTTCTTTGGCTATCTGTCTGTCAAAATATAATAGCCGCTTTCGCGGCTATTATATCATATCTGAAATTACTATGCCACATAAAAGAACGTCAGAAATACGTTATATCTTTTCTGACATCTTACTCAAATCCAACCCACGAATCAGTTTTCTCAACGGCAGCACCGCAGAGGGGGAGACGGACAGTTCATCCAGCCCCATCCGAAGGAAGGTTTCTGTCAGCGTTGTGTCAGCACCCAGCTCACCGCAGATACCGACCCAGCAACCATGCCGGTGTCCGGCCTCCACAGTATGCCGGATCATCCGCAGGACAGCGGGGTGGTGGGCATCGTAGAAGTTGTCCAGTTTGGGGTTCTGGCGGTCAATGGCAAGAGTGTATTGCGTCAAATCGTTGGTTCCGAGAGAGAAGAAATCCACTTCCTCCGCCAGTTCCTCCGCGATCATCACGGCGGCGGGGGTTTCGATCATGATGCCGATCTCAACCTCACCCACAGCCACGCCGCGCTCCTTCAGTTCGGCCTTACATTCCTCCAGCGTCTCTTTTGCATCCCGGACTTCCCGGACAGAGATCACCATGGGGAACATGATGGAAACTGTGCCAAACGCGCTGGCCCGGAGAATGGCTCGAAGCTGGGTCTTGAATATCTCCTTCCGGGTCAGGCAGATACGAATGGCCCGGTAGCCCAGGGCAGGATTAGTCTTGGCTATCAATATAACCCTCAAAGGCTTTGAGGATTGCATCCAGCTTCTGCCTCGTTTCGTTTGTGTAAATCATAGCTCCTATATCCTTTCTGTTGATTCTCTGCACATGGTTAGTATAATCCATGAAGTCAAATATTACAATACTGGTATTTTTATAATTTGAAGGTATGGCCCATAATCCTATTGTCAGGGGGAGGTGGGCCGATCATGTTCGCAGTCCGCATTAAAAATCTGCGTCAGTCCAGAGAATTGAATCAGGTTCAGCTTGCGGAAAAGCTGGGAGTGAAAAAGCAGAGTATCAGTAATTGGGAAAATGATAATATCATGCCGTCCATAGATATGCTGATACGGATTGCGGACTTCTTTCACGTCACCACTGACTATCTGCTGGGACGGGATGTGCAGGAGCCAACTGCCCCGCAGACACTTGATATAACCGGCCTAACTCCGCGCCAGATAGAACACATTCAGTTTATCGTGGATGATCTGCGGCAAAATGAGCATTAAAAAATCCTCCCATGCCAGACGGCACGGGAGGATTTTTGCAGTCACCGCTCCGGCTTATGATCTCTATTCTGCTCCTGTTCCTCCGGCATGATACCGAGGATTTTATCCACATTCTGCTTCGCCGTCCGGTAGGCGATCATATGGCTGCATGACATTCATGCCATAGATTCGGATGATGCGGACATTGTGCTTCTGCGGGTAGTCCTTCACCCTCTGGCGAAAGTCCTGATGGGCCTCCTGCGGATCGCCGTGATAGCTGCCGCGATAACAGCGGAGCTTTCCGTCCTCTTGCACGAATTGTAATGTGATATAGAAATTATGGGACCGGGGATTTTTGCTCAGAATAAAGCCGTGGCCGTTACTGAACAGGACCATTCGCCATAACATATAAGAAGAATCCTTTTCTATAAGCATACCTCCTGCCAAAAATAAAGCCCGCCCGCAGCTTGATGCTTCGTCAAGTTGCGGGCGGATTTCTCTTATCCAAAATATTATGCGGTGGACCGCACACGGGCGTGCAGACCGTCCATGGTCTGTTAATCGTGAACCTTTAACCCATGGAGCATTTTGATAAAGCCGGGGTCATCATGGCTGACGATCTCGCTGTGCCCCACATCCAACTTAGAAATTTCCTCCATATCCTCCTGGGAGAGCTGGAAATCCCAAATATCAAGATTCTGTTCCATGCGCTCTTTGTGAACGGACTTCGGGATAACGACCACTCCCCTCTGAACATTCCAGCGCAGGGCCACTTGAGCGGCGGACTTGCCGTATTTGCCTCCGATCTTCGTCAGAACCGGGTGGGTAAAAATGCCGAACTTACCTTCGGCAAACGGCCCCCATGCTTCGGGAACAACGCCGTACTCCTTCATCAGCGCCAAGGCGTTCTCCTGCTGGAAGAAGGGGTGAAGCTCTACCTGATCAACGGCGGGGATCACATCCACCGTTTCGCACAGGTCAGCCAGCCGGGCGGGGTAGAAATTGCATACGCCGATGGCCCGGAGCGTACCGTCCCGGTATGCTTCCTCCATGGCGCGATAGGCCCCCACATAATCACCAATGGGCTGGTGAACAAGGTACAAATCCAGATAATCCAGGCCCAGGTTGTCCAGAGAACGCTGAATCGCTGCCTTCGCCCCCTCATAGCTGGCGTCCTGCACCCACAACTTTGTGGTGATGAACAGTTCCTCACGGGGAACGTCGCATTTCTTCAGAGCAGCGCCTACCGCCTGTTCGTTCATATAGGCGGCGGCGGTATCAATCAGACGATAACCGGAACTGATAGCATCCAGCACCGCCTGCTCACACTGGGCAGGGTCGGGAACCTGAAAGACACCGAAGCCCTCCAGGGGCATCTTTACGCCATTGTTCAAAGTGATATAGTGCATTCGGGAGAACCTCCTTGAAATTTTATGATGTTATGATAGCAAAAATTTCTGAAAAAGTACAATATCCATTTCCAAATGTGCTATAATTGAAACGAATACTGAGAGGGGGCAAGCCTATGATTGAACTATATCTATTGGAACAACTTAAAGCCTTTTCCCGGCATGGTACGTTGTCCGGGGCGGCGGAGGAACTGCACATCTCCCAGCCCGCTTTGAGCCAATCCATGAAAAAGCTGGAGGACGGTCTTGGGGTATCTTTGTTTGAACGTTCAAAGAACAGGATCGCTCTGAATGAGAATGGCATCCTGGCTGCTCAGTTAGGAGAAAAACTCCTGGAGCAGAGCAGGGAGATGGAGGAACGGCTGCGCCTTTTTGACAGGAGCCGCCGCACGATCTCTTTAGGTGTCTGCGCCCCGGTGCCTCTTTGGGACTTGTCACCGCTGCTTGCTCAACTCTATCCTCAGATGACGGTTTCCACACAGATGAAAGATTCAGATGAGGAACTGATCGTTGGCCTGAATAGAGGGGTTTATCAACTCATTGCTACCCATAGCCCTCCAGATATTGACTTATATGGGCAACCATTCCGAACGGAGCGGCTATTTCTTTCGGTTCCGCTGGCACATCCGTTAGCAAACCGAAAGGAACTTGTCCCAGGGGACATTGACGGGCAAAACCTTCTCCTTTATACGGATATTGGCTTCTGGCATAACTTCTGCCGGGAAAAGCTGCCGAATGCCCACTTCCTCATGATGAATGAATGGGACGCTTTCGGAGAGGTGGCGGGAACAGGCGCATTTCCCTCTTTTATCACGGATGCTCATATGGAACGTGACGGCGTTCCTCAAAACCGTGTCGTAATTCCCATTATTGACGAACAGGCGGAGGCAACCTACTACTGTGTATGCAGAGCAGAGAGCAAGGATAAGTATCGCCCATTATTCAACAGATTGAAAAAATAATCAGGCCGGTGCTGATAGTCACTACTCCACGCTAATGCTTTGTCCGCTTGTAGATTTGTCCGAAAACGCAAAAAGGCCCGCCCCCAACCGATTTTTAGTCAGTTGAGGGCGGGCTTGTCTGTTCTAATCGTTAGGCGGCGGATCGCACACGGACGCGCAGACCGTTCATGGGGAGATTTTTATAGCCAACGAGGTAGTAGTCCTCTCCGTTGTGTTCCACGGTAGTCCGGGTCCAGTAGGGGACATCGTGGTATTCGTCCGTTACCAGGGCCTCGATGCTGCTGCAACAATCGTAGTAGCGGCCCTTCGCCGTGCGGTACTTCCCGGCGGTCCCCTTCCGCAGACGGCTGACCTCCGTGATGGGCCGGGTAAGGTAGGAAATGTATTCCTCCACGTCCGCCAGCTTGTCCGTGATGCGCCGCAGTTCCTCCCAAAGAAGAAGCTGCTCGCCATCGGTAAAATCAATGTCAAGGCCGCTCAGATCGTCATAGTCCGTGTAGGTAGAGAATTTGAGAAACTGCGAAATGCTCCGGTTCAGCTTGACAGCCTCCGAAAGCGCCGCCTGTAAATCTGCCATGCTGGGCCTCCTTCCTATGTGTGTTCTTTTAAGGTCTGCTGGACAGACTGGATATGCGCCAGCCACTGCTGAAGGATTTTCTCGTTCGCCCATCCCTGATATTTCCAATGCTCCGGGTTCTGGATGTTTTCCAGCTCTGTCAAAAGGGACGGCAAATCATTTCCTGTGACAATGAAGTTTTTGATATGGTACTCAACCGGATCGTAGTTCTCACCGATATAATCATAGACGACCAATTCACCGGTCTGATAATAGTCGTAGAGACACTCTGCAACCAGAAGTGCCGCATTGATAAAGTCATGCATAAGCGTTTCGCTGATATAGAAATCTGTGATCTTCGACGGCAGCTTCTGCTTGTATTGCTCGATTTCCTCTTGAATGGTTTGGTTCAAAAGTGTAATGGCCTCCGACACATTGAAAACAGTAAAATTTACGTTTCTCAATTGTTCTGCCACAATAGTGTCCAGCAGGTCTAGGCCATCGTCACTTTGCCTTACGGTGATGCCCCAGGCTCCCATTTTAACCTCCTTCGTGGTCTGAAAAATTTGTCCTTTAAGTGCAGCCTTGGTTTTTCACCCCCTCCCGCAGGCCCCATTTGAGGGCCGTTTTTAGTGGAAAAAGAATAAGGACAAACCGCCAACCCGTTGCAACGCAAGGGTTTTCCGATTTGTCCTTATTATGCCATAAGGG
>OFEY01001392.1_pt1 | contig 16092 bp, 19 predicted proteins | sample 1521251 | NCBI WGS metagenome assembly OFEY01 (sample SAMEA3504100, study PRJEB24116) | mouse gut metagenome | biome: mouse gut; feature: mouse-associated habitat; material: faeces | place: Denmark | collected 2011
GCAGTCAGCCGGACAGGGAACGGCAAAATTTTTTACACTTCTTTTACTTCTTTATCTCACATGAGCAAATTCATGGATAATCTTTGCAAGCCTGTCATAATTTGCACAGTATGGTATATCGGCTTCTTTCACTCCCATAATCTGATTTGGCACTTTAGGTACTTTCCCCATATATTCAGTAATAGAAATAAGGGCGTTTCTGTACTCTTCTTCTGAAAATTTCTTTTTCCATTTCGGAAGTTCTTTTGCAATTTTTTCGTAGGCAGAAATTCCAAGAATATACGGTTTTTCTCTAAACTGTCTTTCCGCTTTTTTCAACAAGCAATTACGACTGAGTGTATATTTATCTGGCAGATTTTCATTTAATCGGATTTTAATAAATCCATTTTTGTCGCCCACCCCGTTTTTCTCAATATTCCAAGCCAGCCCTAAATCACTAACGGCAAGTTCTATCATATCTTCCCGATCGCAATCATATATCAAAACACAATTCTTTTCTTCATCATATCCTATCATCATAACATAATGTATAGGTATATGTTCCGTATGGTACATTTTCAGATAGGGCAAATAAAACATGTCCAATGGACCTAAGACAACAGGATAGCCTTCATCAATTTCTTTTTTAATAGACTTTTTGGCATATTCTACAGTTGTTCCCCCAATAATTTTATAATCTAACCCTAATTCATCTTTTAAATTTTCGTATACTGTTTTGGGTCTTGCGTCATTTGCGCTAAACATATATGGCCTTTCACTATGATTCATTTTAATGAAAACGGTTTCACCAAAACTTCCCAATGCAAGAAGAAACCCCTCTGGAATAGATTGATTTGTTCTTGCTGCGTATAAATCCTCAATTCCACTACACATACAGCATCCACTTGAAAGATGATGTTTTATCTCTATAATTTTTCTTGACATTCTTCCCTCCAACCACCGTTTTTACGCTCCCTGCAACTTCCCGACAAATTTGGATTTTTCTATTTCATTTTTTCCTGACACTCACTACATTCTCTATCGTGAACGGAAATAATACCACCACATTTAGGACAAGTATATTTTTCTTTCTGTTGTTCCATGAAACAATCCAAACCATATTTTTGAACAAAACAACTATTTTCTATCAGGCTTGCCTGATACCGCTCGTTATAGCTTTTTTCTAGATTTTTAATCAACTGGCATGGGTGTTCAGAACATTCAAAGCAATAGGTCAGGGCTTTTTCTTTGATACAGTCTTTGATTTTACATTTGCGGCAAGGTTCAGGCTTTCCTTCATCACTGTTCAAACAACCAGCGCAAGGTTTTCTGTGGCAACAATGCTTATAGCAAACTTTACAATTCATACCGCAAGGAGCAAACATACTTATATCCGTATCTTCTTTTGGCATTTTCATAAGTTCCAGCCCCTTTCTGTCAATTCCGGTTTTTCACTCTGCTCGCACCGGTAAACGTGAAATTGTTATTTTCTGTTTCGATAAAAGGCGATACCAGCAAGAGCAAAAACTAATGGAATCATGGCGTACCCTGCATTTACCTGTCCCCGGCGTGTTCTTTGTTGTTAACTATTTATGTTTAAGTCTATGCAAATACACGCCCATTTTATATCAATTACATCATTTATTAGGGCTTGCTGATTTTCTGTTGCCAAAATGTTTCCGCGCATTTATTATAGCAACTCCCGGCAATTTAACAACCTGTTTTTAAAATATCACGCAGTAAAATCCGCTTTTGAAGATACAGGCATAAAATACCGTTTACATCAATTTTGCTCTAAAAATACTTACTAAACAAGGCATTCACAAAGACTAAAGTGTAACAATCCATTAGCCAAATACTGATTTTTTCTTAATCCCCTTATTACATGGTGCTGGCACAATGTCTTTTATATCTCAAAATGAAATCTGATAATCATCCAATTACTGTTTGATATTTCTTATTTTTTGATAATTGACACCCACATACGGAATCCATCTGGAACTCCGCCATTTTGAAACCATCTTTCCGAGAAAATATGTTCTTCATAAAAGATGCCCGCCGGACAATCAAATTCATATCCTACAGTATTTTTCATAAATTCAACAAAAGACTCCGAAGCTTTCATTAGGCTAAGTGCTATATCCATATTTTCATTTTCGTCAAACTGATTAAGTATGACATCACTTACAAGAAACAAACCTGACGGAGCATCCTCAACTTTCAGCCCACAGAATTCTTCCCGGCTGCACTCATCACCTACGAGATACATCATTGCTTTGTAAGGATGCTTTACATGTTCAGATGCATTTTGATGTTCCACGCCTTGAGGATGATGACCAGATGATGCCACCCCGACATACCTCCTGGCAGTACGGTCAGGCACATTCTCTTTACACCATTCCGACATCTGACGCCATGCTTCATTTTCCGGATCAACACAATCGACTGTGAAACAAACAACTTTTTCGTTTCTATGCTCTTCAATTTTTACAATAGCAGTTTCATTCATAACCATCTCTCCTTCTCTTACTTGGATTCGGAAATTCAGTTTAGGAAAACAGACAGAAGAGCCTTCTTTTCTAATTTTACTTGGTGTATTCCCTGTAAAACTATGCACGGCACGCGAAAATGCTGTTGCTGAATTATATCCGCACTTCATAGCAATATCAATGACTCTATGTTCAGTATCTATCAATTCTCTTACCGCATATTGAAGTTTACGTTTCCTAATATACTCGTTCAACGTCATATTTGCGATTAATAAAAAGAAACGCTGATAAGTTGACTTAGACATTCCGGCTATCCGGGCAGCTCTTTCAAAATCAATCTCTTCAAACAGATTATCTTCTATATATGCAATTGATAGATTAAGTCCTTCTGTGTAATCCATATATCGTCTCCTTCAATAATTATAGCCTATGTACTCTCAAAATACTTCGCAATAAACGTCATTCACTGCACATTAACGCCTTCATTCAAAGTGCCAGACAAACCAGAAAAAAGAAATTTGATGATATGATTTTTATGAGCATTTAACAGATAACAATATTTTTATATCATTGAAATGTTCCTTGCATGTAACACGATAATGAATCCAACCACCATCGCCGCAAGGATACTTGTTGTCTATATATTCTTGTGTATATTTTTGAAGTCGATTATAAATAGTATTATATTGCTTATCTGATAATCTCACCATAACCGTAAAAGCACTGTCTTCAGCAAACACATTACATATAAGCTTGTTTTTCTTTTTATGAGCAACTCCCCAACCATATTTTTTACCATAAGGGAAAACAATCTTTTGCTCTGTATTAAAGGTAGATGTCAACCATTCATTTAGTAAAGAAAATCTTTCTGAATTTTCACCACAGAATTTTGTCATTTCTTCTATGGTAGGTATTGCTTGTTTATTGAGCATTCTTTCGTACATAAATACCTCCATAAATTAACCTATTGTGCTAGTTAATTAGTGATATAAAAAAGCTTCAACGAAATATGCTATCCTATAGTTGCAAACCACTACAGACTATGAAAGGAGGCATATAATGTTGAAGTTTCAAGATGATTATACCACCCTTATAACAACTTTTGAAGATTTTATTTTACTCGTTTATACCATTATTGATGATTTGTACCAACAGTTTGTCCCTGCTTCTGTTTCCCAAAGGCGAAATGTGGATATCGCAAAAATGTCTGACTCTGAAATCGTTACTTTGAGTATCTGCGGCGAACTGATGGGAAATGATTCCGAAAATGCCTGGTATTCCTTTGTGAAACGCAACTATCGGCACCTTTTCCCCAAGCTTTGCTGTCGGACCAGGTTTAATCGGACCAGAAGGGCTCTTTTGCAGGTGACAGAGCTGCTCAGACAGAAATTGACCCTCTCTTTTCCCATGCCAGCCAACCGTTATTTCGTGATTGACAGCTTTCCTCTCCCGGTCTGTAAGTTCGGGAGTGCACATTATTGCCGTTCCTTCCGTGCGGACGGGCCAATTATGGGAGATGTCCTTCCAAAAAAGAGACTTATTTCGGCTTCAAAGTCCACGCCCTGATTACTTTGGAGGGCTATATTACAGCGTTTGAAATCACTCCGGCATACATTACACCGCTAAGAACAGAAAACATCATAGTAGAAATTCCGTTCCATATTTCAAGACCTACCCCTCTTGACACAAAATGCATCGCTCCCCATGTCATAGCCAATATAATACCGCCAAAAGGAATTGGGCTTTCTTTTTTCAACAGAGTTTCAATCGCTTTTTGCCCGTATATTATGATTAGAAGAACAAGCAGCACTTCAAATATATAGTATAAATATTGCGCGCAAAATTGGAACACAGTTTTACCCTGTGCTTCTCCGACAATCTTTAATGTATGCTAATCAATGAAAGTCATAATTTTGCAGCCAATGAAACAAGCAAGCGTTACGATCCAACTTTTCGAGGAAATCTTATCCCTTTTGCTTCCCCTTTCGGGAAAATGATAATGCTTCCTTGAAAAAAGCAGGAGAACACCAATGAAAAATGCCCACATAAAAACCATTATGATACAATGAATACTTCTTTGCTGCATTGTATAATTCTGTATGTCTACATGCAGAATTATAACTCCAATTGCAAATATTGACAGCAATTCAAGCATAAATGCTCCAAATGAAAGTAAACTCAGCCATAAATATTTTGTCCATTTTACTTCTTTAACCATTATCCTCTCCTTATGAAATTCCCGATTGTGATTTAATAATTTTTAAGGGAAATATTAGCTGTTATATTTTGCTATTAAAATCTCCGCTAACCCTTGAAAACACTAAGTTTATCGCAGGTGAGCTTTCCCTTAAAGTTTCCCTTGTGTTATATCTTCCCATAGGGCATTATGAACCCCGATAAGGGAAAAAATAAGGGAAATAAAATCACATAAAACATTATAACACAAAACATGTGGGAATTGTGAACTGATTGAAATGCTTTCAAAAAAATGAAAAGAGGACAGATAATATGAATGTGATTTAGGCAACATACAATATCCACCATAACAGTATTGACGTATACACCCACGCAGGTTATTTCTTGCGGATAGACTGCAATAAAGCGGAAGAAGAATTGAAAACTATTCCCTGCTCTGAATGTGCCTTAAATGCTTTGGCAATAGATGAACTGCTTGAGTATGCAAGATTGTATCTTGAGAGAAATATACAAATGTGGGTGGATGCAGAAGATTCTTTAGAACTGTTGTAAACAATTGTAAGGGTTGGAAAACCAGCCCTTACTCTATTCAGTTTATAGTAAGGAAATAGATCACAAACAATATATAAGGCGCTCAGCCATGTGGGATATACAAGTGGCAGACTGTCAGTATACTCTCTCGCCTACATACACCTTAGCACGATTCTGTATGATTTTTGCAGTTTCTTCCGCTTTTCTATCTCCTGTAAAATAGACTGTTGCTTCTTCAAAGATGATATTACGTAATTCGTCATCTATTGCTGATAGCGTAGTTGCATTTTCAATCAATTCCAAAACCTGTTTGGCATCCTCTTCTGTAATTGATGTAACCCAAAGCGATTCCTCCCCATCAAACAGGGTTTCTGCCTTTATTTTTTCTTCCCCATTTTCTTTATATTCAATTTTCTGCGCCTCTTTCAGCCATTTTTCCAAAGAGTCTCTGTGTACAGGCAGATATTCGCGAATTTGATCCTGATATTCCTCCTCCAAAAATGCTTTTACAAACTGCCATGCCATTTCCGGTTCCTTGCAGTTTACCGTAATTCCCATAACCATTGATCCATTTGCAATAATACCGCCGTTTCCCCCCACCTCTGGATACCCAATATAATTCACAGGCTCATTTTCAAACATACAGTTAACCAGTGCCGTTCTATATACATCATTGACAGATACTGGATATAACAATGCCTGTTCCTCCCTGAATGCTTTTTGCAGGGATAAATCTTCATCATAAACAAAAGTATCCGGGAATCGGTTTGCAAATTCCAAAAGCTGTATAAATGGTTCTCCGTCAAAGCTACACTCTCCCGTACCCCAGTTGATATAATTATCTGCACTGTTAGTAGCTAAAAATGAAAATACCACCGTATTTACATCTCCCGGAAACAGAACCGCACCTTCCCCCAAACTGTCAAAACACTTTGTCAGTTCCTTTACTGTCCAGTTTTCTTCTTTTCCTACCAGTTTTTCTTTTCCTACATAAGTGGAAATCCGAAAAGAAACTGGTACTACATATTGTTTATCTGCTATCATATATGCATCCAGGATATTGGTAAAATAATCTTCTTTCCGGAATGTTTCATCCTGATTCATGAAAATATCCAAATCCTGCATGATTCCACCCGATACACTGCTCTGTGTGTACCAGTAGTCATAGACCATGATATCCGTTCCTTTTCCGGCGGCTATCTCCATTTTGGCGACATCTTCTGCTTTCATGCCAGAAACAGAATCCCCTTCATACACTTTTATTTCCAATTGTATCTCATCCTGTGTAGTATTAAACCATTCTGCCTGCTTTTGTACCTCCGGCATATCGCCGATCGTTCCAACAGTAAGTGTCGTTTTCCCTCCTGTGTTGCTTTCCTTTCCACATCCGGACAGTACCCCGATACTTCCTAACAGACACAGACCATATGCAGCTTTTTTCCATATTTTCATTTTCTTTATCTCTTACTCCCTGTTTTATCATCCATATCTTTCCCACCCATCGGTTTTATTTTACAGTTGGCAGATAAAGAAAATGTCGCATTTGTTCATTATCCAAATAAGAAACTGCCATTCTCCCATCCGCTAAAAATCCTAATATTTTTGCTTCATATGCATCAAACGTCATATCACCTTTATCAACCCGTTCTTCTGCCTCCAATTCATCTGTATATGCATAGATGCTCCCTGTTTTTCCATAAACTAGCAGATTGCTGTCAGTTCCAGAACCGATATATTTATACTTTCCAACAGATTCCGGCAAAACATTTTCATGCGTATTTATCAATTCGCCATTTACCGCTATCATTCCTAAGGAGTATTCCCCTGCATTACTATAAACGATATAAACGGCTCCATCCTTTCCTCTGCCGATTCCTTCTATATATCGTTCACTTTTGTTTTCCAAATATCCTAACATATCTCCATCTTCATTCACAACCACAATACCATATTTATCTGCCTCGCTGAATAGATATATATTCCCATCACTATCAATACTAATCCCATCTGGAAGCATCTGCCAATCCGATCCTTTTATATGATCGGAGACATCTATCGTTCCCAATACTTTTCCATCAGTTGACACTTTCATGATTTCCATTGTTTTATAATCGACATAATCCTCTGTCACTGACACCATAAGCACATAGCAATTCCCTGTTACGTCTGTTGCCATACACTTAATTCTCTTATCTTTCTCATCCCATTCGGCTTCACTTTGTACTGCTGTTGTTTCCCCGTTTTTCATGATATAAATACAATGTTCGCCGTTTTCTGTATAACCGTAAAAAAATATATGCTCCCTGCCTGCCACAGCATCCTGTATATTTTCTTCACCATTATAAATAATATCTTCTTGCTGATTAGAGGGTTGTACTACAGACAGGCTGTCTTCTTCTTTCATATTTCTGTTTTCTGTACTTTCAGCAACAGCCTCTGTTTGTGTATCTGCAACATTTTCTGCACCATTTATATTACTATTTATATCGGAATCATTACTACATCCATTTAATAATAATACTATAAGGATCAAAAATATATTCTTGTACAAATTTTTCATTACTTTATTATATAACAAGCGTACAATTGAAAAAATCAATTGCACGCTTGTACCCTTTCATTATTTTTTAAAGATTCCCTGCATATCTAATGAAATCATCATGACACCAGCCGCAAACTCCCGATGAGACTCTTTTTGTATAACGATAATCCGGATCATAATTTGGTACCATATATTCTCTATTATAATGTACTTCTTCAGGTGCATACATGAGTTGTAATACCACACCTTCATAATTATTAGGTACACTCCATAATCTGACACCATCACCTTTAATTGTTCCTTTATGTAACAATGACGGAATGGAATATGCTGCCACAGTCATAGTCGCTGTAGAAAATAATAACCCACACATTGCAATAGTTGCTAATCTCTTAATTATTTTATTTTTCATCATTTCTTTTCTCCTTCTGTTGCACAATTATATGCTTCTATACTTCGTTAGGTACTTCAACTTCACACATTCTCGTTGGATAACTTATTCCAATGGTTTTTGCTATCTCAAAATCAGTTTTCTTTATTGTTTTAGTAATTACTTGTCTCACTTTTGTTCCCATTCTCCCCTCCTCTCCAACAAAAGTAAAACTATTAACTCTTCTATAGATTTTATTCTTCTATTGAATTGTTAATTTATCTATCAAAACTCACTATGCTAAAATCAATCCATAGATTTCAACCACCCAAAATCCATTTCCAAAAATCTGAAACTGTCATACTTCTCTCCTCCATAAAAAATAGACTAAAAACTTTACATTTTCAGTCTATTCCTAATTTTCCTTTATTTTCAACATTTTTTCTGTAAACGGTCAGATTAGTCGTTGAACGGTCAAATCTGTAACTGTACTTCCGCTACATAATACCTTTTTTCTATCCGATATTGATAACTTCCCTGATATGTTTCTGCTACTGCCTTTACATTTCTAATCCCCAGCCCATGTATCCGTTTATTTTCCTTTCCTGTAATAGGATATTTGTTTCGGATAATTATATCCTCTGTGTCTGCCGTATTTTTCACCTTAATGCTCAAGAACTGTTTTCCCTGATTCACTTCAAAAGTAATCTCCTTTTTTTCACATGTACATTGCTCAACCGCTTCTACCGCATTCTTAACCAAATTGGAGACAATAACACACAAATCCTTTCCTGCAATGTTGATCTCATGGTTAATATATCCCTTTACTTTGATTGCGCACACTGATGCAATTGGTGTAAGATACGTATTCAATATCGTATCAACAATATCATTTCCCACACGATATCCCTTTCTATTAATTAAAGTAATCTCATCCAATAGTTCCCTGATATATTCTTCTTCCTTTTCATATTCATCATTTTCACAGAAGTTTTGAATTTGGATCAGATGCGCTGTAATGTCATGCCGAAACTGTCTTGTGTCCTGCTCTTTTCTTAATAAGTCTTCAAAATATTGCTTCTGTTGCTCGTTATATTGTTCCAGAAAATCTCTCTCTGTCTGATATTTCTGCTTCGTGTTAAAATAATAAATCATAACATAAATAAGGATAAAAATTGACAATCCCCCTGTTGTAATCATAATCATGCCTGCTGTTTTTTCCCGTATTCCTGTTAATTTCGTTAAAATAAAAGTAAAAAAAGATATCAAACCCATAATTAAAATCATTAATGCTGAAACAATCAACCATACGCGACCAGATATATAAAATGCATCTTTATCCAGCTCTTTCCCTATCAAACCATAATAAAACCAAAGCATAGCTATCACGCATACCAAACATATAATTGAATTTCCCCTTTCTCCCATATTTGCTATATTCTCGATGACATATATAATAATAGATTCCAATATACCTAAAGCCGGATAAACCGTAAAATAATGTTTAATAATATTTACAGATGGTTTTTCATACAGCAGACAATTCATCCCAATAGAAATCAAAAGTTCCGTAAAATAAAATAGCGTACGTCTCCACTCCCCAAAACTGAGCCCAATCATACATACGAGACTGATTCCGCATCCTATCAACTGTATTCTCGAAAACTCCCTTATTTCTCTTCTCAGGATTGTATAAAAAAAAGAAAAATATTCTACAAAAACCAATACTAAAAATATAAAATTTATCAGTATATCCATATTCTCACACCCTGTCATTTCTGATATCAAATTCAGTAAATATTCTAACGACATCTCCCCTGCGGCGTCTGGCAATCAGAATTTTTTCTCCGTTTTCAAGAAGAAACGAATCTCTTTCAATCCGTTTCACACTCTTTAAATTCACGATATAGCTCTTATGGCACTCAACAAAAAGCTGGCTGTCCAACTCCTCTTTCCAGCTCTTCAATGGTCTCGTACTCTCACAAACTTTCTCGCCTACATGAATTTTCACATAATCCCCACACGCCTGCAGATAGTCAATCTGATACTGAAAAACCTTACATGGAACTGCCCCAAATTTTAACTCTGTCTGCGCATATCCAAGCAGCGTGCTCCTTGCGTCATCCAGCGCTTCTTCCAATTCCTTCACATCAACCGGCTTTGTTACAAATCGGTAAGCGCCAATTTTGAAGGCATCTTTGAACCGTTCCAACTTGGAAGTGAGCATAATGACCCTGCAGTTTCTACCCTGTTCTCTTAACCGGAATGCCGCTTCAATTCCATCCATCTGCGGCATGTCTATATCCAGCAGAAGAATCTGAATTTCTTTTTCTGTTTCCAACAATTCTCTGGCAGTAAAAAAAGAAAACATTTCTATACTGCACTCTCTTTCCTTCTGATATTTTTCTATGATCTTAAAAATTTCTTTATGTATATATGTCTCGTCATCACACAAACCAATTTTTATCAATTTCTCCATAATACACCCTTTACCCCAAAAAAGACTAAAAGCATTATACCTTTAGTCTATCTTACTTATTTTTTATTTTCAATCTGGTATTTCTATTTGTATGGAACTGGGATTGCATTTAATTAGTTCATGATTGATTTATAATTTAATCTTCTGCAGGCTTACATGATTCTATATCTCTTTGAACGTTGCCATATTTTTAATTTCTTCAAGAGCCAAACCAGCACATCTTGAAATTTCTTCATATGACAGTTTTTCGATTTTAAGAAGGCTGTTCGCAAATTTTCTCCTTTTTTCCATAATAACCTCATTCCGCATATCTTCCATAGTCTTACACATCTCTTGTACCCCTTTCGGATTCTCAATATCTAAAACACTAGAATGATATCTTGCTCTGTATGAATCTGCCTCTTTATCCTCACACTGAATTTCTAAATCATATTTTTACCGTTTGAATCTGTCCCATATGCGTCCAAACAAATAGAGTGCGCCCCTGCCAGCCGTTTCATATCTTTCTATACTACACAACTTGTAATAACTAAATCTCTTTTTCCAATGATAATCCGCAGGACAGGTTCAGCTAATGGAACATTGTCTTTAAAAAGATATCGCATGAAATTATCATCAATAGAACGAAACTCTCTTAACCGCCACAAATCCTCTTGATGTTCTCGTTCTTTTCTATGCTGTTCTGTTTCACCCATTACACATGCCTCTTTCTCATCGCTGCCCACATTTCCCTTATATTATAATCGGAAACCACTGGAAATACAACAAGAAGAAAGCCACTTTCCGTCGAAGAAGAGAAAAGCAAAAGTGACAGAGAGGATATTATCTTTCCCCTCTGTCCATGTTTTTGGAAGACTGCTTCGTTTGCCTGTTTGTGCTTTCTCTTTGATAATTCTGTAACCGTCTGTGTATGCTTTCTTCCCGCCTTTGTGCTTTTTCGCCGTATTTTTCTTCCCATTTATCCGATTTGTTCCGATAATCGGCATTAGCTGTTTTAGAGGCAGAAAAGACTTTGTAGAAATCATGCACCGTCCGGAATCCATACCGTTTGACTATCCCCCACAAACCAACTTTCAAAAGGTCTACTTCCTCATTCTTGCGGTCAATTCTGCCTTGCAGTTCCCCTTTCTTCGTCAGTTTCGCAAATCCCTTCAGACTGTCACGCTCAATCTCCAACTTATTGCGCTCCCTCTCTGCGTCAAAGATAATCCCATTTTGGCGGTTTAACTCCTTATAAATCTTTAGCAGCTTTGGATATGCGGCAGCTTCATCGGACATGACAGGCTTTGGCGGTATCTGTGGTGTTTCTTGTTCTATTGCCTGCACCTGGGTTTTGGGCTGTAGATTCCGTTTCGGTGCTGACGGATTGGCAGTCGGTTCTCTATGAGTAATTTTTTCCGACTTTGTTGTTTTATCCGTCTGCGGTATTATTTGTGCCGTTCTTCTCTCGTTTGGCTCTGCAATCGGCTGTATCGTTTCTTTCTCAAATAACTTTGCCGACAGTTCCCTTGCCTTATCCAATACTTTAGAAATCAGCAATGCCAGTGCCGTAACAGCAGTCATAATAATACTCCCCAAACGTTCCGGCTGGCTGCCAAATACATCAACGGATTCTCTAATGCGGTCTGTGATATATTTTTTCTTTATCTGTTGTATCTCTGTTTCGGGAACGCCGCTGACAATCGCCCTGTCAACTTCCCTGTTCCAACGCACACGCATTTCGTTACCGGTCTGTATCTGTTCCGCTTTCGGGTTGTTTTTCCCTATCTTCTTGGTGGCAAGATACAATCCGCTACTGTCGAACACATAGGGGTTTTTCTTTGTCATCTTTTACTAAAAGATTGATAAGGTCGGTATAGAAATGCTTTACCTCGTCAACAAAATCCTCCTGCTTGAACAGCTTGTTCTTAGCGGTAAAAAGAATGCGCTCATAGACTTCACCTTTCTTCACGATTTTACAGCCTTTGCGTACATTCCCGTTTTCATCAAGTATCTCTTTCTTGGTGCGAACGTGTTTCCCATTTTCATCATAGAACATATTGCGCGTGGCGGTTTTTTCTATGAGTTCAGGTAACAGTTCACGTTCCGAAAAAATAAGGTGGATATGATAATTCGTCTTTCGTTTGCTATGGTGCAGTGCTGATACACACTCCACGCCATATTTTTCCTTAAAACGGTTTGTGAAAAGCTGCAACAGTTTGTCCGACTCGTAAAGGTTAGGGAATGATTCGGGCAGGGCAATGATAAATTCCCTCTCCTCAATGCACTTCCCTTCCGTTCCGCTTTTTTCAAATTCCTGCTGATTGCATTTCGCAAACTCCGTCCAGTAGCGGCGGTCTGTCGTTTCATAGACCGCATACAGGTTTTCCTGCTTTGCGTGGCTGGATATATAAGTGATCCTGCCCCTGACATCAGGCAACTTGCTTATACGGATAAATGAATGTCTTTGTATTGTGCTTTGTCCTCCCTCCTGCAAATGACAGTATCAGATTGGGGAAAGCGGAAGTATGGCGGGACAGATTGTGAGTGGGCGGCATAGGCGACACGTTTACGAATATGCTCGCCTATCGGCGATAACTCCATTGCATAAACGCAGTTTGTGCAATGGGTATATTTCGCTCTCAAACGCCGAGGGCTTTAAGAGAAAGGAATCTCCCTTATAAACACTCGGATTATGCCTGCAAATACTACCACCATGATAGCAAAAAATAATGGCAATTTACCGTTTGTGATGGCAAAAAACGCTATCATTTTACCTAAAATGATGCCACTATGATAGCAAAAAGTGATGGCACTTATGATAGTAAAAATGCAATCATGCCATCAAAAAGTGCTGCCACATATGATAGTAAAAGTGCCAGTCTGATATTTCTTTCAACTGAAAATACAGAAATCAGTCGATTTTTTAAGTCAGCTTTTTCCATATGGACTTATTTTTTAACTCACTTTCTGCCCATCTCCGCAAATTTCCGCTTGTACCGGAAGGAAGCACATGATATAAGCTATTTGCGTGTAGGTATATATACTGTCCTTTGGACAGCTTGGGCTTCGGTCTGATACATACCATTGGGCGGTTTCGTAAGAAGCCGCCTTTTATACTGCCGATTTTCGTGTTACTGCTTTTACATCGTTCTTATCCCACAGGTTCTTCCCCTCATTAACTTCCATGAACTTCTCAAGAATATCGCTTTTGATAAGTACCTTCCGCCCGACTTTTAAGACTGGCAGCTTTCCCCATTCTACAAGATTTCTCATGGTATTCCTGCCGATTCCAGGGGGTGTCGCAAAATCATCAAATTAGATGATTGAGCGGCACCCCTCGCCCTATGTGCAGAAAATCTGGAAAGTATCTTTGGGTGTTTGGGGGATTTCCCTGATTTTTGGCATACTTTAATAATGCTGCTGTTTTTCTATGGTTTATGCGGTCTCTTTGACTGGAAAGAAATAACTCCCTGTCCGGTCTTTTTGTATCTTTCCATGTAGTTTATTGATGTTATAACCCATGCACAGCAAAAGTATCTCTAGTTTTACTTTTGTTTTTCCGCGGAGCAGGAATCTTTGGAATTCATAGTCATTTTTCAGAACGCCAAAAGCTCCTTCTACTTGAATGGAACGGTTCATCCGATATTTGATCCCCGTTTCACTTAAAATGTTTTCATAGGATTCCTGCCGCTTCTCCAGAAAACTTTTGGAAATATATAACCGTTTACTGCCTTTTGCTCTGGTACATTTTTCTTTATAAGGACAACCCGTACAGTCCTCACATTCGTAAACAGTTACTTCCGATTCGTAGCCACTCTTGCTTTTCTGCCTTTTGATAAAAAGAGGGGACAATGATCTTCCGGCATGGCAGGTGTATGTGTCAGTGGTCTCATCATATCCCATGTTTTCACGTTTGCTGATATCTTTTTTAAAGCTGCGTTTTTTCCATTTCTCATAGGTCTGAGGTTTGATATAAGGTTTCTGTCTGTTTTCCCTTAAAAAGCTGTAGCCTTCTTCGCTTTCGTAACCTGAATCTGCTGTTACACTTGGATATCGGAACCCCAGTTTTTCTTCCATTGTTTTCAGAAACGGAATCAACGTCCATACATCGTTTCTGTCCTGAAAAATATCCACTGCAACGATGTATTCGCTGTCTACACCTATCTGTACATTATATCCCGGTTTTAACTGGGCATTACGCATGTGGTCATCCTTCATGTGCATAAAAGTGGCATCCGGATCTGTCTTACAGTAATTGTTCCGTCCCTGAAAACTTGCCGTGTGCCAGTCATAAATAGTCTGCCGTTCCAGAAACCTGCGGAACAGTTCCAGATACCTCTGGTTTCTGCTTTTTCTTTTTCCACGCCCATGGACAAAAACAGTTCCGTCTGTCCTGCACTTTTCTTCCAAAAATCCGGATATCTTTTGTATATCCTGTGCCCTTGTTTCTGTGCCGACTGAAAAATCCTGTATGTATTCATGGTTCAGGAGCTGTACGGCATCCTGTATCTTCCGGAACATTTTTCTTCCCATTTCCCAACAGACTTTTTCCACACAAAAGTATACTTGTTGGCGCTGGCTTCCAGCTTTGTCCCGTCAATGAACACGGTCTCCTTTGACAGTCCACCAGCCCGTTCCAGTCTTTCTACCATCTGATAGAAAAGACTCTCACAGGCATCTGCCAGAAATCCCGTACGGAAACGGGCAATGGTACTATGATCCGGTGCTTTCTGTCCGGCTAACAGCCACATAAAGTTGATGTCACGCCGGCAGGCGGCCCCGATCTTTCTCGAAGAATAGATGTTTTGTGAATAAGCATAGGTCAGGATCTTGAACATGGTCTTGGGGTCTACTGCCGGATTTCTGCCTTTGGCAGAGTAAGCCTTGTACAGCAAGCTGTAATCTAATCCCTCCAGTTCGTGGCTCAGCAGTCGGACAGAATCATCTTCAGGAACCAGGCCTTCCAAACTTAATGGTAAAACCAGTTGATAAGGCTCGCCAAATTCGGTATAATTTTTATGGTATTTTAATTTACTCGTCATAATTTATTATACCACGGATGGCAGGTTCTTCGGAGCCTGCTTTTCTGTTTTCAGATACAAAAACGGAGCTGTTGCTCCGGTAGTGATTATTCATCTACTTTTGCAACAGCCCCTATACTCGGATGCCTCCTCGATTGTCATTGCAATCTTCGTTTCTGTCATCAACTTGCCTCCTTTTGAATTGCATTACGCAATTTTGCGTGTACTGATACTATACCGCTTTTATATTCTCTTGTCAAGCATTATGATAATACGAAAATTATTTTTTGGTTGCATATTGCATTATTTTTTTTTTGTGGTATAGTATGAACATACCGACAAAGGAGGCAACGCCTCCAAAAGAACAGGAGGCGTAGCGACATGAAAGATAAAGAATTGCGCAAGCTAATCGGTAGCAGGGCAAAACAGCGGAGAATTGAGTTAGGATTGAACCAGCCTTATGTCGCAGAGAAGATGGGGGTAGCCACTTCCACAATCGTGCG
>OFEY01001411.1_pt1 | contig 15838 bp, 16 predicted proteins | sample 1521251 | NCBI WGS metagenome assembly OFEY01 (sample SAMEA3504100, study PRJEB24116) | mouse gut metagenome | biome: mouse gut; feature: mouse-associated habitat; material: faeces | place: Denmark | collected 2011
GCTGGCGGACTACGCCGGGGGCTTCCGAAGGGAGGAACTCCCCGCGTCGGAGCTGGTGGTGGGCATGAAGTGTGGCGGGTCGGACGGCCTGTCCGGCATCACCGCCAACCCCACCGTAGGCCGGTTCTCCGACCGGCTCATCGCCCTGGGGGGCTCTACGGTGCTCACCGAGGTGCCCGAGATGTTCGGCGCGGAGTCCATCCTCTTTGAGCGGTGCCGGGACGAAGCGGTGTTCCGCAAGGCGGTGAAGATGATTGAGGACTTCAAGGGCTACTTCACCTCCCACAACCAGGTGGTGTACGAGAACCCCAGCCCCGGCAACAAGGCCGGGGGCATTACCACGCTGGAGGACAAATCCTGCGGCTGCGTCCAGAAGGGGGGCAGCGCCCAGATTGTGGACGTGCTGGACTACGGCGGGGCAGTGGTGAAAAAGGGCCTCAACCTGCTGTCCGGCCCGGGCAACGACCTGGTGTCCGCCACCGCCCTGACGGCGGCGGGGGCCCACCTGATCCTGTTCACCACAGGCCGGGGGACGCCCTTCGGGGCCCCCGCCCCCACGGTGAAGATTTCCACCAACACCCCCCTGTTTGAGAAAAAGGGGAACTGGATCGACTTTAACGCCGGAACCGTGGCCCAAGGGGAGAGCCTGGACGGCGCCGGGGACCGGCTGCTGGACTTTGTGCTGGAGGTGGCAAGCGGCAAGCCCACCCGCGCGGAGGAACAGGGCTTCCGGGAGATTTCCATTTTCAAGGACGGCGTGGTGCTCTGAAACAAGCCGGGAAAAAGCCTGCTGAAATTTGTTCGGCAGGCTTTTTCACATGTCTTTACATCTCATGGAGTGTGACAAAGAATATATGGCTCCGGGTAAACATGCGGGGACATGTGCAGAGGTTTTGCAAGTCCCTGTAACGTACACGAGTAAGCTGAGGGATGGACATCAATTGATGGGGGGTTCCGGGTGAAAAAAGGCTGTGGCAAGGGTTCGGCTTTGTGCCTGCGGAGTGGTTTTGCCTCCAGCTTTCACCCGCTGAGGGGTAGGGATTGGGGTGGGCAGACCACGCATACTATATATTGTGGGCAGGCAATCCGTCAGGTGGAAACACCTTGAAGAATCTGGAAAATAAGGAGTATTCGGAATATTTTACCAGCACTTTGGCACTAGGTTTCATTGCCCAAAAGGGCAAAAACATGTTGCGTTTTTTTCCGTGCCATGCTATAATTAACTGCCGCTATGATGTGGTGTATAAAAGTGTTCGGTGCAGCGGAAGGGGGCTGTATTGGTTCCCGCATTGATCTTGTGGGCCATTTGAGCGGGAACCGCCGGTGGGCGGAGATTGACCGGTCTGGGTGGTCCCCATTTTTTCGCATGTTCCGAAACGCCGTTTCATAGTATTCATGATGTGTGCCGCGGGCAGGCTGCGGCCACGCACGAGGGAGGGTTCAGGTATGGATATTTTAACGAGCAATTCCGCTTTGCTGCTAGAAAAATCTGTAGGCTTCCTTTGGACGAAGCAGGCCGCGATCCTGGATAATATTGCCAACGCGGAGACACCCAACTATAAGGCCAAGGTCGTCACGTTCGAGGAGAGCATTCGGAGCAAGCTGGAGCAGGCCGCCGCCCACCCCGGGGAGGCAGAGAAGTCGGTGCGGGATATCCTGGAGGACCCGGAGGTCACCGTGTTTGAGGCCCGGGAGCAAAAGCGCATGGACGACAACGGGGTGGATACCACGGAGCAGATGGTGGAGCTGATCCGCAACGCGTACCAGCAGCAGTATGTCTACCAGGCCATCAACAAGCACTATGCCATTCTGCGCATGGCCGTCAAGGGCCAGTAAAAGCGCGTGAGCCCTGCGGCCCGCAGGCGGGACGCGACAAAACAAGGGGGTAATGAACGATGGGCTTCATGAATTCTATCAATATCATTGGTTCCGGCCTCACCGCCCAGCAGCTGCGGCTGGATATCGTGGCGGAGAACGTGACCAATTCCCAGACCACGCGGGTGGAGAACGGCGAGGGCGCCTACCGCCGGAAAATGGTGGTGTTCGAGGCGGTGAGCGGGCGCGACAGCTTCCGGGAGGCCATGGCCCGCGCCATGAGCGGCGCGGTGTCCAACAAGGATGTCAGCCCCACCGCCGGCGGCGTGCGGGTGACCGAGATTGTGGAGGATGAGTCCCCCATGAAAATCGTCTATGATCCCACCCATCCCGATGCGGATGAGGACGGATACCTGGAACTCCCCAACGTGGACATGGTGAAGGAAATGGCGGACGCTATGGCGGCCACCCGGGCCTTCGCCTCCGACGTCACCGCGTTCAACACGCTGAAATCTGTGATTTCCAGCGGGCTGGAGGTCGGCCGGTAAGGGCGCGGCTTCCATTATTGTATAAAGGAGAGGAACTGCCATGAGCGCCATGATTGACGGCATCCCAAACATTGCCCCCCCCGCGGGCATTACGGGCATTACCAATACCATCCAGGCAATTACCCCCCCCGTCCGGCCCGGGCAGGAGGAGAAGGCCACCGAATTGGGCCAGGTGAAGGACAGCGCCTTTGGGTCGCTGTTTACCGGGCTCATCCAGAACGTGAAGGATACCGACGCCGAGTTCACCCAGGCCCAGTATTTGCTGGCCACCGGCCAGTTGGAGAACCCTGTGCAGCTGGGCATTGCCGCCTATAAAAACGAGATCGCGGTGGATCTGCTGATCCAGATGCGCAACAAGGCGCTGGACGCTTATAACGAACTGAAAAACATGAGCGTCTAAAACCTGCAAGGGAAAGAACGCGGAGAGCGGAGTTGATAGGGCTTGAACAAGGAAAAGCTGCAGGGCTATTTTGAAAAGGCAAAGACAGCCCTGGGGAAGATATCCAAAAAAATATGGATTATTATCGGTGTCACGGTGGCCGCCTTGGCCATCGGCATCGTCATTTTCCTGAATACCAGGCCCTACGCCCCCCTGATCGCGGGCGCGACCAGTGAGGAGGCCGGGGCGGTGCTCACATGGCTCCAGGGCCAGGGAATCACCAACTACCGGGTGGAGGGTTCAGGAAGCACAATACTTGTGCCGGAGGGGCAGGTGTCCAGCCTGAAAGCCCGGCTGCTGGTGGAGCAGTACTCCCAGGCCAACGCCGCCCCCACAGGCTACTTTGAACAGGTCAGCGCCCTGTCCACCCAGGCGGATCGGAAGCAGGCGAAGGTGACCGACCTGCAAAGCAGGATGGAGCGGACCATCTGCCAGTTCCCCGGTGTGCGCGCCGCCACGGTCAACATCAATATGGGTGAAGACCGGGGGTATGTGCTGGACAGCGGCAACGTGGTGGAGGCGTCCGCCGCCGTGATGCTCACCATGCAGAGCGGTAAGACCCTCACCGACGGACAGGCCAACGCCATCCGCAACTATGTGGCATACAGCGTGGCGGAACTGAAGGTGGAGGCCGTCAGTATTGAGGACACCGAGGGCAACGACTACTCCGGCATGGGCGGCACGGGCACCAGCGCGGCGGCCAGCTCGGCGTTGAAGCTCCAGCTGGAGCGGCAGATCAAGAAACAGATGGAGGACTCCATCGTTGAGCTCCTGGCCCCCATCTACGGGAAGGAAAACATCACCGCCGGGGTCAACGTGGAGGTGGAGCTGGGCGACAAGACCATCAACGACTACAAGGTCACCCTGCCCAAGTTCGCCGAGGAGGGCGACACCAACGGCAGGGGCATTGTCGGCAAGCAGGTGTATTTCTATCAGTTCCTCACGCCCGACGAGGCCGCCGTGGGCGGCGTGGTGGGCACCCCGTCCAATGCCGAGCTGCCCACCTATGTGGAGCCGGGGGATGCGGCGGCGGAGCTCCAGGGCATCCTGGAGGAGCGGCATGAGACCGAGTACGACAATTCCAAGACCCAGACCCAGATGGTGATCACCGCGGGCACCATCAAGAACGTGAGCGTGGCGGTGAGCGTCAACGCCCGCACCGCCCCCAACGCCAACGTGGATGGAATACGAGATACGGTGGCCAAGGCCTGCGGTATCGTGGCGCCTCTGGAGATGGAGGATGGCATGACCGAGGCGGAGTACCTGTCCCGGTACATTTCCGTCCTCCACGAGGAGTACTACGAGAGGCCTGTACCCGAGCCCGAGCCCTCCGGCTGGGAGGCCCTGGGCATCCCGCTGTGGGTGGTCATCGCCGCGGGCGCCGGCCTGCTGGTGTTCGCCATCGTGCTGACCATCATCCTGCTGCTGCGCAGCAAGAAGCGCAAGAAGCAGGAGGCGGAGCAGCGGGCCGTGGAGGAGCTGCTGGCGGTGGCAATGCCCCAGCAGACGGAGGACGGCGTGCAGGTGGACGAGAACGGCGAGCCTGTGGGGGCCGACGTGATGGACCTGCATACGGAACGGAGCATGGAGCTGCGCCAGAGCATCCGGGACTATGTGGACGAGAATATGGAGGTCGCGGCGCTGCTGATCAAGAGCTGGCTGAAGGAGGATGGAGACAATGGCTGACGCCGCCGTGGCGGAACAGAAGACCGCCGCACCCGCGGAGCCCAAGGCCCCCGCGGGCCGGAAGAAGATTGCCAACGAGGTCCCCCTCACCGGCGCGCAGCGGGCCGCCACCGTCATCATCGCCCTGGGCGTGGAGCGGGCGTCCGCCCTCTACAAGCATATGGAGCCGGATGACGTGGAGCAGCTCACCCTGGAGGTCGCGAAAATGGGCTTCCTGGGGTCGGAGCAGACCGAGGAAATTTTATATGAGTTCTACCAGCTGTGCCGCACCAACCGGGCGGTGACCGAGGGCGGCCTGGAGTACGCCCGCACGGTGCTGGAAAAGGCATACGGGCCCCAGACGGCGGACGAGCTGCTGGGCAAGGTCACAAAATCCCTGCAAAACCGCAACTTCTCCTTCATGGAGAAGGCGGACGACAAGTCGCTGTACTCCGCGCTGCAAAACGAGCGGCCCCAGACCATCGCGCTGGTGCTGTCCTATGTGGAGCCGGACAAGGCCGCCGGCGTCATCTCCCAGCTGGACGAGAAACGCCAGATCCAGGTGGTGGAGAGCATGGCCAAGATCGAGAGCGTGTCCCCCGTGGCCGTCAAGATCATCGAGGCGGAAATGCGCAAGAAGTTCTCCAACATCGTCACCAACGCCAACGTCAAGGTGGGCGGCATCGACTACGTGGCCGACGTGATGAACAACATCGACCGCGCCAGCGAGAAAAACATCTTCGACGGCCTGTCCGCCTATGACCAGGAGCTGGCCGACGAGATCCGCAAGCGGATGTTCGTGTTCGAGGATATTATCACCATGGACGACCGCTCCGTCCAGCGCTTTGTCCGGGACTGCGACCCGCGGGATCTGGTGCTGGCCCTCAAGACCGCCAACGAGGAGGTCTCCAAGAAGCTGCTCAGCAACATGTCCACCCGTATGGCCCAGAACATCCGGGACGACCTGGAGATTACAACCAACGTCAAGCTGAAGGACGTGGAGGACGCCCAGCAGCGCATTGTGGATATCATCCGCGACCTGGAGGAGAAAAACGAGATCATCATAGCGAAGGGCGGAAAGGACGATATCATTGCCTAATATATTCAAAGCCTTTTCCAGGGCGAAGGCCGAGCCCTACCAGTTCCCTGACGCGGCGGAGCTGGTGGTGGAGCCGGAGCCCGAGGAGGCGCCGCCCGCCCCGGAGGACAGCCCGCCGGAGGAGGCGGGGGGACTGGATGTGAGGGTGGCCGATCCGGAGCCGGAGGTTGCAGCGGAGCCGGAGCCGGAAGAGAACCCGGTGAGCTTCGCCCAGCTCCAGGCCGAGGTGATCCTGGCCGACGCCCGGCGTGAGGCCGAGGAGCTGATGGCCAGGGTCCGGGAGGACGCCCGGCGCGAGGCGGAGGAGGTTTTTGCCAAGGCCCGGGAGGACGGACGCCAGGAGGGTTATGTCCAGGGGATGGCGGAGGCGTCCCAGGAGTCCAGGCAGCTCCGGGAGGAGCAGGCCAGGCGCCTGGAGGAAGAGGTCCACCGCTTCATGGAGCAGGCGGGCGTGGCCCTGGACCGGCAGATGGACCAGAGCGTGGACGACCTGCGGGACCTGGCCCTGGCGGTGGCGGAGAAGGTGGTGTGCGTCAGCCTGAAGAGCAGCGGCGACGTCATCAGCCGGATGATCCAGACCGCCATCGACAAGCGGAAGAAAAAGGAATGGGTGCACATATACATATCCGAGTGCGACGCCAAGCGGCTCACCCAGATCCCCGCTTCCTTGTCCGCCGCGCTCAGCGCCCTGTCGGACCGGGTGCGGCTCATCCCCATGTCCGACGACGAGTCGGGCACCTGTATCATCGAAATGCCGGACGAGATCGTGGACGCCAGCGCGGCCACCCAGCTCAACAACCTGCGGACCATCCTCATGGACACCGCCAACAGCGCGTCGGGGATGAACCTGTTTCACTGATATATCGCAAGGCCCCCTTTCTCCCAGGCCGGGAACGGGGCCGTGAGGCACAGGCCGGTGGGGTGAAGATATGCCTTCCGTATTTCAACAAATGACCCGTCAGGTCTATAACGCGGAGCCCTACAGCCTGACGGGGAAAATCGAGAATATTGTGGGCATGTCCATCGAGGCCAGCGGCGGCCGGGCCGCCGTGGGCGACATCTGCCGCATCTACAACGGCGACTCGGGCGGGCAGGTCACCGCCGAGGTGGTGGGCTTCAAGAACGACCACATCCTGCTTATGCCCTATTCCGATATGAGCGGCATCTCGGCGGGCAATTTCGTGCGCAATACCGGCGCGCAGCTCACCTTGCAGGTGGGCGAGTTCCTCCGGGGGCGCATCATCAACGCCCTGGGCCAGCCCATCGACGGCAAGGGTCCCTTCGAGGGGGGCTCACCCTACTGCGTGGGGGGCAACTACATCAACCCCCTCCAGCGGCCCCCCATCCGGGAGCGGATCCAGTTCGGGGTGAAGGCCATTGACGGCATGATCACCATCGGCAAGGGCCAGCGTATCGGCATATTCGCCGGGTCCGGCGTGGGCAAGTCCACCCTCATGGGCATGATCGCCAAGAACGTCACGGCGGATATCAACGTCATCGCCCTGGTGGGGGAGCGGGGCCGGGAGGTTCTGGAGTTCGTGGAGAAGGACCTGGGCCCCGAGGGGATGAAGCGGTCCATCCTGGTGGTGGCCACCTCCGACCAGCCCGCCATGCTGCGGATGCGGTGCCCTTCGGTGGCCACCGGGATCGCGGAGTATTTCCGGGACCAGGGGTACGACGTGCTGCTGATGATGGACTCGCTGACCCGGTTCGCCATGGCCCAGCGGGAGATCGGCCTTGCCATCGGCGAGCCGCCGGTGAGCCGGGGCTACACCCCGTCCATGTACGCCGAAATGCCCAAGCTGCTGGAGCGCAGCGGCAATTTCAGCCGGGGCTCCATCACCGGGGTGTACACCGTGCTGGTGGAGGGCGACGACACCAACGAGCCCATCGCGGACACGGTGCGGGGCATTCTGGACGGCCACATCGTTCTGAGCCGCCAGCTTGCCAACTCCAACCACTACCCCGCCATCGACGTGAGCGCGAGCATCTCCCGTCTGATGACGGAGATTGTCTCCCCGGAGCACCGGCAACTGGCCTCCCGTATCAGGGATATTATGAGCGTGTACGAGAAGAACGCCGACCTGGTGTCCATCGGGGCCTACAAGCCCGGGACCAACCGGAAGCTGGACTTCGCCATGTCCAAGATTGACGCGGTGAACAGCTTTTTGACCCAGGACGTGAACGAGGCCTTCTCCTATGACCAGTGCGTGGCGGAGATGGCGAAGCTCCTTCAATAAGCCTGCCGGATAGTCGAGGTGCAGAGATAGATGAAGAAATTCAAGTTCGCTTTGGATTCGGTGCTGTCCTATAAACAGCAGGTGCTGGACGCCCTCAAGGGCGAACACGCCGCCATCCTGACCCAGGTGCGGGAGCAGGAGGAGGCGGTGGAGGCGGCCTGGCAGAGCTACCGCCAGTGCGACGGGGAGTACCGCCAGCGCAAGGCGGAGGGCATCACCATCACCGATGCCATGGTGTACCAGAACGGCCTGCGGGTGCTGGAGCGGGACATCCAGCGGGAGACGGAGAAGCTGGAGGCCCTGCGGCGGAAAGAGGAGAAGAAACGCCAGGAGGTGGTGGACGCCAAGATCGACACCTCCTCCATCGAGAAGCTGAAGGAGCACAAGCTGGAGGATTACCACAAGGCGGAGCAGAAGGCGGAGGAGGTCCTCATCGACGAGTTCGTCAGCTCCGCCCGGGCGCGGGCCGGCATCGGCGCATAGGATACCCGGGGCCCTTTGGTGCGTCCAAATCGGCGCGCGCGCCGTTTGGAAATAGATATCATCATAAGAAAGGAGGAAAAAGAAGATGGAGCAGGCAAAAAATGTGGCCTTGAATCTGCTTCAGGCCGTGGCGTCCCAGACCAAGCTGCCCAAGACGGGCAAGAGCGGCGGGGACAGCGACTTCCAGAAGCTGATCGAAAAGGCCCAGTCCGGACAGCCGGACAGCGAGGCCGCGGAGCAGCCCAAGGCCGACAAGCCCGACGCCGCCCAGAAGCCGGAGAAGAACCCCGGCCAGGAGCAGGAGGACCCGGTGGAGCTGTCCAAGCGGATGCAGGTGTACCTGGCCCCGGTGGCCCCGGAGGTGCTGGCCCAGTACCCCGCCGAGTGGCTGCCCCAGGTGCAGGAGGGCGAACCCATCGTGTGCATCGGTGTGCGCACCGGAGCCAACGGAGAGGACATCCCCATCCTGGTGGGCGCAAAACAGGCCGCGCAGATGTACGGCAAGGATATCGTCGATCCCGCGCTGTACGACGTGTCCGACCCAAAGGCCGACGCAATGCTGGAGGCCACCGACCCCACCGTGGAGCACGGACCCGCCCAGATGCTGGAGAAGCTGGCGGATGAGGTGGCCGGGGTGGAGGAGAACGGACCCCAGCTGTTCCAGACCGGGGAGGCGGGGGCCGACACAGAGGCGGAGATCACCGACGCGGACGTAGGCCCCCAGACGTTGTTCCATGATGTGAAGGCGGCCCCTGTGAAGGTGGGTGACGTGTACACCGAGCAGCCCGACCAGCCCGACGTGGCGAAGCAGATCGACACCGGACTGGCCCAGGCCCTGGAGAAGGGCGAGTCCATGGTGCGCATCCAGCTCAACCCGGAGAACCTGGGCAGCGTGACGGTGGAGATCACCCGCAGCGCGGAGGGCCTGATCCGGGTGGCCCTCAGTGCCCACAGCGGCGAGACCCGGGGCCTTCTGGAGCGTCACGCCGGGGAATTGCAGGGGATGATCGCCAACCGCACCCAGCAGGATGTGGAGGTAAACGTCCAGCACAGCCAGGAGGGACAGCAGGGCCAGAACCAGCAGAACCCCTACGACGGACGGAACGGCAGCGGCCAGGGCGGGCAGGAGGAACGCCGCCAGCCCCGCCGGGAGCAGTCCGGCGACAGCCGGGACTTCATGCAGCAGCTTCGGCTGGGCTTGATCCCCGGGGACGAGTAAGACAGAAAGGAGCAGACAGCGATGGGCAGTAATTCTATGGCGGATATTTCGGGCCTGCTCGGCTCGAACAGCATTACCACACCCAAGCACACCACCAGCCGGAAGAACAACACCGAGCTGGACATGATGGACTTCCTCCAGCTGATGATCGTGCAGCTCCAGAGCCAGACCATCGACGACGCGATGGACACCAGCGAGATGATGAACCAGATGGTTCAGATGCAGATGATCTCCGCCATCTCCAACATGACCGAGACCAACGTGATGAGCTACGCCAGCTCCCTGGTGGGCAAGGTAGTCACCATCGGCCTCGTGACGAAGGACGGCCTGGAGGAGCGGGAGGTCCTGGTGACCGGAACCGGCGTGATGGACGGCCAGCAGGTGATCTTCGGCAAGGACGCCTCCGGCAAGATCGAAACGTACGGGCTGAACCAGATTATGGCCGTGGGCCAGCTTCCCCCGCCGGAGGAAACCCCGGATGAGGGCGACGGCGACGGCGAAGAAACTCCTCCGGTGGACGGAGAGGGCAACGGCGAAACGCCTCCCGCGGGCGGCGACGGCAACGGCGAGACGCCCCCTGTGGAGGGCGGCGGCGAAACTCCCCCCGCAGGCGGCGAGGGCGGCGACACCCAGGGCGGATAAAAACGCCTACCCACTTAAATCGAGGTGACAGAAGATGATCCAGCGTGTATCAGGACTGCCGCGCACGGACGCGCCACAAGCCCGGGTACAGCCGCGGACGCAGCCGGGGGCCTTCGGGGCCATGCTCCAGCAGGAGCTGGCACGGCAGGAACAGCCCCAGGGCGTGGAGTTTTCCAAGCACGCCATCTCCCGGGCGCAGGAGCGGGGCATTGAGGTGACGCCCGATCTGATGGACCAGCTGGCGGGCAGCGTCATCCGGGCCCAGGCCAAAGGGGCCACCAATATCCTGGCCATGGACACCGAGAAGGCTTTTATCATCAATGTGCCCAATGCCAGGGTCATTACGGCCATCACCCAAGAGGAAATGAAACAAAATATTTTCACAAACATTGACGGCGCCGTGTTCCTGTAATATGATAGACAGAAGGCAGGACCAATTTCGGATGCCTTCGGCCCGCGTCCGATTGACGCTGGCCGGGCGGCGCCACACCGAAAGGAGTTAATTTTCTTACTATGACTGGTGCAATGTATGCGGCAATCGCGGGTCTGCGGACCCATATGCAGAACCTGAACGTCATCGGCAACAACGTGGCTAACGTGAACACCTACGGCTACAAGGCCAGCCGCTCCGTGTTCCGCACCTCCATCTACACCACCTTGTCCGGCGGCTCCGACGGCACCAACACCGTGGGCGGCAAGAACCCCTCCCAGATCGGCTACGGCGCCAACATGGGCTCGGTGGACATCGACATGAGCACGGGCAACTACGCCGTGACCGGCAAGGCCACGGACATGATGATTGACGGCGACGGCTTCTTCATGGTGGGCGACAAGACCATCTCCGACGGCTTCGACGGAAGCGCCGACGACGTGAACATGTTCACCTCCCTGAACCTGACCCGGGTGGGCAATTTCGACTTCAAGGCGGACGGTTATCTGACCAACAACGACGGCCAGGTGGTCTACGGCTTCCTGTGCACCGGGATTGACGCCGCCACCGGCAAGGCTACCTTCAGCAACCAGCTGGTGCCCATCCGTTTTCCGGGCGTGGGGGCCAAGGCCGGCGCCGATGGGGCGCTGGAGCTGAAATGGCCCACCACCGCGGTGGAGGGCGACGGGGCCGACGCCAACGCGGTGGGCAAGCTCCACGACGCGCTGCAGCCTGTGGCGGACGACGCCCCTGCGGGCACTGAGGCCGAGCCCTGGCCCAAGGCCACCTTCAACGGCATCACCGTGGATGGGAAAACCGGCGTCATCAGCGGCACCTGCGCCGAGACCGGCGAGCAGGTGGTCATCGGCGTGGTGGCCATCGGCATGGTGACCAACCCCAACGGCGTGACCAGCATGGGCAACAGCTATTACAAGGCCGGCGAGGGCGCAGGCAACCTGAGCGTGGCCTTGTTCGGCGGCGCGGGCGAGGATCTGGGCATCACCTATGTAAACGGCGAGCTGGCCCAGGCCCCGGACGGCGGCGACGCCCCGGCCCCCGTGGACGGCCTGCGCCTGCGCAAGGGCGCGAAAAACGCCTCCATTATCTCCGGCGGCCTGGAGATGTCCAAGACCGACCTGGCCCAGGAGATTTCCCAGATGATCCTGACCCAGCGCGGCTACCAGGCCAACACCCGCATCATCACCGTGACCGACTCCATGCTGGAGGAACTGGTCAATATGAAGCGCTGATAAACCCAAAAACGGCCCGGGGAGAGCCGCTCTCTCCCCGGGCTATCCCCCTGTAGTCCTATGAATAGGAAAAAGGAGGTACCACAATGATCGTACTGACAAAGCGCAACCACGAGAAATTTGTCGTCAACCACCTGCAGATCGAGTATATTGAGACCATCCCCGAATCCAAGATCGTCATGATGAACCACGACTTCTACCTTGTCCGCGAGAGTGTGGACGAGATCATTGATAGGATCGCCAAGTATAACGCCAAGGTGATGGATGTGCACCGGCAGATCACCGTGGTGGACAATCGGTAACACCGGCGAGACAGATAAAAACGGCCTGAACGGCCTTCCGGGCGGAAAGCCGCGCCCGGAATCTGGAGGTAGAGCTTTGTAATGAATATTACCTATATCATCGGCCTGGTACTGGCAATCTTCGTGTTCCTGTTCGGCGTGGTGTGCGGCATCAACATCGGCCCGAAGGCGGTGGCGCAAAACCTGCCGGTATTCACCTTCAAGCCGGAGAACCTGTGGAACTTCTTTGACGCGGCCAGTATCTTCATCGTCATCGGCTGTACCCTGGCCATCGTGGTGGCCAGCTTCCCGGCCAGCACCCTGGCGGCTATGCCCAAGCACTTCGGCATCATGCTCAACGCCAAGAAGTTCGACCCCATGAAGTACATCGACCAGCTGGTGGATTTGGCACAGACCGCCCGTAAAAACGGCCTGCTGGCCCTGGAAGGCAAGGCCAACGAGCAGGAGGACCCCTTCTTCAAGATGGCCATCATGCTCATCGTGGACGCCAACGACCCAGACAAGGTCCGCGCCATCCTGGAGAACGACATCGAGTGTATGTCCGCCCGGCACGAGGATTCGGCCGCGCTCTACGACAAGGCGTCGGCCGTGGCCCCGGCCTTCGGCATGGTGGGTACGCTGGTGGGCCTAATCAACATGCTGGCGAATATGAACATGGACGCGGGGGGCTCCAGCACCATCGGCCAGGACATGGGCACCGCGCTAATCACCACCCTGTACGGCTGTATCCTGGCCCACATGATCTTCGGCCCCATAGCCAACAACCTGCGTATCCGGGACGGAGAGGAAGTGCTGTGCAAGCAGATCATTGTAGAGGGCATCATGTCCATCCAGTCCGGCGAGAACCCCAAGGCGCTGCGGGAAAAGCTGCTGACCTACATCCCCCAGGGCAAGCGCGAGGAGAGCGGCAAGGCCCCCTCCGGGGAATAAGGCCCATGCTCCCAACACACGATGTAAGGAGTTGAAAACGTCGTGAAAAAGAAAAAAAGCGGTGGCGGTGGTGCCAACTGGATGGATACATACGGCGATATGGTCACGCTGCTTTTATGTTTCTTTGTCCTTTTGTACTCCATGTCCACCATCAGCGAGGAGAAGTGGCGGGCTATCGTCACCAGCTTCAACCCCTTTGCCCAGCTGGACCCCACCGACCCCGGCGGCACCGACGGCCCCGTGGCCGACCCGGAGGACAACGAACAGGGCGGAATGCCCTCCATTCCCGATGTGGCGGCCCAGCGGGAGATCGACGATATGATCGAGGAGGTTTTTCTGGCTCTCCAGGCCATGGCGTCCCAAGGCGATATGCAAAACGCCATCCAGGTGGACATGAGCGGCGGCAAGGTGTACGTCAAGTTCACCGACACCGTGTTTTTCGCGGGTAACAGCTTTGAGCTGCGCGAGGAGGCAAAGGATATCCTTTTGCAGGTGTGCGCCGTCCTGGACACGGCGGAGTCCGCCATCGATGAGATCCGTATCCAGGGCCACACGGCCCAGCAGGACCCCAATATGCCCAACGAGGCGTATGGAGACCGCTTCCTGGCCAGCAACCGCGCCACGGAGGTGCAGGTGTTCATCCAGAACAACAGCTCCATTTTCCCCACGCGGCTGGTGAGCGAGGGGTGCGGACAGTGGCGGCCCGGGGCCACCAATGAGACGCTGGAGGGGCGGCGCAAGAACCGCCGTGTGGAAATGATTATCAGCGGGCGCAACCTGGAGGAAGAGCTGAAGGGCGGCGGACTGACCGAGTTCATCACCCAGAGCCAGGGCCAGGCAGGCGCGGAACAGCAGACCCCATAAGAATACAGCAGATCAGGTGAGGTGATTCGATGGCTGAGGTATTGTCACAAAGTCAGATCGACGCGCTGCTCAATTCCATGCGCAGCGGCGGCGAAGAGGCTAAGGCGGAGGAGAAAAAGCCGGAGAAAAAGTATCGGAAATACGACTTCACCACCCCGCGGAAGTTTACCAAGGACCGTATCAAAATGCTTCACGGCATTTTTGAGAACTACACCCGGGTCATCAGCTCCCGGCTCAACGCCCAGCTGCGCACCACCTGCGCCATTGAGGTGGAGAGCATCGAGGAGCAGAAGTTCTACGAGTTTAATAACGCCCTCATGGAAGGGGACGTACTGGCCATGGTGGACGTGACGGTCCACCCCCGGACAGAGGGCGGACGGGATATCCAGACGGAGGACCCGGTCATGGTCTACCTGTCCACCCAGACCGCGCTGGGGATGATGGACCGGATGATGGGCAGCGAGGGGGATTCGGAACGGGAAGTCCCCATGGGCTATGCCTACACCGACCTGGAACTCCAGCTCTATGAACTGCTGCTCAAGGATATCATCGCCCTGATGGGCAGCAGCTGGGAGAACTATGTGCCCGTCACCTTCGAGTATGAGCGCACCCAGGTCAACCCCACCCTGGTCACCCTGCTGAACCTGGACGAGACGGTGGTGCTGGTGGACATGAAGCTCACCTTTGGCAGCGGCGAGGGGCGGATGAGCGTGGTGCTGCCCGGCAATGTTCTCATGAGCATATTCGGCGAGGTCAACCGGGAGAGTATGGGCCGCAAGGTGGCCAGCGAGGACAATTCGGACGAGATTTTTGACAAACTGCGCGATTCCACGCTGGAAATCGTGGCGGAGTTGGGGGATACCCAGCTGTCCCTCAGTGATATTTATCACCTGAACGTGGGAGATGTGGTAAACCTGGGACGGTCCAAGGACTCTCCGGTATTCCTGGAGATCGGCGGCTATCAATGGTTTACCGGACGCATGGGAACCCACAAGAAAAACATGGCCATCAAGATAGACGAGGTGTGCTATTCGGCCGAACAAAGGAGCGAGTAAGGGATGGAGAAGGAAATGTTCAGCCCAATGGCGATAGACGCCTTGGGCGAAATGATGAATATCAGCCTGGGCTCCTCGGCTACCGCCGTGTCGAACATGCTGGATCACCGGGTGGACATCACGACGCCTACGGTGAGCGTGGTGGACGTGAAGGATTTTTCCCTGGGCAACCTGGAGCCGGCCATCGGTGTTGAGATCAAGTATGTGGAGGGCCTGGAGGGCAGCAATATCATGCTGCTCAAGCGCAGCGATATCAAGGTCATTGTGGACATACTCATGGGGATGGAGACCGCCGACGAGGAGTTTGAGCTCAATGAACTGACCATCAGCTGTGTGTGCGAGGTCATGAACCAGATGATGGGCTCCGCCGCCACGGCCATGTCCGACTTTCTGGGCTTCCGGGTGGACATCTCCACCCCGGTGTCCTTTGAACTGGAGGATTTGGACCAGTTTAAGCAGGAGCACCTTCCCCAGGGCGCGGACCAGATCGTGGTGGTCAGGTTTTTCCTGAAGATTGAGGACGCGCTGGAAAGCGAGTTCATGAACGTTATGTCGGTGGCCTTGGCCAAGGAGCTGCTCAAGAGCCTGGGCCTGGAGGACGAGGTGTCCAGCGGCGGGTCCCCCGCGCCTGCGGCCCCGTCCGTCCAGCCTGCCCCGGAGGCCAGTGCCAGCAACCGGCCGTTGAGCCAGGAGGAGATTGAGGCCATGCTGTCGGGAGGCGCTGCCGCGCCTGCCCCAGAGCCCGCCCCGGCCTCCTCCGGGGGCGACAAAAAGATGAGCCAGGACGACATTGAGCGGATGCTGGCCACCATGGACGCACCTGCCGAACAGCCCGCGCCTGAGCCCGTCCCCCCGAC
>OFEY01001414.1_pt1 | contig 15821 bp, 9 predicted proteins | sample 1521251 | NCBI WGS metagenome assembly OFEY01 (sample SAMEA3504100, study PRJEB24116) | mouse gut metagenome | biome: mouse gut; feature: mouse-associated habitat; material: faeces | place: Denmark | collected 2011
GTTTGCAGTAAGTGCAAACTCCTATGCTGAATTGTTACCCATTATGTACCAGATACGGTAAAAATGCTTGCATTTTAGTCCAGATATAGTAAAATAGAAATCATAGCAGATTTATGAAAAAAAGGAGATGAGCAGGGGCAGGAATGAGCAGACTGCAGGATATAGAGGATGAAAAGCTGAAGGCAGCCGTAATAAGGGAGCTTGAGAGGCGGGAGAAAAGGCGAAAAAGACTGATCGCGTTGTGTGTGGTTGTGGCAAGCTGCTGTATCGGATATTTCTCCGTATATACTTATATGAATCGTAAAACCCAGAATGAAAGTGCGGAATGGGCGAAGCGGAAAGAGGAGAGTAAAAAGAAAGAACCGGAGAAAAAGAAAGAACCGGTGATACATAAGACAGGCAAGACAGAGGTGCCGGATGTCCTCCCCGAGTACGAAGATTTATATAAAATTAACAAAAGGCTAATCGGATGGATAAAAATAGCCGATACAGATATTGATTACCCTGTTATGCAGACGGTGGATAATGAATATTATCTGGATCATGATTTCGGACAGAATTATGATAAGAACGGATGCATTTTCATGGATAAAGACTGTGATGTGATTGACCGTTCCACGAATCTGATCGTATACGGGCATCATATGAAGTCCGGCGCGATGTTCGGGCATCTTGACAAATATACCGATGAGTCCTTTTATCAGGAGCATCAGACGTTCCAGTTTGATACGATTTATGAAAAAGGGACTTATCAGGTTGCTTATGCTTTTCCGGCAAAAGTGCTGGCGGAGGATGAGATCGCGTTTAAGTATTATCAGTTTATCGACGCCAATTCGGAGGATGAGTTCAACTCCAATATGATGGCGATGGCGGAGATGTCGCTGTATGATACGGGGATTACACCGGTATACGGGGATGAACTGGTGACGCTCTCGACCTGCGACCGGTCTCAGGGATCGGAAGGGCGGTTTGTGGTAGTTGGCGTGAGGATTGCATAAGATAATGTGAAAGAGTTATTTTCGCGGAGAGTTGGTTATGGTTTGATGGTTGTGTAAGGATATCCGGCGAGCGCTGTGCGGATGTACGGCAATTGGGTTGGCGTGGGAGCCGGGTTACATAAGTGCAAAATGTATGGTAATTGAAAACATTCAGGGGCAAAGTCCGTAGCCCCGATATCATAACATGACAGAAGAAGGTGGATTTTTATGTTTGGAAAAGTAAGAAAAAAACTCGATAGAAGGATGAGGAGGCGGATCAGAAAGACATCGGCGGTGATGCTGCTGATCTCTGCTATTACCGTGGCGGCGATTCCAGTGCCGGAGGCTGCTGCGGCGGATGGGGTTACACCGTATGCGGTAACGGAAACCGGAAATGCACCTGTAGTAACGAATTCCGTAAAAGCAGTAGAAGCAGACGGAAGAGGAGGAAAGATTCCGTGGGTGACAGCCACGGATACCATTTATACTTCTGACAGCGGCGAGTTTAAATTTGCATATTTTGAAGTACCGGGGGAAGATTATCAGGCTATATTGTTGGAATATACAGGCAGCGCCGTAAATTTTGATATACCGGAAACATTGCGTGCCTATATTCAGTATACGACCAGCCAGGGTACCCAAAATGGATATGTTGCGGCAAACCAGAATGGGCAGGCGTTGTTTTATAAGAAGGTCAGACCGGTGGTTTATGAACGTACGGTGGTGAGTGGTGCAACTTCGGATAACCGCCCTCAGGTAGGTGATAATACCAGTTGGTCCGGATTATCCAAGGTATCCGATGGTACATATTCTATTGTAAAAAAAGGGCAGGATCTGCCTTCTGTTACAGTGGCTGCCCCTCAGTGGGATAGTACCAGAAATACCTGGATACAGCGGGTTAGCTTATATACTTATTACTATGAACCTTGCGTGGAGGGGGATCTTTCCATATGGGGCGGTGATGACATTAACCGTTATACATTTGATGAGACTAACGCAACAGGAGACGCAGATGCATTACAGTTTTACCGTATGCCGCAAAGCAGTGAATTTACACAGTGGAATATAGACACCAATCCGATTACGTCAGCGTTGGATAAACATCTGAATGATAATAATCAGGAAGGAAACGGGTGGTTTAACGGTCCTGTAGGAACGAGGGAAGACTGGCTTCAGAATGCGAATGTCGGCTATATTTCCGATCAGACGGTGGATTCGTCTAGCGGAACATGGAAGGTTGGAGCTTCGAGAGGCACAAAGCCATTTCTGAGCAGGGGGGCAACGGTTAAAACATTGACGATGCCGGATACGCTGATTGCTGTGGCGGATTATTCTTTTTTTGAATGTACTTCCCTTGAGCAGGTTAATATGGGAAGTGGGGCTAATCTGTCCGATATTGGCAGCTATGCATTTGCAAGTTGTACCAATATGACAACATTTTCACTGGATTATAATTCGGCGGTGAAGGTGATTTCCGATCATATGTTGGAAAATTGTCAGAAACTGACAAATTTCAGGGTGCCGTATGCCGTGACTTTAATAGCGGATTCGGCGTTCGCAGGTTGCCGTATGCTTTCAAACATAGATTTCTCGGGTGCGGGAATTTTAAAGGAAATCGGCAGTTATGTATTCAAAGATTGTACGGCTTTGCAGGAAGTGACACTGCCAACGGATCTGGAAGAAATGGGATGGTTCAACTTTGAAAATTGTAGCGGCTTGAGCAAGGTGGTGCTGGGACCTGGTGTGGGGACAACAGATGCCACTGCAATCCGCTATAATAATTTTGCGGGCTGCAGCAATTTGGAGTGTATTGATGTAACGGGAAACGCCACGACATTTGATGATACGGCGGATTTGGAGTATAATGCGGAGAAATTTAAAGAAGAAGTCAGTGAAAAATTTTATTTTATAGGAGAAAATGAAAACAGCGCAATACATAAAATAACAGAAAATAATGCCATTGCATTTATGTATCGAAAGACTGAAATATATGAGAAGATAATAATATCAGAAAATAAAGATGGAGATGAAGTTAAAATTACATATCAGGTAAATAAAGATAATGAACTGATAAAGCTGGATGTAAAAGGAGAACCGGATGAAGTTGTAATTGAGGGTGTGATTGGTCCCTATGAGATCAATAAACTAGGGAATCAGTTCAATAACAGTTCTACAACGAAATTGGAGTCCATAACTATTCCAAAGACGATCACAGAGATTGGTGCTGATGCGTTTAAGGGATGTAATTCCCTGCGCGAGGTTCATTTTGAGGAAACTAATAATATTCAAACGATTGGGGCAAATGCATTTCAAACTCAGGCAGGTGCCCCGGCGGGTGCAGATGCAAGTCTGACATTTTTTGGTGAGATCAGAGAAGGATCCGTTCCATTTGATTATGCCATGAATCCTGTGAATAAGATCAATGATGGTAATCAAAAAGATGTTTATATTGATTTTTGTTCAGGAGCTCCTACGAATCTCCATGTACATTATGATCCGGAGAGAGGGAACAGTACTTTATGGAAGATACCGGTTACGGAAACGAATAAGGACTGGGGGGATGATAAAGACAGTAAAGAGTATTATGATACGATTACAAAAGTGTTAAAGGAAGAAAAGCCTAATGCTGCAGAAGCTGACATTCAGGCAGAGATAACAAATCTCGTAAAGGAATTCAGAGAAAACGGTACAATAGCAGGGAGGTCGGATGCCGTGCGCGACTCAGTCGGAGCGGCTTTTAAGATCGAAGTACCTTCCGGTGTAAAAAGCATTGCGAAGAATCTGTTTTCCACAGCGGCTGATAAGGACGCTGAGAAAACAAAATTAAAGGGTACCAATGAAAATAATAAAGTTGACTTTTTTGAAAATGCAATGATAGGTAAGTATACACCGAATGATACAGATCCTGATAATCCTACCAAGAATTTTGATGCAAACGATGATATTCAGCAGATTATTCTGCATGATATTGAGAAACTTGATCCATATGCTTTTTATGGATGCGGGAATTTAAAAACCGTACAGATGTATTCTTCCGGCGTGGAGAATGGTGAGGAAATTGGCGATTATGCGTTCGGACAGTGTGAGAAGCTGGGGGATAATGGGTATGTATCCCTGCCCACGACTACGAAAACGATGGGCGTCAGACCTTTTGCAGGCGATAAGCTTCTGACAGGAATACAATTTGTAGGAGAATCACCGACAATATCGGGTGTTGAGACAGCTCCGGTAACGGCAGGAGATAATTTCCTGTGTGATAAGGGGATTATCTATGAGGGTACAAATGAGAGTAAAAAGGCTGTCTTAGAATGTCTTGAAGCCCGGGGAAAACTTGTGGGCGATATAGAACTCGGCGCAAGCGAACTGACAGGGATAAGCAGTATTTATCCGGAAGCGTTTATGAACTGTGATGAATTGACTAATATAAATCTGGCGGCATCCAATGTGAAGTCTATTCCGGAGTTCTGTTTTAATAATGCGAAAAATCTGACTTATTTAACTCTTCCGAATACATGTGCATCCGTAGGGCATTATGCTATAAAAGATACAGGAATAAGGCGTTTGACGGTAAATCATCCTGCTACAAGATTCCAGGAAGATTCACTTTACGATTCGGACGAAACGAATGGATATATTGTTAATGGTTTAAGAGTAAGTTGTGTTAAGGACAGTGAAGTTGCGGATTGGGTATTGGAACATGAGCCTTATAAGTGGGTGATTTCGGATGAAGCAGTAGTATGGCAGTATACGATCAGATTTTATGACAGTCGTACGGAAGAGGGAACCGGTGAACTGATTAAAGAAGTGAAGGTAGATGAACAGACAACTGTACCTGAACCTACTGAGGAAGAAAGAGCACCGTTTGATGCGAATCATCCGGGAAAATATTTTAATGGCTGGGCTCCGAGCAATTTCTCGCCGGCTTGGAAGGATATGGATGTAGCAGCAGTTTATTCAGATGAAAAGCCGGAAATGTATGAAGTTACTTTTATGAATGACGATTATTCGGTTATTCAGAAGGTAATGATCCAACATGGAAGTTATGCACCGCCTCAGCCTACTCCGGTATCAACGAAAGGAAGATTCAGATTTACAGGCTGGTCTAATACGGATGGGTATAGTATTTATGAACCGGTTACGAGTAACAGGACGTTTTTTGCCAACTATAATTATGCGGGAGGACAGGTAAGCGGAAATGATCCGGTAGATCCGGATGATCCAAACAATCCGGGAAATCCCGATGATCCAAATAATCCGGGAAATCCCGATGATCCAAATAACCCAGGAAATAATAATGGCAATGGCAACGGTAATGACAACGGAAATGGAAATAATAACGGAAACGGAAATGGCAACGGAGACAATAACAGTAACTCCAATAAAGCAAAATACACGCTTACCGTTGTAAATGGTTCCGGTTCAGGTACTTATGAGGAAGGTACCACAGTAACCGTATCAGCGTTTACGCCCAATACGGGTTATGAGTTCTACAACTGGACTTCTTCGGAAAGTGATACGAACTTTACAAGTAAGACGCTGTCTTCGACATCCTTTACGATGCCTAAGAAGAATCTGACCGTAACAGCAAACTATAGGACTAAGAGCGAGACAAACAATGGTATTACTTCACTCAGAAAACCGGGAACAGTGACTTCATCTCCATCTTCCAATACGGGTTCCGTAAGCAAGGGTGATGGGAGTGATAAGGATAACAATAGTAACAGCGGAAGTTCCGTACAGATAAGCAGGCCTGGTATTTCTGACGGCAATGTAGCTTCTGCAACGGTTAACGGTTCTACGGATAACTTTGTGATAAAGATAACGGAGGATGGTCAGGCGACAGCAGCGGTGGCAGAGGCACTCAGAAATGAATATGGTGATCTGTCGAATATCCACTATTTCGCAATGGATATCTCCTTGTACGATGAGACAGGAACAACAAAGATTACAGATACCAGCGGACTTTCCGTGACAATTACTCTGCCGATACCCGATGAACTGCGCCAGTACGCAGGAAACAATAAGGTTGCGGCGGTAACCGGCGGAAATAATCTGGATAAACTGAATCCGAGATTTACGACGGTAAACGGAGTACCCTGTGTGACATTTACGGCAACGCACTTCTCGCCGTACACGGTATATGTGGATACGGCAAACCTTTCGGAGGGGGCTTTTGATACAACGCCTAAGACGGGGGATGCTATCCATCCGAAGTGGTTCCTGGCAATAGGACTTGGACTGTTTTCAGCAGTGCTGTTCCTGAAGAGGGACAAAAAAATGCGCCCTGAGACGGCGTAAGGAAGTTTATCGTGAAAGTTGAATACTTTTGTGTTCGGCTTTCACGATTGTATCATCTAAGGATGACTCGCGGAGCGTGGCATCCGTTCTTTGCGTATGATATGAAATACGTTGATTGGAGCCGGATATGAAAAAAAAGTTGATGATTGGCGGCGGTATGGCTGTTTTGCTCGCATTGATCTGGGTTGGAGCAAAAAATTTAAGTGCTACGGCTGAGACAGATGTATCTGCGGGAGAAAAGACAAAACAATATGCGGTAGATACAAAAGTGAAAAAAGATGCATCGGACGATGCGGAAGAGACAGATCAGGTAAAGCGGACTTCCCCATCGGAAGATTCGGAGGAAGATAATGCGGAAAGTGCCGATGGTGCGAAAAAGCAGGCGGCTTCTTCCGGAACGGTAAAAGCGAGAGAGACTGAAAGCAATCAGGAGGATACGGCATCTCAGGCATTGGAAGCATCCGAAAGTGATCAGGCAGAAGCCGTATCTTTGGCGGCAGAGGAGCCCGCATCGGAGGGAAATGTTCTGTACAGTATCAGTACGTCTTCCGGGAGTAATATCGGTATGGTACCGATTGTGAACGGAAATGCGGTGGTTTTGATGGATGGCGGCAGTGCGACTACCTATCAGGGAGATTATTCACCACAGGAGCAGAGTGCTTTTGGCAGGAAGGTAGAAGAGGTATCATCACTGGCCGTGTCGGAGGGAAAAATTGGGGCATGGGCTTTCTACAGGGAGCCTATGATGACAGATTTTACATTTCCGGAGGGTGTGTCTGCCATTGATAAGTTTGCTTTTGCGCGGAGCGGCCTGCAGCGTGTAGTAATTCCGGAAGGTGTGACGAGCATTGGCTGTGGTGCCTTCTATCACTGTGATGCGCTTACGGATGTTACGATACCGGGCAGTGTTACCACGATTGAAGAGAATGCATTTTCTCATACCCCCTGGCTGAAAAGCTGGCTGGCTGGCGGAAGCGGGGCAGAAGGTGAGGAAGAGGCACAGGCAGATGGTGAAACGGCAGAAAGTGTAGAAGTGACAGAGATGTCAGAAAAGTCGGATGCGGATGATTTTCTGATCGTGGGAGACGGTATTTTGCTTGCTTATCGCGGCAATGAGGAAGAGCCGGAACTTCCGGCAGAGGTTAAGAGTGTTGTTCCCGGGATACTCGGAGGGCAATAAATATTTTTCATTTCTATTATTTCCGGTATTGTGGGGGATGGGTATGGGACAGAAAAGCGCGGCTACATAGCCGCCGGATTGACCATACCGTACCCCTGTTTATTCCATGCTTCCCCCAGGTTGCGGGCGGTCTGCAGCAGTCTTCTCTTACAATATTCGTTGGATTCTTCAGGGTTCTTTTCAAAAAAGAGCGCACAGCATCCGGAGACAATGGCTGTAGCCATAGAGGTTCCGCTTTTTTTGCAATAATATTTGTCAAATATTGTTTTCCCCCGGTATGGTGCGGCTTTGCAGGAGATAATCTCTGTGCCGGGAGCAACGATATCGGGTTTTCTGTATAGATCTGAAATTTCTCCTCTGCCTGAATAGAGCTGGCAGGGATGTCCGAAACGATATGTTTCCCCTCCTTCATGACAGCCTACGGTGATAATATTGCGGTTCATGCCAAGCATGGAGATACTTCCTCCGGCAGGTCCGCTGTTTCCTGCCGCACAGACGATCATAATGCCGTGATACCAGGCTTCATTCAGCAGCTCTAAAATTTCATCATATTCCTGATCTTTATACCCCTTTCCCGTACCGATAGAAATATTCAGCACACGGATATTGTAGGTATCTTTCAGCTCCATGATCCACCGCATCGCTTCCGCCATTTTTTCCACTCTGCCGTCTCCGCGTCTGTCCAGTATCTTCCCGATAACAAGGCGGGCATTCGGTACGATACCGGCATAGATACCATCTGAGGCTTTTCCGCTTCCGGCAATACAGCCGCAGACATGTGTCCCGTGGCCATAATCATCATAGGGAATAGCCCTTCCCGCAACAAAATCCTGAAAGGCAAGAACTTTTCCTTCCAGATCAGGATGTTTTCTGTCAATTCCGCTGTCCAGTACGGCAACGGTGACGGGTGTGTTTTCATTATTTTCATATATCATTTCTATTTTATTTAATTCAAGCTGATTTCTGACTCTGTTCATATGCTGTAAAAAAGTCTTTTTTCTATCATAATCAGAAGCTTCTTGTTTTGAGTTTGTACAGGTATATTTTATGCCTGCGTAAAATTTGTTTTTTGCTGTTCCTTGATAATTGCATAGACTTTACACTCTGAATATGGTATATTTATTAAATATAGCGGATTAATAAATTTCGGTTTGCACAAAAGGAGGTATTTTGAATATGATTTTAACAAAAGAAGATCTGCGGGCTATTTCAGATATATTTGATGAGAGGCTTGATGAGAAACTGGATGAAAAGCTGGATGAAAAGCTGGATAAAAAGCTTGATGAAAAGCTGGATAAAAAGCTTGATGAAAAATTTAAAAAGGAGCTTGGTCCGATAAAAGAGGATATAAGAATCATGAAGGGTGAAATCCAAGGTATGAAGGGTGAAATCCAAGGTATGAAGGGTGATATCCAGAATATGAAGGGCGATATCCGGAATATGAAGGGTGATATCCGGAATATGAAGGGTGATATCCAAGGAATAAAAGGAGACATCCGGAATATGAAAGATGACATCAATACCCTGAAAGGCAGCGTAGATATGTTGAATGTAAGGGTAAGCAGAAATACGAGAAGGTTGAAAGAACTGGATCTTTCCGTGAGAAATTTAGAGTATATCAGTGAGAAGAGATTTATCAGATTACAGGATGGAATGGATACGGTGGAAGCAATTCTGAAAATGAATCATTTGATCCCATGTTAACATGAAATACCATAAAAGAGTGTGAAGTCTATGGAATGATAAAGGGACGGCACACTTTTTTGTTAGGAGAAATCCGTATTTATCCCAAAGAACGGTTCGGTGCTTTCCTGTTTTTTAGTAAAAAAAGGGATTGACATAAAAGTGTACTGTTGTATACAATGATACAGTATAAACGATTCAGTGAAATACAAAAGAGAAAACAGAAACATTGAAAGCTGTAAAAGAGGCGTCGGTTTACAGTTTTCAGGAAGGCGGGGTATCTGAATGGCGGATTTTTATAACAGGGATATATTTACAAACAGGCCGATCACGATGAACGAAAGCAATCATCTGTTGGAGATTGAGGAGCATATGTACATATTGGACGATGTGGAAAAGCCCAATGTATTCCGCAATATGTTTCCTTATTCCGAGGTGCCGAAGATTCCGTTTAATGACAGGATCGTACCGCATAATATGCCGGAGGAGATCTGGATTACCGATACTACGTTTCGGGATGGCCAGCAGTCCAGGGCACCTTATACGACGGATCAGATTGTTACAATCTATGATTATCTGCACAGGCTTGGCGGGGAAAAAGGGCTGATCCGCGCCAGTGAATTTTTCCTGTACAGCAAAAAGGACAGGGATGCGGCCTGCAAATGTATGGAACGCGGGTATGAGTTCCCGGAAGTGACAAGCTGGATTCGTGCGTCAAAAGAGGATTTCAGGCTGGTGAAAGAAATCGGAATGAAAGAGACAGGAATTCTGGTGAGCTGTTCCGACTATCATATTTTTATGAAGCTGAAGATGACCAGACGGCAGGCGATGGAGCATTATCTGAACGTAATACGGGATTGTCTGGAGGAGGGCATCAGCCCGAGATGTCATTTGGAGGATATTACGAGGGCGGATATTTATGGCTATGTAGTACCTTTTTGTCTGGAACTGATGAATCTGATGGAAGAGTATAAGATACCGATTAAGGTGCGTGCATGTGATACAATGGGGTATGGTGTGAACTTTCCCGGGGCTGTGATACCGCGTTCGGTGCAGGGAATTATCTATGCGATTCACAAGCATGCCGGCGTACCCTGCGAATTGATCGAGTGGCACGGGCACAATGATTTTTACAAGGCGGTCACCAATTCCACAACGGCATGGCTCTATGGCTGCTGCGGTGTAAATACTTCTTTGTTTGGAATCGGAGAGCGGACCGGCAATACGCCTCTGGAGGCAATGGTATTTGAGTATGCCCAATTGAAAGGTTCCCTGGACGGTATGGATACGACAGTGATTACGGAGCTGGCGGAGTATTACGAGCGGGAAATCGGTTACGAGATACCGCCGAGAACGCCTTTTGTGGGGAAGAATTTTAATGTGACAAGAGCAGGCATTCACGCGGACGGGCTGTTGAAAAACGAGGAGATTTATAATATTTTCGATACGGAAAAATTTTTGCACAGACCGGTTCTCTGTGCGGTTTCCAATACTTCCGGGCTTGCGGGAATCGCTCACTGGATCAACACTTATTACAGGCTGAAAGAGGAAAGGCAGGTGGACAAGACGAGTGAGCTTGTAAAAAATGTGAAGCTTTGGGTGGATGAGCAGTACGCGGAAGGGCGTGTGACTGTCCTGACTGATCATGAGTTGGTGGATGTGATCGACAAAGAGTGTGCAAAGCTTGGCATCGAGAAAATGAGATGAGCGATATAAGCAAAAAGCGGAGCGTTTGTGAACTGACCGGATGAAATAAGTGATACGGGCAAAAGCATAGAGTTTGCAAGCAGGTCAGATGAAATAAGTGATACGGGTAAAGAGCGGAACATTTGCGAGCCGATAGAACAAAGTGAGGAATACATGGAATTATAAAGAAGTGCGGTAGAGGTCGAAATGAGCAAGTATGATGTAAAAAATGAAGTGACAGATAAATATTCCCTCAGGGGAAGAGTATTTCATAAGCTGCGGGATGATATCCTGAGCGGGAAGTATAAGGAGCACGAGGAGTTAAAGGAAGTTGCCATCGGGGAAGAGCTGGGGGTGTCGAGGACACCCGTCAGAGAGGCGTTCCGGCAGCTTGAGCTGGAAGGGCTGATCCAGATCATCCCGAACAAAGGGGCTTTTGTGACCGGCATCACGGTTAAAGACGTCAAAGACATTTATATGATACGTTCCAAACTCGAAGGGCTTTGCGCAAGGTGGGCGACGGAGCATATCACAAAAGAACAGATGGAGGAGATGGAGGAGAACGTCTATCTGACGGAGTTTCATACAAAAAAGGGACATATGGATCAGATTGCCGAACTGGATAACCGATTTCATGATATACTGTATGAAGCCTGCGATTCCAAGATGCTGGAACATCTTTTGAAGGATTACCACAATTATGTGCTGAGGGTGAGAAAGAAGAGCCTTGCCACCGACAGGGCAAGTATCTCCAACAATGAGCACAGGCTGATTATGGAGGCAATCCGGGATAAAGATGCGGACAGGGCGGAGGAACTTGCCAACGCGCATATGGTAAAGGCCTTTGAAAACATGGTGGAGAGCGGGATTTATCAGGATTATTGAAGGTGCTGCCGCGATAGAAAACAATATGTGAAAAGTGAAATGATGCAGAAGATAATGGGATAGAGAATATGCTTATTTCAAAAATAAGTATGTGTAATAAATATGCAATCAATATGTAAATAAACTATATCAAATATAAGGAGAGATGAGTATGGAAAAAATCAGGATGACTACCCCGCTTGTTGAAATGGATGGGGATGAGATGACGAGGATTCTCTGGCAGCTTATCAAGGAGGAACTGTTACTGCCGTTTGTTGATTTGAAGACGGAGTATTATGATCTGGGGCTGGAGCATCGAAATGAGACGGATGATCAGGTGACGGTGGATTCCGCCATGGCAACGAAGAAATACGGCGTTGCGGTAAAGTGTGCGACGATCACACCGAATGCGGCGCGGGTGGAAGAATATCATTTGAAGGAAATGTGGAAGAGCCCTAATGGTACGATCAGGGCGCTGCTCGACGGTACGGTTTTCAGGACGCCTATTGTGGTGAAAGGGATTGAGCCCTGTGTGAAAAACTGGGAAAAGCCTATTACGCTGGCAAGACATGCCTACGGTGATGTTTATAAGAATGTGGAGATTAAGGCGCCGGGGGCCGGTAAGGCTGAGCTGGTATTTACCGGGGAGGACGGTACCAAGATCAGAGAAACGATCCATGAGTTTCAGGGTGCGGGCATTCTGCAGGGAATGCATAATACCAATGCCTCCATCGAGAGTTTTGCGAAGGCGTGCCTTGGCTATGCGCTTGATATGAAACAGGATATCTGGTTTGCAACAAAAGATACGATCTCCAAAAAGTATGACCATACGTTTAAAGATATTTTCCAGGAGATTTATGAGAAGGAATATCAGGAGGCTTTTGAGAAGGCGGGCATTGAGTATTTCTATACCCTGATCGATGACGCGGTGGCAAGGGTGATGAAGTCGAAAGGAGGCTTTATCTGGGCCTGCAAGAATTATGACGGAGATGTCATGAGCGATATGGTATCTTCCGCCTTTGGCTCGCTGGCTATGATGACTTCCGTGCTGGTATCGCCGGACGGCGTCTATGAGTATGAGGCGGCGCACGGGACGGTGCAGAGGCATTATTACAAACATCTGGCGGGCGAGGAGACCTCCACAAACTCCGTGGCAACGATTTTTGCATGGACAGGCGCTCTCAGAAAGAGAGGCGAACTGGATGGAAATAAGGAACTGGCGGCTTTTGCGGACAGACTGGAGAAGGCAACTGTGGAGACCATAGAGTCAGGAAAGATGACAAAAGATCTGGCGCTGATTACAAGCCTGAAAGATGTTACCGTGTTAAATTCTCAGGAGTTCATCAGAGCGATCCGGGAGAGACTGGAGGAGGCATGACGAAATAGCATTGTGCTGTACCGCTTCCCCTATGACTCAGAAAGGCGGCGGGGAAGCGGGCAGGATAGCATGAAGTTAAGCCATCTCCGAGAGCCGTTCCCATTCTTCATATAAGGCATCCAGTTCTTCCCTTATTTTTTCCTGTTCTGCAGACAATTCTCCGAGCTTTGCGGAATTGCGGCAGACTTCGTCAGAAGACATCAGAGTATCGATGTCAGCGATTTTTTGTTCCAGTTCCGCAATTCGGGTTTCCGCTTTTTTCAGATCATTTTCCAGTTTCCGTTGTTTCGCCTGTGCCGCTTTTTTTGCCTGCCAGTCGGCTTTGGCGGAAGATATGGCGGAAGTGTCGGTGCCGCCGGAAGCACCGGAGGTTTTTCTTATGTTTGCCGCCGTATTTTCCGTCTTTTTTTCCAGATAATAATCATAGTTTCCGAGATAACCCGTCAATGCCTGTCCGCTCAACTCCAGAATGCGGTGGGCGGTGCGGTTGATAAAATAACGGTCATGGGAAACATAGAGCACGGTTCCCTCATAATCGTTTATGGCATCTTCCAGTATTTCCTTGGACATGATATCAAGATGGTTGGTCGGCTCATCGAGGATCAGGAAGTTTGCCTCGGAGAGCATAAGCTTTGCCAGAGAAATACGTCCTCTCTCCCCGCCGCTGCAGTCCCTGATCAGTTTAAACACATCATCTCCGGTGAAGAGGAATGCCGCCAGAATATTCCGGATCTCCGTTGTGGTGAGAGTCGGGTATTCGTCGGAAATCTCATCGTAGATGGACTTTTCCGCGTGGAGCACATGATGTTCCTGGTCATAATAGCCGATATGCACGTTGGCGCCGAGACGGATCGTGCCTTCATCCGCAGGGAGCAGTTCATTGATCAGCTTTAACAAAGTGGTCTTTCCGGTACCGTTGTCCCCGATGATTGCCACATGTTCCCCTCTTTTCAGGGAAAAAGAGATTTTTTCAAACAAAACTTCCCGGTCAAAAGCCTTGCTGAGCTCCGTGATATCCAGTACGTCCTTTCCGCTTGTAATGCTGGGGATCAGGGCGATGTGCATATCGCTGCGGACTTCCGCGGGCTTCTCCAGCACCTCTATCTTTTCCAGCATTTTTTCCCGGCTCTCCGCCCGGCGGATGGATTTTTCCCGGTTGAAGGATTTTAATTTGTCAATCACTTCCTGCTGGTGTTTTATTTCCTGCTGCTGATTTAAATAGGCATGCATCCGGCTGATGCGGTACTGTTCCTTTTTCTTTGCGTACTCGCTGTAGTTGCCGGCAAATGTCATAACGACGCCGGCGTCGATCTCGATGATCTTCACGGCGATGCGGTCCAGAAAATACCGGTCATGGGAGACGATCAGGACGGCGCCCCTGTAAGCCGCCAGATAACCTTCCAGCCAGCGGATTGCGTTCATATCCAGATGGTTTGTGGGCTCATCCAGCAGAATAATATCAGGGGAGAGCAAAAGGAGCTTGCCCAGAGCCACCCTCGTTTTCTGGCCGCCGGAAAGGGTACGGACGGGTTTGTCATATTCCGATTCGTCAAAGCCCAGTCCCTTTAATACACCGGTCAGTTCGCTTTTGTAGGCGTAGCCGTTTTCCATCTCAAAACGGGTGGTAAGACGGGCGTACTGATCCATCAGCGTTTTCAGCGCCTCCCCGTCTTTGTGCTTCATATCCTGTTCCATCCGCCGGATATCCTGTTCCATCACAAGCAGATAGTTTTTGACGCTCATCAGTTCGTCAAAGATCGTGTTTTCGCTGTCCAGAATGGGATTCTGCTCCAGATAGCCGATGGTTTTGCCTTTTGAGATGCTGACCACACCCTCATCAGGGGATAAGCGTCCCGTGATAATGTTGAGCAGAGTGGTCTTTCCTGCGCCGTTGATGCCGATAATTGCCGCTTTTTCGTGATCCTCTATATGGAAATTAGCCTGTTTTAAGATGGTTTTTCCATCAAAGGCTTTTGTGATGTTCTGACAGGATAAAATCATTTGCGTGTACCCCTTTGTCCTATTGTTTGTTTTTTCAGGCAGTCCTGTTTCGGACTGTAATCAGTTTACTAAGGAAAGCGGGATATGTCAACAAAATGTAATGTCCGGCAGCGAACGGGCGTAACAGTGCAGCCGAAAGGCTGAACTGTTACCGAATCATAGAAAATATGAGAAGAACATTTGCCGATACGCTTTAGGAGTGGTATACTATGGTGTGGAAGGAAGGTGATGGGATGGATGTCGGTCAGATCATTATGATTGTCGGTTTTATCGGCGCTACCTGCCTCCTGATCCAGATCGTAAATCTGATTTTCAGGCGGCTGGAAAGAAAAAACAATGCGGCGCATCTTCGGTTTTCACGGAGCATTATTAAAGTTATCATTATTGTGCTTACGATCTATGCCCTTGCGCAGCAGTTTGAAGTGACAAAGGATATGAGTACGGCTCTGTTGCAGAGTGGTTCGCTGATGATTGCGGTGGCTACGTTTGCGGCGCAGCAGGCGCTTGCCAATGTGATCAGCGGTTTTATTCTGGCATTTTCCAAGCCTTATAATGTCAATGATAAGATCAGAGTCTTGCAGGGAAACAGTGTGATCGCGGAGGGTATCGTGACGGATATCACGCTGCGCCATACGATCATTAACCAGTATAATGATGAAAGCTGCATTGTACCGAATTCCGTGATGGATTCCGCGGTGATCACGAATACGAATTATACGGAGAATATCGGGAACTTTATGGAGATCACGGTGGG
>OFEY01001421.1_pt1 | contig 15782 bp, 14 predicted proteins | sample 1521251 | NCBI WGS metagenome assembly OFEY01 (sample SAMEA3504100, study PRJEB24116) | mouse gut metagenome | biome: mouse gut; feature: mouse-associated habitat; material: faeces | place: Denmark | collected 2011
CGCTGTTAGCGGCTACGGCAGTCAGGGACATGCCCACGCCCAGAACCTGCGTGACTCCGGCCTCAACGTGATCGTCGGCCAGCGTGCCGGCGGCGCCAACTACGCGCTCGCCAAAGAACACGGTTTCGCCCCCATGTCCGCCGCTGAAGCGGCCGCGGCCGCCGACGTGATCATGATCCTGCTGCCCGATCAGCATCAGGCCCGCGTCTACCGCGAAGACATCGCCCCTAACCTGAAGCCGGGCAAGTGCCTCGTTTTCGCGCACGGCTTCAACATCCACTTTGGCCAGATCGAGCCCCCGAAGGACGTGGACGTGTTCATGGTCGCCCCCAAGGGCCCCGGCCATCTTGTGCGCCGCACCTTCACCGAAGGCGGCGGCGTCCCCTGCGTCTTCGCCGTGCATCAGGATGCCAGCGGCGAAGCCACGCAGCGCGCCCTTGCCTATGCCAAGGGCATCGGCGGCACCCGTTCCGGCGTCATTGAAACGACCTTCAAGGAAGAAACCGAAACCGACCTCTTCGGCGAACAGGCCGTGCTGTGCGGCGGCGTGACCGAACTCATCAAGGCCGGCTTCGAAACGCTGGTGGCCGCCGGCTATCAGCCCGAAATCGCCTACTTTGAATGCTGCCATGAAATGAAGCTCATCGTCGACCTCATCTACGAGGGCGGCTTCGCCAAGATGCGCTACTCCATCAGCGATACCGCCGAGTTCGGCGACTACCGCACGGGCCGCCGCATCATCACCGACGAAACCCGCAAGGCCATGAAGCAGGTCCTGAGCGAAATTCAGGACGGCACCTTCGCCCGCGACTTCATCCTCGAATGCGGTTGCGGCTACCCGAGCTTCAAGGCCCAGCGCCGGATTCAGGCCAACCACCAGATCGAACAGGTGGGCGGCAAGCTGCGCGCGCTCATGCCGTGGCTTAAGAAGTAGTTTTTTCTGATTTGAGTATCTTATCCCCCAAGCTGTCGGTTTGGGGGATTTTTTTATGCGCGGCGCTCAGGGAAGCGGGTGCGGCGCGACACCTTCCCGGCTGGCTTCCGGCTGGAGGCCGGAACAGACTTTATAGGCTTTGGCCTTGGCCCGCAGAAGGAGAGGGGTGAGAGGGAGCCGGGCCTGCGTGTCCACGCATACGCCGAGGTAGGCCCCAATAGGCAGGGCCGTCTGCACGGCGTTCGCCCGGCCCCAAAAGCCTTTTTTCCTCCATGTGGAACTGGGGCCGAGCAGAACGGAACGCGCGGCGATCCGCCCGGAAGGGCACAGGCGCCGGATGAGGCGGGAAAGCGACCAGAAGTTCATGCGCCGTACATGGTGCCCCGGCTGCGGCGGGGTACGGCGCAAGAGGTTCGTCGCATGGTAGAGCGAGAAGCTGTTCATGGTCCCGATGATCACGCCACGGCTCGCCACCCGGAAGGCTTCGGCAAGGACATCCTCGGGGTTTTCCACATATTCAAGGAGGCTCAACAGGGAAACGTAGTCAAATTCCTTGTCGTCGAAAGGCAGATAGTCGGATTTCCCAAGCTGGAAGTCCGCCCGGTTGCCCATGCGCTCGCGGGCCGCCTCGATCAGTTCGGGGCTGGTGTCGAAACCGGTTACGTCAAAACCGTAATGCCAAAGCATTTCCAGAAAGACGCCCGCCCCGCAGCCCACGTCAAGAAGCGTCTTGCCCCGGCGCGGCCATTGGGACACAAGGCGCTGGAAGAGGCTGTTTTCTTGCGAGAGGGCGTATTCCCCTTCCGGAGTGGCGTACCAGTCGTGAAGACGGCGGACTGTTTCGGCGTTCCACATGCGGGCCTCCCCATGATGTTTCCATGTGACGGAAGCCTACACTTTTGCAGAAGGGCAGGGAAGCCCCTTACTCGTCTCCCTGCGCGGCGGGCCAGATGTCGCATTGCCGCGCCGGGGCGTATCCCGCGCGAAACGCCGCTTCAAGATCATCAAAGCGGCGTTGCCTTTTGGGGCTGACGGACGTTTGCCGCAGACAGGAAGGGGAAAAGAAACGGAAGCTTTTGCTGTTGCCGATATAGGGCTGGCGCGCTTCGCGGCTGGACAGGACTTTTTTCCAGCAGCCCTCCCGTTCGTCGAGCGCGGCGCGTTGTGCCGCCTGAAGACGCCGGACGAGCTTTTCCGGGAGATTGCGGTGAAGGTACAGATAACCCATGCCCTTGCGCAAGAGTTCCTCGTTGAGGGAACGTCCGTCGGGCAGGATGATTTCCGCCACCAGCCGCTTGTGGCGATCCCGCGAAGCCCCGGAAAGGGGAAGGACGTTGACGCGCTTGCCCTGCGTCAGGCGCGCGGCGAAGCGGTGGGCCTCCCGTGCGTAGTACTGGGCCGGAGTCTTGCCGGAACCTTTTTCGGGAGTATCTATCCCCGCGAGACGCACCCGTTCGCCCGTATCCAGAATGAGGGTGTCGCCGTCAACGCACTTGTCCACTGTGGCGGGAAAGGCGGAGGCCGCGCCGACGAGAGCCAGCCGGAGTACGAAAAAAGCCGCCCCAACAAGGACGGCCAGGGCAATCTTTCCGGGAAGGCGCATCAGGCGTCCGCAAGCCAGCCGGACAGGGCGTCCACAATCTTCCGGGCCTGTTCCGCGCTGGAAATGTTGAATTTGGATTTCTGGCGGTATTCGCCGCCCGACTTTTGATAGCGACGGATGGCGTACTTGTCCGGGCCGTAGCCGCCGGTTTCCGTGTCCAGTTCCTGATAGCGGAAAAGAATGGTGGTCCATGCCCCTTTGGAGAGGATCACCTTGTCGATTTCCTTGATGAGAATCTGGCCGGACTCTTCGTATTCAATGGTTATTTCATCGGGTGTGCTGCTCATGACGATCCTTTTGCCCGGTCTGCCGCGGGCGTCCTTGGTGCCGGGGCGGACGCGCCCCACGTAGAGAGCCCAATATCGTGTTTTGGAGGGAGGCGCAAGGGTAGTGAATTCTTTTTATCCGTAGCGAGCGGGAGGTTTGGGGAATGTTGAGGGGAACAGCTTGACTTTGATGTTCCAATAGATAAGGTAAAAAGAACTGTGGCTGGCCAACCTTAATCTGTCAGGAGGGAGATGTATGGAGATGAAGAGGATCCTTTGCGCAATCGATCTGATGGATACCATCAATCCCGCCATTGAGCCGGCAAAGATGTTTGCGAAATTGACCGGCGCATCGCTTTCCGTGGCCTATGTGCTGCCTTCGCGTGCGTTTCATGAAATCCAGGTTCCTGTAGAAAAGGAAAGCAGGGATTTGTTCGGAGCGCAGAAAACTTCTTCCCGTAATGATATGATGCAGGCCATCTGGACCCGGGCGCGGGAGGATATGGACAAGTTTTTGCAGGAACATTTCCCCGGTATGGACGCCGAGGGCATCGTCTATGAAGGCCGTCCCGCCGAAAAGCTTGTGGAGATTGCCGACGGTATCGGCGCGGACATGATCGTCATGGGCACCCATGCCCGGGAAGGTCTGGACCGCCTTTTCTTCGGTTCCGTGGCCAGCGAAGTGGTCAGGACGGCCAAGTGCTATGTTTTGACCACCCGTCCCAAGGAAAAGGCCGAATAAGCGCTTTTTCAGGCTGATCGTTCAAGCCCGGCCTTGGTGCCGGGCTTTTTTTGCGGGCATGATTTTTGGCCGGATGCCGCGCCAGCATTGGTTGGAGGAAGGGCAATGCTGTCTTTTTCCTCGCCGTAGCCGTAGGATTACGCTTCTGTGGCCGGCATCAGCGCTCCGGCTTGCATAACAGGACGAAATAGGGCAAAAGGCGGAAAGTCACCTTCCCATGACGTCATTAGACGGAATGGATTCAGCCGCGTCCTCTCCGGCGCGGACGTCCTTTTGTATGGAGTTTTCATGAGCAACGAACCGGATAAGATTATTTATTCCATGATTCGCGTGTCCAAACGGCATGGACAGCGTGAAGTGTTGAAAGATATTTCCCTTTCGTATTTTTACGGCGCGAAGATCGGCGTTCTCGGTCTCAACGGGGCGGGCAAGTCCTCGCTTCTGAAGATTCTGGCGGGTGTCGATCAGGCTTTTGACGGCAAAACTGTTCTCGCCCCGGGCTACACCATCGGCTATCTGGAGCAGGAGCCGCTCGTCAACGAAAGCCGCACGGTCCGCGAGGTCGTCGAAGAGGGCGCGAAGGAACTGGTCGATCTGGTCAAGGAATTCGAGGAAATCAATGCCAAGTTCGCCGAGCCTATGGAGCCCGACGAAATGGACAAGCTCATCGAGCGTCAGGGGCAGGTGCAGGAGCTCATGGACGCCAAGGGCGCGTGGGACCTTGATTCCAAGCTCGAAATGGCGATGGACGCCTTGCGTTGTCCTCCCGGCGATACGCCCGTTTCCGTCATTTCGGGCGGCGAAAAGCGCCGCGTCGCCTTGTGCCGCCTGCTTTTGCAGAACCCCGACATCCTGCTGCTGGACGAACCCACCAACCACTTGGACGCCGAGTCCGTGGCATGGCTGGAGCGTTATCTGCAAGGTTTCCCGGGAACGGTCATTGCGGTGACGCACGACCGTTATTTCCTCGACAACGTGGCGGGCTGGATTCTGGAGCTTGACCGTGGCCGGGGCATTCCGTGGAAGGGCAACTATTCCTCGTGGCTGGAGCAGAAGGAGAAGCGCCTCGAGCAGGAGGACAAGAGCGAGGACGAACGCCGCAAGACCCTCGCCCGTGAGCTTGAATGGATACGCATGTCCCCCAAGGGCCGCCACGCCAAGGGCAAGGCCCGCATCAACGCGTATGAAGCCATGTTGAGCCACGAAAGCGAGAAGCGCGCCCCTGATCTGGAAATTTATATTCCCGCCGGGCCCCGTTTGGGCAAAAAGGTCATCGAAGCCGTGGGCGTGAGCAAGAGCCTCGGCGACAAGACGCTGATGGAGGACGTGAACTTCATCATTCCGGCGGGTGCCATCGTCGGCATCATCGGTCCCAACGGCGCGGGCAAGACCACGCTCTTCAAGATGCTGGTGGGACAGGAGAAGCCGGATGCGGGCACGCTGACCGTGGGGGATACCGTCAAGTTCGCCTACGTGGATCAGCAGCGCGAATCCCTGACGCCCGGCAAGACGGTCTACGAGCTGATCAGCGACGGTGCGGAAACCATCAAGCTTGGCAACCGGGAAATCAACGCGCGCGCCTACTGCTCGCGCTTCAACTTTACCGGTTCGGATCAGCAGAAAAAGGTGGACGTGCTTTCGGGCGGCGAGCGCAACCGCGTGCACACGGCGCGGATGCTCAAGTCCGGCGCGAACGTCATCCTGCTTGACGAACCCACCAACGACATCGACGTCAACACCATGCGCGCGCTGGAAGACGGCCTCGAAAACTTCGCGGGCTGCGTGCTGGTCGTCAGCCACGACCGTTGGTTCCTCGACCGCATCGCTACGCATATCCTCGCCTTTGAAGGCGATTCCTCGGTGGTCTTTTTCGACGGCAACTATTCGGAATACGAAGCCGACCGCCGCAAGCGCCTCGGCAAGGACGCGGATCAGCCCCACCGCCTGAAATTCCGCAAGCTCACCCGCTGATTGCACGGCACATGCCATACAAGAACATCCCGAAAGGCCTTCCTCTCGGGATGTTCTTGTATGGTGCGGCTTCGAAACGGACGGGGAGGGCGGGGCTCCGCCCTCGTGGAAACTCGAATCGTCTTTCTCCGGCCTTGGCCGAAAGGCGTCACGGATGAAAAAGGAAACTTTTTCCGCTACGCTACATCCAGTCCCCGCGCAGTCTCAAGCGAGCCCGCCGTGAGGATGGAAACTTCGCCTTCCGTGGGGATGGCGTCGAGGATGGGTTTGACCATGCGCGAGAGGGTCCCCTTCGGGCCGACCTCAAGCCATGTGCGGACGCCGTCGCGCCACTGATTGGCGATGGTGTCGATCCACAGGACCGAGGACGTCATCTGCACGGCGGCGAGTTCACGCAGGCTTTCCCCGTCGCTGACGGCCTTGCCGGTGACGTTGCTGTACACCGGGAACGTAGGCCTGGACCACGTCATCCGCTTGAGCGCCGTTGCGAGTTCCTGCGCGGCCGAAGCCATGAGGGGGCTGTGGAACGCGCCGCTGACCGGCAGGGGCACGGCGCCCCCTTTCTTTTCCTTGCCCAGCCGCAGAGCGGCTTCTACGGCGGCCTTGGTGCCGCTGATGACGAATTGCGCGGGCGTGTTGAAATTGGCGACAATAAGCGTTTCGCCGGTGGCTTCCGCGGCGGCGCGGGCCACGTCAGCAACCGTTTCCCGGCTCAGCTTGAGAATGGCGGCCATAGCGCCCTTGCCCTCGGGATCGGCGTCGGCCATGAGCCGCCCGCGCAGGCTGACCAGCTCAAGGACGGATTCGGGGGAGAGGGCACGCGCCGCGGCCAGCGCGCTGTATTCGCCGAGGCTGTGCCCCGCCGCGCAGGTCGGGGAAAGCTTGGAGGCGAGCGTCATCCACAGGCTCATGTTTACGACCGTCAACGCGGGCTGGAGGTGGCGGGTATCCGCCATGAGCGCGGCGTCCTCGCTTTCCCAGTACACGGCGCGCAAGGGAAGCCCGCTGATTTTTTCGGCTTTTTTCCAGAGGTCCATCGCCTCGGAAGCGTATTCGGCAACGTCGCGGCCCATGCCGGGCTCCTGCGAACCCTGGCCGGGGAAAAGAAGGGCGGTGGGGAGGGAAAGGGACATGGCATACCTCTACTTTTGGGGAAGTTGCGGATGGCGGAGCGCGAGAAGCTCCGGCAGATGGCGGCGGACCAGATCAAGCTCGTCGTCGCTGACGCCGGGCATGTCCAGCGGCTTGGGGTCCGTATCGTTTCTTTCGTTCCGGATCATGGCGACGCCTGCGGCCACGCGCCCGAAAAGGCACAGAAAGCGTTCCGGCTCCCAGCCCTCGCCCTCCAGATACGCGCCTGTCTCCGGGGTGTAGGCGAGATCGGCTTTCCCGGAAGCGTCCACCAGCGGGCGGGGCTGTATCCGCTGCGCCTTGCACCACGCCCGGAAGTCCGGAAAGTCGGCGATGAAGCGTTGCAGCTCCTTTTCATTGAAAGGCGGCTGATCGTAGAGGGAAGCGGCCGGAACCGCCGTGGCGCAGGCAAGGATGAGCAGAAGGGTGAGGCAAAAGCGTTGCATGGGCGTGTCGTCGCTTGAAGGAAGGGGCGGGAGGGCCCGCCCCGGGAATCAATCGTACTTGATGGAGCTGATCTGCATCAGCTTGTTCCAGTTGTGATGGGATTCGATATAGCGCAGAGTGCCCGTTTTGCTGCGGATGATCATGGAGTGCGTGACCGCCCCCTGACCGGAGAAGTGGACGCCGCGCAGGAAGGTGCCCCCGGAAATGCCCGTAGCGGCGAAGAAAACGTCATCTCCTTGAACGAGGGTGTCGGCGTCGAGAATCCTGGTCAGATCGATACCCGCCTTTTCGATGGCCTTGCGTTCCGCCTCGGACTGCGGATCGAGGCGGGCGAGCATGGCTCCTCCCGCGCCCTTGATGGCGCAGGCGGCGAGCACGCCTTCGGGAGTGCCCCCCGTGCCCATCATCACGTCCACTTCCGAGCGCTGGTCCACGGCCATGAGCGCGCCCGCCACGTCGCCGTCGGTGTGCAACTGGATGCGCGCGCCCACGGAGCGGATTTCCTGAATGAGTTTCTGGTGGCGGGGCTTGTCGAGGACGAAGACCACGAGGTCGTTGGTGTCCTTGCCGAGCGCCTTGGCGATGAGACGGAGGTTGACGTGCACGGGCGCGTCAAGGTCGATGACGTCTTTCGCCGCGGCTCCCACCACCAGCTTTTGCATGTAGTAGCTCGGCCCGGGATTGTACATGCTTCCCGCCGGGGCCGCACCGACCACCGCGATGGCGTTGGGGCGGCCGAAGGCGAGGAGGTTGGTGCCTTCCACCGGGTCCACGGCGATATCGAGAGCGGGGCCCGTCCCCATGCCGATGACCTCGCCGTTGTAGAGCATGGGGGCTTCGTCCTTTTCGCCTTCGCCGATGATCACCGTACCCGCGATGGGAAGGGAATTGAAGGACAGGCGCATGGCGTCCACGGCCGCGCCGTCTCCGGCGTTTTTGTCGCCACGGCCGAGCCAGCGGGCGGAGGCCAGCGCGGCGGCCTCGGTGACGCGGACGAGATCAAAGGCAAGGTTGCGTTCGGGCGCTTCCATAAGAGACATATCGCTCTCCAGAAATTGATGTTTGAGGAAGCCGCCGGGCCGAGAGGACGCTTTCGTTCCGGCGCGCCGTCAGACGATAGCTCAGGCGAAGCGCATCTTCAAGAAAAAGGTGGCCGCGGAAGGCGTCCGCGTCCGCTTTTCGCCAGCGGGGATTCATGGTATGGAAAAAAGATGCGCTCCTTCATGCCCCCTCTTCCCGTTGATGCCCAGCTTCCTGAATTGCTGGCCGCGCTGTCGGCCTCGACCCGCTGCGTCCTCGAAGCGCCGCCCGGCGCGGGCAAGACGACCCGCGTCCCGCTCGCCCTCCTTGAGGCGGAATGGCTGGCGGGCCGTTCCATCGTCATGCTTGAGCCCCGGCGCATGGCCGCGCGCAACGCCGCCCGCTACATGGCTTCGCTTTTGGGGGAAGACGTGGGGCGGACCGTCGGCTACCGGGTGCGCCTCGACAGCCGCGTCGGACCCGCGACGCGCATTGTCGTCGTCACGGAGGGCATCCTCACCCGCATGTTGCAGGACGATCCCGAGCTGAGCGGGGTAGGGTGTCTCATTTTCGACGAGTTCCACGAGCGCAGCCTGCACGCCGATCTCGGGCTGGCCCTCGCGCTGGATTGTCAGGAAGGCCTGCGGGAAACGTTGCGGATTCTGGTCATGTCCGCGACGTTGGACGCGGCGTCCATCTTGGCCCTGCTTGAACGCAATTTTTCCGGGCCTGTTCCCTCCTTGCGCAGCGAGGGGCGCGCATGGCCGGTCGAGACGCGCTATCTGCCTCCGGCCCGTGCCGACAGGCCGCTGGAAAGGGATGTGGCGGAAGCGGTCCGCCGGGCCTTGCGCGAGGAGACGGGCAGCGTGCTGGTCTTTCTGCCCGGCGTGGGGGAAATCCGCAAGGTGGAGGCGCTCCTTCAGGATATTCGCAGCGATACCGTGCGGCTTTGTCCCCTTTACGGCGATCTTTCCTTGGCCGAACAGGATGCGGCCATTGCCCCCCTGCCTTCCCCGCTGCGGAAAGTCGTTCTGGCGACCTCCATAGCGGAAACCAGCCTGACCATAGAAGGCGTGCGCGTCGTCGTGGATGCCGGGCTTTCCCGGACCCTGCGCTTCGATGCGGGAAGCGGCATGTCCCGCCTCGTCACGGGCCGCGTTTCCCTTGCCGCCGCCGCGCAGCGCCGGGGCCGTGCCGGACGCACCGAAGCCGGCGTCTGTTATCGCCTTTGGCATGAGGGCGAGGAGCCGGGGATGGCCGCGCACGCCCGGCCCGAAATCCTCGAAGCCGACATGGCTCCCCTTTGCCTTGAACTGGCCGTCTGGGGCGTGGCGCATCCTCCCGCCCTGCGGTGGCTGGACGAGCCGCCGGAAGAGGGCGTGCGGCAGGCTCTTGCCCTGCTGCGCGGTTTGGGGGCCGTGGACGGCGCGGGCCGCGCGACGCCCCGGGGACGGGCGATGGCCCGCCTTCCTCTGCATCCCCGTTTGGCTCATATGCTTTTGGAGGGCGCGGCGCTGGGAATGGGCCGGACCGCCTGCCTCCTGGCGGCTTTGGCCGAAGAGCGCGATCCTTTGGCTGTGCCGGAAGTCGACGTCCGCTCGCGCCTTGCCCTTCTCGAAGGGGGAGGCGGAGGATCGCTTGCCGCGCGCATCCGAGAGGCGGCGAGGCAGTTCGCGCGGTTGCTTTCCCTCAAGGGAAAGGCTTCGGAGGTTCCTTCTTTTGATGAGGCGGAACGGGCGGGCGCGCTGCTTGCGCTGGCCTATCCCGACCGGGTGGCGCAGCGGCGCGAGCGCGGGAGTTTTCGTTTGGCACAGGGGCGGGGAGCCTTTCTTGATCCGCATGATCCGCTGGCGGACGAGCTCTTTCTGGCGGTGGGCGGTCTGAATGCCGCCTCGGGCAACGCGCGGATTTGGCAGGCCGCTCCCCTTTCCCGCGAGACGTTGGAAGCGTTGTACGGCTCGCGTTTTGAAACCCGGTCCGATGTCTTTTGGGATGAGCGGCAGGAAGCCGGGGCCGCCAGCCGCCGGACGTATTACGGGGCCCTTGTTCTGGAAGAGCGCCCCCTTCGCGAAGGCGGGGGCGATCTGGCCGGGCAACGCGCTTCGGCTGTGCTGGACGGCATCCGCCGCCTCGGGCTGTCCTGCCTGCCGTGGACGGAAGAACTCGAACAGTGGCGCTTGCGGGTGCGCCTGCTGGCGTCCCTTGAGCCTGAGGCGTGGCCCGATCTTTCCGACGCCGTCCTGCTGGCCGATCTCGAAAGCTGGCTGGCCCCTTTTCTCGAAGGGATTTCCCGGCGGTCCCACTTCTCCCGTATCGATCTCGGCGCGGCCTTGCGCTCGCTTGTGCCGTGGGACAAGCTGCGGCGTGTGGAACGGGAGGTTCCGGCTGCTCTGGAAGTGCCTTCCGGCTCCCATGTCCGCCTGCGTTACGAGGCTTCCCCGGAAGGCGCCGTTCCGGTTCTGGCCGTCAAATTGCAGGAGCTTTTCGGGATGGTGAAAACGCCCGCCGTGGCCGGAGGGAGAGTGCCCGTCCTCGTGCACCTGCTTTCTCCTGCGGGAAGGCCCCTGCAAATCACGCGTGACCTTGAGCATTTCTGGCGGCACGGCTATCCCCTTGTGCGTGCCGAGATGCGCGGACGCTACCCCAAACACCCGTGGCCGGAAGACCCTTTTACGGCCATGCCGACCCGGCACACGAACCGGCGCCTGCGTGCTTCCGCTCCCTGAGCCGTGTTTTGCGCCCCTTTCCTCGTCTTTAGCGGGAGGGGTGGGAGAGGTGGCCCGGCTTCTCTCAAAAAGGTTACGCCGCCGCCTTCTCCTGAAAAACGGCGTTTCCGGGGAGAACGCTGCTGGCACGGCGTTGACCCTTGTCCACTCTTGGCCTGTGGGAAACGGCTTTTGTCCGGTGCCTGAAGAAGAGATGATCTGCGAAGCGCCGGACGCCGCCGGGTCTACGCGGGCTTTCCGGCGTGAAGGCCGGACTTGGCAGTATCCCTGCGTCGGCTCGCGGCAGCGGGGGGTTCGTCAAGCGGGCTGCGGGAGAGCCCATACAGGGCTTACTTTACTTTTCCGCCTGTTGCGGTAGAATACTCGCTTTATGTCTCTCTATTATTAACCGTTCCCATCCCGAGGTATCTCCATGCGCGCCGAGCAGCATCTTGAGGCTTCTTTCAGAGCTGTATTGAACGATATGCAACTTCCGTGGCCGGACAAGGCCGTTATCGAACCCTCCAAGGACCCCAAACACGGCGATCTGGCTTCCAACCTCGCGCTGGTGTCGGCGAAGGCGGCGGGGATGCCCCCGCGTGAACTGGCCGCGAAGATGGCCGAAGCCCTGCGCGCCCGCGATACGTCATTGGCCTGTGTCGAAGTGGCGGGCCCCGGTTTTCTGAACGTGACCTTCAGTCCTGATTTCTGGCAGGACGTGGTGCGGCGCGTGGACGCGGGCGGGAAAGACTTCGGGCGCTCTTCGGCGGGCGGAGGCTGCAAGGTGCAGGTGGAATACGTTTCCGCCAACCCCACCGGGCCCCTGCATATCGGGCATGGGCGCGGCGCGGCCGTAGGCGATACGCTGGCGCGCATCCTGCGTTTCGCTGGATACGATGTGACCACGGAATATTACATCAACGACGCCGGACGCCAGATGCGTCTGCTCGGCCTGTCCATCTGGCTGCGGGCCAAGGAATTGGCGGGGATGCCCGTCGATTGGCCGGAAGATTACTACCGCGGCAGCTATATCATTGATATAGCACGCGAGATGGTGGAAAAGGAACCTGATCTCCTTTCGCTGTCCGATGCCGAAGGGCAGGATAGATGCTTCGCCTACGGGATGCGCACGATTCTTGACGGCATCAAGGCGGACCTGCGCGAGTTCCGTGTGGAGCATCAGGTGTGGTTTTCCGAGCGTTCGCTGGTCGAACGCGGGGCGGTGGAGGAAACATTCCGGCGGCTGCGGGAAGCGGGCCTGTCCTTTGAAAAGGACGGCGCGCTGTGGTTCCGCACCACGGATTTCGGTGACGACAAGGACCGCGTCCTGAAAAAGTCGGACGGTTCGCTCACCTACTTCGCCTCCGATATCGCCTATCATGACGACAAGTACCGCCGCGGCTTCGACCGGGTCGTGGACGTCTGGGGCGCGGATCATCACGGTTACGTGCCCAGAATGCGGGCGGCTGTGCAGGCGGTGGGCCGCAAGGCGGACGATTTGGACGTGGTGCTCATCCAGCTTGTGAACCTCCTTGAGAACGGGACGCAGGTGGCCATGTCCACCCGGGCCGGGCAGTTCGAGACGCTGGCCGACGTCGTCAAGGAAGTGGGCGTCGACGCCGCGCGCTTCATGTTCCTCTCGCGCAAGAGCGACAGCCATCTGGATTTCGATCTCGCTCTGGTGAAGCAGCGTTCGATGGACAACCCGGTGTATTATGTCCAGTATGCCCACGCCCGTGTGCGCTCCGTACTGCGCAAGGCGGCGGAAGCCGGGCTGACGCTGCCCGAAACCGTGGATTTGGCTGTCCTCGAACCTCTTTCCGAGCCGGAGGATTTGGCGCTTTTGCGGTATCTTGATCGCTTTGAGGACGTGGCGCTGGGCGCGGCGCAGGCTCTCGCCCCTCACCACATCAGCTATTATCTGATGGAACTGGCGGGCCTCCTGCACAGCTATTACGCCAAGCATCCGGTCCTTCAGGCGGCCGAGCCCTCTCTTGCTCTGGCGCGGCTGGCCCTCCTCCGGGCTGTGGGGCAGGTCGTGAAAAACGGTTTGGAACTGCTTGGCGTGAGTGCTCCCGAAAGCATGTAGCGCCACCGTCCGGGCGGGCCTCGCCGCTGCGGGGCCCCCCTTCGCCTGAATGCACAGGGGACGCTTTTAGTCATCAGGAGAAACCATGTCGTTGATGCCCTTTTCGAGCCGTTCCTCGTCGCGTTCCGCAGGAAGCGGCGGCACTGGGGGCGACAAGAGCCTCTCCAGCCGGAAGTATACGATTACGCTGAGCTTTTCCGGCCTTATCACCAGCGGGATCATCATGATCATCGCCATTGGCTGGATTTTCGCCTTTGGGGTGATCGTGGGGCGGGGCTATAATCCCGAAAAGAAGCTGCCGGAGCTTGCCAAGCTCCTCCCTCCCCCGGATGGGGTACAGGAGCCCGCCAAGGCGCAGGGCATTTTGAAGCCGGAAGAATTGACCTTCATGACGGACCTGAAGCAGAGCGGGGCGGTCGCCGCCGCGCCTGCCAAGCCCGAGGCGAAGGGAGCGCGTCCGGCGGCCTCTCAGCCGTCCGCCGCACCTCAGCCGGCTCCCGCCCCCGCCCCTGCGGACAAGGCCAAATACGATTTTGTTTTTCAGGCGGTGGCCTACAAAAACCGGGAATCCGCCGACAAGCTGCGCGAACGGATGGAAGGTGAAGGCCTGCGCACGCGCATGACGATTGAAAAAGACAACCGCGGGCGTCCCAAGTGGTTCCGCGTGCAGGTTCTCGTGAGAGGGACCGACGCGGACGCGGCGGAAGTGAAGGGGCTTCTTGCCAAGATGGGCCTGAAGGACGCGACGCAGATTTCGAAAAAGGCCGTTGGCCGGGGTCGATGAATGGATATGCTCTCTCGCTTTTTCGCTGTTCCGGGCGCGCTGGTCCTCCGTTGGATAGGCGCGCTGGGGGACGTGTTTTTATTCCTGCTGGAGGGACTGCGCCAGATATTCATCGCGCCCAAACTTTTTTTCAAGGTTGCCCAGCAGGTCTATGTGATCGGGGCCAAGTCCCTCTTCGTCATTGTCCTCATCGCCCTGTTTACGGGGATGGTGCTCGGGTTGCAGGGCTATTACGTCCTCGTCAAATTCGGATCGGTGGGCTTTTTGGGTGCGGCCGTCTCGCTGACGCTCATCCGCGAACTCGGGCCCGTGCTGACGGCCATCATGGTGACGGGCCGCGCCGGTTCCTCTATGGCTGCTGAGATCGGCGTCATGCGCATCACGGATCAGATCGACGCGCTGGAGGTCATGGACATTCCGGGCATGGGCTATCTGGTCGCCCCGCGTTTTGTGGCGTCGCTCATCGCTTTCCCCCTGCTGACGGCCATCTTCGACATGGTGGGCATCATCGGCGGTTACCTGACGGGAGTGGTGCTGCTCGGCATCAACGAAGGGTCCTATTTCCACGGCATCGAGAGCAGCGTCATGATGGCCGACGTTATTGAAGGCTTCATCAAGTCGCTTGTTTTTGCCCTGCTTATCGCGCTCATTTGCTGCTATCAGGGCTACAACGCGCACCGGCGGCGCGACGGCATGGGGCCGGAAGCCGTGGCCAACGCCACCACCTCGGCGGTGGTCATTTCCTGCGTTCTGGTGCTTGTGGCCGACTATGTGGTCACGTCCGCGATGCTGCGTTAGGAGGCAAGGGTGAAGGAACAGCATTCTCCATGGGACATCCGGCTGGAACACCTGCGCGTGGGCTACGGCAGCCGCGTCGTCCTTGATGACATCAACGCGGTCCTGCCCGGCGGAAAAATCACCGTCATCCTCGGTGAATCGGGGGGGGGGAAATCGACCCTCCTGCGGCATGTCATCGGGCTTTCGCGTCCCATGCAGGGCCATATCCTCTACGGGGGGCAGGACCTCTTCGCCTTGCCCGAGCGCCAGTTCCGGCGCGTCCGGCGGCGTTTTGGCGTCCTGTTTCAGGACGGGGCCCTTTTGGGCTCTCTCACGCTGGCCGAAAACGTGGGGCTGCCGCTCCATGAGCATACCCGCCTTCCAAAGGCGACCATCCGGGCCACGGTCCTGCGCATTCTGGAACTGGTGGGACTGGCGGAATTCGCGGATTATTATCCCAACGAATTGTCGGGCGGGATGAAAAAGCGTGGCGTCGTAGTCGCGATCGGCGTACTGCTCCCAGATGGCCTTCAGACCGTAGTCCAGGGCATAGCCCTTCCCCACCTGCTTGTCGTTGCGGCGCGGGAACACGATGGCGGTTTTATACCATCAAAGCTTTGATTCACGCCCGGCCCAGATGGATCAGCTCCTTTTGGATATGAGGCGGGCCTATCCGTATATGACCATGATTGTGGTCAGCCACGATCTGGCCAGCGTCGCCCGGGTAGCCGAGCACGTGCTGGTGATACGGGACGGGCGGGTCGTGTTTTCGGGCTCGTATGAGGCATTGAAAGCTTCCGACGATGAATATTTGCGTCGGTTTATGGACAGGAAGCCGGAACAGGAGGCCAGCCGGGTTGCGGCGGCCGCGACGGACCCGGCGGTTCGCGCCGCGCTTGATGCGTGGCTTGAAGGCTAGCCAAGGACAAGGAAGGAATCCCTTATGTCGTTTACCAAAGAAGCCGCTGTTGGTTTTTTTGTCATGATTGGGCTCGTCTGCGTGGCCTACCTGACGATAAAGCTCGGACGGATGGAAGTTTTCAATTCGCAGGGCTATGTGCTTACGGCCTCCTTCAATTCCGTTTCCGGCTTGCGCCCGGGCGCGGAGGTTGAGATCGCCGGGGTCCGGGTGGGACGGGTCAAATCCATCCACTTGAACGATAAACAGCGCGCCATTGTGGAAATGCAGTTGGACGATAACGTCCATCTGACGGATGACGTGATCGCTTCCGTCAAGACCAGCGGCCTTATCGGTGACAAGTACATCAATCTGGAACCCGGCGGCTCCGGGGCACCCCTCAAGAATGGGGACG
>OFEY01001429.1_pt1 | contig 15666 bp, 23 predicted proteins | sample 1521251 | NCBI WGS metagenome assembly OFEY01 (sample SAMEA3504100, study PRJEB24116) | mouse gut metagenome | biome: mouse gut; feature: mouse-associated habitat; material: faeces | place: Denmark | collected 2011
GACGGCGGCCCGGCGACGACGGGCAAGGCCGCCGAAATGGGCGTCGTAGAGCATGCCTTGATAAACGGGAAGTGCCTGTCCCGTGGCCCGGAGTATCGGATCGGGATTCGGGAGGGGCCAGCCCTCAATGAACCACGAGCCCGTCGCCGCCTGATAGGTGGCCATTTCCTCGACAAGCGCCGTCACTTGTCCGCGTCCGGTGCTTTTCGGCATGATCGTTTTTTTCTGCTCAGGCATAATCGTATCCGTTCAGTATGGCCGCCGAACGCCGGACCCCCCCGGAAAGCACCCGGGGAACGGGCGGCGCGTTGTCGGCGATGGACGCCGCATGACAAAGAAGATGCGCGATCGCCGAGTCGCCGTGACGCCGTTTCTTGGCTTTGCCGCCTTCGCCCTTGCCCGCCCGCTGTTCTTCCCGGACGATCTGGGGAACGCCCTTCACCAGACGGATGGAGCGGTGATCGTTGTACACGTCGACGTCCCGGGGCATGACGACTTCGTCCCGCTCGAACGCCGCCTTGAACTTCGGCGTGATCCCTGCGTAGAAGGCGGGATTGAGCATTTGCGCGACGATTCCCCGGAAGCGTTTCGCGGCGGCCTCGGCGAGATACCCGCCGTTGCCGGTGGCGTCGAACATGCCGCCCCTGAGCCTCGCCAGCCGGGAGAGGATGTAAAACACGATGAGCTTCTGAATTTCATACGGGACGTTACGAAGCTCAAGGAGCAGCACGCACGGGAAGCTCATGTCCTGCCGCCGTTGCGCTATCCAAAGTGATGTGAGATCGCCCTTGCGTGCGAAGTCCTCCCCCGCGTAGGTGTCGAACCCCGCCGGAATCCCGGCGAGCACGGGGGAAAGTTCCATTTCGCACCAGTCGCGGGCCTCGGCTTCTTGAAGATGATCCGCAAGCTCCGCCCATGCGTCCGACCGCTCGAAACGCAAGACCGGCACGTCGGCGCGCTGGGCGCGTTCGATGAGCGCCGCCGGGATGTACGCCCCGGAGCCGTGCCGGGGAATAACGAAAAGCTCCTCGTCCGCATCTTCCCCGTAGAAGGCTATGATGTCCTCGCGCCATTCGTTCTCCGCTTCCGGGCTCCATTCCTTGCCCTGTACAAGGCAGATTCGGCGGTACAGCCCATCCGCAAGCGCATCGTCGAAGGTAATCTTGATCAGCCCGTAGGGCTTGTTTCCTTTCCGTATTTCTTCACACAGCAGGTTGAACGGGTTGGTGTCGCCGTCATGCGTCGAGACGACCACGACTTTGCCGCCCCACACGAGGAGCGCCAGCGCCGCCTTCATGACCTCGCCGAGTTGATCATGGAAAGCCGCCTCGTCGAGGATGACCATGCCCTGACGCCCGCGAAGCGAACGAGGGCGGGACGTGAGCGCCATGATCTCATAGCCGGAAGCGAAAACGATGCGGTAGGCGAGGATGTCGTCCGAGGAGCCGTCGGGCTTCGTATCCTTGAACAGGCATTCTTCGACTTCACAGGCGGCCTGGGCGAACGCCTTCGCCCACATGGCCGCCGTATCGATGAACTCGCGGGCCATGTCGAGGCTGTACCCGAGATAGAGCGTATCCATCCCTCCGGCGGAACGCGACGAAGCGGAAAGAAGCACGGAGGCGGCGGCGATGCCCCACGTCAGACCGATGCGGCGGCTCTTTTCGATGACCACCACCGGAAGCTCCATAATCGCGGCCACGGCCCGCTGCTGGTACGGCAGAAGGACGTCGGGAAGCGATTGTCCCTTGAGCGTATCGGGCAGCGTCTGCCGGGAGGTTTTGCGGTGGCGTTCCCACTCGGCATGGGTAACGGGCGCGTCAGGCATCCTTCACCCCCAGAATACGGCTCTTGATCGCTTCCACCGTCTCGGCGGAAAGCCCGGCCTCGCGAGTGACGTCTTCCACGGCCTTGACCGTCTCCTTTTGGATGCGCTCCCGGACCTTCGTTTCAAAGTCTTGATCAAGGCGGTTGGCCTGCGCCATGTCCTTGAGCGTCCGGGCCAGCGCCATGAGCGATTTCGGATCGCCAAGGTCGCCTTCTTCAACCCGCGCCGCCAGATGGTCGAACACCAGATCGCGCAAGGTCTGCACGAGCAAGCGCCCCTGCTGGCCTTCCACTACTGACGGTCCGATCTCCTTGACGAGCGTCTCGGTCATTTCCCGGCTTTGCCTCAGCTTCGCCGCGATCCTGTCGATCTTCTGCTTCTGGCGTCCGAGGGCGGAACGCGAGACCGTCTCGACGCCCATGCCCCGCAGATGCTCAAGGATTTCAGCAAGCGTAAACCTGCCTTCGGAAAGCAGGCGGTTGACCTCTTGCAGGATTTCCGGCGGCAGGCGGCGCAGGGAGGACTTGCGGCCCATGTCAGAACCCCGGCCCCGGCCGCTTCACGCCCGGCACGATGGCGCGGCCTTCGGCTACGTCGAGCCCGCGCTGCGTGATCTTCACGACGATGATCCCGCCAAGGTCTTCACACGAGACGAGCCCCTGTTCCTCAAGCCACGCGGCGTCGCCGTTCACGCGGTCGCGGGAAACGCCGTGGCCTACTGCGTCGAGTGCCGACTGGAGGAGGCTCGTGTTCATGGCGTAATCGGCATCCTCGGCAAGAAAGCGCAGAAAGGCGCAGCGGCGGTTTTCCGCCTGAAGCTCGGCGAACGTTCGTTTCTCTTTCATCGGGAAGTCTCCAAATGGTGCTGTATGAGCATGGCGATTTGATTTTCAAGCCCGGATACCGACGTTTCTATCCCGCCCATGCGGGTGCCCATCGCCTTCATGTCGCCCCGCAGCTCTTCGAGGGAAAGCTGGATGGCGTGCATGGTTTTGCCGTCCGGGACCGTCTCCATGCGGCGCTCAAGCTCCTCGACGCGGTCACCGAGCTCGGCCACGGACCGTTGCGTGTCGTGATGTTCGGCTCGAGTCGCGAAGCGCCGGGACAGATGATAGATTCCCCAGCCGTAGACGAGTGTCGCGAGAATCCCCAGAACGGGCCACCAGCGATCCAGCTCATTCAGGATGTCGGTCACGGGGAGTCTCCTTCATTATAGAAGGTGATAAGCGCCCGATACCTGGCTTCGAGCCTCCGGCAATACCCGCCGTAGTCCCGGACATGGGCCAGCACGTCCTCCGGCGTAGTCAATGCGTCTGGCTGTACCCCGGCGCGAGCGGCTCGGGCGGAAGCGGGGGCGTCGTCAGCACCGCCGGGGGCGGAGCCTTCACGTCCGGCGCTATGACCGGAACCATAGAGGGCTTCGTTGTACAGGCGCACCCAGCCAACAGACAGGCCAGCGCAATGGCGGCGAGCGGCTTCGGACACATCCCGGATTCTCCTGTTTACGGACGCACGCTCGGCGTCCACTTCGGCGGTTTTCGCGGCAAGCTCCCGGGCGAGCGACTCGCCCCGCTCCGTGGCCCCCGCCAGACGCTCGCGGGCGTTCTTCTCGGCGGCGGCTACGGCCTCGGCACGGGCGCGTTCCTGTTCGGCATGGGCGGCGTGGATGGAGGCGAGCCGTGCCTCATACTCAAGACTGGTGACGTGATCGCCCCGCGTGTAGCCCGCCAGGAAAGCAAAGACGCATACGATCAAAGGGATGGCGGCATCCGTAAGCCAATCAATGATCTTGCCCACACGTCACCCCCGGCCCCCAGCCCGCCCGGATGTAGGCCGCCTGCCTTTCAAAGATGTAGGCCACGTATTGGCGATTCTCTCGGATGGAGCTTTCCTTGCGGCCCGCGTTCACGGTTTCGACGCTTCCAAAGTAGCGATCTGGATCAAGCCCCTTGCGGGCCGAAAGGGTACGGTCCTTGCCCACCCACCCGATACCCCCGTTGTAGGCTGAGAGCGCAAAGGCCATGCGGTCGCAGGCGTCCAGAGACGCGGCCCTCATGGGGCTCAGACGGTCATAGAGCCACCTGTCGTAGACGACGCAGGCCCGAAGGGACCATGCCGGATTGAAGGGAGCGGGCGTACCCGTTTCCGGGGCAACCGTGGGCAGCCACTTTGCCGTTGCCGGCATGAACTGCGCCAGCCCCTGCGCGCCCACGCCGGAAACCGTGTCGTTTCGCCACCACGATTCAGTATGAATCTGTGCGGCAAAGGTGCTGACCGGGGCATTGAGCCCCCACGCGGCGCGGGCTTCACGGGTGAGCGTCGCCCGGTGCTGGAGGGCCGCACGGGGTATCTGGACTTCGGCGGCCTTGGCCTCGTCAGCGAAGAAGGCGATCAGGCCGAACAGGACGGAGGCGACGATGGCCGCGCCCACAGCGAACGCGACGCCCGCGCAAAACGCCTCGGAGCAGGAGAAAAGGAGCTTTTGCGGATCGATACGCATGATTACAGCCCCAGACACATGCCGAGGATGACCATGCCCACCATGATCCCGCGTCGGATGGTAGCGATGGAAAACGTGCGCAGGTAGTCTCGGCAAACCTCAAAATCGACTTCGTCATCTCCGCCGTCGGCGTCGGGATTGCGCAGCCAGTCTTTTTTCAGATAGCCGGAGGGACGGGCGTAAGGGAAAACCGCCCGGTCGATCCACACGCCCATGCAGGCGGCGAAGGAGACCAGCGCGGCCTTGTACGCGATGACCGGAAGCTGCTGCGGGGAAATGGCCGCGAGGATGCCAAGGATAAGGATGGTGATGAGGCCGCAGAGAGCGAGCCAGCGGCGGGCGGAAAACAATTTCTTGAACATAGAAAGACTCCTTTTGTGCCGTTATACGGCGCGGCATGAAAGGAGTCTTTGAAAGGGCTTTAGGAAAACGGCTACAAACCGGGGAAGCGCAACTGCCCGCTCCCACGGCGGGCGCGCTCGGCCTTCAGGATGGCATACACCCGCTGCTGCGTGAGGCCGTACTTTTGGGCAAGTTCCGCAATGTTGCTCCCGGTGAACTCCCGATAGAGCATGGCGTCGCGCTTATGAAAGCGGGCGGCGAGGTTTTTGGGGATGTAGACGGAAGACCCGCCCCAGTCCTCGGCGAGCATGTCCGCGACCCTCCGCCCGAAGGCGCGGGCCTCTTCCTCGCTCACGGCGGGAAGGCCGGAACGGGCCATGTTCGCAACCCGCACGGCCACGCCGTCGAGAAGTTCGGCGTAATAGGGCGTATCCATCACGTCCCCCATGCGCCGGAGTAGCGGCCCTTGCGCTTCGCATCGTAGGTCAGGGCGGCGATGACCGAGCGGAGTTGCTCCACCGTTGCGTGCTCGAAGCACTTCGTGATCCCCCCCCGACTGCCTTTTCAGGATGGCCACGGCATAGCCCCACGGGACCGCCGTACCCTCCGCGCGGCCCTTTTCGGCGAGCATGGCCTCGATTTTGCGCATGTAGACGTCGCGCCCGAGGCCGGATTCATCTTTTTCCAGCGTCAGCGGCACGTCCCGGCGTTTGCGGGGCTCGCCCGTCCGTTGCGGCGTCGCCTTGCCACGCCTGCCCTCGAAGCCGAGCCGCTGCATATACAGGATGCAGCTCTTGCGCTGGTAGTCGGAGAGGTCGCGGGCGGACTCAACACCGAATTGCGACATGAGCATGGCCCGGTACGTCTCGTCATCCATCGCAAGCTGCTTTTTCGCCACATGTATTTTGGCGAGCTCCGCGCGGCGGTTTTCCACGGGAAGGCTGACGGGTTTGCGTTTCGCGGGCACGTAGGGCTTTTTCGGCTCCGGGGGCGGAAGTGGGGCCGTGAGGGGCGATTCTATGACCTTCCCCGTGAAAAAGTCGATGAGGATTCCCATAGCTACCTCCGAAAAAGCTCGAGACTGTTTACGGGAAGCATGACCACGCCCCGCCCGTAAACGCTGACGCCGACGTGGACGCGGCCGTCCTGCGCGCGGATGGGGGCCGTCATGGTCCAGCCGGTTTCGCGGCGCTCGGGCACATCGCCGTCCGCTGGGGCGGTCTGGACGCTGACGCGGGTACCGCGCGGGATGTCCGGGAGCGGTTCCGGCTCAAAGTCGCCGAGCGTCATCATGACGGCCATGTCGACGATCTGCGCAGGGGTGAGAAAGGCAGGTTTGCCGTCCACATCGTGCCACACGCGATCCACTCGCACCCGGTAGCAACCTGCCGGGCCGCCGTACGCCTCGGCCTTGGCCAGCTCGAAGCGGACGCGCCGGGAACCTTGCCGCACGCTGAGGGAGCCGCAGAAACAAGGGGAGTTCATCATGCCTCTCAAATGTCGATGCCGAACGCCGCAAACCGGGCGCGGAGCTCGTCGTTTTCACGCCGGAGCTTTTCGGCAAGGTGCTGCGTGGCGTCAAGCCGCTCTTCATCGAGGCCCGCGCTGGAGGAACAGGCGGGAAATGGCCTGTTAAAGGTCATCCGGTAGAGCGTTTCCGCCGACATGACCACGCGACGCCCTCCCCACAGGAGCCGGTAATGAGGGACGAGCGGCCCGTCGGGTCGGCGGACCTCGCCCGCCTCGGATATTTCATACCCCTCAGCGCGGGGAATCGGACGCCAGTTCATGCGCTTTCGCCTTGCGTTGCTCGTTGACGTAGTTCAGGGCACGCAGACAGGTGGAGAGATGATCCTTCATCTTTTGGGAGCATCCGCCCTTTCGCAGCAGGAAGGTACAGACGATCTCCCCCGATTCCATGTCCTTGATGCCGTGGACGCCAGCACCCGAGAGTGTAGCGACATACCGTGTCATAGTGGCCTCCATAGGTTCGAGTGACGGCTACTCGTCAGGTCCGGCGCACCACCGCCGGACGACCGCCCGCATGGGGCGGTTTCGCGTTATTCCCGGGAATCCGATTCTTCAATCGTGACCTTCATCCGAAACATTTTTCCGCTTTGGAGTCTCATCCCTACTTCCATTAGTTCAACCGTTCCTTAAACATTTTGGAAGGTCGAAAAATGACCTTGAGGTGCGCGGGGACAAAAGTTTTTTCACCTGTGCGAGGGATAAGGCGGTTACGCCCCGCAACCCGCACGCTTTTGAGTTTACCGATTCCCGGAAGGGATACCTCGCCGCCCTCGAACAGTTCCGAAGCCATGACGCCGCACAGGGAAGAAAGAAGTTCCTCAAGCCGAATGGCCGGGTGGGTGTTGCCATGTTCGGTGAGTTCAACCACTTGCCATTTCTTTATGAGTTCGGCCTTGGTCATGAGATGTCTCCTTAAAGGGTTGAAGGTTGTGTTTCGGGCTCGGGCTGCTCGGGGAGTTCGTAATAGAAGACGTCCTCCTGCACGACGGCGCAGCCGATGCCCGCGAGGGTTTCCGGCGCGAGCCCCTTGAGCTTTTCCTTGTCGACCTCTTCCTTGACACGGATGTAGTCGCGCATCCCGGTGTCGCGCAGCGTCGCGAGCACGCGCTCGAACGTCCACTTGCGGAGCGTCTTGAGCTTCGACGAGGCCCGGAAGCCCACGATTCCGAACTGGAGCTGTACGGACTTCTTCTTGTTGAACAGTTCAGCCTTGCTTGCTTCGGCGAAACGCCCGATCGCAAGTTCAAGGGCGGCGATTTCAAGCCGGATCGGTTCCGTCTCGGCGGCGGCGCGGGTCTTGATCTCGTCAATGTGTTCCGCCGTGCCGAGGTTGATGAGGTCGATCTGGCGCTTGCGGGCCGCAATCTGGGCAAGGGCGGCGTCCACGTCTTCCAGCGAATGGACGGGGAACGTGACGGGGGAAAGGTTCGGCTTAACGCGTGGCATGGAGTCCTCCTCCGACTTCAAAAACGACATGTGTAGCCCGGCAAACGTCCTCTTCCAGTTCCCGCACCCGCTCGACTTCCCGCCGCATTTCCCCGACGATGAAGGGGGTGAGCTCGCGGATGTCGTCATTGTCGCGCTTCGTGAGCTTGTCGAGCACGTCGAGACATCTTTCGAGATTTTGGGAGATCATGGCGTTCCTCCTTGGCGATTTCGCTGTACAGGCAAGTCCCTCGGCAGGAGCGGAAAAGCTGCACTTCTATGGGGTTGATGGATGAAAAGGGCTTTTGCTGGTTGTCCCGGCAATCTTTCCGGCTGATAAGCCCGAGCACGGGGCAGGGGATGATGGAAAGGCCGAGGATGTCCTTTACCCGCCGCTCGATGAAGTCGAGCTTCGCGCGGTTGCGGCGGATGGCGAGGCTCACGATGGCCGGGGAGACGGAAAGGTCCGCCGCCGTTTTGCGCAGCCCCTTGCCGTCGCAGGCCGTGGCCAGCTTTTCGATCCAGTCAGGGAGCGGCACACCCCACGCAGCCTCGGCCTTCTCGCGGTTCGTCATTCGTCGTCCCTCCCCGTAAACGGCCCGCGCGCGACAAGCTGATCGATATTCGGATCATACACTTGCGTGACCCGCACGATTTGAGGGGCCTTTATCCCCGTGTTGCGCGCCGGGACAAAGCGGAACTTTTCCTCCCCGAGATCGCGCAGATATCCCGCCCGGGCCAGCCAGCGGCAATAGTCCAGCGCTTCGGCGCGCGAAACGGGCGATCCCGGGAGCGTCGTTGATACGGCGAGGTCGCGAGCCGTAAAAATCCCGAAAATGGGCATGGCCCTCCACAGCCGGGAGCGGGCTGAATCGGGGAGGAGCGTCCCGTCCTTCCCGACGCGCGGGGCATTGACGCCGAGATCGCGCTTGAGCGTATAGACGCTATGTTTTCCGCCCGTTCCCCGCTGGATCACGTCGAGAATACCGGCGGCGACAAGGCCGGTGAAGTAGACGCGGACGGCGTCGGCCTTCACGTCGCACCGATCCGCCACTTCGCGGACGGTAACGGTCCTCCTCTCCCGGATGGCCGCCCATATCCGTTCTCTGGCGGTAAGCGCCGCGTAGGGTGTGCTTGAAAACAGTTCGGCCATATCAACGCCTCCTGCTCGGAGCCTCGCCGGTATACAGCGGCCGCGCGCCCCAATCGGCGAGACTGATGGTCTTGCGGCCCTCGACCTTGGCGGCCTCTTCAACGAGGGCAAGGTTGACGACGACGCGGCGGGCCGAACCGTTGGACACCGTGTAGATGCGCTGCAACAGGTCGTCGGCGATCTCGGTCCCGGTGGCGTAGAGCCTGCACAGCGCCTTGACGTCCTCAAAAGACACGGGCTGCGCGGGGCACCAGTCGAGCACGCGCCCGTGGAACCGTTCCCACTTCTTGAGCTTGCCGGGGAGCCCTTCTTCTCCTATGAGCATGACGGGGGCTTGAGAGGCTTCGTATATGTCGCGGACGATCTCGATCTGGTTGTGCTCCACGAGAAAGTCGGCCTCGTCGATGACCAGCGGCTTGCCGGACAGGGCGAGTTCCTCGGCGATCTGGTCGAGCATTTCGGAGGTGGTCCTTCCGGGCTTCAGGCCGAGGCCCTTGCAGATCGCCTCGTGCGCCGCCTTGCGCGTCCACGAGCTGCGGGCCTGCACATAGCAGGCGCGGCATTGAATGACCGCACAGGCGGCGGCCGTGCTCTTGCCGAACCCCGAAGGGCCGTAGAAGACCGTGATCCCGGGCAAGTGCCGGGGGCGGTCGATCGCCCGCTTGAGCGTGCCGAGGCAGAGGGCGACGTTGGTGAGCGGGGCAATGCCCGTGTTGACGCTTGCTGTTGTCTGTTGCATAGTTATCCCCCTTATGGACATGGAGAATCTTCTCCAGCTTGGCCCGTTGTTGGCGCAACGGGCCTTTTTATTGGTTGACGGCGTAAAGCTGGCTCATGGCCTCAAAACCTGCGCGTTCCGCGCTGGTTCTGTACATGGATATCCAATTCAGCTCGTCGGCCGATAATGCCTCACCACTGATTGTGCGGGCCTGCAATGCCTCAAAAAGTGCATTGCGGGCCTGAGCAGACTGAGGCACTGTAAATTCGTTTTCAGCGATAAGCTCGACGGCTTCCGCACGGGCTTCCTCGGCCTGTTCCGGCGTCAGTGTCTGCATGGGCTTTTCACTTGATGCGGCACGCTGGGCTTCGGCAAGCTCAAAGGTGATGTGGTCAATAACTGTAGGCGTGGGTAGCGGGTTCGCGGCCTCAATTTCTTCGGCGCGCTTGATGTGGTAGTCCATGATGTCCTGCGCCACGCGATCCAGATTGTGCTTCTTTGCGAGCTTGCGGATTTCCGTTGCGGCCCTCTTGATGGATTTCGCCGCGTTGCGGGCGCTTACGGCAATCTGCTGGCGGCGTTCCGGGGCCATGCCGTCAATGTTTTCGGCGCGACACAGAAACACGTCGTCAAGGTAGATGTAGGCGTACCGGAGATCGTTTTTGTCAGCCCGGATTTCAGCCCTGCGACCCATGACGCCCTCCTTTCCGAAAATTTCGGCAACAAAGGTGCATCCAAGCGCGTCAACACCATTCTTCTTGATGGTACGCTCACAAACAACCGGGATAACAAGCATATCTAGACCCTTCCGATCCTCGTCGCGAATACGCCGCACGGCGTGTGGCCATTCGGACAGCACCTGATACGGCGTTTTGCCGCCTAGCCCGCCGTGGGGGCGGTGCATGTACACTTTGTCCGTCCAGTTGTCGCAAAACGTCTGCAACTCGTCCGGCGTCATGCCGATGACAATCTCTTCGGGCTTCTTACCCTTCTCGCGTTTCATGAGCTGTGTCGCAAAGGACTCTCGATCTCGAATCTTCTGTCGTGTTGCCACGTTGTGCCCTACATAACAGGCAGTTACAGGAAAAAGATCGTGGGAAAAGGTGCGGAACACCCGTTCAATGGCGGGCTTCAGGTCAGGCCGAAACGGCGGAAGATTTTCAACATCAATACCAAGATCGGTCATAAGTCTGCCCATCTGCCGGGACACAAACTCCTTGCCGTTGTCGGTGACAATAACTTCCGGGATACCCCAATCAAGGATGCAATCCCGTGTAATGTAGGCGACCTGCTGGGCCGTGGAGCGCTCTGTAACCCGGAGTTTGAGCCGCCGAGTGTAAATTTCAATGACGCCGAGGATGGTGTAGCGCTTCCCGTCGGACAACATCACGTCCGAGGGTGTGCCGTCATACTCCCAGCGCTGGTTGATGCGCACGATCCCGGCATAAAAATCCCCAAAGGAGGGAAGGTGGCTGCCCCGGCTTCTGTCCGGGGAGTCCGTAAACGCAAACAGGGCCGGGTGTTGCGCCTTCCAATGTTGCATCCATGCCTGTAAACGGCGCAGGGAGGGGAGCGTGAACGTTTCGAGCTTCTGCTCGGCGCGCTTGACGTTCTCCGCCCTCAGCTTGTCAAGGGTGGACTTGGCGGCGGCCTCTGGGTAGGCGCAGAGCATGCCGACGACGATCTCTTTCACTTCCGGTTGACTGTCGATTGCCCCCCTGCCGCGCCGCCCCTTGCCGTAGTCACCGGCAAGACGTGCAGTCCCCTCAGTGTTTACGGCACGTTCCCAGTTGAGCAACGTATTCCTGCTCACGCTCGGAATCGCTTCTCGGAGCCACTTTTCAGCCTCAATCTCCCCGGCGCTCCAGCGCACGGAAAAGGTTTCCATGCCCCGCGTCTTGGGGAGTCCGGCGGCTTGCGTAAACATCCGACACAGGAGCAGGAGCGCAGACTTTGCCTCGGCGCGGTTCCTGCCGCCCTTCGACAATACGGCCCGCATGGGTAGGGTGATCTTTTTCTCGCGGATAGGCTGGACGGGTACAAGCGGAGCTGTCTTGGCGGCGATGGCGAGGCGGGTGGATTCCGGCATGGATGACACGAGCCATTCATTACCGCCACCACGCCCGGAACGGGGGCGCGACTGCCAGCCTTCACGCTTGGCGCGCTGAAGCACACTACGCACCGTCGAATATCCAAGTACGCTCATCAGCTCTTGCGTCGTGTAGGCTTCCTTGATTCCGCTCATATCCTTTACCTCATAAATATGCCCCGGATTATGCCGCTCCGAGGTAGCGTCCCACGCCGGTTCCGCGCGGTATTCGCCGTTGTGCAGGTTTTTTCCGCCCTTACATATGGTCAACTCGGGGCGGCCTACACGGGCGCGGTAGCGTGATCCCGGTTTGATGCGACGGAGCTTTAGTTTTCACAGTCCATTTCTTCACGTTCCCGATTCGCCTTCGCAATGGCGAAAAATCCGACCCAAGCAAGGAACTTATGAAGTCCCTGCGTCACGTTCTGGTTGTCCGGGAAAAATTCGATTTGCGTATCCCCGTCTTCCCGGATCGTGATTACGGCCTTCCGTTCCCCGCTCATGCCGCCACCTCCTTTCGTGGATCGTGCAGGAGTCCTTCCGGGACCCCGATCTTGCGGAGCGCGTCCAGCACAGCGGGGCTGTGCCGATAGCCGTTCACGGTTCCAGAAACGATCGGCCTGCTGACCTTCGCCATGCGTGCCACGTCCGCCATTGTCAGCCCGCGATCGTCGAGTTCGCGGCGGATGTCCCAGCGTACTTCGCGCCGGGCATTTCCAAAGGGCATATTTCCCATTTTCCTCCCTCCTGTGGGGTGGGATTGACCGGTAAGATTTTGCTCTGTAGGGTTTACGTCGTAGCTAACAACGTAACCGCCCGTAGTTTTGTTTTGAACCAATACGGTCAAAAAGTCAACGCCAATCCGGTATAAAGTTTCCAAAATGGAAAATTTTTGTTTTCTAAACAAACTCAACCGGATACACTGAATGTTCCAGTATCTAGTTTGGTACAAACTTCGGGCAAGGAAGTTTATACTCATGGATAGCATCGGTAATAGGTTGAAATTTATTAGAGGAAAGCAAAGTGGGGAAGATTTTTCAAAGAGTCTAAACCTTCATCCGCAGACAATTTATCGGTACGAACGAGGCGAGCGAAAACCAGATATTGATTTTATCCAATTAGTAGCAAAAGAGACTGGATTTTGCATCGAATGGATCATAAACGGAAAGGGGCCTATGCACCCGGATGAGCTTCCAGTATCCCCCAAACAAAGCCTGATACAGCCTGAATCTCTAACTATGGAGGTATGCGCTCGATGTGCCAAACTGGAAGCAAAGTTAGAGAAGGTGGAAAACCAGCGGGACGAGCTGGCTGCTGAAAACCGCAAGCTTTGGAAGGAAAACGGCGAACTAAAGGAAAGATGTGCGCGCCTTGAGCCGCGCCAAAAGCAGGAAGAAGCCCACCCCTTTGACGAGCGGCGGAAGATTTCTGGCTCCAGTGACGTGGTGCAAAGCCGAGCGTAGGCCGGGAACCATACTTTTTCGCAAGCGCATAAAAAATGCCCCCGTTTTATGCCATAATTGACATTCAACGGGGGTAACTGCGTATACCAAAACTATGCGTCGCGTTCGCCTGAAAACCGCCGAACATGTGGCGCGGCAAAACTTGATACTACGAACCGATCAGCTTACGCTACCTCTACATAACTCACCAACTTCACACAACTACCAGTCCCACTATATCCCCATAAGTCCCACCATATCCCACTTGCCCAAATACCCAATACTATCTGGCGTGACACAGCCGTGCCGGAGGGGGGAGGCAGTTGCGCAATGAGCAAAGAAGGAACGGATGTTGCCCCAATGGGAAGGGGCAGGCGTCAGCGGCCTTTGGCCCGCCACGCGGCTATCAGCCGTTCAAAGGGCCCGGCCAACGCGGAGAAACGTTCCCCGGCGTCCGCGCCAAAGGCGGCGGGGCGCAGGCTGGCGCAGATGAGTACGGCGTGCAGCCCCTGTTCCCCGTAGAAGGGGAGGGCGAAGTACGAGCGTACGCCGTGCGGGGCAAAGAGCACCCAGTCGATGGATTTGATGCTGTCGAGCGTGTCCTCCACGGTCAGGGAGCGCAGTCCGAAGCGTTCGATGTCCTGCGCGATGGTCCCCTCATAGGCGTGTTCCGCACCCCATTTCAGCTTGCGGAAGGCGGGGCCCGCCCCGTAGACGACGACCTGCCCCCGGTGGGACTGGATATCGGAAAAGAGAAGCCCGTCCATGTCGGCGGCATGGGCCTGAAAAAGGCTTTCGAGCCCTTCGCGCAGAGGCGGGATGGCCTCGGGCGGCGCGGGAGGCGGCGGCGTGGCCGAGTCCGGGGTTTCCGGGATGTTCAGAAGGGCCACGCGCACGCCGCGGACGGCCTTTCCCCGCCCCGCCGCAGGGGGTGAGCCGGACCTTGGCGCTGAATTTCCTGCGCTGGGCGTTGCTGAACGCCAGCGTACCCGCCCAGACATCGTCGCCCAGCGCCTTGTGCGCGGCCAGCAGCAGGGGGGCGCTGAGGTCGTCCGGCGCGATGCGCGCCAGCGTAAGGCCGTCCGGATCGTGCGGCGCGGCGAAGAGGGCGCGGGCGGCGTCGTTGACGATGAGGAGGTTTTGCGTGGGCAGATCAAGCGCGAAGACCGGGTAGCCGATGCCTCCGATGTCCATCTGACAGGTCCCGGCCAGCCCGTCCGCCGCGTAGGCAGCCGGAAGGAAGGCCTCCTTGAGGAAGCCGTAATACACGTCGCCGTGTTCGCCGGGCCAGCCTTGCAGGATATACGGCCCTCCGTCGCCCCGGGTCAGCCGGAAGGTGACGGCGGCGGGCCGCCGCGCCGCGAGCATGTCCCAGAACTCCATGAGCAGCGAATAATCCTCGCGCCGCACGGCCTTCTTGCGGTAGCGCGCATCCTTGAGAAGGCGGGGCACGTCAAGGCCCGGGATGCTCCATTCGTTGAAGACGTGAAGGCGCGAACGGGGAATGTCTATGCTCCAGATCAGGCCGGGAAAACCCGCGATCCAGTGGGAAAGCTGCTGCATGGGAGGGCTCCGCTGTTTGCGGCCATTGTGATGGATTTCGGCAGAAAGGCAAGCGGGAGCCGCCCCGTCCGGAGATCGCCCCGGGCCGTGACCGCCGGAATCCGGGCTTCCCCTTAACGTATCAGGTCTGTGGGAAAGGCGTTTCTTTCGGTAATTGGTTCGACCAATTTTTGAAAACCCGGCGCTGAAAGTCCTAAAGGGGGGCTTTTACAGGGAAGGAAAACGGCGCTTTTTCCCCCTGCTCCTTTGGGTGGTTCAACCAGTCTAACGCATAATTTTTTGTAAGTGCAATGGTTTAGAACGCAGAAGCGCCAAAGAGAGAAAGTGTTTGCCCCTTTTTATTTCGGGGGACTATGATGACATCGTGATCCACATCCTGTGCCCCCATTCCTCATGTAAAGAGGCGACGCATGGACAAGCAGGAAGACATCGAACGCCGCATCGAGAACGCGCTGCTGGAAGGGCGATGGAGCCTTTTCGAGCGTTTGCCCTCGGAACGGATGCTCGCGGAGACGCTCGGGGTCAACCGCGCCACGGTGCGCGCGGCCCTGCGTACGCTGGCCGGACGGGGCATCCTTGAGACGCGGCGCGGGAGCGGCACCGTGGTTCGTGCGCTTCCCCACGAGGCGCGGCGCGCCGCCGGAACCTTCGCGGACTGCCTCGAAGCCTTCCGTATCCTCATGCCGCCCCTCATCCTCGCCTGCCTGCCCGCCGTCACTCCTTCGGTCACGCTGGAACTCGAACGCCTCCTGCCGTCCGCCGGGGCCTCCCTGCGCAACGGCGACATGAAGACCTTCATTCAGGTGCAGTTGCGGTTTTTCGCGGTCGTCATCCGCACGCTCCACAACCCCCGGCTTGAGGAGGCGGCCAGCCGCGTGCTTCCCGACGGGCTCGCTCTGGCGCGGCTGCTTCAGGAACGCACGCTTCCCGAGTGCGAAACGCTTTTCGCGCAGCTTGCCCGGCTCCTGAGCGCGCTGCGCCATGCCGACGCCGAGGGCGCGTCCAAGGCCGTGACCGGCTACGCCTCCATTTTGCGGGGCTGGCAGGAGGGACGATGAGCCGCATGAGCCGCCGCG
>OFEY01001437.1_pt1 | contig 15554 bp, 18 predicted proteins | sample 1521251 | NCBI WGS metagenome assembly OFEY01 (sample SAMEA3504100, study PRJEB24116) | mouse gut metagenome | biome: mouse gut; feature: mouse-associated habitat; material: faeces | place: Denmark | collected 2011
CTCTTTCTATTCGACAGGAAAGCCGAAGAAACGGCTGGTTTTCCGTTTTCGACAATTTACAACATTTTTCGCACAAAAGGAGATGATTCTAAATAAAAATGAAAGTTTTTCAAATTATTTTTCTAAAGGCCAAGATAGGCTTGCCCTTTAACTGTTATGATGGATTCCAGAGAGCGGAGGAAGGGGGTGAACACATGAGCGCAGGCGAACGCCGCCAGAGAATTTTGGAAATATTGTGCCTTAGACGGCAGGATACATACCGGAATCTGGCGAATGAGTTCGGGGTTTCCAGAGAAACCATCCGGCATGACATTGTACTTCTCATGTGTTCCTACCCGATTGAAACCGTTCGTGGCCGCTATGGTGGGGGCGTCCGGGTCAGGGCTGATTATCAGCCCTACCGCAAAGCCCTCAACAAAAAGCAGGTTATACCTCCTTTGGGCTGGGAGAAATCAGCAGGGCGGAGTATCTTACCGCCAAAGCCGCCGCCATCCAAAAGCGGGACGCGGCCTCTGAGCAGCTTGCCGGATGGGAGGCCAAGCTGGAGAATACCGGCGAGGATGGAGAACTGCAAAATCAATTTGTTATCCGCTTCCGGCCCTATGTTGAGGCGGAAATCAAGGAAATCACGCAGGAAATCCTCTCGGATATTTTGAGCGAAATCCATGTATACCCCGGCGGGCGGCTGGAAATTATCTGGAACTACCGGGAAGAATATGCGAAAATGATGCTGGATTTGAAGGGAGAACAGCAGGATGGAACATAAGAGAGCCTGGATTTATTGCAGGGTTGCGTACCCTGACGCCTTTGCGCTGGCGGCGCAGCAGGCCAGCTTGGAGGCATACGCCGAGAAGCAGGGCTTTGAGATCGTGGGCATTACCGCTGAACAGGCCAGCGGGCTGGACTTCTCCCGCAGAGGTCTGGCCGAGGTTTCCGGCGCGGTGGCCGCTGGTGAAGCTGACCTTCTGCTGGTGGCAAACCTCTCTCGCCTGGGTCGGGATGTGACCGGCATGGACGCCTATCTGCGCTGGCTGGAGGATCAGTTTGTCGAAGTGGTATGCGCTGACGGCACCACGCCGCAGACCAGCACGGAGATACTGCTGGCGCTGATGAAGGAAAGCGGCATTTCGCTGGACAAGGTGCGTTAGCGGCGGCACGATACAGTAAAAAATCAGGGCTTTTCTATCTGATAAATCAGATGGGAAAGCCCTGGCCTTTTATCCGAACATTGGAGGAAACACGTTATGAATTTGAAATTTGCGGACACCCCGAAAGGCTGGTATCAGGAAAGGGCCTGCGGCATCTTGGCCTCGCTCAGTCTGGCGGTGGATGCCAATGAGCGTATGAAGGGCAGAAGCGGCACTTTGCGCTGGTTATACCAGCATGAGATGGAGTACCATTTCAAGCGGGCGGTATTCGATACCCTCCGCCTGCTCCAAGTTCTCGCACACGATACCGACTTTGCCAGCAGCGGCAATCTGGCGGACATTTGCGAGAGAGGCCATGCGGCATTTAACAATATCATTGATGGCAACATGGGCGGGTTTGATTTGGAGCAGGAATAGAACCCACGTTGGCAGAAAAAAAAGAAGTATCTGCGGGTTGTCCTCTTTGGTACGGGATTGATTTCGACACGGTTCACAATTTGTTTACAAATTTCTATTAGTCCGTGCTTGACATTGGCTGACGATGGGATCACAGGCACCACCATGAAGCGCCCAGGGTTGCAGAAAATGCTCCAGGCCATCGAACGCGGGTACATAGCGGCGGTGTTCGTGAAAGACCTCTCCCGCCTGGGCCGGAATTACATTGAAGTGGGCCGTCTGACGGAAGAATTTTTCCCGGCTCATGACGTGCGGCTGGTAGCCGTTTCCGATGGGGTGGACAGCGACGAGGGCGAGAACGAGTTTACGCCCTTTAAAAATATCATGAACGAGTATTACGCCCGGGATATCTCCAAAAAGCGAAAAATCGTGAACAAGCTGAAAGGAAATTCCGGGGTGCCGCTGTCACCGCCGCCCTACGGCTACATCAAAAACCCCGACGATTCCCGCTTTTGGGTGATCGACCAGGAGGCCGCCGCCGTGGTACGCCGCATTTATCAAATGGCCCTGGACGGCTATGGGCTGGCGGAAACCGCCGCCGCGCTGGAGCGGGATGGGGTGTTCAATCCCACCTACTACTGGCGGAGCAGGGGAACGAACCGGGGCGGGCTTAAAAGCACTGTGGAACCCACCAAATGGGGTCATACCACCATCAAGAAGATACTTACCACCCAGGAGTATTGCGGCGACGTTATCAACTTCAAAACTTTCTCTAAGTCCTACAAGGTGAAAAAACGCATCGAAACCCCGGAAGAAAACAGGGCGATCTTCTTCAATGTCCATGAAGCCATCATAGACCGCCCGACGTGGGAAAAGGTACAGAATTTGAAAAAGAGGACACGCCGCAAGCGCCCTACTGTTACCCAGGAGCCCAGCGTATTTTCCGGCGTTCTGAAATGCCCAGAGTGCGGGGGAAATCTCAACTTCCATTTCAACCAGGGCAACCACGATATCAAATTCTTTAGTTGCCAGAACCACAATTCCGGCCTGCGGAAATGCTCCAAGACCCACTATATCCGGGTGGAATTTCTGGAACAGGTTGTGCTTTATGAAGTGAACCGGTTGGCCTGCTTTGCCAACGAGTACGAGGATGATTTTCTCAAAGCCATCATGGGCCAGTCCGCAAAGGTGGCGGACAATGACCGGGCCAGGAAACAGCGGGAGCTTGACGGGCTGTTGGCGCGGGACAAAGAACTGGATGTGCTGTTCGAGAAAATTTATGAGGACAACGTGAATCAGAAGATAAGCGATGCCCGGTTTGCGAAAATGTCCCAGCGGTATGAGCAGGAGCAGGGGGAGAACGCCAAGAAAATCAAAGCTCTCCGGCTGGAGCTGAAAAAGAGCGAGGGCCAGCGAATGGACGTTGATACCTTCCTGGAAACGGTCCGGCGCTATACCAACGCCACCGAGATCACCCAGCGCATGGTAGCGGAGCTAATCGATCACATTGACGTGTACCATGCGGAGAAGCAGGATGGCGTTACCACCCAGCACATCACCATCTATTACAACTGTATCGGCGCTTTCGCTGTCCCTGACCGCCGGAAAATCCCGGCCGCGCAAATCACCATGGGGACGAGAAAGGGAGTAGCCGTCAGCTACTCCCCGGAGCGGGTCGCCGTATAGGATTTTGAGCAAAAATAATGCGGAGTGTCCCACAAGGATACTCAAATCCTATAAGGACACTCCGCATGGTCCACCGACCGATTTCAAATCCGAACCATTTATATCGGCAAAAGGTATTGAAACTTCCCCTTCCTTATAGTTAAAGGTAATTAAAATGTAATCGTCAAATACAGTTACAGAATTGACAAAGCTGTCAATCAGTCTCCGCCGTTCCTCCAGTACCGAAACATCCAATGTGCGGAACCTGCAAAGCCAGTATGTCACGTCCTCGCGGGATAGTAGAGGACGGCTCATTTCCTCCTGGATAATCTGCAACTCAATGTCCTTTTTGGCCTGCTCCAACTGGTCAAGCCGCTGCTTGATGGATTCATTGAACGCGCCGTTCTGGATAGCGTTCAGCAGATTGTTGATTCCCCGCTCCGCTTCGCTCAACTGCTTCCGCAACGCCGGAAGCACGCTGCTCTCCTGGCTCTGAATGTCCATCACTGTATCAGCAATATACTCAATAAAACCATCGTCCATGATTTTTGCCATCGCCGCATTGACAACGGCATTTTCAATGGGAACCTTCCGCACACTTTTGTGCTTCGCTTTACAGGTCTTGTGCTTTTTGCTGTTTATGCAACGGTAATAGTGATACTTCCGGCCCTTCCTGACACTGGTGCCGCTCTCGCCTACCATCATAGCTTTGCAGGTGCCGCAGAACAGCTTGGTTGTCAATAAATAATCGTCCTCCGCTTTATGACGGGCGGGGGCGCGTTTATTTTTTACTAATTTCTCCTGCACGCGGTCAAACAACTCCTGGGAGATGATCGCGGGTATTCCTCCCGGCGTTACAATTTCCCGGTAACTGTATTCGCCAATATATTTCCGGTTGTGCAAAATTGCCGATACAAAATTTAGGTCTATTTTCTTTCCCCGTACAGTAGTCACCCCGGCTTCATTGAGATAGTCGCGTATCTCCTTCATGGTTTTGCCGCTGTCATATTGCGCAAAAATATCCTGCACAACAGGGGCCAGCTCCGGGGCGATTTGATAGCGCATATCTTGGCCTATGTGATAACCGAACGTAGGAGTTCCCCCGTTATATTTGCATTTTAGCGCATTCTCCGTATGGCCCCGGATAACCTTTTCCGATAGCTCAGCGGAATAGTATTCCGCCATCCCTTCCAATAGCGATTCCAGAATAATTCCTTCCGGCCCCTGGGAAATATTCTCCGTGGCCGACAGAACTTTAACATTGCATTTTTTCAACTGTGCCTTATAGCGGGCGCTGTCGTAACGATTTCGGGCGAAACGGTCCAGCTTCCACACAATGATAACATCAAACAGCCCCTTTGCGCTGTCTTTGATCATCCGTAGAAATTCGGGCCGGTTGTCTGTCTTGGCAGATAGGGCGCGGTCAATGTAGGAGCGCAGGAGCGTAATTCCGTTTTTGTCACAGTAGGCCGTGCATTCCCGGATTTGGCCCTCTATGGATTCTTCCCGCTGGTTTTCACTGGAATAACGGGCGTAGATTACCGCTTTCATTTCTCCCCTGCCCCCTTTAGCATATTAAACAGGGCTTCTTTCAACCGCCCATTGACGGGAGAATTGGGGTCAAAACACATTTCAATGAAATCCTTCATTTCCTGGTTCTCTCTGGCCCGTTCCATCAACGCTTCCGGCTGATACTGATACAGTTTGCCCCTGGGATTGTCCGTGCGGCAATACAGATAATCCATGGACACGTCAAAATAATCTGCATACCGGACAAAAATCTCCGGACTGGGGGCGGATTGTCCCTGCTCATAGCGGTTGATGGTAGATTGCTGGGTGCCTAGAGCTTTGGCAAGCTCCACCTGGGTCAAGTGTATCCCTGTGCGCAAATCCCGCAGCCGCTTTCCAATCTGTTCCTTCATGTGGATGCCTCCTTCCGAATATCCACATTGTATCGCAGAAAAGAATTTATGTCAATATCAAATCAAGATATTTTGGTATCTCGTTTTTGAAAGTGCATTTTCAAAACTCTTTATTCTGAATTTCCAAGAGAAGATCAATCTGTTTCATTACATAATCCTGATATACGGGCTTTAACTCATTGAATGCAGCGAAAGCCAGCTTTGCCGTCTCGTCAGATTTTTCGCAAAACATACTTCCATCACCAGTCCTCAGCCATTTCTCACTTACATGGAACGTGAAGCAAATCAGCTTGATGATTCTATCGTTCACACGATTATGCTCCAATTCAATGCCTGCGATATAGCCGTTTGACATAGACAGTGCTTTTGCAAATTTGGCCTGAGACAGCTCTAATGCCTGCCGTACTTCTTTCACTCTCTGATTGATTGGCTCCATTCATCCGCCTCCCCTCTGAATGAAAGTATCTTATCACAAACATGCTCACATTACAAGTAAAAAGTGTTGAATTATGGCTTGACTTACTCGCATAAAAGTGATAATATACTCACATAACAAGCGCAAGGGGGGTATCAAATGGACAGAGCTGTCACAGCCAATGAATTTACCGCTAAGTTCAATGAATTGAATGAACCTAACCAGCGGTACATCATTGCAATTCAACAGGCGTTGCTATATGCGCAGAAACAAGAGGAATTGGAAAAACAGAAGGGAGCTGACAAAAAGAAATGAAATGCTTCAACCATGAGGACCGCGAGGCGGTCGCGTCCTGCCAGAAATGCGGGAAAGGGCTTTGCAAGGAGTGTGCCAGCAAATACACGCCCTGCCTGTGTGACGAATGCTTTGCCCGTATACAGCAGCAGTCGGCACAGCAAGCCCAGGCCGCAGAGGAAAATCGAAAGAGAAAGTATATAGCTTCTCTTACATATACCCGTGGAGAATTTTTCAAGACTTGCCTTTATGGTGTGCTGCTTGCCGGGGGTCTGCTTGCGTTTACTGCAATGGGCGAAACTCCTTTTGAACAAATCTGGAAAGACTTTAAGATTATCTGGCCCTATCTTTTCTGCATCCCGTTCGGCTGGCGTGTGACTGGTGCTTTCAAGCAGAACGCGCCGTTGGTCCTCTTGAATAATACCTGGGCCATGCTCGCCTTTTACGGCGTACAGATTGCTATTGCGTTTACGCTGGGGATTCCGTGCTTCATCTATATGTTCGTAAAGATGCTCCTGGCCCAGCGCAAACTTTCAAAAACGAAAAATAATCAGTAGAGAAAGGCGGAAATTCTATGCGAAAGAAATTATCCCTGGTTCTGGCACTCCTTTTAGTTTTTGGGCTGGTTCCTAAAGCTGACGCAAGTAGCTCCCCGTTCAGTGATGTCCCCACAAGCCACTGGGCCTATGACGCAATTCTGGAGGCATATGAGGATGGCGTGGTGCAAGGGACGGGCCATAATGTTGACGGCGCGGCCATTTTTAACCCCAGTGGCAAGGTCACGATTGCCCAGTTCAACGCGATCCTCACCCGGGCCTTTTATCCAAAAGAGATCAAGTACGCCGAACCGGATGACTGGGCTATTAAAAATTATGGCGAATTAGCAAGGAATTTTAAGGTCGGATTTTCTCACGGCCTGTTCGCTAGTTTGGATACATTACCCCATGAGCTTTCGCGGGTAGAAATGGCTGAAATGATGTACCATCTCCTGGAGGAAGAGGGAATACCATATCCAGACCGTCAGGAACTGGAAAAAATAAAGAGCAAGATCCCCGATATCAACACCACAACCCATGACTATGCGGTATCCTACTGCTACTATTTCGGCCTTCTCACCGGCGTGGACATAAAGGGCAATTTTACCCCCATGGGGACTGTGACCAGAGCACAGACGGCGGTTATCTATGTCAGGCTGAAGAATATCATTGAGCCGGTGCGCGAAGCTGCCGGACCCCCGACTTTGACAAACGGGCAGCTTGTAACGGAAGAAAATGTTCTAGCTCTAATGGAGGAATACCGGAATGGAAAGGAGCCAGGGGAGAGGGCGAAGCAGGCAGGGTTTACATCGTATATGGACAGGGCTGCGTATGATCCGTATAACCCGCCATATTCGATAATGAAATCAGATTTGGGAAGCGGAACAGAATGCGCCAAATTTGCATTTGCTTTTTTCGATGATATCTTTGGAACAGACGCATTCATGCATAAAGTAGCGAGCTATGCGGATATCCGCCCTGGCGATCTGATTCATTGGGACGGCCATTGGGCGATTGCGATGGAGCGTCCCTATTATGAAATTAATTTTGATGGTGTAGGGCATTGGGTTGTACACCATGTAGGTGGTGGTGGTGGCCATATATCCGGTGGGTCGATTGGCTGGGGTGGAAATCCCTGGTCAGTCGATGGTGACAATATGATTGCCGCTTACACCCGTTATCCCGACTAAACAAGCAACACCCCCGCCCAACTCGGGCGGGGGTATTTGAAAATACACTTTCAAAATCCTATTCAGCTGTTACCATCCTCTCCATGCAATCTCCGCAGATGATGTTGACATCCCTGGTAGCCCGGACGGACTGTCCGCATTTGGGGCAAACCAGTTTTCTTGTGCTGGACGGCCTCCTGCCTCCATTCCCCATGCCGGCGGCCCCCGTTTGCGCTGTCCCCGTACTGCCGGTCCTCATAGCGGACGGGAGGCTGTTCCTGCCCAGGTCAATCTCGTTCCAGTCTTTGATAAGGGCGTACTCCACAAGGTTGTCTCCTGGGGTAGTATTCCAGCCGTACTCTTTGCAGGGAACGCAGGTCAGCCCGTGGGCCTCGGCTATGGCCTTGAATTTGCCGTTGTGATACTTCCCGCCCCTGGATACCTCCTTAATGCCGTTCTCGCGGCAGTAGAGATGGCACATTTCATGTATCATGGTATCAAGCGTTTCTTCAATCGGGTAATTGAGCACTTCCGCAGCAATATTAAGCTCATACGCTCCCGTTTCCTTACGTTGCCATACTTTAGATGTGGTGCAGTGTCCATAGGTGCCTGGCTTACTTTGGACCGTTATAATCGGGACTGGCAGCTCCCCGGAAAAGAAGTCGGCGTTAAGAGAATTATAAATGTGTTCTAGCTGGCTGACGGCGCGGGACATCTTGGTCGATTGTTTTTTCATAGCGGTAAGCCTCCCATAATCATTAGTGAGTGTAGCACAGCTCGCTCGCGAGCTGTGTTGACCCCCACCAGCGCAGGCGGAGAAAGTTGTCAAGACTTGGCGCAGCCAACTCGCAAAAAATTCCGGCTCTTCGGAACCGGAATCTTTTGGTCTTGACAACTCTCGAAGCCTGTGCTATCGCGCTGTCGGTATAGCTTGCCACCCTCTCCAATGCAATATATGAGCCTAACTGTCAAGAATATAAAATTGCTAAAAAGTTGAATATTTTCGGATTTTCAGCTTGTCCGGATGTCTTTATAAAAAAATAATTATGAATTTTTTAATTTCTCTATTGACAAACGGATGTTTCTGGGTTATCATAATAGTAGGCGATGAGAGAACGGCTACTACATCCCATTCCATAGCAACAAGTTCCGTTTCTCTTAAAAAATAAAAAGGCTAACATCAAAAGGCTAAATTATCATACTAACTCTAAAGGCTATGTCTTGAGTTAGGGGATAATCTGGCCTTTTTTGTTTGCCCTAAAATATCGCCGTTATTATGAAAGAGAGGAGGTGATCGCCTTGAAAATCACGGAAGCACTTCTCGACGCGAAGCGTACCCTTGGCACTAAGCTGTGGGTTGTGAACGTCACTCCCATTTACGAGTACCGTGACCATAGAAGGACCGAGAATGTCCTGGGCTACCGTTACGAAACCGTCCTTGCGGAACGCAAGATGGATAAGATTGGAGTTGACATTGACGGCCCCGCTCTCCTGGACCCGCCCAATGGGTATTACGAAGTTGCGTTTGAAGGTCTGGAAGCCCGTATCGCCTGGAAAAACGGGGACTATTATATAGCCGCAAAAGCCACAGGTGTTAAGGTGCTCAAGGACAACACTTGATCCCGGCGCGGTCGGACCGGGGGCCCCAAGCCCCCGGGGCGGCTGCCGTGTGGGAAGGGGAAGTATTACCCTTCCCACACCATGTAGCGTGTAGCAGATGTAGCACGATGGCATCTGATTAGGAGGACCCCATGGCAAAAGACCCGCAAATGAGAAAGGTTAATCTAACCATCAATAACCCTTCGGAGATGGGGTTGACCCTGGATGATTTAGATACGCTCGTCCGCAAGCTGAATCCACAATATTATTGCCGTTCAAAGGAGATTGGCGACAGCGGAACCGAACATTACCATGTAGCGATTTTTCGTCCCAGTCCCATTCGCTTTTCTACGGTCAAGCGTGTATTTCCGACAGCCCATATTGAAAAAGCCTACGGCTCCATGTCTGAGAACTGCGATTATGTCGCCAAAGGCGGAAAATGGGCCGCTACAGATAAAGCTGATACCGCTGTCCCCGGTACGTTTGCCGAGTACGGCACGATGCCTACCGAGCAGGAGGAAAGCGCATCAAAGTACGCTGCTCTTCTGTCGGAGGTACGTGACGGAAAGACCATCACGGAAATTGTGGACGCACACCCGGAAATGGCTCTCCGCGTCCAGCAGATTGAAGCCCTCCGGGAAACCATCCGCACTGACCAGTACGGCGGAGTGTTCCGTCCGAATCTGGAGGTTACATATCTCTATGGAGCGTCCGGAACAGGCAAGACGCGCTCCATCTTCGCAAAACATGACCCGCGAGATATATGCCGGATTACATCCTATCCCCTTACCGGCATCCGGTTTGACCCTTACCACGGTCAAAAAATTTTGGTGTTTGAAGAGTTTGCCTCTCAAGTACCAATTTCCGATATGCTCAATTATCTTGACATCTACCCGATCATGCTCCCGGCACGATATTCAGACCGAGCCGCCTGTTATGAGAAGGTTTACATCACCAGCAATATCCCGCTTTGGAGCTTGTACAAAAAGGTTCAGGAGGATTTCCCTGACCGTTGGGAGGCTTTCTGCCGCCGTATCCACAACATTGTCGAATTTACGGACACCGGAAGCATTATTGTCCGCAAGGGAAAGGCGGAATTGCCACAGTTTTCCACACCTGACGGTGAGATTACAAATGCCCCCGCAGATACAGATGGACTGGACGATGATGAGGATATTGATCTTGATTTGCCTGATTTTTCCTTGGAACAGTCTGTTTCACTTTTCGATATAGATTTGGAAAATCCACCGTTTTAATAATTAGGAGGTTATAATTCATGTATAAGTATGAAAATTTGAACCAGAGCAACCGGCTTGCCTATCTTTGGAACCGCTGCAAGGCGGGATTGAGGTCTATCCCCGAAAGTCCGGCAAGGTCCGCGTTGACCGCCCTCTATTGGTTCACCGCTCTGCTCCTGCTGCTCCATGCGGCAGGTCCCGCGGACGGTATCATTGGACATCTGATGCAGCCCCTGGTCTGCATCTTGGTGGTCCTCGGTTCCATCATCTTTTTTGTGACCGGCGTGACTATCTCTGCGATTCCGCGTGGGGCTTTCCAAACTGCGGATGCTTTCCGGCGTGTCGGCTTGACCAACGCCGCCGGAGAACCGCCCTTACTGGCAAGCTGCCGCAAGGAAGACGGTAAGACCGTCATAGATGTATTTACGCAAGGGCTCACCATCCCGCAGCTGCAAGAGCGCATAGAGCCGTTGGAAAGCGCTCTAGGTAAACGCATTACTAAAATCGAGCCGGGGGAGGATAATCAATCCATCCGTCTCCATTTAGCCCCCGGCAACACGAAGCTCCCGGAATTGGCTTATCTACCCCAAGGCCAGCCGTTAAAGCCGCTGGAAATCCTGCTGGGTACATCTCTGGACGGACCTGTCACCTGGGACCCGGATAAGGTTCCCCATCTGCTGATTGGCGGTAGCACCGGCAGCGGCAAGACTACGATTGGCAAGACTATTATTTCCCAGTGTCTGCCCATGGGGGATGTCTATATTATCGACCTCAAGGGCGGTCTGGACTATCCGCCCCAGTGGCAGACGCAAAGCTGCTCCTTCGCAACCACCTCATTTGATGCTCTGTCGGTTACTGGACAAATCGTCCAGCAGTTGAACCAGCGGAAAGAGATGTTTGACGCAGTCGTGCGTTGTGACGGCATTCCCTGTTCCGGTTTGAGCACATTCAACCAGTTTCGGCCCGAGAGTAAGCTCCACCCCATTTTCATTTTTACGGACGAAATTGCAGAAATCACGGATACGACCGGCATGGACAAACCCCACAAGGAGGAAGCCGCCGCAATCGTTGGCAACCTCTCCACCATTGCCCGTCAAGGCCGTGCGCTCGGCATTCACCTGATCGTTATGACGCAGAGGCCCGATGCTGTGGTTGTACCGGGTCAAATCAAGAACAATTTGGATGGGCGTATCTGCGGCAAGGCGGATAATGTTCTGTCTCAAATCATCCTGGACAACACCGATGCCGCAGACCGTATCCCCAAGGACAGCCAGGGCCTTTTTCTCAATCAGGATGGCATTCTGTTTCGTGGGTATTTGTTTGATAACGAGGAGGGTGCTTCTCATGCCACGTAAAAAGATAGACGACCACGGCACTGGCATTCCTCCTCACGAGGTAGAAGCCCTGGCCCGTGTCCTGCTCCCGGAGATTCAACGGTTTTTCGAGAGTGAGGAAGGGCAGCAGGAGTATCGCGCCTGGAAAGCGCGGAAGAAAGGGGGTGATTCCTTTGATGCCAGATGAGAATTCTTTTGACACGTTCGGTTACAGCGACTACCAAATGCTTAATTATTGGGAGCACAGTCCCACTTGGGAAGATCTTTTTGGGGATGATTTCACTGACGATCTCCTTGACGAGGACGAATTGGACGAAGCTGAAGCAGACACCGACCATAGCGGGGAACAGGCACAGTGAGCCAAGCCAGGAGGCAGGAACATCTACATGATGCCCCTGCCTCTTGGCAGTTACAGAATATTCTCAATAGAAATGATAAATCCGAACACATCACCTATTCTGATGATGCAATTCGGATTATCATAAATTGGTCCGAGTGGCGGGATTTGAACCCACGGCCTCATGGACCCGAACCATGCGCGCTACCAACTGCGCTACACCCGGATAGCTTTCTTATTATAGTTTCTCCTCCCCAATCTGTCAAGTAAAATCCCATAAATTCCATGGAAAAAATTGAAGGGCCCAGAATCACCCGACGCAGAGGGCTGAGCAGGCCTCCTCCGCCCGCTCAGCCCCTGAATAAAGCGCCTCACATCACTTGCTATACGCGCCCCTCACGTCCACAAGCTGCACAGCAAATCCGTATACCCCGACGGATCACCGATGGGCAGGCCGGCAATCAGCTTGGCCTGATTGAGCAGCACCTGCGCATACTTCTTCGCCTTCTCCGGCTCGGCGCTCCGCGCGCCCTCCAGAGCAGCAAAGGCGGGGTGCTCCACATTCAGCTCCAGAATCCGCTTGGCCTTCAGCCCCATCTCCGGCTGGGCGGCGGCAAAATAGCGCTCCATCTCAAAGCTGACGCCCTCGCCGCAGGTGAGGCACACCGGGTGGGTCTTCAGCTTCCGAGAGACGCGGACCTCGTCCACCTCCTCGCCCAGAGCCTCCTTGATGAAGTCCAGGGCCTCCTTGTACGCATCAGCGCCCTTCTCCTCGGGCATGTCCTCCAGATCCAGGTCGCCGTCCACAGCGGAGCGCAGGGGCTTGTCCTTGTACTCCCGCAGAATCTCCATCAGCAGCTGGTCCGGCTGGTCGGTGAGATAGAGAATCTCCATATTCCTCTCCCGCAGCAGCTCGGTCTGGGGCAGGTTGTCCATGGCGGCGGCGTTCTCGCCGGAGGCGTAGTAAATATACTTCTGGCTCTCGGGCATCCGGTCCACATACTCGGCCAGGGTAACCAGCTTTTTCTCTGTGGAGGAGTAGAACAGCAGCAGATCCTGCAGCAGGTCCCGCTTGGCGCCGTAGCCATTGAGGCACCCCACCTTCAGCTGGCGGCCAAAGTTCTGGAAGAACTTCTCGTAGCCCTCCCGGTCCTCCTTCAGCATCCGCTCCAGCTCGCCTTTGACCTTCTTTTCAATGTTGTTGGCGATGAGCTTCAGCTGCCGGTCATGCTGCAGCAGCTCACGGGAGATGTTCAGGCTCAGGTCCGGGGAGTCCACCACGCCCTTGACGAAGCCGAAGTGGTCGCCGATGAGGTCCTGGCACCTGTCCATGATCATCACACCGGCGGAGTAGAGCTGGAGGCCCCGCTCATAGTCGGCGCTGTAGTAGTCGTAAGGGGGCCGTGCGGGGATATACAACAGGGCCTTGTAGGACACCTGGCCCTCGGCGGAGACGGTGATAACCGACTGGGGCGGGGTGAAGTCGTTGAACTTCTCCTGGTAGAACTTGTCGTGCTCCTCCCTGGTGACGTCGCTCTTCTTGCGCTGCCACAGGGGCACCATGCTGTTGAGGGTCTCCACCTCCCGGTAGCTCTCGTACTCGGGCTTGTCCTCCGGGGAGTCCTCCTTCTTCCGGGATTTGGTCACCTCCATGCGGATGGGCCAGCGGATGTAGTCGGAGTACTTCTTCACCAGGTTCCGCAGGGTGTACTCCTGGAGAAACTCGGCGTAGTTCTCCTCCTCGCCGTCGGGCTTGATGTGCATGATGATGTCGGTGCCCACGCCGTCCCGCTCGCAGGGGGTGATGGTGTAGCCGTCGGCCCCGTCGCTCTCCCAGCGGAAGGCCTGGTCTGCGCCGTACTTTTTGGTGACGACGGTGATGTGGTCGGCGACCATGAAGGCGGAGTAGAAGCCCACGCCGAACTGGCCGATGATGTCCACATCCTCGCTGTCCACCTCCTGGCGGAACTGGTAAGTGCCGCTGGAGGCGATGATGCCCAGATTGTTCTCCAGCTCGCTCTCGTCCATGCCGATGCCGTTGTCGCTGACGGTGAGGGTGCGCCCGTCCGGATCGGCGTGGATGTGGATGGCGAAGTCCTCCCGCTTCAGCCCAACCTTCTCGTCGGTCAGGGATCTGTAGCACAGCTTGTCGATGGCGTCGCTGGCGTTGGAGATGATCTCCCGGAGGAAGATCTCCCGGTGGGTGTAGATGGAGTTGATCATCAGATCCAGCAGACGTTTGGATTCCGCTTTAAATTCTTTCTTAGCCATATGGGGTGCTGTCCTCCTGTAAAGCCGAGGCCGCCGGGCCTCTTGTTTTTTCAACTCTATCATGCATGGTAATTGTGAACAGAATATGACCAAATTGTAAATATTAGCACTCTCTTTTAAGAGTGCTAACAAAGGCGGCCCGCTGGGTGACAGACGGGCGGAACTGGGCGGGAGCTGTTTACGGAATGTGGTTGATTTGGAACATGCTCCGTGGTATAGTGGCACAATAGAACAAACACGATGGAGGGACCGCCCATGAACCTGACCACCGCCAGCCGCACCTTCCAGCTGCTCAGCCGCATTTTAGATGTGCGCACCGCTACCGAGCCCTTTCTCCCCCCGGCCGGGGAGAAGCGCCCCCTGCCCCTGACCCCCGCCAAGCAGCCTCTTCCCCGGGCTGTGCCGGAATCCCAGGGCATCCCATCCCGCCATATCCAGAGTTTCCTGCAGGAGCTGGCGCGGGACCGGTCCCTGCTGATGCAGGACGTCATGGTCCTCCGCAACGGCAGCGTCCTGTGCGAGGCGTCCTTCGGCTCCCAGGACCTGCGGGCAGCGAAATATACCTTCTCTGCCTGCAAAAGCGTCGTGTCTTTGGCCATTGGCCTGCTGGTGGACGACGGCCTGCTGTCGGTGGACGAACCGGTGGCGGACATCTTTGACGGGAGCGGCGTCCTCCGGCGGCTGCGGGAGATGACGGTGGAGGATCTGCTGACCATGCGCTCCGGCGCACAGTTCACCGAGGCGGAGGCGCTGACCGAGCAGGACTGGGTCCGCCGGTTCCTGGGCGCGTCCCTGCGGGGGGAGCCGGGCACGGAGTTCTCCTATAACAGCCTGAACACCTATCTGCTCTCTGCCATCATCCGGCGCAGGGCGGGACGGCCCATGACAGAGCTTTTGCAGGAGCGTGGCTATTTCGCGGAGGGCCTGCATGGGGATTTGAAGCAGGCACAGCGTGACAAGGTCATGCAGAAATTTCGCAACGGCACGATTGAGATCCTTGTCGCAACAGACGTTGCGGCACGCGGTATTGACGTAGACGATATTGACATCGTCGTTAATTACGATATCCCGCAGGACGAGGAATATTATGTCCACCGCATAGGACGGACGGGCCGCGCGGGCAAGGCGGGCAAAGCCTTTACCTTCTGCGTTGGCAAAGAAATCTACAAGCTGCGCGATATCATGCGCTTTACCAAAACAAAAATCTTGCAGCAGAAGCTGCCGACTCTC
>OFEY01001451.1_pt1 | contig 15441 bp, 9 predicted proteins | sample 1521251 | NCBI WGS metagenome assembly OFEY01 (sample SAMEA3504100, study PRJEB24116) | mouse gut metagenome | biome: mouse gut; feature: mouse-associated habitat; material: faeces | place: Denmark | collected 2011
TATGACGGGAATGACTTCTGTCACAATTCCTAATGGAGTTACGGCTCTCTCTAACGGAGTTTTGGAAAACTGCGCGGCTTTGACTTCTGTCACGATGCCCGCCAGACTAACTTCCATAAACTCCAACGCCTTAAAAGGCTGTACGGCTCTAACTAAGATTGACATACCGGAAGGCGTGTCTGACATAGATGCAAATGCGTTCGCAGGAAATGCCGCATTAGAAAAAGTGTATTTCAAAGGCGCATTCCCACAGAACATGAATGAATCCGCATTTGCGGAATGCAGTAAGGCTGTCTTATTCTATTTTCCTGCAAAAGACGAAGGGGAGCAATGGGCGGCTCTTGGCGGCTTTTGGAGCAATCTTCCAGTGAAACAGTTAGACCGCTTCTATACGAAACAAAAGGATCATTATTCGTTTGACAACAGCCGCCTCTCTTTCGGCTATGACTATGATTACCGCATCCCAAGACAACGGTATGTCGATGTATTAGACAGCATTATCACCGGAACGTATTATTATTCCATCAATAAACGATGGGGCGGCTCTTGTTTTGGCATGGCAAGCACGACGCTGGAATTTTATGAAAACATCAATAACAACAGCTCTTTTGATTTGAAGAACTTTGCATCTTCCATTAAAAATGTATATGATATCCAAGCTCCGTCCAGAGTGAAAGATGATTTTTCCAAAAACCTTACCAAATTAATTGAAGCATATCAGATTTCCCAATATCTGCCGGAAATTTCTTCATGCAGAGGCGAAATCATACAGCATATGAACGATTTTGAGGGATTAAAAGAACGCATTACTGCATTCCAAAACAGCGGCGGTCTTTACATGGACGAAGAAGCGACGCCAGTCGTTATCGCAGTTTATTCTCCGTTTAGCGGCCACGCCTTAGTCCCTGTCTCATGGACGCAGACAGATAACGGCGATTTTGAAATTGAAGTCTATGACTGCAATACGCCAGAAGAATTTCAAACTTTAACAATCAACAGAGAAATGACGGAATTCTCTTATGGAGCTTATGATTTAGCTCTTTCCTATGTCGATTATACGGCGATCGCGGCAAGCATGGCAGACGTGACGTTATATTCCGAAACAGCGGATCAGTCCCTGTACGTTTCGATTGATAAAGAAGCCGGGACAGTCACAGACGGTTCGGGCAAAGGCATTGAAGAAATTGAAGGCGCTTACGAGCAGAAACCTTTCAATACAGTGGAAGGAGATGCGTTTAGCGGCATCCGAAGCTATGTACTGCCAGACGGCAATTATACAGTTGCCCAAGAAAGCTCAGACGCTCCTTCAGAAGAAACGGAACAACAGGACGTAACCTTCTTTATGGCGTCAGAAGACGTATTTGCTGAAGTAACGGCAAGCGATGAAACTGCCGCATTATCCGTAAATACTGTAAATGATTCCCAGAATAACGTTTCCCTGACTCTTGCCTCCGGTGAAAACGCAGATCCGGACGATTCCGTGAATATCACTCTTATTAACGACGCGGGCATGGAACGTGAAATTGACATTACGGGGCTTGAAAATCAGGATATCCAGTTAGACATCAATCAGGAGAAAGAAATCTCCATCACTGCCCCTGAAACAGCGGAAGTTCTTATCGACGGCGCAGAAGCAGAATTGGATAACGGTCAGGTTTCACTTCGTTTTACCAGCTCCGAACGGGAAAACCCATTTAAAATACATGAATTAATTGCCGATGCGGAATGCAATGAACAAAATATGCTTAACGGGGTCGTTTCCGCAGACCTCATTTACTCCTGTGAAGAAGATTTGCCAAACGCAATGCTGACCGCAGAGTTTTATGATGAGGACAATCACCTTGTCGCGCATCAAACAATCCAACAGGATTTAAAGTCAGGATTAAATTATATTATCTTAACTCCTGAAAATTTGAAAACGAATTTTAAACAATCCGAAGGGGAAGTCACACTCTACTGTAAATTATCGGTTACAGATCAGAAACGGTTTTCGAAATCCGCAATTTCAAATAATTTTACAGTAACAGTCACGAAACAGGATACTCCTCCTAATCCGGACACGGAAGAACCAGATCCGGACGACACAGAAGAACCGGACGACACGCAAAAGCCGGACGACACGCAAAAGCCGGACGATGACACTGAACTGACAGAACCCGAACTGCCGCCGGCGCAGCAGAAACCAGATCCACAGCCGCCAAAACAGGACACTATCCCTGTCAGTGAACTTTCATTTGCAGTTTCCAAAATCACAATCGGCGTTGGTGAGACGTATCAGGCTAATCTCACTTTAGCCCCTGCAAATGCGACAAATCAGTCTGTCACCTTTACGCCAAATAATTCAAAAATCAACATTACGGCAGACGGTTTGATTACCGGAAAGAAAGCCGGAACTGCATGGGTAATTGCCAGAGAATCCGGCGGAAAGAAAGCCACCATGCGGGTGACTGTAAAGAAAGCCCCGAAAAAAATCACATTATCTAAAAAAATGAAAAAAATGAAAAAGTTTTTAGCCATGCTCCTTGCAATGGCGATGGTACTTGGCATGTCTTTGACGTCGTTTGCAGATGAAAAAGGGAGCTTCCTACCAGATTAAAGTAAAACTGCCGAAAAACACTGCAAGCAACAAACTCACCTTTACTTCTAATAAAAAGTCTGTCGCAACTGTTTCCCCAACCGGAAAAGTTACAGCAAAGAAGAAAGGCCAAGCAACCATTACAGTAAAGACATACAATGGCAAAAAGGCTAAAATCAAAATCAGGGTAAAATAACAACAAGAAAGAGGACGCAATGCAAAGCGTCCTCTTTCTTCTTCTTTTTATCGTTTCAATCCCAACAAATTTTCTCTGAATTGACAGTTTTCAACTTCCGCAGATATTGCCCAATCGCTTCTTTAGGAGAATGTTTTGTCTCTTTCGCCTTTTTCTGCATTTCCTCCGTGAGCTCGCCTGTGGAAACTGCAAGTTTATAAACAGTGTGATCCGACAATTCCCCGTCTTTTGTAAATAACAGATATTCGTAAGGATTCCCGTCTCCGTCTAAGTCAAACCCCTCCTGCTGCATTTTTTTAATTTCCGCCCCTGTCATCTCTAAAACCGAAATCGTATCCGATCTTGGACAGACAATATTGATCAAATCTAATGTCAGTTCTCCCTGATAGAACTTCCAGCCTAACCCCTGATTGTTCGATTTATTGTCTCCGTGGTATTGATTCAGGGAAATCATCGCGCAATCCGCATCCACTGCCATTCCCTCTGCAATAGCAATCAAACGCGCCGTTTCTTCTAATGTCAGTTCTTCCTGAAGTATCGCGTACACATCTTCTGAAGATCCCTTCCGCAACGCTTCGTTCGTCTCATCAAAATAGCCTGACAGCTCTCCAGCATCTATTTTTCCTTCTATCAGCAATTTAATGTCTTGCGCAATCGGTATAATCAAATCCTCCCAGCCTACATATAACATCGGGACTGTACGGCCTTCATTTACGAAAGTCTGTAGTTCTTGATACGGGCTGTCTTCTTCCAGACTTTCTTCATTTAAAGACGACATATACTGGCTGCTGCCCGACATTAAAGCCCTCTGCCCCTCTGCCGTGGAAATAAACTGAAACACTTTTAACGCATCTTCTAATTTCTGTTCATTGCCATCTTCCTCCAACGTCTTATGAATCCCCATATAGCCCGACACATTTCTCGTCACCATATTATTGCTTCCATCTTCGCTTAACCATGGCATTGTCCCAAATTGATATGTCTTTCCATTTTCTGCCGTATGCTCATATTCACTGATACCCAAACAGAGATAAAACACACTGCCGCCTTCCATAAACTGCTCAAGGGGCATATGTTCTCCGCTTATAAAGCCTTCCTCCACCCATTTATTAAAATACTCCACACACCTTTTCAAACCTTCATTTCCTGCCGCTTTCTCTTTTCCTTCCGGAAAACCGGCTTTCCATGCCGTTCCTTCAGGCGTGCCGAAATATTGTGTATTTCCTAAATTGAAAAAATAGTTAAACGGATAGCCGTCCAATGACATAGCATTCCCCATCGTCCGATAGCCCGCCGCCTGAATTTCTTTATCAAGCGCGGAAAGTTCCTGAAAGCTGTTTGGAACCTTCCAGCCATTTTCATCGAGAATCGTCTTATTATAATAAATTCCCATCAACTGGTATCCGGAAGGAATCAAATAAATGCTTCCATTTACGTCAAGTGAATCTAAAATCGTATTGGAATATTGGTTAATAAAGTCATAATTAGACAAATCCACAAGATACTTTTCCTGCGATTCTTTACTAAAATTCTGCGTTGTTACATAAATATCCGGAATGTCCCCATTTTCTAAAGTAAGCCTTGAATAACTGCTTCCATTCATGCCCGAATAGCTTTGCACGTCTAATTCCACCTCTGGGTACACCTGATGGAACGCATCGAGAAATTCTTTTTTTACCAGCTTGTTAAAACTGCTGATCGTCACCGACTCATGCGTTTGCCGTTTTGCTCCGTCATCTTCTGTTTTATCAGAACTTTTCTGAATTTGTTTTGCCTGATCAGATCCACATCCGGCAAAACAAGTCGATAAACATAAAACTCCCGTTAAAAGCGTTAGAATTTTTTTCTTCACTTTAACTCCTCCTTTTAAACTATAGCTTTTAAGAAGGTTTATAGACTGCGGAAAGATTTCGTATGATTTCTTCCGCAATTAATGGTTTCTCCAAATGCCCGTTCATTCCCGCTTCATGAACAGCCTGAATATCCTCCTCATAAATATCCGCCGTCATCGCAAAAATCGGTATTGTAACTGCATCCGCGCGTTCCATAGAACGGATCGTTTTTACTGCGGCAATGCCATCCATCACTGGCATATGCACATCCATCAGTATCGCATCAAATCCGCCTTTTGGGCTTTTTTCAAATAAATCCACTGCTTCCTGCCCATTTTCCGCCGTCGTCACCTCTACGTCCCATTCTTCTAACATCGCTTTCGCAATTTCCAAATTCAAATCCACATCGTCTGCCAAAAGAACTTTCATGCCAGAAAGAGCCTTTGAACTTGGCGTTTTCTTTTCCGGGAAGTAAACGTCCGCCAATGTCTTAAACAGCATATCTACATCAATCGGTTTCGATAAATGCGCATTCATTCCCGCTTCATGCGTTTTTCTGACGTCTTCTTCATACGCATTCGCCGTCATCGCCAGAATCGGAATCGTCTTTGCATCCGGACGGTCTAATCCACGAATGGTTTTCGCCGCAGTTATGCCGTCCATCACCGGCATCATAATATCCATAATAATAACGTCAAATGTCCCTTCCGGGTTTTTCTCAAACGCATCCACTGCTTCCCGCCCATTCATAACCGGAGTGACCACTGCCCCTTCATCTTCTAAGATACACTGGGCAATCTCCATATTCAGTTCAATATCCTCTACTAAAAGAACCTTCATTCCTGTAAAATCAATATGGAAATCCGCCTGCAATTCATCTTCTTTTGCTTCCGAATCAATATCAATCCAGACTTCAATCTGAAATTCCGTACCCAGATTCAGCTTGCTTTTTACTTCTATCTGTCCGTCCATCAGATCCACAAACTTTTTCGTAATTGCCATTCCAAGACCTGTGCCTTTATACGTCGTGCGCGTCCCGCCGTCTTCCTGTGAAAACGCATCAAAAATATGCGGCAAAAAGTCTTCTTTCATGCCAATTCCCGTATCCGCCAGTTCAAACCGGAACAGCGCCCTGCCGTTTTCCGCCTTCTTTTCCCTTGCCCGAAAATACAGCTTGCCGCCATCTGGCGTAAATTTTACGGAATTTCCCAGAATATTAATAAATATCTGACGCAAATGCAATTCATCGCCAATTAAAAACGGATGCTCAAACGGTTCAATCATACGAACCATTTCCATATCTCTTGTCGCCATCTGACCGCCAATGATCGAAATACAGTTGTCAATGCAAACGCGCAGATCAAATTTCTCATGGTTTAATTTCGTCTTGCCTGATTCAATCCGGCTCATATCTAAAACGTCATTGATCAGCCCAAGCAGATGCTGGGAAGAACCGCTGATTTTCTTTAGGCAGTCTAACACTTTCTTTTCATTGCCTATATTTTTTAACGCAATATCCGTCATTCCCATAATGCCGTTAATCGGCGTCCGGATATCATGGCTCATATGAGAGAGAAAATCGCTTTTCGCCTGATTTGCGCTGTTCGCTTCCTCTACCGCAGTTTTTAGAAGCTGATTTGCCTCGTCTTTTTGCCTGACAAGACGTTTATCCGCCCTTGACAACGTAGTAATTACGATAATAACAGCCGCCAGCGCCAAAAAAACAACCGACACAATCCCAAAAAATCTGATTGTATTCTTTAAAAGCAGATTCGAATTTGCCCCAAGCACTTCCGTCGGCACAAACAGAAGGATATGCCAGTTTTTTGACGTAATGGCAGAACCCGCCACAAACCAGTTCTGCTTCTTTCCATCTGGATCAATAAACGTAAATTCCAGAGCCGCACTTTCCCCTTGTTCTAACTCCCGCACAAATCCCTGATACGTCCCGCCGTTTCGAATGTCAACATTCTCTAAAGCATTTAAAATATTGTATCCTTCAATAAAGTTATTGGCATAAGTATATTTGTAAAGCCTTCTGCCATCATCATTCACCAAATAGGTATAGCACAAATTCCCATACCCCTTCACGGCGCTTCTATCCCTCATTACGTCAATATCCACTGCAACTGCCAAATGTGTAATCTTTTTGCCGGCCGTAAACATAATAGGCTCTTTTAAGCGTTCCATGCACACAAAATATGTATCTCCATTTTTATGCGGAATTTCCGTCACAATCTGCTGGGAATCGCCAGATTCCTCCGTCAGAAATTCCGTTTGCGCAAATCTTCCTTTTGCAGCATCCGATGCATAGTAATTTGCGCTTTGATCTATCGCCAGCACAAGGGAATTTTGCGAATCTATAAAATCCGCCGTTGACACAAGCGCTTCAAGCAGTTTCTCCTCGGAATTAATTTTCCGTGTTTTCATGACGTGTTCACATGCGTACACTTGCTGCCATGAATATTCAATGACACTGTCTACAATTTCAGCCGCTTTATCCGTAAATTCCACGATATGGCTTTTTCGTTCCTCGAATAACTGTTTCTCAAGAAATGAAAAATAATTTCTAAAAGCCGCTGCAAGGATCAGTATCGCCATAAAAATCGCCACAACCGAGCCTTCCCTTAAGATTTTTTTCTTTTTACCCATATCCTTACTTTTTTCTTTCATGTGTAACCCTCTTAAAATAAGCTTCTAACAATATTATTTTATGCAATTTCCGCAATTAGTTTATCACATAAAATAGTAGAAATCAATTTTGAAAATCTATCTCTTTCTTTTTTAGCCCCCTGTAAATCCTTTTGCGGCGCGGACGCGGCTTTTGACATTCTCAAAATTCATTTACGTTTTATAAATCTTGCGCTAAGATAAAAGAAATGACCTTATTGGAAACCACAGCTTAGTACATATCATAGGAACAATCTTTACAAAACAAGTCGGAGAATAAAATGAAACATTTACATTTAAGAAAAATAGCGGGAATCTCTGTTTTTTTGACGCTAGCCTTTATGGTGCTTGCGTTATTTCAATTTCAAAGCGAGGATAGCGCAACTATACTTCCGGATCAGTTGGAAGTTTCCTTTGATAAAAACTGGAAGATGGCATTGCCAGACTGTGACGGAATTAACCCGGCCATTCCAACGCGTTTCGCCCAAATTTTAGAACAGGCAAAAACCACATTGGCAGACGAGAACTGCCAGAAAGTGGATTTGCCGTTTACCGGCATGGCAGGCGCCGGAGACATCATTGTCTTACAAAATACGGTTCCTTTCGACTATGCAAGGCAGACATTAAGCTTTTCTTATACTAATGCTGACATATCCATTATAGTAAATGGAGAAGTTATCTTTCAAAATAGCCAACAGGAAAATTATACGCCCAAAAAGACGCCAGAACACAATGAAAACTTCGTAGAGCTTCCAAATATATTGATTGATGGGGAAATTTTAATTACGCTTACGCCTCTTTCGCCAAATATGGCAGTTTCACTAGACAACGTCAAAGTGGAATCACGCGATATGGTTGTCATTGGAGTTGTCGGAAGCAGCATTGCCGATATTGGATGCTGTATTTTAATTGTCATTATGTCGATTATTCTATTTGTGCTTGCCCTGATCCGGCTGTATACCAAACAGCCGGCGCGCGGAGAACTATTTTTAGGGCTTGCCTGTCTTTCCGCCGGAATTTATTGTTTTATTGGCACAGACACGTTAAACATATTTTATAATATACAGGAAGCGTATGAAATGCAGGAGTATTTAACCCTGTTAATCCCTCTGTTTCTTTCACTCTATTTTGAACGGAACTTGCATACGGTGTTTCCGCGCCGTTTTTTCACGCTTCTTTGGTTTGTAGTCCTCCATACCGTCATACAAATACTGCTTCAGCTTTTGGGGATACAGCGACTGGAAAATATGATGAATATTTCCGCCGCCGTTTTAGGCATTGTCTGCATAACCGCCATCGTAAGCTTAATTCAGTACGATTACAAAAACAAAACGTATCAGGCTTTACTCTGTATTTTGTCTATGCTTGCACTTTTGGCGGGCGGAATTGCCAATGTAATATTAAACCAGATGCTTGATCAGGTCCGCGGCAATACCGCCGGCCAGTACAGCATGGTCGTATTCTGCATTATGATGGCGCTTATGCACACCTTGCAGATTTCAAAAGAATACCGCGCAAAGGCAGAAGAAACAGCCCTTCTTTTAGAGGAAAAAGTAAAGGCGGCGGAATATCAGAACACACTGTTAGCGCTTGCCAAACAAGATGCGGATGCGGCGAGGCATGAAGCTTTAGCGGCAAATGAAGCGAAGGGAAAATTTCTGGCGCATATGTCCCATGAAATCCGCACGCCAATCAATGCCGTTCTTGGCATGGACGAAATGATTCTGCGGGAATCCAATGAACCGCAGATTAAAGAATACGCGATGGACATTTATATGGCGGGCCAAACGCTTCTTTCTCTGATAAACGATATATTAGATTTTTCCAAAATAGAATCCGGCAAAATGGAAATTGTTCCGGTCGAATATGACGTAAGCAGTTTAATTCATGACCTTGCAAATATGACAATCCAGCGGGCAAAAGCGAAAAACATCAAAGTGGAAGTGGAAGCCAGCCACGAAATCCCTGCCCGTCTGTTTGGCGATGACGTGCGTATCCGGCAGGTTCTGACGAATATCCTGACTAATGCCGTTAAATATACGCATGAAGGCTCTGTATGGCTTCGGATTTCATACCAAAGGAAGAAGGACACAGCGGCGCTTACTTTTGAAGTAGAGGACACCGGAATTGGGATTAAAAAAGAGGATCTGCCCAAGCTTTCCGCGGAATTTGAACGGATTGAAGAAGACCGAAACCGCAATATAGAAGGCACCGGACTTGGCATAAATATTACAATCCAGCTTTTAGAACTGCTTGGCAGCCGGCTGCAGGTGGAAAGCGAATATGGCAAAGGCTCGAAATTCTATTTTGAGCTGGAACAGAAAATCGTTGACGATACGCCGATTGGGGATTTTGAATCCAGAGTCCACCAAATTGCAGAAAATTACAATTATAATACAAAATTCTGCGCTCCAGATGCGAAAATACTAGTAGTCGATGACAATGCCGTCAACCGCAAAGTCCTGCGGAGTCTGTTAAAAGAAACGCAAATCCAAGTGACGGACGCCGATGGCGGCGCGGCCTGTTTAGAGCTTGCGTTCCAAAATCACTACGATTTGATTTTCCTTGACCATATGATGCCGGAGATGGACGGCATTGAAACGCTCCACCATTTGAAAGAACGCAAGGAGTCCCCTTGCAAAAATACGCCTATTGTTGTATTGACCGCCAATGCGGTTTCAGGCGCAAAAGAAAAATATCTGGCAGAAGGATTTGACGATTTTTTGTCGAAACCGATTGCTCCGGAAAAACTAGAGGTAATGATAAAGCGGATGCTGCCGGAAGAATTGGTTCAAGAAGCGAAAAGCTCTCCGGATGCGGCATTTTTACAACCCCGACAGCAAGACAATCCTTCCGATTTTTTGGAAACGCTCCCAGACATCGACGGTTTAGACTGGCAATACGCATGGATGCATTTGCCAGACCCAGAACTGCTTGCTTTTACAGTCAAAGAGTTTTATGGACAAATTGATTTTGCGGCAGACAATTTGGCAAAGGCATACCAGCGGATCAGGGAACCGGAACAGCGAAACCAATACCGCATTTTAGTCCATGCAATGAAAAGTTTAGCGGCAACAATTGGAATCATGCCGCTTTCCGGTGTTGCGAAACTATTGGAATCTGCGGCAAGAGATGGTAAAATAGAAGTAATCCAGTCTATGACAGACGCTTTTTTGGAAGAATGGCGCAGTTATGGGCAAAAATTACATGGAGTATTTGGCATAGGCGCTACGGCAAAAAAAGAAGTGGAAGACTATTCCGTATTACAGGCTCTGACAGAACTCATACGGCAGAGTATGCTGGAAATGGACATTGACCGCGCAGATGAGCTGATGGGCGAATTGCGGGAGTATGATTGCCCGAAAGAATTAAGCCAGACAATCCGCTCACTTGCCGAAGCAGTGACAAATCTTGACGCAGACGAAGCAGACCGCCTTGCAGATCTGCTCATCGGGCAGATGCAAAAGTAACAGGCTATAAAGGAGGACGCCATGAAAAAAATCTTATTAATCGGAAAATTAAACAATGTGGTCAATGAAACCAATCAATTTTTATCAAAATATTTCCATGTGCAAATTTGTTCTGAAAATGCCGGCGTTTTGGAAGGAATGTTAAAAATTGTAAATCCTGATCTCGTATTAATCAGCCTGATTGGCGCATATGATATTGACACGTCTATCTTTTTCTTACTAAGCAACGAATATTCGGATACTCCGGTCCTGACGATTGGGACAAAAGAAGAAAGCAAAACGTTCTTCAAATACTATGAAGGAAATCAGTTTGAAAATCTGATCCGTCCGGTAGAACATTCCGTAATTATGGAAGCCGTATGCAGAAAACTGCATATGAATGAAAAAGACGCGCAAGAGGAAGCCGCCAAAGAACGGACAGAGGTTTCCAGCAAAAAAAGAATTTTAGTCGTTGACGACAACGGCGCGCAGCTTCGGACGATGAAAAAAATGTTAGAAGAATATTATGAAGTCGCTCTGGCAATTTCAGGCGCGCAGGCGATGACTTCCATTGGGAAGAAGCGGCCGGATCTGATTTTGCTGGATTATGAAATGCCTGTCTGTGATGGAAAAATGACCTTGGAAATGATTCGGGCAGACGAGGATTTACAAAGCATTCCCGTTGTTTTCCTGACCTCCATCAATGACCGGGCAAATATAGAAGCCGTTTTAAAACTAAAACCGGCAGGTTATTTTTTAAAACCACCGGTAAAAGACCGGCTGTTAGGGGAACTAGAAAAGATCTTAAATCCAGATTAAAGTTACGCAGCATTATAAAACCGCGGGTTGCGCATACCTGCGGTTTTGCTTAATGCAGATAGCTTGCCCCTTTTATCCACTTATTTGCCAAAAGGCGATATCCATTATGATCTGGCGCTTGGGATCGAGTGAACTTAAGCCCGCCTTCTTTGCAATTCTTTCGTATTTTCTTCCACACGCTTTTTTGACAGCGGATACAAAACGAGAAATACAAGAGCCACAGCCGTATAAATCACTGCCGGAAACAAAGTGGAAAGGCTGTAAATTCCCCAACGCACAGGATCTGTCTGTGCGGCGGCTAAAGAATCATATCCAATCGCAGACAGCGCAAATCCGCCCAAGCCGCCTGCCAGCGCCTGTCCGACTTTTCTTGCAAACGAATATACGCCGTAGATCGTTCCATCGTCTCTTTGCATTGTCTGCACTTCCTGATCGTCAATCACGTCCGTTATCATCGCCCAGATCGTCATGTTAAACAAATACATTCCACCCACACCCGCAATAAAACTTAAAACAATATAGGCCCATACATTCGTCAGTTTTAAAAAGTAAACTAAAAAAAAGATCGCTGCAGCCACAATACAGCCTGCCGCCGTTAATTCTTTTCTCCCAAAACGCTCGACAAGTTTTCCTGAGACAACCGCCAGAATCAAAGCCGCCGGAAGCCCTAAAAAATTATTGACAGAGAGCGCTTTCGTGTTTTTAAAATAATCCGCAAATAAAAATGTGCTAATGGATTGGCTCATAATTGTTGCGCAAAGCGTCAGAATTGAAATTAAAATTACGGCAAGTAATGCGCGGTTAGAAAAAACCTGCAATAACGTTTTTGCCACAGAAGTCCGCGCCGCTTTCGCCGCTTTTTTTCCAACCGACACGCGTTCCGTCACAAGGAAATAACAAAGCAAATAACATAAAACTGCCAAAACGGAAAATATACCGGATACAAGCGTAAACATTTCTCCAACGACAACTTGGTTCCCTTTGCTGTCTAAACGGTAAATAAACAAAGGCGCAATCACGCTAATCGCCACGGCGGCAAAGGTCGAACCCAAGGATCGGTAGACAGAAAGCGACTGCCTGTCTTTGGATTTTTCCGAAATAACGGATGCCATGGAACCATAAGGTATATTAATCGAGGTATAAAAAACCGAACCCCAAAGCAGATAAGTGACAAACATATAAGTCACTTTTACGCCCATGGATGCATCCGCCAACGAACTTTGATACATCAGAAAACTTGAAATCGCAACCGGACCGCACATACGCAGAATCCAGACTTTAAACCTGCCTTTTGGATTTTCACCAGATGCATCTGCAATACGCCCCATGCCGATATCCGTGAATGCGTCGACACACCTTGCCACTAAAAACAACACGCCGACCATAGACGCTTCTATGCCTAATACTTTTGTATAAAAAACCATTAAAAACGTACTTGCAAAAATGAATGTAAAATCATTTCCAAAATCCCCAAACATATATCCGAGTTTATCCCGAAAACCAAACGGTCTTTTATCTGTGTTCTCCATCACGAAAAGCCTCCACATTAAAATAATGATTACGGCTTTATCGTGCCCTTTTCCCTTTAAAATTATGTAATTTTTTTATTTTCCTGTTTAAAAAACTGCAAAAGCACAGGTATTGTAAGCGCCCCTGCTATCAGGTATGCGCACGGCTGCGCCATTTGGATTCCGGCAATTCCAAATAAGTTTGGCAATATCAGCATACATGGAATAGAAATGCATCCGCTTTGCAGCGCCGCAATGAAAAATGATCGTCCTTTTTTGCCTATGCTCTGAAACAGCATACTGCCGACTGCGGAAACCGGAAGAAAATACAGAGTGCGGCACATCCAATGAAATGCATCGGCGCCAGCCTTAACCACACTTTCTTCTTCCCGAAACAGTCGTATGATTTCCACCGCAAATAAATCACAGACGGCGCAAAGCGCGCCCATAACGCCCATTCCAAACAAGATGGTAAATAACGCCGATTTTTTCACCCTGTCATGTTTGCCCGCCCCATAATTAAACGCGCAAATCGGCTGGAAGCCCTGCGCAATCCCAAGCGCAAAACTAAACAATAGGTTGCCGCACCTGCCTACAATGCTCATTGCGGCAACCGCGGCGTCGCCAAACATTGCCGCCTGTAAATTAAGAACTGCTGTGGACACACTGTTTAAGCCCTGTCTTGCAAGGCTTGGAAGTCCGGTAAGGATTATGTTTTGAATATCCTCACGCTCTTTTGACATAAAACGGAACCGAATCTCCGTCACTGTTTTTTTCCGGATAAATGGAAGAAACAGGATTGCCGTGCTCAGATATTGCGAAACTGCCGTCGATAATCCTGCTCCGGCAATTCCCATCTGGCATTGGAAAATCAACACCGGATCTAAAAGCATATTTAAAATCCCGCCTGCGCAAAGTCCCGCCATTGCATATGCGGCTTCCCCTTCATATCGTAAAATGTTATTCAAAGCGCATCCAACCGTCAATGCAGGAGCAGATATTAAAATAAATATCCCATACATTTTTGCGTCCGAAAGTATGGTCTCCGTACTGCCAAGCATACGCATAAGCGCTTCCGGAAACAACAGACCCAATACGCCAATCAGTAAGCCGGCGGCAAAAGACAAAAATACGCTTGTAGACGTAAACACTTTCGCGCGTTCGATTTTTTTCGCGCCAAGCAGACGGCTGATATTGCTCCCCGCCCCATGGCCAAACATAAATCCAAACGCCTGTAACACAGCCATTAACGCAAAGACAATTCCCGTCGCCCCACTGGCAGAAACGCTGATTTTACTGACATAAAATGTATCTGCCATATTATAGATATTTGTAATTAGCATACTTACCGTTGTCGGCAGGCCAAGCCGCAGCGCAAGCTTCCAAATAGGCGTTTCCGTCATTTTTTGATATTGCCTGCTCTCTGTTTCTTCCATTTCTTACGCCTTCTTTCTTTTTTATCTTAACACATTCGGCGTCTTTCGTACAACATTACATTTTTTTCCTTTCTGTCATACAGCCGATAGAAGCAATTCTATCGGCTGTATGACACTAAATGCGCTGATGCAGATATTTTTCCCTCGTCGCCAATCCGCCACGGATATGGCGCTCCGACTTATTTACATCAAGGACTTTTCTGGCATTTTGGGCTAGAGACGGGTTGATTTGCGGGAGGCGTTCCGTGACGTCTTTATGTACCGTGCTTTTACTTATCCCAAATTGGTTCGCTGTCTGCCTTACTGTCGCATTGTTCTCAATAATATATTTGGCTATCTCCATAGCTCTTTCCTCAATATAGCTTTTCAAAAAAATTCCCCTGAGATACTTATTTTTACAATGTATGCGGGAACATTCCCTGATATGTCTTATCTAATCTATTTCTAAAAAGAACATTGCCAAACAGCAAAACAAACGTTCCCTCTCCCCTGATTTTCCTGCTTATAATCCGCTTACATTCAGCAAGAATATTAGACACAAAAGAAATCCTGCTCTATATTAATAATCGAGTGTGAGAAGATGCTTTCTTTCTGCTTTCACAAGCAAACGTTAAGAATTTGTTCACATGCTTATCCCGCTAATTCAGTGAAATATTTCAACTAACTTCTCCACAGAGAAAGCGTTTATCTCCAAAAATCTATACTTCCACTGCCGAGGAATATATGGCTGCGTTTGCCTTAGCTTCTGAAGTCCATGAACTTCTTCAAAATTCCGAAGTCGCGCAGACAAATACTGCATCTGCAAAAGAAAGCGCTGAAGTTTCCAAAGAGCTTTCTGCGCAGGCGCGCACGCTTAACAGCTTGATCAGCCGATTCCGGATTAGTTAAATTTGATAAAAAAGGGGCTGTCGCTTTAACGAATGAAAATTCGTGAAGCGGCAGCTTCATTTTATCTG